>Ga0247810_10000228_pt1 | contig 83885 bp, 68 predicted proteins | sample UWRJL119311C1_FD_179918 | JGI IMG/M metagenome (GOLD analysis project Ga0247810, IMG submission 179918) | Plant litter microbial communities from Arlington Agricultural Research Station in Wisconsin, United States - UWRJ-L119-311C-1 | ecosystem: Environmental > Terrestrial > Plant litter >...
TTAAATCTGCTCAGGCTAAGCGCTTGTTCCGGCGGTTTAATCCGGCGGGCCTTTTTGCTTAAACTAACAATGGCCGGATCATTTTTAACAACTACCGAATTCAGGAGCTTTCTGCTTTTAAGAAGATCTGCCGGATGCAGCAACTGCGAGTATTGGGGATATATCTTTATAAGTGTCAGCATGGTGGTAACCACCAATCCGATTATCATTCTTATCATCATAATGTCTAACGCCGAATTATTTTTTGCCAGGAACAATTCTGTAACTCAAACCAATTTTGAAAGAAATGCCGGTCGACATTTCCGGATTGATTGGGTCTTTACGGTCACCCAATTCTACGAAATCAACGAAGCCTTTCGCCTGATCATCTTTATTGTAGATCTCAGTATTCCTGATAAGCGTATATGCAGCAGTACCTCGCACAGCCCATTTAGAACTAATATAACGTTCAATATAAAGACCAGGGTTAACCGTGTTATATTCAAAATAGCGATCTAAGTTATTGAGCCTGTAAGTGGAGTTTTGAACAAATAAATTAAAGCCGGTATTTACCTTTTCATTGACAGTATAATTCGCAGTGAAACTACTTGGGATATCTCCGAAGAGTCGCCATTTATCGCTTGCCTTCCAGTCCATACCCAGCAGTACAATATATTGCGGGCCGTAAAACTGGCGGCGATAGCCAAGTGTAGCTTTCCATGTCATGTTATTGCTGGCTTTCCAGCTTCCACGTACGATACCGCCAAATTTGATATCCGATCCTTTTACCTCTTTGTAGTCGCTGTTCATTGTCGGCACCACCAATGCTGTCAGGTTTACAGTTTTGCTAACCATCGTACTGTAACCAAAAACTGGTGAAATGCTATAAACTCTTTTAACCTCAAAATAACTATGCGTACCAGAAAAGTTAAAAGCTTCCAGATTGGCTCCTGCAATAAGATACCTGGATTTGTCGGGCTTAAGAAAAATTGGATTTGATATAGAAAGTTTTAAATTATTACCGTTGAATTTTTGGGTGCCCCCTGGTGTTTCAATCTTCATGGGCAGATGTTCGTAACTTAAACTTACGCCCTCAATATAACCCTGGCCGAAACTCAGGAAGGGAATGAAGTTAAACAGTATGGCTACTGCACAAATAAAGCGGTGGGGGAGCTTGACTATACGTAAAGTCTGTCTTGTGGGCTGAGATCTTTGATTATTCATGTATGAAGGTGTTTTGTTTTTACCTGAAGCAAAACTATCCTTCTGAACTCAGCAGCTGATTGATCTTTATCAATATCTTCCCATGTTTTTATGCTTCGATGAACTACATTTAACCATTTAAATCAATCCTTCCCGCAACAGGTAAAACTTAATTCCATTCTGCTGGTTATGTAGTTATCAAACAAGCAGGTATGGATAAGATATTAAAAACTACCCTTTCAGGAATTGGCGGAACCACTGTGATGACGGCTGCAAGTGAGCTCATGTCTGTTCTATTCAAAGAAAATTTTAGAGAGCCAGAACATCTGGGTACAATGATCGGGCGCTTAGCACCTTTCCTTTCAAAGAGAGCACAGACCATTGCTGGCTGGGGTGCGCATTATGGAATGGGCTTTGTTTTTGCCGCTGTATATGTAGAACTGTGGGAAACCGGCAAGATTAAACATAATATAAGGAATGGTTTGATACTGGGTGTACTCAGCGGAGTACTGGGCATGCTGATTTGGAAGGGAACCTTTAAAGTACACCCGCTGCCTCCTTTTATTAAATATACAGACTTTTATATCCAGCGGATTCCTGCACATATTGTATTTGCAATATTTGCAACGATCACTTACCGGTTAATAAAAGCCCGGGAAGAGGAAGACCGATTTGAACCTGTGATCTAATATTTTTATCAATTGATTTGATCTGTTTTTCTGCTTTATGCTACAAGTAAGTCCTTCGTCAGTTGTTAATTACTTGTACACAGTAGAAATCTGTCATCCTCTTGAAATACGTAATATTGTTCTATGATTACCCACTTTTGTATCATTTGAGCAGTCCTAATTAGTTGAACTTTGTCATTGAATTTTATATCAATATTAAATAAATAACAATGGCAAAGACAATTTTTATCACCGGAGCATCCCGCGGCCTTGGCCTTATATGGGCACAAGCATTTTTGAAACGTGGCGATCAGGTAGTGGTTGCAGTAAGAAATCCTGATGCTTTAACAGATCTTTTAAAAGAATATGCTTCAACATTGCTGGCATTAAAGCTGGATGTAACCGATAAGGCCGCGTGCTTTGAGGCTGTTGCAAAAGCTAAAGCACATTTTGGCACTATCGACGTATTGATTAACAATGCAGGATATGGTCACACTGGTGCGATAGAAGAATTGGAAGAGCAGGAAATACGCACACAATTCGAGACCAACGTTTATGGTTTACTATGGGTAACCCAAGCCGTTATTCCGGTTATGCGCAAACAAAAATCCGGTCATATCATTCAGGTATCAAGCGCACTTGGTCTGCTTGCTTTTCCTACTTTGGGCCTATACAGTGCTTCAAAGTTTGCTGTAGAAGGTATAAGTGAAGCCCTGGCTGCTGAAGTTAGCGGCTTCGGAATCAAGGTTAGCATACTTGAACCTAACGGTTTCACAACTGAGTTTGCCACAACATCAGGAATGCAAAGTAAACCATTAGCTTTTTATAATGAAGTAAGGGACGGACTTGCTGCTGGTAATAATGCAGAAGACTGGGGGGTGCCCGAGGCAACAGCAGAGGCCGTGCTGAAACTGGTTGATGCGGAAAACCCTCCATTAAGGCTGATCCTGGGCAGGGTCGGAATCCAGTGGATTAAACATGTTTATGACCAGCGGATGCAAACCTGGGAAGAATGGCAAGAGGTTTCTGTCGCTGCGCAGGGGAATTAAGATTGTATATATTAGCAGTATCTGTTTATACAGATACTGTTTTTCCTTTTAAAAGTAAACGATGAATCACTTCGATAAAATCAGCGGTTTCAGCAAAGCCATCGGCATAAAATCACCTGAGCATCCGTTATTCAGCATTTCATTCGGTAACAAAGACGAATGTGGCGGTGACGATATAGAGTTTTCTGCCGATTTTTACATCATCTCGTTCCAGCAGCTGGAATCGGGTAACATTACGCATGGCAGAACAAAATTTGACCATGATAGGGGCAAGATGTTGTTCATTAAACCGCAGCAAACGGTGACCTTTAAAAATATCAAGTTAAGGGACGAATGCTTTCTGATACTCATCCATCCGGATTTCCTGGCGGGTGCTGCGCTGCATCATGAAATTAAAAAATATGGCTATTTTGATTATGAGACCAATGAGGCTTTATATTTGTCACCCAGTGAGGAAGTGATGATCTGGAACCTGGTGACCATAATGGATAAGGAATACCGCAATAACACTGACGACTTTACTAAAATGATTTTACTTAGCCACTTAGACACCCTACTTAAGTACGCACAACGTTTTTACAAACGGCAATTTACAAACCGTGCCCAATTAACAGGTACAGTAACCACTAAATTCCATGAGCTGCTTCAATCTTATTTCGAAACAAAAATGATCAGGGAATCTGGCCTTCCGAGGGTGACTTCCATGGCAGAAAGATTAAATCTCTCGCCCCGCTATTTAAGCGATGTGCTTAAACAGGAAACAGGAAAAACCGCCCTCGAACTTATACATCTTTATATCATTGATGAGGCAAAGAACTTATTGAAGGAGGGAAGGATGAATATTGCTGAGATCTCTTATTCACTGGGATTTGAGAATCCAACATACTTCTCCAGGTTATTTAAAAAGGAAGCCGGCGTTTCGCCCGTTTATTTTAGAGATCAATTCATAAATTAAATACGTAATATTACCTAAAGCGTTAATGCGGTGAATTGTCTTACATCTCATATTTTGATGTTTTATAGCAATTTAAATTTTCATCCTGCCCGATTATACAAACGATATTATACGGCTGTTTGCAAAAGTGCCCTGCGGCTCATGATTTTTTGAACCAGTTTCTTTAACCTGTTGTTATAATCCTCACGTAACCAATCTGTATAATTTTTGGTCACCCTGCCCAGGCATTTGCCATACTGTTTAATTCTCCATTCAATCTCTTTAGTTAATTCTTTGGTCAGTTCCAGCGCTTCTGTTACCGACTGGCTGTTCTCCACACACATCAGCGCATGTTGCCTGATCGAATCCCGGATTACTACGTTGGCCTTTTTGCCTTGTTCTATCGCTTGCTGGTGAGCCGTCTGGATGTCAAATGAAATTTCCCTGCTGTTCGGAAACAGATTACGCATATCCGAAGGCATCTGGTGCGCCTCATAACTGGTCTTAGTACTTAACATCTCATGATAAGCCTCGGGGTTTTCGAATACATGTTTCCAGTCTATCGGCTCATCCCATTTCCCAAAACGATCCGTATTGTTACCCAGGTCTATGATACTGAATGTTTTCTTCTGCGGCAGTCTGCGTGCTCCCCTGCCTATCATCTGATGGTAGAGGGTCAGAGAAGTCGTTGCGCGGTTAAGAATTACAGTTTGAATAGAAGGCTCATCAAAACCTGTCGTCAGGATTGATACTGATGTGAGTATGGCACCCTTTGTTCTCCTAAGCCAGGTTAAGATTTCCTTTCTTTCTGCCGGAGTTGTTTTATTATCCAGGTGCCTTATCGGATAACCCAATGCCGTAAAAACTTCTTCCACCTTTCTTGAAGTAAAAATCCCGTTGTTAAAAATGAGCGTCTTTTTATTTTTCGAATGACTTTCATAGGCATGAACAAGTAAGTCGAGCATTGCCGGTGAAGTATACAATTCATCAGACGAACCTACCGTAAAATCGCCATGAAGGCCCGTTTTTAAAGTATTCAATTCTACATCATACCTCCACATGCTGGGCTTTGCAAGAAAACCTTCTTCGATCAGGAATCCGATCTCTGCGCCGATTACCAGTTCATCGTAATGATCACGCATCGGCAGGTTGATGTCTGAACTGAACGGTGTGGCAGTAACGCCAATGATGGATGCATTTTTAAACCTTCCAAACAGTTTGTGGAAAGAATTGTGGTGAGCCTCGTCAACAATCACCAAACCAACATCATCCGTGCAGATCAGCCCTTCGTTGATACGGTTCTTCAAAGTTTCTACCATCGCTACATAACAAGTGCAGCTATCTCTTCTGCCAATTTTTTTTACAGCACTATCAATTACTTTATTGCTGATAGAAATCATTTTCAGCGCTGCTGAAGTTTGCTTAGATAACTCTGTCCGGTGTGTCAGGACGATTACTTTTTTATTGTATTTTTTGATGAAGCGGTCGGCAATTTCTGAAAATATTACCGTTTTACCGCCTCCTGTAGGCAGCTGGTAAAGCAAGCGTCCACGACCCGCACTTTGTTCCAGCTTGTCGAAAAGCACAGCAATATCGTTTTCCTGATAGTGATATAATTTTTTAACTTTGGTGTCTGATGATTGGCGCTCTAAAATTTTCATGATAGCACAACTGAAAATTCTGCCGAAAGTTTTAGACGTAACAAATATATTTTCTGGCTGCCAAACTTCAGCTCCTGCAAGGTCATTAATGATTCAAAAAAATGTAGAATTATTTTTTTTCGTCATCAATTAACTTCTGCAATTTCTCTTTTGTTTCCGGGATAGCAGCCAATGTTAAAGCTTTTTTAAACGTTTCTATCGCTTTGGCTTTGTTGCCTGTATTCAGATACAGATCGCCTAGGGAATCATAGCAATTGCCACTGCCTGGATTATTGGCGATGTTGAGTTTAAACAAAGTTTCTGCCTTTTTAAATTGTTTTTTATTCATCATCTGGTAGCCAAGATTGTTAATCAGGCTTTCGTCTGGTTTAACAGGATAACCCATTTGTTCAGAAACGCTTTTATAATGTGCTACCAACAGCGCATCTAATTTAAAATCAGGATCAGCCAACTCACTATCGTAAATTTTAAGCTTGTAGAAATTAAAGATAAAACGAAGCGCGTCATATTCTGCTGCCAACCTGATAGAAGGATGGTTGTCATCCGGATAAAACTTCGATTTAAAACGTAACTGATTCTTTTTATTAGCAGTTATATCTTTAATGAATTCTAAGTTACTGCGAATCAGGCCAGTATTACCGCTGGTATCCTTTAATACACTGATGGTATCCATACCTCGTTCTAAACGGTTGGCCATAGCCATAAACAAGGTTTTACCTCTGTAATTTTTAACGGGTAAAATAGTCTGTGCTTCCTTCACCACTTTTTTATCGTTCCACCATAAAGACCCGTCCAGCGAAACGTATGAGTTAAACAAGCTTGGGTTATGAAGAAAAGTATTGATTACCGTTAGCCCACCAAGGGAGTGGCCTATCAAGGTTTTATAACTTGTAGTCGGATAAGTTGTATTAATATAAGGGATCAGTTCTTTCTCTACAAAACCCATAAATTTGTCGCCATTGCCAACCACTTTTGGTAACTCTTTATCGGTACCAGTTGTTAATTCGGTTAACCTGTCCTGATGCACAATTCCCACTACAATTGTTGGCGGGCAAAGGCTCGTTTCTGATAAGTGTTCTGTGATACTTACCACTGTATTAAAATTCTCACTTCCATCCAGCACATAAATCACAGGGTAATTTCCCCTGTCTTTTATCTTGTTGCCTCCGTTACTATTAGGGATATGTACCCAGATAGTACGTTTTTGACCCAGTATTTTTGAAGGGATTGAATCTGCAAAACCAGTAGTGAAAGGGCTGTTTTCCTGCGCATGCACACCAAAAGAAAACAATAAAAAGAGGATCGAGCAAGAAAATAATTTCATAAAAAGGTGATCAGTAAGCGCTTGTTGGTTAGTGGTCTACAGGTCAATTAAACAAATAAGTTGTCAATAATTTCGTCGCAAACATAATTAAAAAACTCTGAATCAAATTGCTTTTTAAAATATTCTTAATGTGATTCTAATATGAACAGAAAACCAGCTTCAGCGCTTACTATAAAATTATAACTCCTCAAGTATTAGCGTGCTGACAGGCTTTTTTACAACAGGCACTACATGCCTTCCCTGCAAAAGTAAAACAGAACCTGCTGCCACTTTTACCATTGTTTCGGGTTCATATTTCGGCTGATCTTTTTGGCTTAGCGATAAATTTGTATCCAGAATCACTTCCCAGATATCACCATAGCTTTTGGCAGGTAGCATAAAATTCAGCGCTTTAGTATTTGCATTAAAAATGAGATAGAAATTATCATCTATAATTTTCTCTCCACTCTCATTTACGCTATGCAGACCTTTCCCATTAAGATACATTGCTACGGACTGTGTTGAGCCTTTTTTCCAATCTTTGTTTAGTATAATCTCACCATCCCGATGGAACCATACAATATCTTTGATTCCATTTGCTTTAACCTGTTTACCTTTAAACCAGTTTTTGCGTGAGAACACAGCATGCTCTTTTCTAATTCGGATCAGGTTAGTCGTAAAGGCAAGTAATTCCAGGTCTGCCTCGGCCCAGTTTATCCATGACAGTTCATTGTCCTGGCTGTAAGTATTATTATTACCCTTCTGGGTGCGACCGATTTCATCTCCTGCAACCAGCATCGGTACACCCTGTGAAAGAAATAGTGTAGCCAGAAAGTTCCGTTTCTGTTTTTCCCGTTGTGCAATAATGCGCTGATTTTTTGAAGGCCCTTCTACGCCAAAGTTGATGGAAGAATTATTACTTTCTCCATCTTCATCGTTTTCTCCATTAGCCTGGTTGTGTCTGTTTTTGTAAGAAACAAGATCGTGCAGTGTAAACCCATCATGGGCAGTGATAAAATTGATGCTCGCAGTTGGCTTTCGGTAATCCTCATACAAATCTGCGCTGCCTGTGATGCGGTCGGCAAACTCGGGCAGGTTATTCTCCGGAACATTCCAGAAAGTACGGACAGCATCGCGGAACATTCCGTTCCACTCTCCCCATCCCGGAGGGAATTTGCCAACCTGGTACCCACCTTCACCAACATCCCAGGGCTCGGCGATCAATTTTACCTGCGAAATTATCGGGTCCTGATGGATGATGTCAAAAAATGCACTCAGGCGGTTTACCTCATGAAGTTCGCGTGCTAGGGTTGCTGCCAGATCAAAACGAAATCCATCAATATGCATTTCCGTAATCCAATAGCGCAGGCTGTCCATCATTAACCGAAGGACGTTTGGCAGATTTGCATTTAAGGTATTTCCCGTACCTGTGTAGTCCATATAATATCTCGGATTTTCGTCTGTCAGCCGGTAATATGCAGCATTATCAATCCCTTTAAAAGATAGTGTTGGGCCCATCTCATTCCCTTCTCCAGTATGGTTATACACTACATCCAATATCACGTCAATACCTGCAGCATGCAGAGCTTTTACCATGCTTTTAAATTCAGAAATTTGTTCGCCATTGGTGCCGCCCGACGAATACCTCGAATCCGGAGCAAAAAAACCCATCGTATTGTAGCCCCAGTAATTGGTCAGCCCTTTTTCTTCCAAATGCCTGTCCGAAAGAAAGTCGTGCACCGGCATCAGCTCTATCGTAGTGATACCCAGTTTTTTTAAATAGCTGATATTTGCCGGATGGCCCATCCCGGCATAGGTTCCGCGAAGTTTTTTAGGAATCCTGGTATTTAAAGCCGTCAATCCTTTTACATGTGCTTCATAAATAATCGTTTCTTCATAAGGGATATTCGGGGACTGATCTCCTTCCCAGTCAAATGTTGTATCAATCACCACTGATTTTGGAATGTAGGGGGCACTGTCTGTTTTGCTGAAGCTAAGGTCGGCATCTTTATGGCCAACAATATATCCGAATACCGCGTCATTCCATTCAATTGTCCCGGCAATAGCTTTTGCATATGGATCAACAAGCAGTTTATTTGGATTATAGCGATGACCCTTCTCGGGCTCATATGGTCCGTCAACGCGGTAGCCATATAACTGCCCCGGTTTTAATCCATTGATATAGATGTGCCAGATCAGATCTGTGTTTTCAGTCATGTTAACTACAGCCAGTTCTTTTGTTGTGTCTTGAGCATCGAACAGGCATAGTTGAACTGCGGTGGCGTTTTCAGTAAATATGGCAAAGTTCACACCATTACCATCCCATGTGGCGCCAATAGGATAGGGCTTGCCGGGCAGAATATGTAATTCCATAAAAAAATGTATATATTATTTTAATTAATAAAAAGTGTTAAATATTGTTTTGCCGTACTGTCTACATAGTTTTATTCAAATTGTTTAATTAAAAGATGTTTTGCGTATAAGTACGAAGATAAAGGCGTGTAAATTCAAATTTTAGCGTATTTCCCTAAGGAACTTACATGATCAATAAAGTGTATATTTGTTGCCACTTCATTTTTTATGCAGCAATTAAACCGAAGGATTATAGTTTTTGATGATGAGCAGGATATCTTATCTATTTGTGAGATGGTCTTGGAAGACGCTGGTTGGGAGGTATTTACTTTTAATACCTGTACTGATATTGTGGCAAAAGTTACCGAAATAGATCCTTCAATCATTTTGATCGATCAACGCATTCCAAACGTTGGTGGTGTTGCCTCTACCCAGTTACTCAAAAGAACAGATTCATTAAAACATATCCCGGTTATCCTCTTTTCTGCGACCGACAAAATAAGTGTACTGGCTGATGAAGCCGGTGCCGATACGTATTTAGCTAAGCCCTTTGAAATACTTGATCTGGAGAAAATAGTAGAGGTTTATGCAAAGAGTAGTATTGCATAACATTAGCTTTCATATTATTTATTTTGTTGTCTCTGCTATTTTGAATATTACGTTAAATTAATAGCCTTACAAACAGGGTAGTAGAGGTTTTTATATTATTATAGCGCAATATTGTGAAACTCTTCCGTACCACACTTGTTATCTGCATGATAACGTAAATATTTTATGTCTAAATCTTTTTTTACAGTTGGTATTGGTGCCTCAGCGGGTGGACAGGCCTCATTATGTGAATTTTTTGACCATCTGTCAGAAAATTTAAATGTTGTATTTGTTGTTGCTACCCATCTGATGCGTGATAAAAAAAGTGTGCTCAGTAATATCTTATCACGTCATACAAAAATGCCCGTTATCGGAGTTAAAGAAGATTTAGCCGTGAGTCCTGGCTGTGTTTACGTTTTGATAGAGAACACTTTTATAGAATTAGAAGATGGCTGGCTGAGAATAAAACCAAGGGATAATAAAATTCAGAATTCTGCAGTAGATATATTTTTTAACTCACTGGCGGACCAGTGTAAAGAGCAATCTGTTGGGATTATTCTTTCTGGCGGAGGGCAGGACGGGTTGCAGGGAGCAATAAGAATTAATAAAATGGGCGGCATCGTACTGGCTGAAGATCCCGAGTCGGCACAATTTAATGGCATGCCATTGTCAATTGCTGAACATGACCATCCGGTTGCCATGAAAAAGCCTGCCGAATTGGCCAAATATATCAATCGACTCTGCGCTTTAGTGTAACTGCAGGTACCTGATTATTTCTGATCTGTAATAATGGTATTACTTTCTGTAATCTATATCATGCTCTTAAAATAATAATTCTGAACTTTGAAGACTGGCAAGGCATATTTATTTATATAAATAAACTTAATGTTATGCATTTAATCAAATGCCATTGCTGCTCGCAATGTTGCTACTAACAGATTGGATAGATTCCAATAATGTTATCAAGGCTTTAGCCGTAGGCCCTGCTGATAATGGGTTTTGCCCGGTAACAAATAAACCATCCTGTTCAACATGGGATAAGAAAGGTGCCAGTGCTGTTTTTACTGTAGCACCAAGCTCTTCCAGACGGGTCTGCAGCAAGTAGGGTACATTTCCGCTACGTCCAACCAGTGTTTCTTCGGTATCGCTGAAAGCAGAAACTGTTTTACCCGTTAATAAGCCCGGTCTCAATCTCGCTGCACTAATCAGCGCTGCTGGCCCGTGACATACTGCTGCGACAGGTTTGCCTGCGTCCAGAAAATTAAGGATTAATTCTCCGCTATTATTATCTACCGCAAGATCCCAGATCGGGCCATGTCCGCCAGGATAAAATACAGCGTCATAATCGTTAGCATTGATCTGGTCCAGCACCGTGGTATGATCAAAAGCTGTCTTCGCAGCTTCATCATCCTGAAAGCGGCGGTTTGATTCGGTAATGTTTTCAGTCAGTTCACTCATCCAGTCAACCGGTGGTCTGCCGCCCTTTGGACTAGCCAGGGTAACGCTGTATCCTGCATCAACAAATTCGTAATAGGGGTCGGTAAATTCACCCAGCCAAACCCCTGTTTTGCTATCCGTATTCTCCATCGCACTATGCGAGGTGATTACCATTAATATATTCTTCATCGTATATTATTTAATGTCTTCCGGATCAACTTGGTTACCTTCTTCGTCTACCTGCTGGTTTTTGTCCCAGTTAGTTTCGTTTTTGTCTGTGGTTTGCTGATTGGTAGTGCTATCAGTTGTTGACGTTGTATGTTCTTTTTTTTCAGGATCTTTCATAATTACATGTTTTATTGCATTCGATAACAACGCAACATCATAAAGGTTCCGTTTTTCGAAGTTTTTGTGTTAGAGCCTGTTATTTTTAAGAACAGTTGACCTGAGAATCCAATGACATCAGCATCTGTTGCTTTGCCCATTAATATTCATTGTCGTCTCGATAAAATGTCCGACTATCAAGTTTCAGTAATTTTTAGTAGGTATCTGATTTTAACCCTATTTTTTGAGATGTTTTTCTACTGCTGATCTCGAATTTCCAACTTTTTCAATCGCATCTCTAATTTGCTTAGGGGTTACGCCAAGTTGCTTGGCTGCATATTCTACCTCAGTCGCATCATGGCTATCTATTTTGCTATCATCTCTTCCGTCTTGTTTGGTTTTGTTATCTGACATGGTCTTTAAAGTTAGTTTATCCCCTTAACACACTTACTTGCGGGTAGTTTTAAAAATTTCATTCTTGTTCGGCGTGTTTATTTGTAATACTGCGATTGGAGAGAAAAGCCAATTGTTTTAATGTCGCTTAATATGCCAATCTCTTCCGTAAGAATATAAGTAATGTGGTAGTAAGCAGACCCAGAATTAAATACCCTATTGCCAATGAGGATTGATCTTTAATAACGATTATACCAAATAATAAAGAGGTAACACAGGATGTAACGAGGTATGAGCCGCCACTGGTTAATCCGCTGGCAACACCCGCATTAAGCGGGAAGCGGGTTAAGCAGTACGTGAAAAACAGGTTATAAATAATCCCGCCCATCATATGGATCAAAACAACAAACATCATCAGGAATGGCAGGCTTGTGTAAATAGACGTAAGAAAGTACATCAGGCAAATTAACCCCAGTTGTACAGCATTGGCAAGGATAAGCCTTGTCGACAAGGTGCCTGCCTTTATCATTTTACCGATAATACCACCAATAAAAATGGAAAGACCAGATAGTAGCGCACAATATCCTGTTGCAACGGGTGATAAATGGAATTGGTGTTCTACAATGAACGGTGCCGACATCGAAAAAGTCATCAGGCTACCGAAACTTATCCCCAGAACAATAATCCCAAGCGTAAAATCAGCCGATGAGAGGAGTGTGCTGTACACTTTAAATATAGATTTAGGGTGGAATGGATGTTTTACATTAACAGACTCACCGCTGTAAATCAATTCTAACAGAAACATCACCAGTGCATATACCCCCAGGACTATAAAGTTCGACTGCCAGCCGAAGCTTTTTTGGAGATAACCACCAAAAAATGGGGCCAATATCGGCGCCGTTGCCCAAACAATTGATAACAAACTCGTATAATGCCTGCGCTTTTCTCCGGTATAAACATCAACAAAAAAGGCGCGTTTACCTACAACAATAAAAGCCGTAGTTATACCCTGCACAATCCGCATCAGGTACAAAACATGTATATCATCAATAAACACAATTGCAAAGCTGCTTGCGGCAAATACCAGTAATGATACAAGGTTGATACGGTAACGACCAAAACTGTCAATAATAGAGCCTACAAACAGCTGGGCAATCCCATAACTTACCAAAAAACAGATGATCGTATATTGGATGCTTGACGCGCCTACTTTAAAAGATAGCGCCATATTTGGGAATGATGGCAGGTATATATCCGTTGCCAGGCCCGAAAGTGGAATTAATGCGAACGCAAGTATCGTTGCCCTTTTGCGGTTACTGTCTGTAATTGTTTTTCCTGTATAATTTGGGCGTATCGCAGCTGTAAGCGCTTCGGGCTGTTCGTTCTTTATCATTATAGTTGTGATTGTTATTTTTTGATCAGTTGTGCTTGTATCAGGCTTTTCAGCTGTTGCAAAATGCCCTTCATTTTTGCATTACTCCCGGCAATGCGGCAAATCATAATACCGCCTTGAATCGTCGCAAACATTAACTTGGCAAACTCGGGGTAGTTCCAGTCGGCTTTAAAAATTCCTTCTTCAATCCCCCTTTTTATAATGCCTTCCAGAAACAATTGCCTGGCTTCTACGGCTTTATTTACGCGCTCCTTTACTAAAGGGAAATTATCGTCTGCCTCCATACCAAAGTTCATCATAGGACAACCACCCGGAACAGTCGGGTTCATCGGATCATGGTAAACTTGCAGGTAAGCCAATAGCTTTTCGTATGGGGCATCAATATGGTCCATTGATGTACTGAGTTTTTGATTTTGCAAGGCAATGCTGTGTTCAAGTACAGCAAACGCCAGCGAATCCTTATCCGCAAAGTGCACGTAAAGACTGCCTTTAGATAACTTTGCGACTTCCATAATATCGCTCATGGAGGTACCGAAGATTCCCTTTTTATTAAAAATGGGTGTAGCGTCTTCAATAATCCGCAGCTTTGTGTTTTCTCCTTTTGACATAATAGAAATAAAACACGAATATATATGACCGATCGGTCATATTAGTAGTTTAGATTTCTCTTTACATAACTTCAACAATTCAAAAAAAAAGGCTACTCCTTAAAATAGTCCTTTTTTTGTTGTTCAGCTTTGGTAAGGTATCATGAAATATTGTTGATTTAGTGAAATCAGTATTGATAGTACGATTTACTTTCCGATTGCCTTTTCTATTTTTAAAAGCATTTGTTTTGCATTCTGGTTCGACTGTTCCAGTTCCAAAACTTTTAAATAGTCGCTTTTTGATAATAAATATTCTTTTTCATTGAAATAGGCCTCACCACGGCTATCATATGCATTTGCTGAATTAGGAAATTCAGCAACATTTAAACTGAAAATTTTAATGGCAGATGCTACTTTTCCATCTTTTAAAAGTTGGTACCCAAGCATGTTCAATTCGCTTTCATTAGAAAAATTATAATCCTCCCTGTTATTCTTTTTAAGTTTCTTATAAAGCTCGATACCTCTGTCGATATCTCTATAACATTCTTTTGTTATGGTTAAAGAGACAGACTCTTTTTGTGGTTCCAAGGGGTAATTTTTCCAGGTATTCAAACTGGCAATACTGGATACAATTTCTCCTATAAGTTTTGTGCTGCTACCATTTGTCATTACTACAATACCATTTCCGTTTTCAGTACTTGCTATATAATGGCAAACAAAACCCTCATTTCCACCGCTATGCTTAAAATATTTTGCACCATCAAAATTATATAAAAATACCCCTAGATTATTTTCAATTCTTTTTACAGACATTTCTTGAGAGAGTACTTTATTCGATTTCCCTAATAATGACAGTTGTGTTTCAATAACATATTTCGCTAAATCCGTTGGATTTGTCCATAAACCAGCCGCTGCCTTTTCGGGATATATATGGTACTTTCCGTTAATTTCTTTGCCACTGGCACTGTATCCTGTTGCAAATATATTTTCATTCATTTGCGTAGGAGGTTGATTAAAAGCACTGTTTCCCATCCCTAATGGGATTAAAACATTCTTTTTCATATAGTCTTCATATTTTTCTCCTGTTACATTTTCAAGAATTAGTTGTGTAATAGTAATCCCCCCACCAGAATACTGGAATTTTAGACCAGGTTCAAATATAGACCGAACGGGATTTGAGTTGGAGGGTTTTAAGCCTTTAAGCGTTTCTATTGTGGTTGGTAAATCTTTTCCTTTCTCGTAACCAGCAAAACCGCCTACAGACAAGCCCGCCGTGTGAGATAATAAATTTGCAATTGAGATTTTTCTCCCTTTAGCAAGCGAATCGTACGGAAATTTCCATGTTTTTAAATAAGTATTGATATCACCGTCTAATCCCAGTTTTCCCTGTTCAACAAGTTTTAGTACCCCAAGGCTATTGAGAGATTTGCTAATTGAAGCGGCTTGAAAAAGTGTTTGGGGAGTTGCTGATTTTTTTTCAGAAATATCTGCATAACCATAAGCTTTGACCCATTCTACTTTATAGTCCTTAATCACTACAATACTTACCGCATTGGTGTTGTAAAGGGCCATTCTTTCTTTTAATGTCCATTTCCTGTTTTTAGATTTATCCCAGTGGTTTAAATCGTTTTCGAATAATTTTATCTTATCATTTACATTTTGCGCAAAAGTGTTTAATGATAAAAACAGCAGGATAATCAAATTTACTTTTTTCATTAGGATATATTTCTTTTTTTATCAGTTATGAAGCTATCATAAGCATGTTTTTCACAAGGGTATATTGTTTTTTCTTGTGTTCAATACCTTGCAAGAGCTCGGCTCATTGCTGTTTGTAAGCGGTATGCTTATGATGGTTTCATTTTTGAATTGTTGGTTTCATTTGCTGCAAATATGATCCTTGGTGACTTAAAGTACGACCGACTAAAAAAAGTCGAACCCTTTTTTTTAAAGAAATCTCAATTAGTTTGAACTTCTTCTAAAATCGGTAGGTGTTTGTCCTGTATGTTTTTTAAAAGAAGCACTGAATGACGATTTTGAGTTGAAGCCTACCTGATACAAAACCTCTAAAATAGTGACCTCCTTCTGTAAAGGATCTTTTAATATCTGCGTGGCTTTCTCAATGCGGTATTCATTGATAAAATCAAAAAAATGTTTATTCATATATAGATTAATCAAAACTGATAAATCTTTGGCAGGCATTTTAACTTGTTTGGCCAATTCCTGGATGGTGAGAGTTGAATCTAAATATGGTTCTTTCGACCTCATAAACTCTTTCAAAGATTCTATTCGTTCGTTTGTTTCGTCATCAATTATGATGGCAGCTTTATGTTTTTGAGCAATATCTTTAGTGGATTCTAATTTAGAATTCACTCCTCTGAAAAATTCCGGTCTGCTCAATGCAATAAATAAATACCAACAAGTTATCACCAGGAAACTAAATCCATCTACAGTAATGATCCAATCTCTTATTTCTCCAAAACCAATGGTATAGGTAACCAATCTTCTGAAGAGAACCAGTAGATGCAGGAGATAATATACAATAGTGATTAGGTTTAGTGCCCTGATCAGGGAGAGATTAGGATCGGTATAATTCTCAAAATAAATAGTCCTTGATTTTTTTAGAATTAAAAAGGCCGCGATAAAATAAATCTGAAACGACGTCTCAAAAAGTACTTCAAAGAAATGGATTTCAGGCATATCATTCATATGACGGAGGAAATACAGCTTTTCAGTTGGAGTTCCCAGAAATAAGCCAGGAATTAAAATCAGGTTAAAAACAATAAAGGGAAGTAAGTGTAATAACTGTTTTGGCTTTAATCTAAAATCAGAAAAGCAGATTGACCTTACATACAAATAAAATATAACAGGAACCAGCAAAGCAATACTCCATCGAAACGCCTCAATATTTATCAGATTTTCAGGTATATCATGAATCAGGTATTTGCATGCATCAATAGCGTTTGCTATCAGGAAAAACGCAAAAAGTGAGTTTCCTAATTTGTGTTTTGTTTTCACTGTAAACAAAAACAAAGCAAGAAATAACATGACAAATATTCCGGTAAAAGCCGTTATATCCAAAAAAGTATATTTATTCATTTTATAACAAAAGCTAAAATTACTTTTTTAGTTGAAGTTATTGATATAAAAATGTTCGATCAAGCCTATCGCTAAATCGAACATTTTTATTGGAGACTATTGAGCCACGTTTACTTCATCCACACATAAGTTGCCATCCAGCCCCGCTTATTATAAGATTTATTTAGTCGCTTCTGCGGCTGCAATGATTACTTTTGATACTGCTTCTGGCTGAGAAGCAAAAATAACATGGCTTCCTTACTCCGGTAACTTTTGTATTGGAATGTTTATACATATTGCGCTCTACATCTGGGTTGATACTTTTATCCATAGTAGCTACGATCCCATAAGTAGGTTTTGTATGCCATGCCGCTTCAGCAACAGCGGTAGCAAAACTTTCACCAAGAATTGGTCCCTGTGAAGCAAAAAGGAAGTCTGCTTCTTCTTTACTTAAGTCTGCGCAAAATCCGGCATGGAACTTATCTTTTCCATAATAAACTTATCCTTTTTCATCCGGAGGAAGAATGCCGAATTCCGGAGCATTCGGAAGAGAACCCGCCCATTTTAAAGTATTTTCACCTTTGTCTGGCTGGTATGCCGCTACATAAACAAGGGCTACTACGTTTTTGTGCATTCCCGCTTCAGTAATAACCGTTCCTCCCCAGGAGTGTCCTACCAAAATAGTGGGGCCGTTCTGTTTGTCAAGGATACGCAAGGTAGCATCAACATCATTTTTTAGTCCGCTTAAAGGGTTCTGTACAACCGTAATATTTTTAATTACCTGAAAGTCTGATTATTATTGTTAAATCTTCTGTAATGCGGTTCGACTTTAGTCCGGTAACGGCTACTTGGCCGTAGCTGGATCTCATTTAGATGTAACTACGGCCTTTTTATTTTTTAACTTGCTGTTTATTTGGTGAATACGGTAGGTAGCTAAGTTTATCGGAGCGGTTCGATCTATAAGGTCGAACCACTTTCTACAAAATGGTATGTTATTGTTTTTACGTTATAAAGAATTTTGAGTCTACACATGAGTAACTGCTATCTTCCAATCAAGGTGCTGTTGAAATAACATAAGATAAACGACTTTAAATCGTTTATCTTATTAATATTTTGCATATTTAAATATTATATGTAGTTTTGGTATAAGATAAACGAAATTTAATCGTTTATCTTATTGATATTTTACAATGGATATTCAAGCAGCACTAAAAGAGCTATCTAACCAACCGTTGACCCACCAGCTCCTAGCAGACCTTTTGAAAGACTATAAACGGCCGAACGATAAAATATTAGCTTTAAAAGCTTATGGCCTGATCGAACCGGTCAAAAAAGGACTTTATATAGCAGGTAGATCCCTTGGCGCTGACCGACCTGAAAGCGCACTGCTTGCCAACCATATGCTCGGACCAAGCTACCTTTCAATGGAGAGTGCACTCGCCCATTACGGGCTCATTCCAGAGAAGGTTTTTGCGATCACTTCAATGACTACTAAAGCCTCCAGGAAATTTCAGACTAACATTGGACTATATACCTATACCAACCTGCCATTGCCTTATTACGCCTTCGGTCTTGCTACAGTGAGCCTGTCTAAAGACCAACAGGCCATAATGGCGATCCCGGAAAAGGCACTATGCGATAAAATAGCTACAACGGCGGGCATAACCTTAAGAAGCCAATCTTCAGCTAGGGACTATGTTTTTGGAAACCTGAGAATGGAGGAAGAAGATTTAGCTAAGTTTGATCTAAATGGTATGTTAAGCTGGCTGGAAAATGCCCCCAAAAGGGAAAGCCTGGAAATGTTAATCAAAATGATCGAAAAAATATGATAAAGGAATGGCTTGAAAGCTATCATCCCGCAAACAGGGAAGAAGCCAAAGATGCATTGAGGGAAATCATGCAGGAGATTACCCTGGCTGGACTTAACCGTGCCGGTTTTTTTGAAAAGGCGGCATTCTATGGGGGAACTGCGCTCAGGATATTCTACGGGCTAGACCGATTTTCAGAGGATCTGGATTTTTCGTTGCTTGCCGTTGATCCGGATTTTTCGCTTGAAAAATACCAAGATGCTATCATAAATGAGTTCGCAGCCCTAGGGATGCAGGTATCGATTTCGGAAAAACAGAAAGCAGTGAAGAGCAACATCAACTCTGCCTTTCTAAAGTCAGAAACGATTTGGAAGGAACTTGTTCTCGAAGGCGTCATCCCACAGAATGGGCTCAAGGAAGTGGCTAATATCAAAATCAAGATAGAAGTCGATAAAGAGCCCCCATTGGGATTTTCTACTGAGGAAAAGTTATTGCTCAGACCTTTTTCGTTTTACGTGAAGTGCCTGTCGCTTCCCGACCTTTTTGCCGGAAAGATGCATGCATTGCTTTTTCGCAAGTGGGGCACGAATGTAAAGGGACGGGACTGGTATGATATGGAATGGTACATCAAAAAAGGATATCCTCTCAATCTCGATCATTTCTTGTTAAGGGCGATAGATAGCGGTGACTGGAAAAAAGAGACCATCAACGAAGAAGAGTTCAGGAAATTATTGAATGAAAAGATCGAAAGTATTAAAATGGACTTTGTCAAAGCAGATATCTCCAGATTTATAAAGAATCCAAAGGTACTTGAAATATGGTCCCCAAGTTATTTCCATGACCTGAGTGCAAAACTAAAAATCAATATATCAAATTAAGTTTTAGACCTTGGCTTTGGAAAAAATTAAATGATCATTCTGCAATGTTGTCTATATTTAGTGCAGGGAAACTTATATCTAATTTTACCTAATGTGGTTAAATTTGTTTTGGGAATTCTGACAATGATAGTTGGATTTATAATCTTATTTATAGCTAGGCTTGGTAAAAAATAAAGTCCGAATCAGTGATACATAATCAATAAATATCAGTGTAATAGTCTCAGCATACCGCTGGATATGGTACTGGCATCAAAAAAACAAAATAGATCATATGAAGAGCCGCACAATTATTAAATTTTTGTTTATCTGCACGATCATAGCCATGGCAAGTTTGCAAAAATCTACAGCTCAGGAAAGTGCAAAAAAAGTGCGTATTGCCAAGCTTGAAATCTATCCCGAATATCTGGAAGCGTACAAGGTTGCACTTGCGGAGCATGCTGTAGCTGCTGTACGATCGGAACCTGGCGTGCTGGCTTTACAAGCAGTGTATGATAAAGCGCATCCCACACAAGTGACTGTGTTTGAAATATATGCCAGTGAAAATGCTTACCAGGCACATTTACAAGCGCCGCATTTTTTGAAGTACAAGAACGGCACATTGAAAATGGTTAAAACACTTGAATTAATTGAGACCGAACCGATTGCTATCGAGATCAAACCGGGACTGACAGCAATAACAAGTGATAAATAAAATGTCCAAATCTAAATTAACAAAAGACTTTTGATTGTTATACAATACTTAGCAGTGGATTACGGCATTATAAATCTCATTCCTAACTTTTCATAATTCGTCTTTAGTAGTGAATGTTTGGTTGTCCTTCACTTGGATGACGTGATATTTTATGTTGTATCTCCAATAAAAGGATGTGGAGCATAGCATTGCTTTTAACCCTAAAGCGCGCACCTGTTGGAACATAGGCTTTTCTTAAACGCTGTTGGAGTAAAGCCAGTTTTATTTTTAAACACCTTGCTGAAAGACTGTGGATGTTCAAAGCGAAGTTGATAGGCTACTTCACTGATAGACAAGCCAGAAACACTGATCAGCTCTTTCGCTTTTTCGACCATGATATAGTGAATATGCTGTAGCGCACTGCTGCCTGTTAGCTACCTGCGAAACTTCGCAGGGTTAACAGATGAGGACATAGTAGAAAGCCAGCCCTTCTGGAAACCGCGTAAGATTGCTAAAGGAGACTTTTTTAGTATGCAAAGTATGGTCTGCAATGACCTTGGTCTGATCGTGAAAGGAATATTTCGCATTTATTACCGTGAACCCAATGGCTTAGAGGAGAAGAATCTTTTCTTTTTTTCAGAAAACCAGTTTGTCGTATCCTTCAGAAGTTTCATTTCGCAGAATCCTTGCTGGTATTTCATTGAAGCGATGGAAGATTCTGAGGTGATCTTTATTTCCTACCAGGACCTGCATAATTTGTATGACAGAAACCCGAATTGGGGAAAGTTCGGCAGACTGCTGGCGGAAACATTTTTTGCCTACGCGCAATCCCGGACGGAGGAGTTCGTATTGTTTTCACACGAGAAGAGGTTCCTCAGGCTATTGGAAGAACACCCTAATATCATAGAACGTATTCCTTCATATCACATTTCGTCTTTTTTAGGTATTACAAACCCTTCATTGAGCAGGATCAGAAAACGGATAAAAGATAATGAAACAGCAATTCACACCTAATTATACGTACCGGGATTTTCCTCAAATTCAATTTGTGATTCGGAATTTATCCTGCCTTCAATCCTCGTTTCATAGCGTTTTTATGTAATGCCTTTTCGTTTTTGAAATTTTATTTTTTATATCTCTTTTAAGACCTTTTCTTTGCCCCAGGCTGCCATATCATTTAATATGGGGTTCAGGCTTCTGCCCAGATCTGTTAAAGAATATTCCACGCGTGGCGGAATTTCCTTAAATCGCTCCCGGTTAATCAATCCGTCAGCTTCCAGTTCCTTTAATTGTTCAGTCAGTACCTTTCTGGATATCGCAGGCATGCGAACGGATATTTCCCCAAAACGCCGGGTATGATCAGAGAGGATGTATAGTATGATTGTTTTCCATCTTCCCCCGATTAAAGCTATGGTTGCTGTTACCGGGCATGCTGTATGATCTAATTTATTTTCCATTAGTCACTTTTAGGTTACCACTATTTACCTGTTACCAAAAGGTAACAAGTTACATTTTGAAATCTTTATTAGTTTCTTTATATAACAAATGTAATCATTCATTTTTTATACACATAATTATGATTTTAATAACAGGCGCAACAGGCCATTTAGGTAAAGCTGCCATCGAATCACTTTTAGAAAAAGGTATACCTGCAAACCAAATTACTGCTTTAGTGAGAGATGCCGGTAAAGCAACTGATTTAAGCGAAAAAGGAGTTCAGATCAAAATCGGCGACTACAAGCATTACGATTCTTTAAAAGAAGCCCTGAAAGGGGTAGACAAGTTGTTATTGGTTTCTTCATCTGATTTGGACGACCGACTTACACAGCATAAAAATGTGATCAATGCAGCAAAAGAAAATGGCGTTAAACATATCGCTTATACCAGTGTTGATATTAAAAGTTTTGAAGGAACGGTAATTCCATATGTGACTCAAATACATATCGATACTGCCAATTATCTTAAAGAAGCTGGTATTGCGTACACGCTGTTAAACGATACGCTGTATGCTGATCTGGTACCGTTGTTTTCAGGAGAAAAAGTTTTAGAGACTGGTATTTTCTTCCCTGCAGGACAAGGGAAAACACCTTTTGTAGCGAGAACTGAAATGGCGGAAGCTGCTGCAGTTGTGCTCACTACTCCGGGACACGAGAATCAGGAATATGCGATCACCGCAGAAACTGCTTATTCATTTGATGAGATCGCCGAAATGATTTCGGAAATTACAGGTAAAGACGTGAAGTACCATCATCCTGATGCCAATACTTATATCGGGCAATTGGTACAGTTTGGAGTGCCTAAAGAAAGCGCTTCGTTTTTTGCTGGTTTTGGTGAAGCCATTGCAAATGGCGAGTTTGATACTGATAGAAGTGATCTTGCAAAATTATTGGGAAGAAAACCACTGGAATTAAAAGAATTCTTAAAAAGCGTTTATAGTAAGTGAATCCTCCTTTAATATTGTTCTAAAAGGGGCTGCATCATCATGACCAGCCTCTTTTTACGACTGAATCATAATGGTTACCTCTGTTATGATCCTTTCTGGTTTGCCAGGTAAACCGTTAAAATATTTTTTAAGTAGATTTCTGGTTTAGGCATGTTGATTACCGTTCCAGGCTCTTTATCTTGCGACTGCTTAATGTAATTTGCTTTGATTTTACCCCAGTCTTTCGAGTAAAGCTGTATAAAGGTTTCCACAAACTGTTTATCGGTATAGTCTTTTGGAAGCTTACTCAACACAACTTCAATTTTCTCTTCTTTTTTATGTAATACTGCCATAGTCGATTTTTATTCCTGCAAAGCTATCACTCTTCGGCCGCATTTCAGCAGGTTCCTTAAACTTTTATGCTTTTAGGTTGTTTTACTGCTAATCTATGATTAACTGTTTTTATCGGATACTAACTAAATCATAAGCATATGGAAGTAAGCGCAAAACAGACCGGGTTATTTGATTTTTTTACCCAGTGTCTACAGGATTTATATGGTGCGGAAAAAAAAGTACATAAATGTTACGCGGCCTTGTCGCTTGCTTCATTTACCCCCGAGCTGCAAAGCGCCCTGTCCAAACAAGCTGAAGAGGCAAACAGTCATATATCCCGGCTGGAACTTATTTTTGATATGCTGGCTCACAAACCTGGCCAATGCCGCTGCGAGATTATTGAAATTCTGAGTGAAAAAGCAGCATCGATCGTTAAAACTGTAGAGACCGGTACTGCGTTGCGGGATGCAGAGATAATTTATGCGGTACAATTGGTAGCGCATTATAAAATAGCGAGTTACGGAAGCCTGGTGTCGCTAATGGGAGAAATTGGTTATCCCGATGCAGAGATCTTACTGGACCAGTGCCTGGTAGAAGAGAAGCACGCGGACAGTTATTTAACCCAAATTGCTGTTAACTTTATCAATCCCGCGGCGAAAAAAGAATCTGAATAGACTGCTGCAGATCCTAATCTTCTTCGTTTGCTAATTTCCTGATCTTCCCTTTAAGGTCATCATATTTTGATTTCCAGAAATCCCTGTTTTGTTCCATTGCCTCAAAAGTGGTAATTGGCGGCTGGTCATCATACTTTGAACCAGGCGTTTTCGCATAGGCAGCAGAGAAATCATGATTGAGTATTGCACCGTATTTTACAATATCTTCATAAGGTAAAAAAGGATCTTTTATATGGTTATAAAAGGTAGATCTGTCAATCCCCACTTTGGCAGTAAGTGCGGTAATTGTTATTCCATTTGAGCGGACTACTGAGTTTAATAATTCTCCTTTATGTTTTTTTATATCCTTGCTTTTCACTAAAAACAAGGTAAATGTTTAATTGTTGGAAAAATTCTACATTTTATTTCTAATATTCTGCAATTATGTAGATATTAGTACTGTGTATGTAGAATGTTACTCTTGCTGTCAAAAAATAGTCGACATATATAAGACATATATAAAAGATAAACTAACCAAATTGATATGTATTAAAGAATCAGTATTTAAACAAAAATTATAATATTGCAGTTCTTCAAATTGAAATGAAGCACTGCTTGACGAGTCTCGTAACAGAAATCTGGTAAATTTCCAACCCTGCGAGTTAAGTCAGGCAGCTAGATCCTATAAATATAGGGTCGGTTGCTTGCTTATGTGTATTGTAGGGTATATTTTGAAAAAAATATAGGGTTTACCAGAACCTCTGTTACAGTAGACGGGCAAGCAGCCGGCCCTGTTCTATGTAACAAGCCATACCCGATTGCCTTTCTCAAAATTCCCGGATACAAAAAACTGGCAGAAGCGGTCGGTAAATCTAGCTGATTACAAAATCCGGCCGCCAAGCCCTTTCTTTGATTTTTTATGTGTTGCCAAATCTTAACCAAAGCCATATGAACAAACACTTGATACAAGCAGAACAAATAGACTATTTCAATCTGACTAAAAAGACCTACCACATAAAAGGAGTGGTTTTGGCAGGTTCATCAGCAGATACAAATCATAAAAACAGGATCTGGATAGAGGGGGTAGAGGTAGTTGCTGACGAGGCATTTATACTGCGCCCATTTTATGAATCTGAGTTCGACTGGGGAGAAAAAGCAGGGATCCATTCTTACACTACGGCCTTAGCGATTTGTCTGTACATTTTTAAAGAAGAAAGAATAGCCGAAAACCTTTATGAATGCTTCAGAGATTTTTATGTGCAGCAATTCCCGACCGGGAATTTTGAACTGGAAATAGAGCTCAGCAGCTTCCTGCATCAGTTCGAATCAAGGTTGCATCCTTATCTCCATAGCCGGTTCTGCTATGCAGCACTGATCGATTCAAGAGAAATACGATTGTATAAACACCCTTTAACGGGATTGATATCCGTTAATCTGGCCGAAAACTACGCCACACATAATGGTTCAGTGCCCGATATGGAAGTCCGCCGCCTCAACGAACGCAAGCAGCGCTTATTATTCCGGTTGTTCGCCAAAGACAAAACGATCATCACCGGCGTAGATTTTGGGGAGATCATGGAACAGGTAGAAGAAGTCATGTCCAGGTTTTATTGGCAATCGCTGGAGCGCCTTGTCAGTAAACGGATACAGCCCTTCCTTACAGAAGAGGAGCTGCGCGGAGATTTTAAAAATTTTAATCCAAAAAAACACTTGCGCTAAGGTTGTTCCTTACGGCCTGGCGCCATTATTCTGAACTAACCTGTAAAACAGGCCGCCGAATTTATTTGACGGCCTGTTTTATGTTATGCTTTGCGGTGTGATTTTTGGTAGGATAAAAAATAATCAACTAATTTCTGAAAATTAATAAACCTATTCGTACCTTATTTACTGAACATGCGCCGCGGGTCGTTTTTAGAATACTATACGTATGGGCATAAGAATATTGTAAATTTAACGAAACATAATGCTGAAAATCAAAGAAACCGCAATGCTTCTCTTATTGTTCGCTACTGCGGTATTCAGCGGTTGTAAGGCACCAGTAATCATTGGTCACGGTACCAGCTTTGGTCATTGCGTGGGTTATTGCAACAAAGAACTGATGATTTCAAATCATGACCTTACCTATGTCCAAAGGAAAAACGGAAATAATCCGGAAGAAAAAAAATGTACGCAGCCTTTGAGCAGAGATATATATAATAAGGTTTTGTCGCAGTTTGATATTAATTCTTTTTTATTGCTGGATTCCGTGATCGGTTGTCCCGACTGTGCCGATGGCGGAGCAGAATGGCTGACAGTTAAATCGGGCAATACGGTGAAAAAGGTGACTTTCGAGTACAACAAAGTTCCGGAGAAATTTAAATCGGCTGTGGCAGAGATCAGGAAACTGGAAGCTGGAATGGAAGCTTGTAAAAGTGAATAAATCAGAGAAAATGGCAACTGCACTGTTTGAGTCCATATATCAAATTATCGCGAATGCTCCTTACGCAGTCGCACTTTTAAATGAGCAACTGCATTACGTAGTTGCCTCACGTAAATGGATTGCTGATTTTAAACTGCAAGAACCTCTTGCAGGCCGGTTACATGAAGATATCTTTCCAATGATGGGGCAGCAGTGGATGGCCATATACCATGATGTATTGAAAGGGAATCCCCGAAAGGGCGAAGCTGACCATATCATCTCGCTGGACGGCAGCCTGCAGTGGTTAAAGTGGGAGGTGCAGCCCTGTTCAGATCATGCTGGCAAGGTAATAGGATTGGTGCTGTACCTCGAAACTATAACTGATCAGATTGAAGAAAACAAGGAGCTGAAAAGACAGATAGACCTTTATGAACAGACTAATGAAGCCGCACGCATTGGTGCCTGGGAATTTGATTTTGTTCAAAGCGAACTGTACTGGTCGCCCGTAACCAAACAGATCCATGGTGTCCCTGCCGGTTATATACCTGATCTCCATACGGCTATTGAATTTTTTAAAGAAGGGCACAGCAGGAATATGATCATCAGCTGTTTCGGTATGGCTTTCGCCAACGGTACAGCCTATACCGAAGACCTGCAGCTGGTCACGGCACAGGGCGAGGAAATCTGGGTAAAGGTACAGGGGAACGCTGAGTACGCAAATGGCATCTGTGTTCGTGTTTACGGTACGTTTCAGGAAATCCAGCAACAGAAAACCCAGGCCATCCAACTCGCAAATAGTGAAATCAAATACCGCTCTATCATTGAAAATTCCATTTATGGATTTTTGCTGACTATTCCGGAAACTGCAATAATTGATGCCAATCAGGCTGCATTAGACATATTTGGCTATACCCTGGATGAGATTAAAAAACTGCAGCGGTATGCGCTGCTGGATCAGAATGATCCCCGTCTGGCAGAATTTGTGGCCAGCAGGGCACAATACGGTAAAGCTGAAGGCGAGGTCACAGGTATCCGCAAAAACGGAGAAAAATTCCCCTGCCAGTTGTCGGCCGCCATCTACACTGATACCCAGGGGCAGAAAGTAAACAGCCTCGTAATCATTGATATTTCTGAACGAAAACAGATAGAAGAAAAAACCAAGCTCAGCGAAGCCCAGTTCAGGGGCGCGTTTGAGTATTCCGCCATTGGTATGGCAATGTTTGGTATTGGCGGAAACTGTATCCGGGCCAACCAGAGCTTATCTGATATGCTGGGCTACGGGATACAAGAACTTACCAAAATGGAGTTTGAAGATATCACCCATCCTGATGATCTGGCGCAAAGCGTATCGCTGATGCGCGATTTGATTGAAGGGGAAAACGACAACTTTTATACGGAAAAACGGCTGATCCACAAAAAAGGACAGGTAGTATGGGTGTTTTTAGGGGTGTCGATCTTACGGAATTCAGAAAATGAACCGCTGCATCTCATTGCACAAATACAGGATATCACCCAAAATAAACTCGCCAGTAACCTGATTAATGAGGAGCGTAACCTGTTGAGCACATTGATAGATAACTTGCCGATCAATATCTATATCAAGGACCTTCAATTACGCAAAACCAGGGTAAACCGGTCTGAGGTTAGCTATATGAGCGGACTGACGGAAGAGGATATAGTGGGTAAAACAGATTTTGAACTATTCCCCGAATCTACCGCGGCCAACTCTTTTAAAGAAGATCAGGAAGTTTTAAGCAGCGGTGTGCCGATGATCAGCAGGGAGAGCATCGATTACCGGAAGGATGGGAGTGTAAATTATTTGCTGACTTCCAAAATCCCTTTGAGGAACAGTGAGGAAGAGGTAATCGGGCTGCTCGGCATCAGTTATGATATCACTAAGATCAAGGAGGCAGAAAATGCCATGGCGGTCAGCGAAGAGAAATACCGTGAAATATTTGAGAACATACAGGATATCTATTACCGTACCGATAAGGATGGTATCGTTACAGAAATCAGCCCTTCTATAGAAAAGTATTACAATTACAAACGCGGGCAGATTATCGGCAGCCCGGTAACGGATTTTTACTATTACCAGGAAGACCGTGATGTAATTGTGGAAGTACTGAAAAAAAATCATGCGGTCACAGATTTTGAGGTAAAACTTAAAACGAGAAACAACGGCCTGGTCTATGCTTCTGTAAACGCGAGGCTGATTTTCAAGAATGGGATTGTAGTAGGGTCTGAGGGAAGCATACGTGATATTACTGCAAGAAAAGCGCAGGAGAACCAACTTACAGAACTCAATACAGAGCTTAAAGCCTTAAATACGCATAAAGAAAAACTGCTTTCGGTAATTGGACATGATCTTAGAAATCCGATTGCCGCGAGCCTTAAACTTGCGGAACTGGCATTAATGGATGTAGACGATATTACGAAAGAAGAGCTGCTGGAATACCTTACAAAGATGGAAATCGGTCTCCAGAATGCCAATGAGCTTTTGGAAAACCTGCTGCAATGGGCAAAGAACCAGTTTAACACCCTTAATTTTAACCCTGTCTTGATCCACGACCTCGATTTATTGATTACTGCCTGTATCAAAAGGATCAAGCCGATGGCAGATGCTAAAAATATCGAGCTGATAAAAAAGGTGCCGGAAGGAATAAAAATGTATGCAGACCAGGATATGCTGGATGCGGTGCTCCGCAACCTGGTGTCTAATGCGATTAAATTTACCGCCAATGGTGAAATCACAGTGGAGGTACAGATCAGGGACTATGACCTGCTTTTTTCTGTAAAGGATAATGGCACTGGCATGGCCCAAGAAACGATCAGCCAGCTGTTTAATAAGTCATTTAGCAATTCTGCTTACGGGACCTCCGGTGAAAAAGGCACCGGACTTGGCCTGGAGCTGTGCCGGGATTTTGTAGAAAAGCACCAGGGACGTATTTGGGTAGAAAGTAAAGAGGGCCAGGGCAGCACATTTTATTTTACTACACCAATCTAAAAGATTATTTTATTAATCAGAACAAAAAAATGTAAGTTTAAGCGACGGGAATTTTGATTCCTGCTGATTGATTTAACCTTATATAAAACTGATGTTCTACCGTAAAATCTGCTTTACGCTGTGCTGCTGTATTTCTTCACTGCTGCTCTATGCCCAGCAGGACCAGATCCAGTTTTCAGGCCTGGATTTGTCGGACGGATTATCACATAACCAGGTAAATACGATTGTAAAAGATGCCAGAGGCTTGATGTGGTTTGGCACGTTATCTGGCCTTAACCGCTATGATGGTTATCAGTTTAAGGTTTTTAAGCATGATCCCGGCGACAGTACTTCTTTAACTGATGATTTCATTACTAATATCTATACTCTTCCCGACAATAAACTTTACCTCGATACACGGGGAGGGCCCGGTATTTATGATCCGGAGAGCGAGACCTTTATCCGTAATGTAAAAGTATATTTTCAAAAAATACACATCCCGGCCAGGGTGATCAGGGATGTGATCAAAGACAATCGGGGTAATTTTTGGTTTAATGCTGCGGAGGATGGGGTATTCAGGTACAGCCCTTCTTCAGGACAGACACAGCATTTTAGTTGTGATGGGAAAACCGCTCAATCGCTGGTTAAAGGAGGTATTGCTGCTTTGCAAAAGGATTCGAAGGGGGATGTCTGGGTAATCCACCAGGATAAAACTATAGAAATGATGGACGCCGTTTCCGGGAAAGTAAAACAGCGGATTGCTGTTTTTAAGCAGGCAGCAGCACAAAACTCTATAGATTACCGTCTTTTTGTTGATCATGCGGGTGCGCTATGGGTTTACCGGCTAAATGCTATGGAAGGGATCAGTTATTATGATCCAACGCTGAAGGAAAAGCGTTTGATCAATAAAGAGACAGGGAAACTGAACAATAACCTGGTCAATTGTATCCTGCAGGATGAAAAGGGTGTCATTTGGATCGGTACGGATCACGGGGGACTGAACCTGCTGGATAAAAGGGATTTTAGTGTGAGGTTCCTCCTGCACAAGGAGGATGATCCAACCACTGTAGGCCAAAATAGCATATTGAATATGTACAGGGATGATTCAGGGATCATCTGGGTGGGCACTTTTAAAAAGGGGCTGAGTTTTTACCATGAGAAGATCCTGAAGTTTCCGTTGTACAGGCACCGTGGTACTAATGCGGAGGGGCTTACTTACGAGGATGTAAACCGCTTTGCGGAAGATGAGCAGGGGAACCTCTGGATCGGCACCAATGGTGGCGGGTTGTTTTATTTCAATCGTAAAACAGGAGTTTTTAAACGGTACGTGCATAATCAGCATGATCCGAACAGCCTGAGCAATGATATTATTGTAAGCTTATATATTGATAAGGGTAAAAAGCTATGGATCGGTACCTATTTTGGGGGGCTGGACAGTTTTGACGGGAAGAATTTTAAAAATTATAAACATAATGACCGGGATCCCGGAAGTTTATCGGATGATCGGGTATGGGATATATTAGAGGATAAAAAAGGAAATCTGTGGATTGCGACCTTAAAAGGGGGGCTCGACAAGCTGGACCGGCAATCTGGTATTTTTACGCATAAAAGGGCATTTGAGCGAAACAGTGTCAAATCAGATTATATCTCCTGCCTGATCGCCGACCGTTCAGGGAATTTATGGATCGGCACTTCCAACGGAATAGATAAGCTGTGCACGGATGGCCGCTTCAGCCATTATCAGAACAAACCCGGCAGCCCGAACTCGCTGGTCAACAATATTGTTTACGACCTGATGCAGGACAGTTATGGGTTTATCTGGGTGTGCACGCGTGATGGCATCAGCAGGATGGATCCGCGTAACGGCACCTTTCTGAACTTTGGCAACGCAGAGGGGCTTACAGAAAAAGCTACCCTTAAGATTCTGGAAGACCCGGAACGTAACCTATGGCTGAGCACAGCCAACGGCCTGTTTAATATCCTGGTCACAAAGCACAGCAATACAGTTTTTTCTTATGCTTTCCGAAAATATGATGGAACTGACGGGTTACAGGGGAGTGCCTTTAATGCCAACGCAGCATATAAAACAAGGGAAGGAGAGTTGATTTTTGGTGGTGCGAATGGGTTTAATCTTTTTCGTGCCGGCCATATCAGGAATGATCAAAGTATACCTGTTATTATTTTATCAGATCTGCAGGTGGTAAATAAACAGGTCGGAATAGGGGAAAAGGTAGCCGGACGGGTTATCCTCAGTAAATCAACCATACTCACAAAGGCCATTCAGCTCCGTTACAACCAGAATGCTTTTACCATCTCCTTCTCGGCACTGAACTATTTTAATCCGCAGAAAATCAGGTATAAGTATAAGCTGGAGGGGCTCGACCAGCATTGGCAGGAGGTGAAAAGCGATAACCGCAGGGCCACGTACACCAATATAGATCCGGGGGAATACGTTTTCAGGGTCAGGTCAACAGATGCATCCGGCAGCTGGGTCAATAACGAGCAGCAGCTGTCAATTGAGATCCGGCCCCCATTTTGGCGGACTAACCTTGCTTATATATTATATGTAACCGCTATCGGCGGAAGTTTACTCTTTATTCGCCGGCGGGGCATCAAACGCATTAAAAAGGAGTTTTTGATTGAACAGGAACGGCAGCAGGCAAAAAGAATGCATGATCTGGATGTGCTGAAGATTAAGTTCCTAACTAACGTGAGCCACGAGTTCCGTACCCCGCTCTCTTTGATCATTACGCCAATGGACAAACTAATCCGGCAGGCACCGGCCGCAGAAAAGCAGCAGCTGCAAATGATCCAGCGGAACGGCAGAAGGCTGCTCAACCTCGTTAACCAGCTGCTGGATTTTAGAAAGATGGAAGTGCAGGAGCTAAAACTCCATCCTAAAACTGGCGATATCGTACGCTTTATCCAGGAACTGTCTGAATCTTTTACTGACGTTGCCGAGCGTAAAAACATCTCATTTCACTTTTCTGCAGACCGCAACAGCTTAATTACTGTATTTGATCATGATAAAATAGAACGTATCATTTTCAATCTCCTGTCTAATGCTTTTAAATTTACCCCCGAAGGCGGAAGGGTAACTATTGCGCTTAAAGTAATAGCGATGGAAGACAGAAGTGTAAAACTAGTCCTTATTTTAAGTGATACCGGTATAGGTATTCCCGAAGATAAGCAGTCCCTGATCTTTGAGCGGTTTTTTCAGCACGATGTGCCGGATTCTATGGTGAACCAGGGAAGCGGGATTGGCTTGTCGATCACCAGGGAGTTTGTAAAACTGCATGGCGGAACCATCAGCGTAGAAAGTAAGGTAAACGAAGGGACAACCTTCCTGGTCAGCTTATTCTTTGACGAGCAGGAAGCAGCAGCGGAGCCGTCAATATTACCTGCCAGGCAGAATATCCTGCCCCGCAATACCGGGAACAGTAAAACGGAAACCCAGCCGGTACCGCTATCGAACAGTAAAAAGCCTGTTTTGATGCTTATTGAAGATAATGAAGATTTTCGTTTTTATTTAAAGGATAACCTGAAAACGTTTTACCAGATTGCAGAAGCCGGAAATGGGCGTGAAGGATGGCAAAAAATCCTTTCCCTGCATCCGGACCTGGTGGTGAGTGATGTAAGCATGCCAGAAATGAACGGGATTGATCTTTGCAAAAAGATAAAAACAGATAAAAGGACTGTTCATATCCCGGTAATCCTGCTAACGGCGCTCACCACCGAAGATCAGCAATTGAGCGGGCTGGAAACGGGCGCCAATGATTACATGACCAAGCCTTTTAATTTCGAGATCCTGCTTTCCAAAATTAAAAACCTGCTACAGCAGCAGGAACATGCTAAAAAGACTTTTAAGAAACAGGTGGAATTTAAACCTGCAGAACAGGAGATAGAGTCGGTAGATGATAAGTTTATCAGGCAGCTTGCGCAGCATATCGAAAAACACCTGTCGGATGCCGCATATACGGTAGATCAGCTCAGTGCCGATATGAACATGAGCAGGGTGGGACTGTATAAAAAGATCCTTCCGCTAACGGGCAAATCGCCGATCGAATATATCCGTTTTTATCGGCTCCATCAATCAAAGGCTATCCTGTTAAAATCACAGCTCACCATCGCAGAAGTTGCTTATGAAGTCGGCTTCAGCAATCCCAAGCATTTCAGTAAATATTTCCGTGAAGAATTCGGGATACTCCCTTCTGCATTTGCCTTATCGAAAACGGATAAAAACGTTTAATCACGTCATGTAGGCCGTTCTGTTAACATTTGAATACCCAATTGTTAACATATGGATGCCTTCTGCATCACTCCTTCCTTATAATTTTAAGAAATAAAATAACCAATATAAACTGTATTTATTTCTATGCGTAAAATTAGGGTCGGTTCCGTCATCTTTATTTGCGGCTTGCTGTTCTCCGCCCGGGTTGGGGGACAAGAACGTAAAAGCTATTCAAAAACACCATCTGGAATAGAGGTGTCTGTTACAAATTCTTATTCAGGGATAAAAAAAATCAAACTGCAGCCCATTAGCGGGCAAATCATCCATGTAACCGAAAGTGCTGCGGACGGTTTTACGGAAGATCATAGCCTGATGTCTGTTCAACCCAGTGTAAGCAGGCCGGAGTTTACAGTTAAAGAAGAAAATGGGACAGTGGTCTTATCCACCCCATCGCTGCAGGCAGAAGTAGTAATAGCAACAGGACTGATTACTTATAAGGACCTGAAAGGGAACATCTTGTTGGCGCAGAGTAAAACACCTAACCTTTCTTTAATGCCAAAAATCTTTAACGGTGAACCGTCCTACCAGGTGTCGCAGGTTTTTGACGCGCAGGAAAACGAAGCTTATTACGGCTTAGGTCAGCACCAGCAGGGAATCATGAACTACAGGGGGCGGCGGGTAGACCTTATCCAGTACAATACCGATATCGCTGTGCCGTTTTTTGTCTCCAATAAAGGTTACGGGGTGCTGTGGGACAATTATTCCATTACCCGGGCGGGCGATGTGCGGGATTATCAGCCATTAACTGCGTTCAGGCTGTTTTCGAAAGATAATAAAGAAGGCTGGCTGACCGCTAGTTATTCTAACCGGAAAGATCCGGCTAAAGTATTATTCAGCCGTCCCGTTTCAGAATTGTCGATGAACTGGTTAACAGATCAGCATAAATTTCCGGACAGTATTAAACTTGCAGATGCCCTGGTTACCTATGAAGGAACCTTAGAAAGCGGTCTCCCGGGGTTATACCAGCTCCAGTTAAAATATGCAGGTTATATTAAGGTATGGTTTGATGGGAAACTGGTGGCCGATTACTGGCGACAGGCCTGGAACCCGGGTGCAGCGTTGTTAGACCTGGTACTGGAAAAAGATAAAAAAGTAAAGTTTAAAATGGAGTGGGTGCCCGACGGGGGCGAGTCTTATATTGGGCTGACCTGCCTGCCGCCTGCCCCGGAAGAACTTAAAAACACTTTTGCGCTCAGTTCAGAATCAGGAAGGGCTGTCAATTATTATTTTATGTATGGCCCCACGGCCGATGAAGTGATCAGCGGCTACCGTACAGTGACCGGAAAAGCAGTCTTGATGCCGAAATGGGCGATGGGCTTCTGGCAAAGCCGGGAACGCTATAAAACGCAGGACGATATCCTGACTACGGTAAAAGAGTTCCGCAGCCGCAAAATCCCGTTGGATAATATTGTGCTCGACTGGTCCTATTGGAAACAACCCGAATGGGGGAGCCAGGAGTTTGACCCTGCAAGGTTCGAAAGTCCGGATGTAATGATCAGCAAACTTCACCAGCAGCATGTTAACCTGATGATCTCGGTATGGCCTAAATTCAACAAAGGCTTTGATATCTACGATGATTTTGATAAAAACAACTTTTTATACAGAAGGAATATCGCCGATGGACGGGTAGACTGGATCGGGAAAGGTTATGCCAATACTTTTTATGATGCCTTTAATCCAAAAGCAAGGGCTTCCTTCTGGGCACTGATGAACAAAAGGCTGTACAGTAAAGGGATTGATGCCTGGTGGATGGATGCCACGGAGCCCGATATGCACTCCAACCTGCCTGTAGAAATCAGAAAAGAGCTGATGACACCTACCTACGAAGGCTCTGCGACTACGTATTTCAACGCATTTCCATTGGTAAATGCCAAAGGGGTTTATGAAGGGCAGCGAAAAGTTAACCCCTTAAACCGTGTATTTATCCTTACCCGGTCGGCCTATGCAGGTTTACAGCGCTACGCTGCTGCAGCCTGGAGCGGTGATATTGCATCCAGATGGGAAGATATGAAAACGCAGATCAGCGCAGGACTTAACTTTTCGCTATCGGGAATGCCGTACTGGACAATGGATATCGGAGGTTTCTCTGTAGAAAAGCGATATGAGGAAGCAAAAGGGGCAGATCAGGAAGAATGGAGGGAATTAAATACCCGCTGGTACCAGTTTGGTTCCTTTGTACCCTTATTCAGGGTGCATGGGCAGTATCCGTACCGGGAGATCTATAATATCGCACCCGAAGGGCACCCTGCTTACCAGAGTATGCTGTACTATAGCCAGCTTCGGTATAGGCTGATGCCTTATATCTACTCGCTCGCCGGCAAAAGCTATCAGCAGGATTATACCATTATGCGCGGATTGGTAATGGATTTTCCACAAGATTTGAAAGCATCAAACCTGAACGATGCGTACTTATTTGGCCCTTCGTTGCTGATTAATCCGGTATTGGGCTATAAAGAGAGGGATAGAAAAGTTTACCTGCCTGGCGGACAAGGGTGGTATGACCTCTATAATGGCAAATATTTTAAAGGCGCACAAGATGTCAAAGCCGATGCGCCATATGAGCGGATCCCTGTTTTTGTAAAAGAAGGGTCGATTATCCCATCGGGACCGGCATTGCAGTATACCAGCGAAAAACCTGCGGATCCGCTGACGGTATTTGTATACACCGGAAAAGATGCGTCTTTCTCGCTCTATGAAGATGAAGGGACAAATTACAATTATGAAAAAGGAGCGTTTTCTACCATCGAATTTACTTACAGCGAAGCAGGGAAGGTTTTAACTGTGGGCGACCGTAAAGGTAGTTTTAACGGGATGCTGAAAAGCAGGACGATCAATTTCATTTTCATCAGTCCGAAATCGGCCAAACCTTTAGATTTTAACCGCAGGGCGGATCAAACGATCAAGTATACAGGGAAGCAAATCCGTGTGCCGATGATAGCTTCATGACCTATTAGCCGTCGCAGGCAGCTAGAAGACAATAAAACGATAAATACTACTGATAAACCAAAATATAAACTAATGAAACCATCATAAGCACGCAGCAATAGCCTTACTGGTGCTTATGATAGCTTCATGACCTATTAAAAATAAATATGAACTTATGAAAACACACTTTACTTTTAAAAGAGGGAGCCTGCTGCTGCTGTTCCTTTCTCTTCTCTTAGGCAGCCAGACCTTACTTGCCCAGCAGCGGCAGGTGACGGGAAAAGTAACCAGCACAGACGGCAAGTCTATTCCCGGTGCCGCTGTTAAAGTTAAAGGTAAGGCCGGAGGCACAGGTACCAATAATGACGGTTTTTTTGCGATCAGTGCCCAAACCGGAGAAACACTGCAGATCAGTTCCGTTGGTTTCCAGTCAAAAGAGGTTGCGGTACCCCAGGGCAATACCGTCAATGTGACACTGGCCGATGATAACCAGAACCTGGAAGAGGTGGTGGTTGTAGGTTATGGTGTGCAGCAGAAAAAACTGGTTACCGGCGCATCTGTGCAGGTAAAGGGAGATGTTCTCCAAAACCAGAGCACCGCTAATCCGCTGCAGGCATTACAGGGACAAACACCAGGCGTACAGATTACCACCGCTACCGGGCAGCCGGGCGGTAATGTAAAAGTTGTGATCCGCGGCTTGGGTACCATCGGTAATGCAGGCCCGCTATATGTAGTTGATGGGGTGCTTACAGGAGATATCTCTTACCTCAACGCCGCCGACATTGAGTCGGTAGATGTACTCAAAGATGCGGCCTCCGCAGCGATTTATGGTTCACAGGCCGCAAATGGGGTGGTGCTGATCACCACCCGAACGGGTAAAAAAGGCCAATCCGGTCAAATCACCTTCGATGCCTATGCAGGTGTGCAGAACGTAGCTAATAAAATAGACATGCTTAACTCACAGGAGTACGCTACGATTATGAACGAAGCGGCTATTAATGGAGGTAAACAGCCTTTATTCTCTACCTCCCAGATTGCCTCCCTGGGTGAAGGTACAAACTGGATTGACCGCATGTTCGTAAAAGACGCATTAACGCAAAACTACTCTTTAGGTGCTTCGGGCGCTTCTGAGGCTTCGGTATACTCTACCGGATTATCATACACCGGGCAGGAAGGCGTGGTAGGCGGTAAAGGTCTTTCTAACTACCAGCGCTATAGTTTCAGGATCAACACAGAGCATAATTTTTACAAAGACATCATTAAACTCGGTCAGCATTTAACCTATACCGACATTAAAAACAACGGTGTAGCAGTCGGCAACCAGTACAACAATACCCTGCGGGGTGCTTTTAATACCAGTCCTTTTGTGCCGGTCTACGACGAAAACGGGAACTTCTTCGACAATAGTAAATCTACCTGGAACAACGGCGAAGCCAATCCTTACGCACAAATGGTTTACAATAACCAGAACAGAAGTAATAGTCAGCGTTTACTCGGCGACGTCTATCTGACGGTGCAGCCCATCAAGGGGCTTACCTTCAGGACCAGCCTGGGTATGGATTACAGTGCCGGGGAAAGTCATTCTTTCACGCCGATTTATAACCTGTCGATCTACGCATACAGCACAACTACCAAAGCCAGCCAGACCATGAACAAAGGGAAATCGCTGATCTGGGATAATTTGCTGACCTATAAATTCAATATTAAAGAGCAGCATAATTTTGAGATACTGGCGGGTACATCGGCTTACCGTGCAGATGGCACCAGTATCTACGGGACCAATACCAACCTGATCTTTGACGACCTGGACCATGCCTGGCTCAGCAACGCAACAAACAAAAACAGTACAGGGATCACTATCGGGGGGCGGCCAAACGATGCCGACCGCAGGCTGTCTTATTTTGGAAGGATCAATTATAACTACAAAGAGAAGTACCTGCTTAACGCGACTTTCCGTGCAGATGGTTCTTCGAGGTTCTCATCACAAAACCGCTGGGGGTATTTTCCTTCTGTTTCGGCAGGATGGGTAGCTACCAATGAAGATTTTCTGGCTGGACAAAAAGGCTGGCTTGATTTCCTGAAGGTACGTGCCAGCTGGGGACAGGTAGGTAACCAGAATATCGCTGCTTTCCAGTACCTGGCGCCAATCACCCTGAGCAATGTCAACTATATTTTCGGTCCCACAGAAGGGGAGAACACCCCGGGAGCTTACCCAAGCAGGTTAAGCAACGCAGGTTTGAAATGGGAAACATCAGAACAGACAGATTTTGGCTTTGATGCCAACCTGCTGAAAGGGAAGCTGTCTGTAACGTTCGATTGGTACAATAAAACTACCAAAGACTGGCTGATTGTAGCCCCTATCCTGGCTACTGCCGGTGCCGATGCCCCGTTTATCAATGGGGGTAATGTAACCAATAAAGGGATAGAACTGGCACTGACATACAGAGATAAAATCGGTGATTTCGGATACTCTGTAGGCGTTAACGGGGCGTACAATAAAAATAAAGTCGGCGAAATCCCGACAGCCGACGGTATCATTCACGGTGCTGCCGCACAACTCTATGATAACTCACTGGAATTCTACCGGGCGGCGAACGGAATGCCTATCGGTTATTTCTGGGGATTAAAAACAGCAGGCATCTTTCAGAATGAAGCAGAAGTGGCCGGGTACCGTAACGCAGCTGGTAAAGTGATCCAGCCTTCGGCACAGCCCGGGGATGCAAAATTTGTGGATTTAAATGGTGACGGGTTAATTGACAACCTGGACCGTACCATGATCGGTAAGCCGAATCCTGATTATACCTTCGGGATTACACTTTCTGCAGATTACAAAGGGTTAGACTTTATGCTGGTGGCTTCTGGTGTCGCGGGCAATGATATCGTACAATCTTACCGTAACCAGGCGAGCCAGTATGGCAATTACACTACAGCTATCCTCGACCGCTGGCATGGTGAAGGTTCTTCAAATACAGTCCCGAGGGTAACGGAAGATAACAGGAACTATACGAACTTTTCCGACCTCTATATTCAGAAAGGCGATTTCCTGCGCATCAGCAACGTCACCATCGGGTACGATCTGAGCAGGGTTGTGAAAAAAGGATACCTCAAAAAAGTCAGGTTTTACGCTTCTGCACTTAACCTGTACACTTTTACCAAATATGATGGTATGGACCCGGAAATTGGTTATGGCAGTGATACCGATGCCTTTGCTTCTGGTATTGATGTGGGTTATTATCCGCGTCCCAGAACCTTTATGCTTGGAGCAAATATCAAATTCTAACTCTTTGAACGCGAAATTATGAACACGATAAAAATATTTACACTGGCTGCCCTCCTGATGGTGATGGGAAGCTGTAAAAAGAGTTTCCTGGATACGGAGCCGATTACAACGGTAACCGACGAAAACTTTTATAAAACACCTGCCGACGGATACAAAGCACTCGTAGGCTGTTATGACGGACTGCAAATTATCTGGTCGGACGGCGTATCGCTGCCTGTTGCGGCAGATGTGTTTTCTGATGACTGCTTTGGCGGCACGGGAAATTCAGATGGCCTGGGCTATCAGATGATCGACGAGTTCGATGTGTCCCGCTCCCCCTCAGATCAAAACCTGTTTGGCCGAAACTGGGAACTGTATTACAAGGCGATCTACCGCTGCAATGTCTTTATCAGTAAGATCGACCAGATCGATTGGGCCGGCAATACCGCTTTACGGAACACTTATGAATCCGAAACCAGGTACATCCGTGCCTATCTCTATTTTGACATGATGCGTTTATGGGGTCATATCCCATTGCTGACCACGGCATCCGCAGAGAATATCCCGCAATCTGATCCGGATGCGGTGTACAAAGTAATTGCAGAAGACCTGAAGTTCGCCACTGCAAATATGAAAGGTATAGCGTATCCTGCACAAGCGGCAGCCGATCACGGGCGGGTAACGAAATATGCTGCGGAAGCATTGCTGGCAAGGGTATTCCTTTTTTATACGGGTTATTATGGTAAGCCTGATCTTGTTGGAGTGGTAGACAAAGCTACTGTACTCAGCGGTTTGGAAGATGTGGTGAGTACCGGCGGTTATGACCTGGTAGAGAATTATGCGAACCTATGGCCTGCGGCTTCCCAGAAGGACTATGCGGGCGAAGACAATAAAGAGACCATTTTCGCAATTAAATACACCTTTACGAGTGATTATAATGGAAACGTGGATGGTAATTACTGGATGGTTATGTTCGGTATGCGCGAACAGTACAGCTTCCCATATGGCAACGGATGGGGCGGTGCAACTGTAAACCCTAAGTTATGGAATGCTTTTGACGCGACTGATACCCGCAGGGTCGCTTCTACGATATCTATCGTGGACGAGAAGATCAATTTTGTAAATCAGAGCAAACAGCGGGAGTATACAGGTTATTACGTGAAAAAATACAGCCCGATGGTCGACGTAAACGGTCTTCCGCTCCCGCAGGTAAATGGTAATGACAGCTTTCAGATTGGCCAGTTCCAGGATTATGTCTCTATCCGTTATGCGGATGTGCTGCTGATGGCTGCCGAGCTGGGCAGTGCCAATGCACAAGCTTATTTTGACAAGGTGAGAAGAAGGGCTTACCAGACCCAGTTTACCCCATTGGCAGTAAGCCTGGACAATATCCAGAAAGAGCGCAGGCTGGAATTTGCATTTGAAGGACTGCGGTACTACGACCTGCTTCGCCAGGGAGTGGCCAAAGCTGCACAGCAGATTGCCGAAACAACCACGCTCCTAAATGGCGGGGTGAGTACTGCAAAGACGATTTCTGCAGCTAAAATCATACAGACCAACGGATTTCAGCAGATCCCGAATACGCAGATCACGCTATCAAACGGTACGCTGAAACAGAATACAGGATGGTAATTTTAACATAAAAACTAATGAAACACTTCATAAAAACACTGCTTTTGTTCTTGCTGCCAGCATTACTGCTGGTCTCCTGCAAAAAAGATGAACATCAATTGGGCAAAGTGCTCGATAAATCAGAAATAAAATACGCGGTAACTCAGGATCTGACTGCCGATGCAGGTGGAAATACAGTCATCCTCAAAAATATGACGCCGGGTACGATCTCCATGTGGAATTACGGAACTGGTACATCGACCAGGATGGTAGACACAGTACATTTTGCTTTTACAGGCGATTACACAATCAAGTTTTCCGTGCAGACAGGTGGCGGGGTAGTAGAACTGGACTCTGTAGTGGTTAAAGTAACTAAAGACAACCTGAATTATGTAAACGATGCCCTTTGGACCGCGCTTTCCGGCGGGGTCAATAATGACAAGCAGTGGGTGCTGGATACCGAAGGTAAATTCTTCGCCGGCCCGCTTTCATTTTATGGCGTAAACAATGGATGGTTAAAAGAAGGCGGCCCCTGGGGCAGTGTCGCTACCGGATGTTATGGGGGTGATTGCTGGAACTGGGGACCGGGAACGGCGGATATCTATCCGTCTATGATGACCAGGGGGGATTATGGGGTGATGACTTTCGGGTTAAAGGGAACTGCGGCTTTCCAGGCGGTAAAACCAATGGAAGGTGGGGTGACGCAAAGCGGCAGCTACTTCCTTAATGTGGCCGGCAAAACACTTACCATCAATAACGCGTCGATCCTCAGGGGATACAAACCGGCTAAAAACGGGCTTACCGGTATCAGCAACTGGACTACCTATAAGATCCTATCGCTGGATGAAAACAGTATGCAGTTAGGTGTAATCCGTGATAAAGATGTGGACGGTGAGGGGCAGGCCATGCTGGTTTATAACTTCCTGTCAAAGCAATTCTCTGATAACTATGTGCCGCCGGTAACAGGGCCAGATGAAGGTTTTGACCCGACGTTTAAAGCCGGGGAACTGCTGACGATGCTCACTGGAACCGGTTCCGGAAGGTTATGGAAAATAGATGCGGGAGGAAACCCGGTAGATTGGATTGCTAAGGGTAAGGGCTGGACAAAAACACATGCAGATTCGCGCGACTGGGGCTGGAATGCTTCCTGGGATGCAATTGCACAGGATTCGTGGGTCCTATTTAATAAAATCGGTGGCATGAAGTACACACGGAACCAAAGCGGTGTGATTACCAATGGCACGTTTACGATCAACGAAGCTACCAATGAGGTAACCCTAAGTGGTAACCTGCTGATCCAGAATCCGGGCAGCTTTATGACACCGCTCAAAAGCATTTTTAAAGTTGTTAAAGCTTTTCCCGGAAGTGCAGAAAGCAAAGGGATCTGGTTCGGTACAGATTATAACGCAGAAAAAGATGAATGGCTATCCTTTCATTATGTACTTTAATATGAAATTACTCCGATTATGTAAGCTGGTTTTTTTACTATCGTGTACCACTCATTCGCTTTTTTCACAGCAGCGGCAAGTGCAGCCCGAACAGCAGCAAGTACAGTTCGAAAAACAAGAGCTCGAAAAACAACAACGATACGAAAAACGGGAACGGCAGACCAGGCAACAGCAAGAACAGCAAAGGCAACAGCCCGGACAAAAGCAAGAGCCCTCGCTGCAGCAAACCGGGGTAACTGATTTTAACCGGGGCTGGAAATTTTTCCTGGGGAGCAATCCCCGGGCATTTGCCAAACAGTTTCCGGATGCCAAATGGCGGGGCCTCGATCTGCCGCACGACTGGGGGGTGGAAGGGAGTTTTAGCAAATCCCATCCTGCAACTTTTAGCGGCGGCGCCTTGCCCGGTGGGGTAGGGTGGTACCGCAAACATTTCAACGTGCCGGCTGCGTTTAAAGGAAAGTATGTCGCCATAGATTTTGATGGGATCTACCGCAACAGTGAGGTCTGGATCAATGGGCATTTTTTAGGGAAAAGGCCAAATGGATATATCGCTTTCCGCTACGAACTTTCCCGCTGGCTCAGGTACGGAGCAGAAAATATCATCGCTGTGAAAGTTGATAATTCGAAACAGCCAAACTCAAGATGGTACAGCGGTTCCGGGATTTACCGTGATGTGAAACTGGTCGTATTAAATCCTGTTCATATCGATCACTGGGGTACATCTGTTTTAATCCCAGTGGTTATTTCGGAGTTTGCTAAAGTAAAACTACAGGTCAATGTTGTTTCTCCATCGGTAAACCCACAAACTGTCACCCTCAAAAACACGGTTTATGACCGTGATAAAAATCCTGTGACCGTCAGCGAAAAGGTGGTGACTTTACCGGCCGGCACTACCACAGTGAACGAAGAGCTGGAAATAGAAAAACCACATTTATGGTCAGACACCGACCCTTATCTTTACGCTGTAGAAACGCAGCTGCTCATTAACGGAAAAGTAGCCGATACCTACCATACGCCCCTCGGTATCCGGACATTTGTTTTTGATGCCGACCGTGGATTTGTGCTGAACGGCAAGGAGGTTAAAATCAAAGGGGTCTGCAATCACCACGACCTTGGCGCACTGGGCACCGCCTTTAATGTAAGGGCGGCCGAGCGTCAGCTGGAAATTTTAAAGGCGATGGGCTGCAATGGGATCCGTACTTCCCACAACCCACCCGCATCAGCCTTGCTGGACCTCTGTGATAAAATGGGTTTTATTGTGATGGACGAAGCGTTTGACATCTGGGCTAAAAAGAAGTCTGATTTTGATTACCATTTAGATTGGGCTTACTGGCACAAGCGTGACTTGCAAGATCAGATTAAGCGCGACCGTAACCATCCTTCGGTGTTTATCTGGAGCATCGGAAATGAAATTATGGAACAATGGGGAACGGGGGCCGATACGGCGGGCCGTAAGATCACCAGGGAGCTTGCCGGTATCGTAAGGTCACTTGACGGTAGTCGTCCCGTTACAACGGCTAATAATGAGGTAAATTCATATAACAACCTGATCCAGTCTGGGGCGCTGGACCTGATCGGTTATAATTACAACCATAACAAGTGGAAAGAGTTCCACCAAACCTACCCTGGCAAAAAACTGATTGCCACAGAAACAACCTCTGCCTTACAGACCAGGGGACATTACGATTTACCTGCCGACAGCAATATCATCTGGCCAGCGGCATGGGACAAAAAACTGATTAACGGCAATGCCGATTTCAGCTGTTCTGCTTATGATAATTGTTACACGCCATGGGGTTCTTCCCATGAGCAAACCCTCCAGGCTTTTATGTTCAATCCGGTGGTATCGGGAATGTATGTGTGGACCGGATTTGACTACCTGGGTGAGCCTACTCCATACGAATGGCCGGCAAGAAGTTCGTACTTCGGGATAGTGGATCTGGCTGGTTTTCCTAAAGATGTGTACTACCTGTACCAGAGTGTGTGGACTGATCAGCCGGTGCTGCATTTACTCCCCCACTGGAACTGGAATAAATCTCAGATAGTTGATGTTCTTGCCTATTATAGTCAGGCAGATGAAGTGGAGCTTTATCTGAATGGCGTCTCATTAGGTAAAAAAAAGAAAGAAGGCGAAGCTTTAAAAGTAAGCTGGAAAGTGAAATACCAGCCCGGTACTTTGAAAGTGATTTCCAGGAAAGAAGGCAAGATGGTGCTCGAAAAAACAATGCACACAGCAGGCGCAGCAGCAAAGATTATCCTGTCAGCCGACCGCTCCGATCTGGCTGCAGATGGAAAGGATTTATCTTTTGTTACCGTTCGGATAACCGACAAAAACGGGAATACCATTCCGGATGCAGATCAGCCACTAAGCTTTAAGCTCGCCGGAGACGCATCCATTGCTGGCTTAGATAACGGAAGCCCGGTGAGCCATGAATCGTTCAAGGGGAACAAGCATAATGCCTTTAACGGGCTTACCCTGGTCATTATTAAAGCCGGTTATAAAAAGTCGACCGTAAAACTGCTTGCAGAGAGTCCCGGACTGGCCCCTGCCACCATTGAACTCGAGATCAGGTAATAGATTAATCAGGCAATATATTGATCAGATCACACACTGATATTGGTGAGATCACACATAGATCTTATCAGCCAAAGCCCTAGAAATTGGTTGAGCAATGTTCTGTTTTATACGATTACCGCACATGTCTGTTCAGTGGTATCTCAATGAAATATATTGACTAAATAATATGAGATGTGATTGTTTAATTAATTGTTATTAAGTTTTTGAAGAATAATAAGTTAAATAATATCATATTTGTTGTAAGGCTCATGTTATTTTCCTTTTCATGTGAGCATCGGACAAACAAAACCAATAATAAAAGCTGTTCCGTATAGCACCCCTGTCCTAAAAAAATGACTGAACTTTTTGGGGGGATGCAACCCGGAACAGCTTTTTATTCGGTACCAAATCTTACCAATTTGACAGCACCCAATATACCAGCCGTGTCATCTAGATTAGTAGGGCAAGCAGCCAGGTAGGCAGGCAGGTACCGGTCATTGTAAATCTGTAAATACAGCAGGAGACAAAAGCCTCCCGATTCAGAAATCTGATCCCCAGATCTTATGCTATTGCTGTAGCTGTTACATCATTTATCAGCTGGTAATGATCCCGTCCTTTATGCAGATTTTCAAAAGATTCAGATGCAGGAAGGCATGCGGCGAACCGATGAAAAGCAGGTTACCACCAGTGGTGTTAAAAACAGGTATTTCTCGCATATCTTTTCCGTATTTATCCTTTAGAAAATAAGTCCGGATCAATTATTTTTGAGGAAGCCTAATTAAAGGGTTGCAATTTTTGTTCTTATAATTTGCGCATAAAGATGCTGCCAAAAAATTTACTTTGTTTTTCGCCCATCCGCTGGGATTTCAAGATGCACCGGCCGCAGCAACTGCTGGTTCGTTTTGCAGATCATGCAAATGTTTACTTTTTTGAGGAGCCGGTATTTGATGCCATAGAAAGTCCTTTCCTTACTTTCTCTACCCGTTCAGAAACCTTATGGAAGGTGGTACCGCATCTGTCTTCAGATTTAACCGTAGAAAAGGCCAATTTTTATCTTGCGCAGTTGCTGGACCAGCTGCTGGAAAAAGCAAATCTCGATCAATGGGCATTTTGGTTTTACACCCCTACAGCTTTACCGTTCACCGAAAAACATAAACCTAAAGTAGTGATTTACGACCGGGTAGAGGAGGCGGGGAGTGGCGCAGACTGGAATGACGTTTTTCGCTTAGTGAACCAGCAAATCAGGAATAAACTTGCGCTCTCTAATGTAATCGCAATACACCCATAGCGTGCAGGCGGTTTCCGTAGCTGTTCCGTATAGGCAATTCTCTTTATTGTAGTATAAGACTAGGCGGCAATAATGCGAAGGCGACGAATGATCCTGTTTCAGGGAGTCAGAAGAAGTGTTAAAACACTTTTCATTGCAGCATCCTTTTCCCTGCCTGCCCTTTTCGCCTGGTCTATCCAGAGTGCAGCCCCTAAAGCCGTACCAGAGTGGCCCGCAGCAGGCTGTACCCATATATCTTCAAAAGGGGAATAATCACGCAGCTTCGCATTCAGGACGCTGTTTAAAGCAACACTCCCTGCAAAACACAGATTTTGTTTTTTAGTTGAAGCCTGCAGCCAGTCGGCCAGCTGCAGCACCGTTTCTTCCAGCACCAGCTGCAATGAGCGTGCGATATTGAAATGCCGGCTGTTAAATGGTTCGTTCATCTTCCGTGGGCGGCCGAACCTTTGTTCAAAATACTCATTGCCTACCGTATACTTCCCCTTATTTCCTATAGTGATCATCTCCCGGAAATCGCGCTGGTATACAGGTTTGCCATAAGCAGCTAAAGCCATTACCCGGCCCTCGTCCGCAGCATGCAGAAAACCTAAAAAACCCGCAACACGCTCGCAGAGCAAACCCAGGGAATGCGGCATCTCTACCTGTCCCACCCGGGAAATCACTTCCCCTTCACCAATATTGTAAGTTGTACTTGCCAGTTCTCCCCGCCCGTCCAGCGTCATGATTGCGGCATCTGTAAATGGCGAGGGCAGGTAGGCGCTGGCAGCGTGCGAAAGATGATGATCCACAAAATGCCATTCCCAGTCGCCCGCCGTACAACCCCGGAACCTTTTCTGCAAATGATCAGGATAACCACCCGTCAGATGTGCAGGTGCATTCAGAATAAAAGAAAACAACAGGTTCTCCCTCGGATTATTCCAGCTGAGGGCCATGTGATATCTCCGCTGCTGCGGATAATAAGGGATTGTGGTAAAAGGATCATGTTTTGTTTCTCCGCTAATTAGCAGTTCCGGATTAAAAGAATAGGCGATATGGTCAATATCCTTTAAATGAATATTTGCTGCCCGCAAACAGTAATCAATAGCATGGAAAGGGAGTTTGTAGGTAGAAAAAGGAACAGGCAGTTTGTCCTGTCTGGTCAGCGTAAAACGTGCTTCATCCGCAGCAGCGATCAGTCTCCCGTCTTTGATCAGACAAGCCGCCGGATCATGAAATACAGCATTAATGCCAAGTGTGTACATAAGCTTACCATTGAGTAAACAACTTCCTGTACAATGTTAGCAGGTATTTTTATCATTTTATCGTTCAAACAGCTAATCGGGTAGTTGCCCTGATCAGAATAGGTATTTATACCTGCCAGTGCTTTAATTCCTGTTTGCAGCTAGTTTAAAAAGGCGAACGTCCCTTGTGTTCCATTTGCACTGATCAAAGCGCCCTGTATTGATTTAGCCTGTTTACCATCAGGTCATTAAACCGGATTAATGCTGTTGGATTACGTTTCTAATCATAAAATTACACCTATGTATGTAGTGTAATTTGTGTTTTATTTTATGATTCAATATATTTTTGTAATTAGAAATATTTAAGGTTAATTTTACCTTATCTCGTTTCTGAACCTACCAATGACTGAAAACACAACACAACTTAACGAAATTACAAACACTAAGGCCATTTTTCCTATCGTAGGGATGGGCGGGTCCGCAGGTTCTTTCCAAGCCTTTGAGAAATTCTTCAAACATATGCCCATCACCAGCGGGATGGCATTTGTAATCGTGATGCACCTTGATAAATCCCAGCAGGTTAATGTTGCAGAGATTTTACAGACAGTAACTTCTATGAAGGTTACAGAAGCCCAGGATGGTACCCCGGTAGCGCCTGATCATATTTATGTGATCCCCGCAGGTAAAGACATGGGGATCCACAACGGACATTTATTGCTGATGGAGGCCTCCCGTTATAAAGGCGCGCATATGTCTATTGATTACTTTTTCCAGAGCCTTGCAGATGATCAGTGGAACAATGCCGTGGGTATTGTATTCTCTGGTATGGGCGCAGACGGGGAAACCGGCATCAGGATGATCAAAGAAAAACTGGGGATGGTGATGGCGCAGGACCCTGCAACTGCCGAATATGCCAGCATGCCATCCACGGCGATCAAAACGAATATGATCGATTATATCTTGCCGCCAGAAGATATGCCTGGTAAACTGATCAAGTACCTGAACCACCCCGCAATTAAAGAATCGACGCATAATGCCGATTTCTCCATTAACCATAATAACCAGATCCACCTTCAAAAGATACTCATGCTGCTGCGTTCTCATACCGGCCACGATTTTACTTTGTATAAAAAGAGTACCATCATCCGGAGAATTGAGCGCAGGATCGCTTTTCACCAGCTCAATGATTATGTAGACTATATCAATCACCTGCGAGAAAACCCGAATGAAATTATTCTTTTATTCAACGAACTGCTGATTGGGGTAACCAAGTTTTTCAGGGACAGGGATGCATTTGAAAGTCTCAGGGAAAAGCTCAGCCCAATATTGATGTCCAAAAAGGACCAGGATTCTATACGGGTATGGGTGGCAGGCTGCTCAACCGGCGAAGAAGCTTATTCAATCGCTATATTATTGATTGAATATGTAGACAGCCTGAGGCTTAAAAAAATCCCTAAACTGCAGATATTCGCGACCGATCTCGATCCGCAGGCCATCGAACATGCGCGTTCTGCCAGTTATTTTGAAAACATCAGATCAGAAGTATCGCCCGAACGCCTGGAAAAGTTTTTTATCAAAGTAAACGAAGGTTATATAGTGAAAAAGGAAGTAAGGGAACTGATCGTGTTTGCACAGCATAACCTGATCAAAGACGCACCCTTTACCCGTCTGGATCTATTATGCTGCCGTAATGTGCTGATCTATCTTACTGCAGAACTGCAAAAGAAGATCATCCCTGTTTTTCATTATTCCTTAAATGCGAACGGTGTGCTGTATCTGGGGCCGGCAGAATCTGTGGGCAGCTTTAATGACAATTTTATCAGTTTAGATAATAAGTGGAAGATCTTTCATCGCAAAGAAGGCGCCGCTACGGTAGGCAATATGCTCGATTTTCCCTTTCATATTGCTAACCAGAACAGTAAAACGGCGAAGCTGCAGCTGCCGGTGAAAAATTCGAAAAACCCGATGGCAGAAACTTTCCACAAGATATTACTGGAAGGTTTTACCCCTACTTCTTTGCTGCTGAACGAGCGTGGCGACATATTGTATATCAACGGAAAAACCGGCCGCTTTATGCAGATCAGTTCTGGAGAGGCGGTTTTCAATATCCACCGGCTGGCCAAAGAAGAGCTGAGGTATGCTTTAGGCAATGCCCTGCACCAAGCCTGGGAGCAGAAGGAAAAGGTAGAAGTTGGCGAAATTAAGGTCAAGGAAGAGAAGCTGGTTTATATGGTTGGTTTTCGGGTCGACTATCTGACCGAAGCGCCATTACAAGACCTCCTGCTGGTCACTTTTTATGATCATGGCATTCAAAAGAAGAGAAAAAACAGTAAAGGCGAGCTTGCCGACCCGTTACGCGAAGGGGTGGTAGAGGAACTGCAAAAAGAACTTATTTATACCAAACAACAGCTGCACAGCACCATTGAGCAAATGGAAACTTCGCTGGAAGAGTTAAAATCTACCAACGAAGAACTGCAAAGTACCAACGAAGAGCTGCAGAGCACTAACGAAGAGGCGCTGACCACGAAAGAGGAGATGCAATCTTTAAATGAGGAGCTGATGACGATCAACCTGCAGTACCAGAATAAAGCAGAGGAATTGACACAGCTGAACAATGACATGAAAAACCTGCTGGACAATACCGAAATAGGTACTATATTTTTGGATAATGAGCTCAATATATTGCGTTTTACTCCCCAGGTAACCAAATTGTTCAACGTAATCCCCGGGGATGTGGGGCGTTCGATTACGCATATCGTCTCCAATTTTGATTATCCTTCACTGGAAGATTCCATCAAAGAAGTAATAGAAAAACTGGTTGGGAAAGAACTGGAAGTAAGTACCAAAAAGGACGAGTGGTATAACCTGAGGATTATGCCTTACCGCACAATGGACAACTTTATCAGTGGTGCTGTAGTCACTTTTACCAAGATCACCCCTGTAAAAGCGATGGAAAGCAAGCTGAACAGCCTTTTGGGTTATGCCAGGGCGATGATGAACCTGGTGCCGGAACCAGCACTGTTGTTAGATAAAGATCAGAAGATACTGATCATGAACAGTCAGTTCCTGCAGCAGTTTAACCTGAAAGAAGCGGAGATCGCCGAACATTCATTTATGGAGGTGGCCCGCAACAAATGGAAAACTACTAAACTGAACCATCTTTTCGCAGCCGGGGCTACCCAGGAAGTATTTATACAGCACCACTTTCCAGGTCTTGGTGTAAAAGATATCCTGATAAAGGCAGTCGCGGTGCCTACAGAAGATGACGTTCTCGGACTTACCTTAGTCACCTTTAAAAATTCTTAGATGAACAGGAGCTCCCGAATGGCCAATAATAAACACCTGCACAACCTTCCCGCAGCTACTAATCTGACTGCAGAACAGGTGAACATTCTCCTGAACGAACTGCAGGTGTACCAGCTGGAGCTGGAAATGCAGAACGATGAGCTTAAAGTTTCTTACCTGACGCTGGACCAGGAGAGGGCCAAGTTCGTAGGGCTTTATGATCTGGCCCCTGTAGGCTATTTTATTCTTGATTATCTCGGCATTGTTGAAGAAGCAAACCAGAACGGGGTAGATCTGCTCAGGATCTCCAAACAGACCATTCTTGGTAAAAGGTTCCAGAGTTTTATCGCACCGCGGTCATGGGAAGATTTTTATAACTTTTTGCACAGGATGCAAAATGGAGACGGTAAGCAGAGTGCCGAAATTAAATTGTTATTGCCCGGAGAATACATTGTCCACACCCGCATGGAAGGGATTGCGATATCAGGTATTGTGATGAAAGATATCAAATATTATATCACCCTGATAGATATCACCGAGAGCAGGAATGCCCAGCAGGTATTAGAAGATACCAAAGAAAGGCTGGAAATGACACTTAAAGCGTCCGCCACCGGTACCTGGACAATTGAATTCAGTTCTAAAGCTGTTTTTTTGGATCCCCATAGCTTCAATATCATGGGCATCAGTAATTATAAATTTGACGGGACTTTAAAAACAATGATCGATCATGTTTATCCGGACGATCAGTTAGCCGTTCGCCAACACCTGATGAACGCATTTAACGGGATGAAGGATATCGACCTCGAATTCCGGATTGTAGTCAACCGCTCTGAAATTAAATATGTGGCAATTAAAGGACATGAAATTAAGGTGCTCGAAGACAGGACGTATTTCGCCGGGATTTTAATGGATATAACCGAACGCAAAAAAATGGAAGAGGAAGCAGAACTGCTAAAGAACGGTCAGCAAAAACTGATCCTCTCTGCTACCTTAACCGCACAGGAGAAAGAACGGAACAACATCAGCCGGGCACTGCACGACAGCGTATGCCAAATCCTGTACGGGATTCGTTTAAACCTGGAAAGCATAGAAAGGACCCACCTGCTTAAGGGAGAATTTAAAAACGTAAACGAACTGCTGGACCAGGCGATTAAAGAAACCCGGCAGCTTTCTTATGAACTTACGCCATCAGTATTAAAAGACTTTGGCTTTGTAGCCGGTATCAAAGAAATGGCACAGCGTACCAGTACGCCGCATTTCCAGATTGATGCCTATATAGATCATGCAGCAGATCACCTTGATCCTGACGTGCAGCTCTATGTATTCAGGATGATTCAGGAACTGATCAATAATTGTATTAAACACGCCCATGCCACCAGGGCCGAAATAAAAGTGACGCTGGGCAACAATGAAGTGGTGATCAAAGTAGCCGATAATGGCATTGGCCTTACGACGGGACTCGATGAAGCAATAAAAAACGGGTCGGGATTAAGCGGTATCAAAAACAGGGTATATCTTTTAAATGGTGACATCACCTTCAGTAATACAAAAAAGGGCTTAGTGGTTACAATCACCTTTAATCACGCAGCATAGAAAAAAAAATTTCATTCAGACATTCCAAACGTAAATAACAAGGGGAGAGGTAAAAAATCATATATGTTAAACTTAATATTAGCCGAAGATCATAATATCGTACGTAACGGCATCCGTATGCTGCTGGAGGCAGATAAGGAAATCAGCATCGCAGGCGAAGCTGTAAACGGGCGCGAAGTGCTGGATATGATAGCCGCCGGCGTAAAAGCGGATATGGTGCTGGCAGACATAAATATGCCGGAACTGGATGGTATTTCATTGATCAGGGAGCTTAAACTGAGCAGTCCGCAAACCCGTGTCGTGATGCTTTCGATGCTGGATAATGAGAAATATGTATCGCAGGCCTTTTCTGAAGGAGCATCGGGATACCTGTTAAAAAGCGTAAGTGCCGATGAACTCGTGTTCGCTTTAAAACATGTGAGCGGGGGCGGCAAATATCTCTGTGCAGAACTCGCTATCCGTTTATTGGATAAACTGATGCAGTCGCCCGCCATACCCGCCAGTCCTGCCAGCTCCCATATCGATTTTTCTATGCGGGAAATTGAAATCCTGCACCTGATCGCCGAAGGGCTTACCAACAATGAGATGTCTGACAGACTGTTTATCAGCAAACGGACAATTGAAGGCCACAGGCAGAGCCTGATAGAAAAAACCGGTTCAAGAAATACAGCTGCGCTGATCCGCTTTGCCGTTTTAAGCGGTATTATCCAGTAGTGTGCTTAAAAATTCTCCCGCAATAACTTGGCTTTGATAAAACTATCTACCTGTTCAATGAAGCGCGAAACCTCGTCATCGTCTGCATGTTTGCGCATGTACATGATAGTTTTGCCCTGGCGCAGCTTGTAGTCCCTTTGTGTAAGTTTTATCGCTAAGTCAACATTATTCTCATTAACACGGATAATATTATCAAGCATCTGGTCCCAGCACACCCAGGCTACGGTACTTTCCAGATGCCGCGGAATACTGGCATCATACTCCTCGTCCGCACTAATTGCAAGAAAACCCTTGATGGAATTCAATCCTTTGGTTGTTTGATTGATCTTTACTTTGATCAGATATGTAGCCTCTGACATAATTTGGTTAAAATATTATCTTTTGTGTTTAATATTCAAAAACAATGTAAAATAAATAAAAATTGAGCAATCCGCCGAAATATATCTCATTCCAAAAAGCGCTATTTTTCTTGTACCTTGATAAAGCTGTCCTGATCTGTAAGATTGGCATACCGATTGTATGGTAATACACAAATATCTATACTATGGGAACTACAGAAAAATCAGTAAACGTACTAAACGATTTAATCGAAATCAACAATGACCGTATCGCAGGGTTTGAGAAAGCACTGGCTGATATCAATGACGAAAACGCAGATCTAAAACTTCTTTTTCAGGAGTACGCTACACAGAGCCGTAAAAACAGTCAGGAGTTAACTGCATTAGCAGCAAGTTATACTACAGACATCGAAACTGGTACAAGCGTAAGCGGCGGATTGCACCGTGCCTGGATTGACGTAAAATCTATCTTCGGCGCTAGTGACCGTGAAAGTATCCTGAATGAAGCAGAACGTGGTGAAGATGCAATTAAAGCAGCTTATAAAACGGCTTTAACAGAAGGCGAATTGCCAGCTGAAGCTATCGAAACAGTAACTGCACAGGCTGCTGATATCAAATCTGCACACGACAAAATCAAAGCATTACGTGATCTTGCGTAATCCTTCTCAACTATAAAAAAAAAGCCGATCTTTTCAGGATCGGCTTTTTTTATGTTGAATATTTTTTTGAAAGTGTAATTTTCGATTTTGCAGAACCATGCTCCGGATATTAAAACATGATCAATTTTTGATATGTAACCACACCTACATTTTATAGTGATCACCTATCAGATATAAAATACCGTACAAATACGTATTTAAAACCGGCAAAATGAACAATTAACCGTGTTTATTCCCTGCACAACCGGCAATATAGTTTGTTATAGCTTCTATAAAATTAATAAGCTACTATGACAAAAAATAATGGAATGATGATTTCAATGCTCAGTGCAGCATTGTTAGTTCAGGCATGCAACAGTCCTGATAAAAAAGAAATACGGGGTGACTCTGTAGTAAATGTCGGCTCTGGGATGGACGCTAAAAGGGACACTGGTTTTACAGCCCGGCAAAATGATAACCCTCAAGATGCAAAACCTGGGAAAAATCTGCGCGATTATACGAATGAATCGCATGTTAATTCTGATGATGCGGCCTTTATGAAAACAGCGGCACTTGGAGGATTAATGGAAGTAGAACTAGGTAAGGTTGCACAGAAGTCAGCTAATCCACAAGTAAAAGCCTTTGCATCACAAATGGTTGCAGATCATACAAAAGCCAATCAGGATTTAAAAGCTTTAGCGGCTAAAACTGAAATTTTACTGCCGACCGAATTTTTTCCAGATCAGGACGAGCATATAAAAAAGATGAAAGCGCTTAAAGGATCAGAATTTGATCAGCATTATATAAAAATGATGGTAGAAGATCATAGTAAAACAGTCGCATTGTTCCGCTCTGGTAGTGAGACTACTTCAGAAGACGTCAAGAAATTTGCTACGCAGACACTGCCTGTCCTGGAAGGGCATTATGCAAAAGCTAAAGCAATAGCGGCAACGCTAAAATAGCTTACTGAATTTGCATCTAAACAGGGTTATATACAGGGTTATATACGCTTAGCCTATATAACCCTGTTTAATTTACCGGTTTGTGTTACCGTCTTTGTCATCACTGTTAGTTTTGCTGGCAGGTGTAGGGTTATCGGCTTTTGTAGTACTGTCTTTCAGTACTGTATCTTTAATTAATGTATCAGATGAGGGCGTATTCACTTGTGATGATGTAGTGTCCGCACTGGATCTGTATGCCGGCTCGTCTTTACTGCCAGAAGAGCATGCAGTATATATCACGGTTGCCAGTAATAGTGGAAATAAGAATTTTGCTTTCATAATGGTAGTTTTAGATTTTTAATTAATAGCTGCCCTTCCTATAAAGTGGGCCATAATTTGTTTGAATAGATGTTCGTAGCATCAGAGAACTGTAGATTTATTTATCATCAGGACTAATGGTGATTTTTATAGTACTGTTTCCAGGGAGCGAAAACTCTATATTTCCTCCTTTTACCAGCTTTCCACTTAACTTTTCCTTTGCTCCTGCGATTTGAACTGTTACAGGTGGTATTTTCTTCTTCCCTTGTTTAACCAGTAATAATCTACATTGGATTCGGTCATCCCCTAATACTTTAAATATGACCGGCCTTCCTTTCTTTTCCGAAAAATCAGTAATAGGGTAGTCTGTGTAGATCATGAACTCCTGATCGCTGACACGCAGAAAATGTCGTGGTAAAATTCCGAAAGCATTACCAGCGCCATAAACTTCCTGTCCAACTGTTCCGGATTTCAGCCATCCATCCTGGAGGTCTTCCAAAGCGATCCATATTTTCGGATCAACTTCACCAATTTTAGGTTTTTCTTCCAGCATTTCGGGGGGCAGCATAGTTGGATAATAATAGGGTGCACGATCAATCAGGTATCGGATATATTCCGCGATCAACAGCTGTACAGATGGTAAAATGTTTAAGCCTTTGGCATGTTCTAAATAATCGTGCAGGGCACAAAATACTTCCTGCTCTTCATAAGCAGCAGTATAAGGTGCATCGTTAAGCGGGTAGAGCGAAAAGAATTTCGGAAAGTTTTTTCCATAGCCGTAATTGCAATCCCAAAGCTGTACATTCCTGAAGATACTTGCCAGGCAAAGGTAGCTCAGGTTCAAATAGAGCTCGTTTTTGGTCACCTTAAATAGTCGCAGTAATGCACCTGCAGTAAATGCTGTATTATTAGCCTGATAAAAAATCTCAAAACCATAACCTTCCAGGCTTTTAGCAGCCTTTTCTGCTTCTTTTAAAAAGCGATCCTCCTTCGTGAGATCGTATGCCTGGAGCATCACATGGGTGTAAATACCGGCTACGTCTTTTTCTCCGCCTTTACCTTCAGCAGTTTCTGCTTTAACAATCTCTAAAGTATCCATTTTATAAAAAACCGGCCACTCATATTTAAAATGATGCGCAACATTAATTGCAAAATCAATCGAATTCAAAAAGAGTTCTTTCGCAACTTTATCCCCTTTAAGCGCCAGCCTCGAAAGATTGAGCAGTGGATGATGAAGGTACCATGAATCCATTACTTTAGGCACCTTTTGCTCTTCCTCACCCTTCAGCTTGTCTTCCGCGGCGGGCAGCCAGCGCATAATGGTTCCCATTTTTTTATCATAAAAGTTCGGTAAGTTCTCGCGGATGGAAGACATCATTTTTAAATCCTTCCCCTTCCATTCGGAGTAATCAAGAAGTGGAAGCAGTACGGCAAGCTGTACCATAATCTCGGGAGGGGTTTCATGGTCGCTCAGATAGGCATTGAAATAACTGCTGCCTGCTACGTGCGACCAGCAGCCGGGGTTATCACTCAGATCAGCCAGTCCGCTATCCAAAATTTCCGGCCATGGTTTATAGTAAGTTTCTGGTTTGGGCAGCAGCAGATATATTCTTGCGAGCATATCAAGGTAGAGTTTTGTAACGGCCGACTCCTCGTTAACTACCTGATCATGAAACGCAACAAATGCATCGGAAATTACCACTGCTACACCCGCTTTCAGCGGTTTTTTTGAAGGCGGCAAAGCGAAGCCCAGTTCTGGCCATTCGCCACCAACAGTATCACCAGCCGAAGTCTCCGTTTGTTCACAATAATCACCCAGTGCGGTCAGATTTTGATGATAAAGTAACGTAGCTGAAGCCGGTACAGTCTGGCTCATGTAAATAAAACCAGTACGTGTTCCAAATTGACTGGCATGGATTTGCCCGGCAGTATTTTCAGCATTATTTTTTTTACCTGTAAATAAAATATCTCTGGGCCATGCCGGCATTAATAGATCCCTTGCAGGGATAAGCGTGGTTGTATAGCTTAAAACCGGAATCGGTTCACTTTGATTGACCGCAATGTTTATTAGCTGACGCCCAATAGCTGAGGTTATAGTCAGCGCTACATCTGCGCCATTTTTTTCGCTTACGCTTTCTATATCCGGATTGTTGCCCGGAGTAAAAGCAGCGCGAAAGGCTACACAACCTCCATTGGGCAGTGTTGTATGTATCCAAATTGAATCTGACGTGGCCAGTACTTTAAAATAGAAACCGTTTGCAGGTAATTCAAATAAAATCTCCTCAGCTTCCGCTAATTCTACATTTGAAGCCAGAGCCCATGGTGATATTGGATTCATAAGCACTTGTTAAAGGTTTAATGATGGCTTTTAACAAGTTGTCCACTCAATTGTTTTAATTTCATTTTTAGTTTGTTTTAACTTCATCCTGAGCGTTTTAGTTTCAATCCAGCTATTAACAGGGAGGTGAAACATTCGTATGAACTACCTGTTTGTAAAAGCATCAGAAGGATAAGAAACCTTAAAGCATCGGAGCGTCAAAAAATAACAAACATCACAACATCAAAAACATCTAAAGATATGAAAGACCTGGCAAAACGTTTTCCTCAAAACCCTCTTCTATTACCTAAAGATGTTCGCCCAAGTGCCGAAGGTCTGCAAGTTATTTGCCTGCTCAATCCCGGTGTATTTATATTTGATCAAAAAATATGGTTGCTTGTGCGGGTTGCTGAAAGCATTAAACAGGTAGAAGGATGGGCTTTTCTACCTGCACTTAATGATAACGGAAAACTGGACATTATTGAGGTGCCTTTAAATGATCCTGATCTGATTGCTACCGACGCGAGGGTATTTAACTATCAGGGACTAGATTACTTAACCACAGTTTCTCATTTACGTTTATTGAGCAGTGCAGATGGGATCAGCTTTGCTGAGGAAAAGGGCTATCCTGGTTTGTTTGGTAGCGGACAGTTGGAGCGTTTTGGAATTGAGGACTGCCGGGTTTCTTTGATTGATGGTGTTTACTACCTTACCTACACCGCAGTTTCGGATAGTGGAGTAGGAGTAGGCATGCAAACCACACGCGACTGGCAGCATTTTGAGCGCAAAGGAATGATCTTGCCTCCTCATAATAAAGATGTAGCCATCTTTGAAGAAAAGATCCGTGGTAACTACTATGCATTACACCGCCCGAGTAGCAAAGACATTGGTGGTAATTATATCTGGCTGGCCGAATCGCCGGATGGCTTGCATTGGGGTAACCATAAATGCATCATAAAGACCCGTCAGGGTATGTGGGACAGTGAAAGAGTTGGTGCTGGTGCAGCACCAATCAAAACTGACAGAGGATGGCTGGAAATTTACCACGGGGCAACGTTAGCTAACCGGTATTGCCTGGGTGCATTTTTACTGGATCTCGAAGATCCATCCATTGTGCTGGCAAGAACCGTAGATCCTATTATGGTACCCACAGAACGTTATGAATTGAGTGGCTTTTTTGGGTTTGTAGTATTCACCAACGGACACCTCGTTAAAGGTGATGAGCTCACTATTTATTACGGTGCCGCTGATGAATTTGTTTGTGGTGCAACCTTCTCTATACAAGAGATATTAGCTTACTGTATTTGAGTTTGCAATAATATACTGTTAATACGAACAATGATTGTTCACTACATCGGGTTCTGGGATTGAGAAGGCCATTTTCTTTCTGTTGCAGTTGAATCTTTTTTCGCTGAATCTGTACCTGTACCATTCGGTATATCTCTAGGCATGCCACCGGCAGTGCTATTGCCTATGCTATCGATATTGGTAGAATCTACAGCAGTAGAATCCGAAGACCGGTCACCAGTTTTATAATCCTTTTGGTCAGCACCGCAAGCTGTCATGCAGATCGCTATTATTGCTGAAATTGTGAAATAGCTGAAATTCTTCATTGTTACTTAAATTTAAAGTGATGAAACTAATTATCATATAATCAGTTGATTGTTTGTTTCCAAACATTCAAATCTGCTAATTAATAGAGCTGCAAACCATCATAAGATTTACAAACTAGAATAACTAGCTTGTTACCACGCTTTGAGGATAGATAATGTTAGCTGAAATCTGCATCAGGTAAGCATATGCATTTTGATTATCTTTATAACATTCTTCCATCATTACTGCCGCAGTTTCATTTCCTAGTGCAACTGCAATTTGATGAATGGTCTGATAAACCGCAATTTTAACCTGTAGCATAATTTTACTGACCTGCAAAAGCTGAATATCCCTTTTGATCGTCTTTTCTTTACCGGATTTTATAGCCTGATCCACCTGCTTTAAGATTACCTCATTTAATTCTGTAGTAGTAGTCGAGGCTTTAATCTTTTGGATAGCCATACATTGCTTTATTCTTTCCAGATGTTGCGGGAATTCATTGCTCGCAGGGGACAGACCGCTTCTCAATTCTTGTGTATGTGCAGCTTTTGCAAGCCGCTCAAAATATTTATTATATTTTTTTTCAGCAGTCAGCATTTCGCTGAGCTGCTGATTATATACCTCTTCCAAATTAAATGTATTCGCTTCCATTAAATAACTGCTAACCCAGCAAAAGTTTTGAAATCTGCTGTTTCTATATGAGATTTGAAATTCTGGATATCTTCACGGATCATGCGTTCGAACATGCTGTTAAATAATGAAGCTACGCCTCTGCCAACACTTCCTGCAGGCGGGAAGTAGTCGATTTCCACATGGATCTCTGTACCTGTTCCGTTAAGGCTGTCTCTGAACTCTACTTTACCAGCATTGTCTATCATAGACCCTTCCACAGATTGCCAGCCGATATACACACCATTTTCTTCACGTGTAATCTCCGCATTCCATTTCAGGTCTATCAGGCCACCCGGAGTTTTCGCTTTCCACAGTGATTGCGACGGACTAACTTCTTCTACGCTGCTCAGGTGGTTCATAAACTTTGGCAGGTTAGACAAGTCGCGCCAGAACTCATATACTTTATCCCTGGAAACATTAACCGTGATATCCTCACTGATATTAATCGCTTCAGGATCTGTCGTATCTTTATCCAGGTATTTATAAATCGGGCATATCCCGGTTGCGCCACGATAAACCAACAGGCCACCTGCGGCAGCACCGTGAAGACCAATCAATGGATTATTGATGATATTCTTGATACTTTTATACAGCAACCAGCTGCCAGCGAATAGTGAAACTATTCTTTCTCCCTGATCAATATTTTCTTTTCCGGTAGGGACAACACTTAATGTTGATAAACCTTCGATTACCCTATTCGTCAATTCGTTTTTCATAGCTATCCTTGTATTTGTAGGACAGAACAACAACTTCAGCGATTAGTTTTGATGATTATATTATTAACAATAATAAAGATCAGGAAATTAATTGTTTACTGGTACTGTATATACAATGGTACCGGCTTTAAATTCAGCACTTCTTTTTTAGTAACCATGCGGTGCGGTGCATTTTTAATATCATTCTTATAGAACAACTTAAATCCGCTGAACTGTACCGGCTCTGCCTGTACAAAGTATTTATAGGTGCCCTTCTTAGACTCGGGGCCGCCCCAGCCGTCCATATCCATCACAAACTGTACGTTATTGCGCAATCTGATATTCTGGTAATTGGTCAGCATCCGTTTGGTAAAGCGGTGCACCACAAAAACCTTTGGCGGCAGGTTATACTTTATACAAAGAGCGCTCAGATAGGCTGTTACATAGTTAATATCAGCAGCATCAAATGTGCCAATGCGTTTGCCTGGTACACTTCCTTCTTTCATCGAGAACTCAGGGTCGATGCCGAAGTGCACATTGGGCATTTTCAGGTATTTTTCCAGTAGCGGTAATTCCGCCTGTACAGTGCTAAAACCAACCTGGATATCCAGGAATACGAGCGCGTTGATAGGTTTTGCCATTTCAATCGCTTTATCAATCTGGCTGAAGGGCATCCGCAGATTGTGCCGTCCGCCAGGGCCAGCAGTTGCCTGGGCAGTTACGCAGATATAATGCAGGGCGGGTACCGCCGGGGTAGCCGGGTCTGCATCTTCCCATTCTTTCACTTCGGCCATCAGCTTTTTGCGCATCGCCACGGGTTCATACTGGCCAAGCACACCCATGTTTTTAGAATACATATTTCCATAAAACGCAACAATCCGTTTAAAAGGGAGTATCGCACCCGGAAGGGGATATGGTGCGTTTTTTACAGGCCAGCGTTTGTCGCCATTAGCCATACGGTTCATCAGTGAATCGTACTTTGCAGTATCAAGCGTTGTCCTTAAGGTTGTGTCGCTATTTAAATTTTGTGCAGAAGCAGCAGAAATAGTCAGCGCTAATAACAGGAAGCAGATGGTATGTTTCAAAATGGCAGAGTTGTTTTGATGCAAGTAACGCAATATTTTCGTGATCGTCTGTGTATTCGATCAAAGTTCTGTGACGTTGTATGCGAATTTGATCACCAGGTTTTAACTTACCACATAATTGACAATTTCTTCATAATCTTGATTAACTAATAATATTAGTATAGATTTGTGCCAAAGAATGGCGAAGATTTTAAGAAATTATCATGGAGAAACTGAGTGGCACCGCGACTGGAAACTGGCCTTTCCACTAGCATTCAGAGAGGTAAGCTTTTCTGATCAGGTACTCGGAGAGCTTCATCGTGCAGATGTCCACACCCCATGTGGCACTACGCTGGAATTTCAGAACTCTCCGATCTGCCTCAAAGAATTACAAAGCAGGGAAGCCTTTTATCCAAAGCTGATCTGGATTTTGAATGGTAAAAAGTTTAAAGGCTTCCGGGTGCTTAAAAATTTGCCGGATGTGGATGATCCCAAAATCGCTGCATACGACTTTTGCCATACCGACCATCTGTCAATGATCAGAAAGGCTGATTTTCTTGCAGGGCGCCCGAAGGTGCTTAATTTTTACCATCAGGAACTTAAAAAGCTTCCGCTTACCTCATATTATTACTCTTTTTGCTGGAAACACCCGCACCGGGTATGGTATGAAGCGAAAAATCCGATCATTGTTGACCTGGGCGGACATTTTATTTATCAGCTAAAACTGCGCAAACAGCTATCCGGAGATTATCCTTATCTGCATATCATGACCAGGAAATCTTTTATCGAACAATATGTGCTTTGATTTTTAGTGATCACATGCTTTTTTACGAAGCTATTGACTTTGTTCATACGTAGGCCCATACAAGCCCGGCACTTTGTTTCCGGTTGCCCGCAGGTAAACAATCAATTCACCACGGTGGTGATAAATGTGGTTAAACAAAAAACTCCGGGCCACAATACCCCTTGGCATCGGTCCGAGAACTACCTGTTCGCCCACTTTCATCGTCCAGTCATCCTGCAGCTTTTCTTCTGTAACAGATCTTAAGGCAGTTCTAGCTTTTTCTACATTGCGCTCAAATAATTCCAGCGTAGCCTTGATATCATCAGGTTTGCAACGCTCCATGCTGTCGGCAGCCATATCGTAAACATCCCGGGTAAGCGTACCTGCGTACCAGTAATAAATGGTAGCAATGTGTTGGGCAAGCTGCCCCATCGTCCAGGAGATCTCTGAAGGCCTGTAACCAAGGTCTTTTTCGGGGACGGACTGTAATAATTTGCGTGTGCTGATTACTTCATGTTCAAATTCTTCGATGAGATATTTCAGTATCATATTACAATAATTTAGTATAACATAATAGAAGCAATAACAAAGATTTTTGTAGAATTGTTCTGATGGACACATGAGTTATAGCAAATCAATAATCCGGGTTAAAACAGTTAGATCCTAGAAATATGATAAGGAGTATTGCTAATTCGAATTACCTGCATGGCTCGTCTATTAATTTTGTTACGGTATCGATTGCATAGTTTTATTGACTAGCATAGTTGTTCATCAATATAAAAACAGCAAACTTGTATTGATCAGCTGGGCTGGATCAATACCGTCCAGCAACCAGATATTTCATTAACTTTTTCTACTATGTGCAAAAACTCACCCGATGTTATGAAGTACGTATTTATTTTTCCTTTTTTTCTTTTGGTTACCGGTCTGTTTGCTCAAAATAAGACTATCAAAACTGAAATACAATATCTTTCGGGTATAGATAAAGACCATCGTGTCAACTGGGATTTTAAAATTGATAAAGGGCGGAAGAGCGGTTCATGGACAACCATCCCTGTCCCTTCAAACTGGGAACTGGAAGGTTTTGGCGTTTATAACTACGGGCATGAGTGGCGAAAACTGCTTCCTGAATCTGATGCTACCGGTTTGTACCGTCATCGGTTCGCTGTTCCCGCAGCCTGGAAGAATAAAACTATTGAGCTGGTTTTCGAAGGCTCAATGACAGATACAAAAGTAAAAGTGAATGGAAAAGAAGCTGGTGCTGTTCATCAGGGCGGCTTTTACCGTTTCAAATATGATATTACCGGGTTACTGAAACCGGGGCAGGAAAACCTGCTCGAAGTGGAAGTTAAAAATGTATCTGCCAATGAATCGGTAAACAAGGCGGAACGTGATGCAGACTTCTGGGTATTTGGAGGGATTTTCAGGCCTGTATACCTGGAGGTTAAACCGAAAGAATTTATCGACCGTGTAGCAATCAACGCACAAGGCGACGGGGCTTTTGCGATTGATGTTTATGCGAAAAATATCCGCCAGCAGGGTACCGTAGAAGTGCAGATCTTATCTCCCGATAATCATCCTGTCGGTGATCCGTTTAGTATGCAGACCAATAAAAACGGCGCGAAAGTAACCTTAACCCAACACCTTAACAAACCAAAACAATGGTCGCCCGAATTTCCAAATCTATACCAGGCCGAGGTGCGGCTTAAAAATGCGAAAGGGGAAATTCATGTGATCAGGGAGAAATTCGGCTTCCGCACTATGGAGCTGCGTGCAAAAGATGGCTTTTATGTAAATGGACAAAAAATCATATTTAAAGGTGTAAACCGGCATAGCTTCTGGCCAAGTACCGGCCGTACTTTGAGTAAGCAACTGAGCATGCTGGATGTGAACCTGATGAAAGACATGAACATGAACGCGGTCCGTATGTCACACTATCCGCCTGATCAGCACTTTCTTGATGTATGCGATTCTCTTGGGCTTTTTGTGATTGATGAACTGACGGGCTGGCAAAGTGCTTATGATACTGAAGCAGGCCGTAAATTAGTAAAAGAACTGGTAGTCAGAGATGTAAACCATCCTTCCGTAGTTTTATGGGCCAATGGAAATGAGGGGGGTAACAACTACGATTTATTGCCTGATTACCCTACCTACGATCCGCAGAGCCGTACAGTAATCCAGCCATGGAATACGCTGGGCGAAACCAATACTTTTCATTATCCTGATTTAAATTATGTTGCCGATGTGCTTGCCAACAAAGATAAAATATACTTTCCTACAGAATTTATGCACGGACTATATGATGGGGGCCATGGTGCGGGATTGCAGGATTTTTGGAATGTGATGCAGCGCAGTCCGCTTTCTGCGGGCGGGTTTCTTTGGGTGTTTTCTGATGAAGGGGTAGTGCGGACTGATCAGGCTGGTAAAATTGACGTGAAAGGTACCAATGCTCCTGATGGGATTTTGGGGCCATATCGAGAGAAAGAAGCCAGCTATTATGCCATCAAAGAGATCTGGTCGACTGTTTATATCGATCAGCAATACATTACCCCTCAATTTAATGGCAAGCTTAAAATAGAAAACCGTTTTTTATTTACAGATCTGAAAGACTGTAAGCTCGAATGGCGTCTGTTGAAGTTTCCTAAACCAGCAGATGCAGCAGCAGATTCTACGGTGTTGGATCGGGGGAAACTAAACCTTCCTTCTTTAGCACCTGGGCTATCTGCATATGTAACGATAGATCTGCCACAAAACTGGGAGCAAAGCGATGCCCTTTGCCTCAGCGCAACCGACCCTCATGGGCGCCATATCCTGACATGGACCTGGCCTGTAAAAACTGCAGCAGCATTTGCACAGTCGATAGTCGACACTACAAGTGTGCAGGCAGCCGCAGGCTCGGAAGACGACAAATATATTGCTGTCTCTGCTAACGGTGTTGAAGTTAAATTCAGTAAAAGCGATGGCTTGATTGTTAGTGTAAAGAATAGGATCACCCCCGTATCTTTTGGGAACGGCCCAAAACTGACCGACGGGAACAGTAAATTTAAAGCTATTCGTCACCTCCAGGAAGGAAACGACCATACCGTCGTTGTAGATTATGAAGGCCCGATCAGCCAGATGTCTTATAAAATGATGGGCAATGGCTGGCTAAAGATAGATTATACTTATCGTTTCCATGGAGATTACGAATTTATGGGTGTTTCTTTCTCCTATCCCGAAGCAAAAGTAAAAGGAGTAAAATGGCTTGGGAAAGGGCCATATAGGGTCTGGAAAAACAGGATGCAGGGCACGGAGTTTGGTGTACACCAGAAAGCCTACAACAATACCGTAACCGGAATAGATTGGAACTATCCCGAATTTAAGGGGTATCACGATCGGATGTTCTGGGCGGTAATCGAGAATGAAGAATATCCGATTACCGTTGTCTCTGCAACAGACCATATTTTTATGCGGTGTTTACACCTAAACCATCCGGGCATAAAAATACTGATCCCGCTTTTCCTGAAGGGGATATTTCCTTTATGGATGTAATCAATCCTATTGGTACTAAATTTCAAAAAGCCGCGCAGTTAAGTCCGCAGGGCAATCTCAATCAATTGAGGAACCGGAAAGATCATCAGAGGATGTGGGGAGCAACATTGTATTTTGATTTTGGGGCGGGGGCGAAGTAAGGTGGTGATGTAAGATACGTGAAATGCTCATGGCTCATAAAGATGCATTGATCAGAGTAGAGCATTCGATATTCAATGGCGACCTATTTTGTTTTGTCTTCTAGCTGTTTCATCCGCGATTGCAAATCATTTATCAATTTCAATTGGTCTATTTGGTTTTTGTTTTGTTCGATGAGATAAAGAGTTAATTCCTCTACTTTTTTTGTCAGTACTTTATTAATCTCACCTAGATTCAGACCTTCTTTGTTCACTTGTTCTTCAGAAGGCATATCTGGTAAGTGATGATTCTTCTCAATAAAAGCTTTTACATTTAATAGAGATGGTAGTTGGTAATCGTTTTTAAAAACATAATCTGGCCAATTTGTATGTACTTTAACAGTTATGGATTCTGCGATAGCATTTCCATTTATTGCAAGTCTGTAACCTTGGGCATCGGTTGTGCCAATAGCAATATTACCTTTAACAAATAAATTTCCCTCGCCTCTGTTTGAACCTTCCAAATCATAACCGACACCGAATGAATTGCTAACTGTAAAATCGCCCCATCCATTCCCTTTAAGTAAACCAATCATAGATAGATCTGTCCTTGTGGTACGTAAAAGTGGCAGGCTTGCGTTAGCAACAGAATATATATAACTACCCGCATTATTTGCTCCAAGCTTGATATTTCCTATAACTTCAAGTTTTTCAGTGGGATAAATAGTTCCTATTCCTATATAATCGCGAACTAATAGATTTGCATTACCTATTGGGTAGGATAACAAGTCATATCCGATACCAAGAGAATTATTAATAGTGAAAGCACCCCAGCCGTTTGCACCCAATATTGCTGGAATAGTTGAGTCTGATCTTTGTGTATGCAAGAGTACATGATTCGTATTATTTGACATTTTAATAAAATTGCCATACGTAAGTTTTAGGTTTCCAGTTACCTCCAGTTTTTCGGAAGGAGCTGCATTTCCTATGCCAATGTTTCCTGAGCCGGAATAGATAGTATTGGATCCGTTGTTAGTCCATTGCGCATAAGAGATGCAAATGTTGAATAATAAAATAGAGAGTGATAAGTAGATTTTTTTCATATTAGTATATTTTATTGTAAAAAGTTGTAATTCCGAAGGGTGTTGGTTGTATTTTGGTACATTTATGTTTAATGGCAATTGAATTTATAAATAAATTTTACAATTCAAATTTTAAATATAGTTGAGCATAATTTTTCTAACCGGGTGTATCTTTAATCGCTTGACATAAAATACATTACTAAAATGTTTATTTAAATGTGTTATAATTTTAGCCTAAATGCTGTAGGCTATTTTATGATATCCTTAATAATATGATTGTAGAATGCGATTTATTACTAAGATGATAATCTAGATATATCAAATATTAATTTTTATTGTAAATATTTCTAGTGATTTGACAAAAATAAATTACATTTATATCAATTAATTAAACTTAATTATTGCTCTCTACATATTCTTAAGCTAGTGTTTTATGTCTTATGAGGAAGGGAGATTATTTATCTAAAATGCTCAAAGAATTTCGCTCTCATCTTGTCTTTACGCAAAATAAAGATGTTTATAATCAGTTGGCTGTAATGTTGTCTCAGTTATATGGCTTATTGTTATGTTTAATAGGTTTATTTATTTCCCCCGCTACAACTATCAGTTCATTCACAGAAATCCATCTCTTAAATCTGTAGTCTGTTACTCATTTAACTTCAGTCAATTTATAATTTTTTCGATATATCTCTTTATTGTGAAAAAGATGTACAAATCTTACTCGTATAAAACTCTCTTAATGAATAAACAATTATTTTTTATTTCGTTCCTTCTAATGGGAATCTGCATAAACAGCTTATCGCTCCTTGCACAAGAAGCGAATGTTTCCGTTGATAATTTCACGGGAACGGCGTCGGTCTCTGTTCCATTGTGTGTAATTCGTGCAGGAGACGCTGCCTTGCCCATTAGTCTGTTATATAATGGTGGTGGGGTTAAAGTTAAGGAGACAGAAGGTACTGCGGGTATAGGGTGGCACTTAATAGCTGGGGGAGAAATCAGCCGGGAGGTCCGGGGATTACCAGATGATCAGAAGTTAAATAATAGCTATACATCAAGCGTCGGCTGGATATATAATAATAATGGAAACTTGATTAACAATTTTGCAATTGCAAATGACAATAACAATGCGACATGCACGGATGGTACTGCTGACCTGTCATATTTGGATGCAAATTTCTCTAATCTTTCAGATACGGAGCCAGATATGTTCTATATCAATGTTCCTGGTATTAATTGTCAAATAATATTTGACAAAGATAATAATATCAAAACAGTGCCCTATCAGGATATTAAAGTAAGCTACACTACGGATTCGGAGAATCCTGCGTTTACACGTTATGGACGTATTACAAGCTTTACTATTACTACAACGCAGGGCTTAAAATATGTTTTCTCCGATATGGAAGTAACAACCAGAACGGCAGCGACAAGTTTAAATCCTGCGAATATAGCTTTCTTTAAGAGGGAGTTTGATCAATATAGATATGGTATTGAATATGCTAGTGCCTGGAAACTATCAAACATCACTGATTTAAAAGGAAATGCAATTACATTAGTCTATGTAGCTGCCAGATCAAGGTCTGCAAATAGTAGAATAACATTAACTGCCGGAACCGATCCAACGCCAATAACACCCTTCTCAATAATTTATACAAATGGACAAAAGATCCTTGATAGAATTTATTATGATGATTATGACGGGATTATGGATTCAAGGCATAGTGTGGCATTCAAATATACAGATGTTTCGACTTCTTCTACTGCAGTTATTTCTGCTGTTTCTGGAAAAATGGTTGATGCCCGCTTTAATTATACCTCTGCTACTACTAAGGAATCTGGTTCCACGAAGTACAAGACTTTCCTTACATCAGTCGATATCAACAAACTCAAAACATTAAGCTTTGATTATAATGGATTAACGATCAATAATACTACTACCAACACAAACAAAATAGACATTCCCGATTCACTTTCTAAGGAAATCGACCAATGGGGTTACTACAATGGGAGTGGTGCCACTACTTTATCACCAACAGTATACATTTATCCCGGTACCGGGAGTTTCGAACGATACCGAACAGTATCACCGGGAGTAAATACGGACGCTTATCCATATATACTGACTGGTCAAAATAGATTGGTCAATGCAACAACAATAATTAATGGATCATTAAAAAGTATCACATCTTATAATGGGGGCACTCGTACATTCGTGTATGAACCGAATAGCTATTATGATAATACTGCAGGTACGGTCATTTTGGGGGGAGGTATCAGGGTAAAGCAATTGGTGAATTATGATGGTATTAATGCAGATAATAATAGCATTATCAATTATTCTTACATTAACCCCTCAACTGGAATCTCTAGCGGTAAGGCATTATCAATACCTTTACTATCTTTTTCCAGGGTGTATACAGGTACTGGTACTATAGAGGAGAAATTAAAAAACTCTACTGTTCGTCTGGAAGAAAGCGTTTCGCCTGAAAACAACTCAATTATTTATTCGCATGTAAAAGTAAGTCAGAGCCGGGCGGGTAGCACGCTGTATGAATACAGTACGCCAGCAACTTATTGGGACTCCAGTGCGGCACCAGACTGGTCGCCAACCTTAATAAATGTAGCCGCTTATTCTTGTGCATCTGTCGGTTCTCTAGTGAGGGCTGCCAACACTTATCCCTTTGTTCAAAATCCCAATTTTGATTTTGAAAGAGGATTACTGAAAAAGGTAAGTCAATACAATGATAATAATGAAAAGCTTACAGAGAGTACCTATACCTATTCTAGGCTGGCTTCCCCAACTGTGGTACAAGGACTGAAATATGAATATCTTGATGGCGTTGGTACGTATGCTAAATCTTTAGTAAATACGAACACAGATAACGTGATCACACAAGTTCAACAAATCGAATATGACGCTCCGTCAATAACACAAAAGCGGGTATCCACAGTTAACCGTTATTATCAGAGTGCTAATCACAAATTGATGACTGGGCAAATGACTACTGCAAGCGATGGAAGTATTTCAAGAACTTATATTAAATATTTAAAAGATTATACACCCACATCTGATCAGGCAGACCCTATGAACATCGCGCTAAATAACTTGTTTGCGCTCAATGTAAATATTCCAATAGAAAGTTATAACCAGCTTGAGCGTAATGGAATTAATAAAACCATCTCTGGATCGCTTGTTAAATTTAAACCCGTAGGCTCCATTTATCCGACATCGAAATATATGCCTTCACAAAAACTCGGTTTTGTAAGCAGTGATGGGGTTTCTGATTTTATGGTCTCGTATATCGGTGCCAATGTTTTTAATAATGATGGTCGGTATACCATTTTAGAAAACGATCTTTTATACGATTCCAGAGGAACTTTACTAACTAAAGATGATAACAATAAAAATGTGAGTACAGTCCTGTCTGATTACAGGACGTCGTTACCCGTTGCGATTTTCAAAAATGCACGTGCTGATGAGATCATTTTCAGTGATTTTGAATCAGATGGTGCTGATTACCCAAGCTTTCCTTATCAATCATCTAAACAAGATAGTACAAGTAAAAGAAGTGGTAAATATTCATATTTAGTCGCTGCAGGAGAATCATTTTCACGTATTATATCAAAAAATACTATTGCACGTAATTCAATTTTTTCCATCTGGATTAAGTCAGCTGGTACTGGTAATGTAACCATTACTTTAACTAATGCAGCAGGAACTTCCTATACATATCCTATTGTATACGCAAATACTTCAGGACAGTTTAAGTATTATGAACTCAAAGTGCCATTAGCCAATATGTCCGCTTCATTTACTGTTAAATACCAGGCTAGTACAGCAATTTCCGTTGACGATATTTTGTTTTATGCGGATAACGCTGAGGTAAACACTATTGGATATGATCCAGATAAATATCTTAAAACATCTGAAACCAATACAAATGGAATAGCACAATACTTTGTATATGATATGTTTAAGCGGCTAATCCAGGTTCTGGATCAGGATAAAAATATTGTTATTAAAAACTCTTATGTCAAAGATACGGATATAAGTAATTTCAGCGCTGTCTTTAATATGTATGCAGGACTTTCTGGAGCTGCATCGAATTTCTATCCCATTGTGAGTAGTCTGGATGAAGGGGTTACGTATAAATGGAACTTTGGAGACGGTACGGCAGTTGTCAGTACAACATCGCCGGATGTTACTACTCATATTTATGCTACTGCCGGCTCATATTCGGTAACGCTTACAAAGGTGTCGCCTGCTTATGGCACAGTGAGTTTTACACAGCAGATTTATATTGGAAGCCCGATGGTAAATATTGGCGTAACTAATGTCGGTGGCGATCTGGGTACTATCACTGAATTGAGATTTTATAAAGGATCTACATTAATGTACACTTTCTCTGGTACAGAATTAACTTCCTCAACAAAACAGATTATAGCTGATAATTATACTGTAAAGATTAGTGTAACCGGGAACGCGTATAGTACTTCCAACACGAGTGGTTACCGTAGGGTACGGCTTTCAACCTCTCCATCTAATTATAGTAACTGTACAGGATCTGCCGCTAAAACCTATCTATACGAATTGAACGTGAGTCTTAGTGGACAGACAAACCTTTATGTAAGTGTCGATAATGAAACATGTCCAGTAGTGACCCCAGGTACCCCAGTTGAATAGTTTATAAATATTAGATCATAACGCGCTCATGAATATTTTTCGCAAAAAAATAAATACGTTTTTACTGGTACCACTTTTACTGATCTTTATATTAATTTCAGAATCTGGAAATGCTCAGGGAATAGTGTTATCGACTCCAACAACCGGAGACAAAACTTCGAGTTATAGCGTTACCCTTGCACCAGGGTTTAGTACCTCCGGACCCTTCCGTGCTTACATTTCACCACTTGTAAATACTACTAGCCGTGGTTATATCACAGAAGAAAAGATAAGAATAGAAGGAATAAAAGAAGACAGCCAGATTTATTCCCTGAATGCCATACAGAAACAAATCACCAAAACGTTTGTTGATGGGTTTGGCAGGCCAATCCAGCAGGTCCTAGTTAAGGGAAGTCCCTTACAAAAAGATATTGTACAAAATATTGTTTATGATAATCTTGGTGCACAGCCCAAAGCATACCTTCCTTTTACTAGTAGCGATGGTAATGGAACTTATCATGGTGATGCCATTAACGAACAAGCTTCCTTTTACAATAATGGTATAACAGACAAAATTACAGATGATACAAAGCCCTATAGTGAGCAGGTATTTGAGAATAGTCCTTTACAACGGATACTGCTGCAAGGTACTGTTGGAAATGGCTTTCAGCCTTTAGAACATGCTTCTTCGTTGACTTATCGTACCAATGTTTCTTCTGAGACTGTACGGAGATGGAATAAGGATGGAACTGTGGCATCAGCCTATACTGAAGGTAATTTATCGGTAACAATAGCGACAGATCCGCAAGGGATTCAGACAATGGTTTATAGGGATAATGCCGGCAATGTTGTACTTAAAAAGCAACAGCTTGATGGCACAATAGGCGGACAAAGTGTTGCTTGGTTAGAAACCTATTATGTCTATGATGACCTTGGTTTGCTGCGTTTTGTTGTACCTCCGAAAGCAGTTGGCATAATGCAGGGATTATCCAACTGGAGTCTCTCACAGACGGGATTAAGTAAATTGCTATTCCGTTATAGTTATGATTCTAAAGGACGGGTAATTGAAAGAACCGTACCAGGAAGTGCAGTAATATATATGATTTATGATCCACTTGGAAGACTTGCTTTGGTGCAGGATGGCAATTTGCGAGCAGGTAATAAATGGAATTATATAAAATACGATAGCAGAAACGTTGCAATTAGCCAGGGTATTTATACGAACACTACATCTACTACAAGGGCCAGTATGCAAACCTATGTTACTGGATTAGATTACGGTACCTATTTTGAAGAGCGCAATTCAACTGCTGGTACAGGCTATTACACTAATCTATGTTTCCCGACAGCCGATACAAATCCATTGGCCTACAGTTATTTTAATGATTATGATCTGGATGGTAATGGATCGGCAGATTATAGTTATGTGGCCCAAAGTCTAACAGGTGAGTCAGCCGCGGTATCTAACGTCAGAGGGATGACAACCATGGTTCGTAAAAGAACAGTAGGTGCAGGTCTTGCTGATATATGGCTTACTTCAGTTATCTTTTATGATCGAAAAGGAAATGCCATACAAACTTTAAGCAATAACCATTTAAATACAGCAGTTAATAATAGTAAGACAGTTGTGTCGGACTTTTCAGGAAAAGTAACTCGTTCAAAAACTGTCCGTGTTGCGGCTTCAATTACTACATCAGTAATTACTGATCTGGGATATGATCACATGGGTAGGGTACTTACTATCGACGAGCAGGTGAACGGTGCAGCATCTTTAAGAGTAGCCGGTTATCAATACAATGAACTCGGGCAGCTTATAGATAAAAAACTGCATTCTACAAATGCTGGTAGTTCTTATCTGCAATCTGTAGATTTTAGGTATTCTATTCGTGGACAGCTATTAAGCATCAATAATAGTAGCCTTAGCATAGATACAAAAAATGACGATTCAAATGATGTATTTGGTATGGAGTTTATTTATGATCAGGCTGATGCTGATTTGGGAAATACTGCCTATTTTAGCGGTATGTTATCTGCAGTGAAGTGGCGATCAAAAACCCCTACGGCACCAAGTCCGGAAGAAAGAAGCTACAAGTTTTCTTATGATAAAGCTTATCGTCTAACTTCTGCTCTATATGCTGACAGAACCGGAAGTTCATGGGGTAATGCCGGTGCTTATGATGAGAAAGATATCACCTATGACTATAATGGAAATATTCTCACGCTCAAGCGTAATGCGAAGGTTAGTGGTACTATTTCTGAAATAGATAACCTTAATTACGCGTATGGAGCAAATGAATTAACCAATATTACGGATGGTACAACAGCCGCACATACCGGTTACGGGTTTAGAAATCTGGCTGCGTCATCTACGGCTTATCTTTACAATACCAATGGAAGTTTAACGAATGATTATAAGAAAGGTTTGGGGCTCGAATATAATGTGCTTAATCGGACTGCTAAAATCACTCTTACTGGATCAACAGGCAGGTATATAGATTATACATATGATGCGAGTGGTGTACTTCTTAGAAAAAGGGCTTACGATAACAATGTAATCGTTAAGACTACTGATTATATCGAGGGGTTTGTTTATGAGAACAATACCTTAATGCAATTTGCTATGGCCGAAGGCAGGGTAAGAAATAGCTCTGGTACTTTAAAGTATGAGTATATGATCGCCGACAATATGGGCAATGTGAGGGTAAGTTTTGAAGATGTCTCTGGAGTGGCAACCGTTCGACAGGAAAACAGCTACTATCCATTCGGTCTGATAATGCCTGGAGGATATGCCGCATCACAGCCAAATAAGAACCTGTATAATGGAGGATCTGAATGGCAGGATGATTTCTCTAATTTGCCTGATTATTCTCAAACATTTTATAGAAATTATGATGCAGCGCTAGGCAGGTTTATTGCTGTTGATCCAATGGCCGAATCTAGCGAGAGTATTACTACTTATCACTATGCGCTAAATAACCCTATTATGTTTAATGACCCGTTAGGAGATTTAGCAAAAGGACAAACCATTTATGATATTATTAATATGATCACAACATCCGGCAAATATGGCGGGTCGTGGTCAAGCAGTGATCCTGATAATGTGAATATATATTCAAGTAACATTGACGCATTTGGTGGAATGGCAGCTTTTCTTACCACTACAAATGGATGGGGATCTACTGTGGCAGGTAGTTTTGATAGCGGATGGTATAATCTGACCAATGGTAAGTCAGCTTCGGGTTCGTCTACATTTGGTGGAGAAGAAGGATTAGGGTTAAAAGTTGTAGATATTTCAGAGACCAGATCCAATAACAATTGGTTGATTAGCAGACAACAAGAGGCTTATAATAGTAATTATAAAGGCGACGGTGTAGGTCAACCTGGCTTTGGGGAAAGTTTGATACCAATTTGGGGAAGTGGCAGATCTGCGGTTGATAATTTTCAAAATGGAAACTATTGGACAGGTGCAGCATACACTGCACTAGCCATTTCAGATGTTTTTCTGGTTAAAGCAGCAGCAACAGCATTAGCTAAAGGAACCATAACTTTAGCGGCTAAATATGTAGTTAGACAAGCAGTTAAAAATCCAGTCTTGACTATTAGGGAAGCCGCAGCTATGGCAAATCCAAGAGTTGCAGCTATGATGGCGGGAAAAGGGATTGATAGAGCATTTAGAGGTATTGCTGCGCGGAACTTAATCCTGAATCCTGCTGAAAAAATGGGTCTGATAAAAATCAATTCAATGACTAAAGGAGCAGATATGATAGGAACGGGACTTTTAAATGGAACTTGGTGGGATGTGACTACAAGAGCAGCATGGGGGGCTCATGAAGCAAAGTACGGCGTTGGTGGTATAGGATTATTTTATTAAAATGACAAAAAAAAAATTAATTAATCGTTGGAATAGTAAAGAAGGAAAATTACTATTGGATAGTATTTTTGATTGTTTTACTAAGGGCAAAAATCTTTCCTCAATTGAGGGGCTTGAAAAACATGAAGAAAAATGGGACCTTCGAGGTGCTGTACTTTCAGTAGTAAAAAAGGAACAAAAAATTGAGGCAAATGGACATGGTTTTGTTAAAAAAACAGGGAGCTTGAAGGTTGGAAAAATAGAACTTGATTCTATTGATTTCTCTTTTGCAAATATTAGTAATTCTGTATTTGAGCAAACTGTTATAAAGAACTGTCTCTTTGCAGAGACAATTGCTAAAGAAATATACTTCATTGCATGCGAAATTAACGAATGTGTTTTTGAGAAAACAAATCTGTCATATTCTTACCTAAATCAGAATATAGGAAAGAATTCAGGTTCTTTTATTAATACTAAGTTTATTGATTCAAATCTACAAGAGTGCATATTCTATTTTCCAATTATTAAGAACTGTGCTTTTTTTGATTGTAATTTAATGGCTACAAATTTTGACGGTAGCCGAATGCAATACTGCAAGTTTGTTGGAAAAGTAGATTCAGCTTTATTTAATGGATATTCCCTAAATGCCCATAAGTCCATTTTGGGTCTTTTTAATCGAGTAGATCCTAAACAATATCCAAATCTTATGCAAGATGTTGATTTCTCTGATGCTATCTTAATAGGGGTCGCATTTAAAAATTGTATCAACTTATCTAAGTGCATCTTCCCTAAAGATGATAACTGTTTGATAATTAAAAATATTAGAAAGACTTATTTGATGGCTAAGGAAAATATCTTTAACAATTGGGAAGGGAATGATAAGCGAATTGGTCTTCATATGATTGATAATGTTTATTATACTAAAGACTATTTTGCTCAAGAGATAAGTATAATTGACAAATATGTACTTGTTGAACAATTCGGTGAACAATTTGCTAATCGATTCTTCAAGCTCATTCAAACGCTTCAGGAATAGAATCAACACGATAAGGCAAAGACAAAAGAAGTGTCGACGGAAAGTGGAATAACTCGCAATTGAGGGTAGTGCAATTAATATTTATTCTTTGAAAGCTCTTTTCTGCTTTTTCATGTATTATGTGATTGCAATGAATGGTTTAAATCTGGGAGAGATGAACAAGTTATTACTAAAGAAAGTTGAAGAATTGACTCTTTACCTAATTGAAACTCAGAAACTGGCGGAAAAACAACAATTAGAAATCAATAAACTGAACAAATCGGTTGAAATTTTACTAAACGGTCAAACTGTAACTAAGAAATAATTATATATGAAAATACTCTTAATCTTTACTCTCTTTATCTGCTGCTTTAATATTTCTAATGCACAATGGGTCACCAGCGGTACAACAATTTACAATCAAAATACTGGCAATGTGGGCATAGGCACAAATAATCCTTTGGCTCCATTAGAGGTAACAAGCACAGCCGGTGGTTGGTTGTTAAATTTAAGGGGAAATGCAATCACAGCTGGTGGTGTAACTGGTATGAAATTCTTCTCAGGTTATATTGGCGAGAATAAATGGGCAGGGGTTAGCAGTGTAGCAGAAAGCATGCACAGTAACAGTACCGGGTTGGCTTTTTATGCGCAGATGACTGAAAAAATGCGTATTACGGGAAGTGGGAATGTTGGCGTGGGCACGGCAAATCCAATTTCGCTTTTTCAAGTTGGTGATGGAATCATGAAAATAGCAATGGGCGATGCAAGTGGTGCAGGAATGGCTTACGGGACAGGATATCTTGGTTTCAATGCTGCGAGAAGCGGTACCAACTGGACTGTTTTACATGATGGTGCTAATAATGGTGGTGCTGTGATTTTTAGCAGTATTTTTGGGGATATCTATTTTTCTTCTGTCGAGACAACAGGACCTTATCACAGAACAATGACTGATGCAGAAATTAAAAGCAGAATTAAATTCCGTATAGCTGCAGATGGAACAAGTTATGCAAAATCTGTTAATGTACAGCTTACTAACTGGCCGGATTATGTTTTTAAAAAGAACTATTATTTGCCATCTTTAGCTGAAGTTCAGACTTATATTGATGAAAATAATCACTTACCTGAAATTCCATCAGCACAGCAAATTGCTAAAGATGGATTGAATCTTGGTGAGATGAATAAGTTATTACTTAAGAAAGTTGAAGAATTGACTCTTTACCTGATTGAAAAAGATAAAGAGCTTTTTACCCAAAAAGAACAGCTGCTCTCACAGCAGAAACAATTAAATCTTCAATCAGAACAAATTAAGACCATCTTGGAAAAAATCAAATAAATTCTCCTTCATGATTAATTTTTGTTACAAATATAACCTATCTGATTAGTCTTAATCGTTCTATTAGAATTTCCTTTGAACTTTAATCCCCAATTCTCTATAAGAGAGGTTTGGTTGCTTCCAGATTCACATTTGAGCTATGAGCAAGTACCCCATAGAATCACTAATAGTAGTAACTAGTATAATATTTGCTCCGATGTTTTTTAAAGGCAGTAATACAATTGAGAGAACTGTTAAATGAGATTTCGTATTGGTCATAATTAAACTTTTGATTTACAGGTGATAATGCCAGATTTTGAATAATTTTATTACTGTTAAATTCTTTATTTATCAATGTTTCCTTGTCCTTATAAATTAGCTGATGATTATTATTCTATAAATAATTATAAAGTTTTAATCAATTATAAGGAAATATTTTTATTTTTAGTGAATAATAATACTTAATGAGATTTGCTCAATTTTAAATTAATGAAAAAAATATTTTTAACCTCTCTTTCTCTATTATTTGCTGTAACTGGTTCCCATGCACAATGGGTAACAAATGGTAGTAATCAAGTGTATTCTGCTGGTAAAGTAGGCATCGGCACGTCAAATCCTGTGGCCACGTTTACTCTAACTCCTATGTTATCAGTGGGGACAGGGGCGAATATTGCAACTAATTTCTTAGCTGGTACTAACTATGTTTTGGGAAATACGGCTGGTTCATATTTATATCCTTTCGAATTTCAGCACTCAAACAACGGTAATGTTGATAGGTTGTTGTTTACTCCTTATCGAAGGGTAGCGGGATTAAATTGGCAAGGCACTGCTTACAGAATGCAAATCGCTGTTGATAATTCCTTTACTAGTGGAGATAAGGCTTATGTAGAAATCGGCGTATCAGATCCAAATGCTTCTGGCGGTGGATTTATCTCACTTGGTACAGAGGGTCAAGATCGGTTAGTTATTACCAGCGCTGGAAATGTTGGTATTGGAACGACATTGGCGACTGAAAAGCTTGCTGTGAATGGCAAGATCCACGCTAAGGAGGTCAAAGTTGATAATGATAACTGGCCGGATTATGTTTTCGATGAATCATATCAAACTAAATCGTTAAAAGATCTGGAAGCCTATATTAAAAAGAACAAGCATTTGCCTGAGATTCCAACAGCTGCTGACGTTAAAAGTAACGGAGTTGACCTTGGTCAAATGAATGCGAAGCTTTTGAAAAAGATTGAAGAACTCACGCTGTTATTGATAGAGCAGAATAAGCGGATTGAAAAGCTGGAATCTGACAATAAATCGAAAAATTAACGTCAATACAAATGAAAAAAATACTTTTTAGTCTGATAATTATCCTGTCAGCATACAATGAGACCTTTAGTCAGACAACTTTAGTGGTCGATGCAAATCAGGTCTTAACCAGTAATACGAAACTCATTCTGCAAACTGCAGCAGGACAATCATTTTTTACAGGTCATCAGTTAGGTTCTACATATAGTATTCCTGTTGGAATCTTTAAGGCAATTACTGACAATCCAAACGGTACACTGAACTATTACTATGATGGCGTAACCAATGGAACAACGAATTATAGCGTGAGGGCAGATGGTCAGGGTTTTTTTGCTGGAAGTCTAGGTATTGGAAGGGTTCCTGCCGATGCAAAATTTTCTGTCTTTCAATCTGCAACATTAGGTACTGTTCAAAAGAATAATACATTATTGAGCACAATAAGTGGATCTGCAGGAACGGTTAATACAAATACTGTTAAAAATAACTTGTGGTTGGTCAGAAATTCTTCCGGAACAGAATGGTTGACCACCAGTTTGCATGATGGCATTTCTATTGATGCCTCCTTTGTAACTCCACAGGTAGATACCAGAACCTGGTGGGAAAGAGATCCTGCAGATAATATTCAGTCGTGGGGAGATCAGGGAAATACTTATATGACACTTGCGCAAGGGAATGTTGGAATTGGTACCACAGATACAAAGGGATACAAGCTAGCTGTAAATGGAAAGATCAGAGCGATGGAAATTAAAGTTGAAGCTGGTAACTGGCCGGACTATGTTTTTAATAGAAATTATGTCCTAAAACCTCTTTCTGTAGTCAAAGCCTACATTGATCAAAACCATCATCTCCCTGAACTCCCTTCTGCTAAAGAGGTGTCGGAAAAAGGCCTGGATCTCGGAGAAACTAATAAACTTCTTTTGAAAAAAATAGAAGAGTTAACACTTTATCTCATTCAGATGAACGAAGAAATTCAGAAGTTAAAACAACAAAATAAAATAACTAATACAAAGTAGAAATACAATACTCCAATTCTCTCATCAATGAATATTAAATTAATAGTTTTCTCCGCTTTTTTTGTTTTGGCTACTGTACAAAGTAAAGCTCAAACATGGGGTGAGTCAAACTCAAGAACCGACACTCGAAATGATGCGGGACTTAGAGGTGATGCTGGTGCTATGTCTGGCTTCTATCAAACACAAGGGCCAGTAAATTTTCCTTCTGGAGCTTCAAGCTGGTGGCATCTTCTTGATGTTAGGCATTCAAGCCCTTCCAATAATTATGCGATGCAGTTTTCGGGAAGTTTCTTTGATCAACGGCTATTCTTTCGAAAAACAAATGATAGTGCTATCCAACCATGGTCTCGTATATTGACGGAAACTTCAGGCAAAGTAGCAATAATGACAAATGAACCGATTGGAAGACTCCATATTGGCGGATCTCCGGATGGGATTTCTAGTTTGGTATTTGGAGACATAAGTATGGGGAACTTATATGTACCTGTAGGATCTACTTCCGGTGGATATAACATAGATTTCCGCACATGGCGAGATATTGTTCCAGACCAGATAGGGGCGAGGATCAGAGCTGAGCGGATTAACAACTGGAATCCAAACAGCGCTTTAAAGCAGAGTATGGAGCTCGCCTTTTACACATCTGATGGACTCGATCAATCCCAGTTAATTGAAAAATTAAGAATTAAAAGTGATGGAAGTGTAGGTATTGGAACTGCTGATACGAAAGGCTATAAATTAGCTGTTGCTGGAACTGTTGTTGCAGAAGCTGTGACTGTTAAACTGAGATCAACTTGGCCGGATTATGTTTTTAATTCTGATTACGCGCTGCAACCGCTATCAGTTCTTAAGACATATATTAATCAATTTCATCACCTCCCTGAATTTCCATCTGCAAAAGAAGTAGGCGAATATGGGTTAAACTTGAGCGAAATAAACATACTGCTTACTAAAAAAGTGGAAGAGTTAACATTATACCTGATTGAAAAGGATGAAAAGGAAAAACAACAGCAGTCCGAAATAGATAAACTAAAAGCACAGGTCGCTCAAATATTGGAGAAAATTAAATAAATTAAAAGAGTAAGTTGAAGCAACTGCGACAACTTACCCTTTTTAAAACTATAATGGTAGAATTATAATTTAGATTTTCTTATTTCTGCTATATCCTGTTCAAGTTTATTCAGCCTCATTTCTTGTTCTTTTGTTTTTTTCTCCTGATCAATTAAATAAAGTGTTAGTTCTTCGATTTTTTTAGTCAGTGCCTTATTGATTTCTCCTAGATTGATACCATCGGTATTAACCTCTTGTGCAGAAGGTATACCAGAAAGATGATGGTTTTTATCAATATAGGTTTTTACTTCAGTAAGCGAAGGTAATTCGTAAGATTTATGAAATACATAATCCGGCCAATTATCAGTTTCAACTTTAATTTCCGTTGCTCTGATTTTGCCATTTACAGCTAATTTGTATCCTCTTGAATTGGAAGTTCCAATACCGACGTCACCATTGCCTTTGATCCACATTAATGCAGTTTCTACTGCAGTATTACTGTAATTATAGAATGTAAATCCTCCTGATCCTCCTTGACCTTGATTAGCAATAAAATCTATTTCGCCATCACCCGCACTTCGATTCCAGCCAATAATCATTTTTCCTGAATTTGCTAGAAAATTTAGATTCAAATTTGCAGGATCTAAATTTGCATAACTACTCCCTGTAGTAAATGTTCCAGAAATATCCAATTTTGCGATTGGTGAGGTTGTTCCAATGCCCACCCTTCCAGAATTCGCAATAAACATCTTGTAGGCAGTTGATGGACCTGTCGATGATGCTGTTGTAAAACCTATCCCGTCCCACGAGGTAATTGCGAGGTTGTTACCTTGCCGGGTTAGGCTAAATATGCTGTTTCCTCCAGCCACAGCATCGGCTGCATAGAATCCACCCACACCATCAATAGTTGCTACACGTATCGCTTCTCGCACTGTTAGTCTGTCTCCTGGGGAAGTGGTGCCTATCCCAACATTTCCTGTTGATGGGAAGGTATTTTGTGCAGATGCACTGTAAGCGCTAATACAAAGAGCAAGAACGTTTAAATAGATTTTCTTCATTTGAAAAATATTGATATTTTATTAAGATGGTTTAAGGTAATATTATTAATTATATACTTTATAATTGTATTCGAAATATTTTAGTTTAATAATTCTAATTTTTTATGAAAAAAACGCTCCTTCTTATTATAACATTTGGACTAAGCATCACATCTAAAGCTCAGGACACAAATACATTTCCTCCAAATGGAAGCGCCGGTATAGGGACTCTTACACCCGGCGCTTGGTTTGGATCCAAAGTCCTTGAATTAAAAGATTACAGACCCGTAATAAGGTTATCACCTACAACTGTTGATGGAATTGGAACAATTATGTTTAAAGGTGCCTATAATATACAAGGTGGTACTCCAGATGAATTTCACTTAAATTACATAAGTAGCCAGACACAACCAAGAATTATAATTGGAGCATACCAAAGTGCTGGTAAGATTATCTTTTCAATTATGGGCAACGGGAATGTTGGAGTAGGAGTAGAATTTCCAACAGAAAAATTGGCAGTCAACGGTCTGATTCGTGCAAAGGAGGTCAAGGTTGAAACTCTCAACTGGCCAGATTACGTTTTCCAACCAACCTTTCGTTTGACACCACTTGCAGAAGTGGAACAATACATCACAAAAAACGGTCATTTGCCTGAAATTCCATCTGCTGCACAAATCGAAAACGAAGGTCTTAAACTCGGCGAGATGAATAAATTGCTATTAAAAAAAGTAGAAGAGCTCACACTTTATCTCATCGAGAAAGATAAAAACGATATGAAACAGCAAAATGAGATCAACGAGTTAAAAAAACGACTAGATCGGGTAGTAGAAGCGAAAAAAGATTGAGGATGCAATAAATCGTTTTATACAATTTGTTGCTTATGAAATGTGCTTTCGTAAGGCGTAATTATAATACAGTCAATATCAATTTTATCAAAAATATTTTAATTAAATGCCTCAAATGTCCTATTTTAGAAGAATTAATCGTTTCTCATGAATTCAAATCTACTTAAGAAGAAGGTCAAGGCTTATACGTTAACAGAAATTTTAGTTGTATTAGTTATTGTAGGTATTCTGGTCTTGCTTGCTTTACCTAATCTTATGCCACTGATTACCAAGGCAAAGAGTACAGAAGCAAAGATCCAATTAGAGCATTTGAATAAAATGGAAAAAAGTTTCTTTTACGAGAAGTCCAAGTATAGTGCAGATTTGACTGAGGTTGGCTTTATCCAGGAAAAATTAACGACGGATGGAAAGGATGGAAAAGCCAATTATAAAATCACTG
>Ga0247810_10000229_pt1 | contig 83358 bp, 61 predicted proteins | sample UWRJL119311C1_FD_179918 | JGI IMG/M metagenome (GOLD analysis project Ga0247810, IMG submission 179918) | Plant litter microbial communities from Arlington Agricultural Research Station in Wisconsin, United States - UWRJ-L119-311C-1 | ecosystem: Environmental > Terrestrial > Plant litter >...
AAACGTGTGTAAAGGTTTCTTGTTTTGGTAAAGTCTAGGGAAGGAGGCTCTCCGTACGGGAGAGGTCTAAGTATGCTAGCTAATGAGGGTGTGTGCCTCAGGCCACAACACTGCTGAAAAAGACAGCTAATCAGGAAATATATCGGTCAGACTGCTATTAAAAAAGGTACGGAAGTATTTCGCGCGTATAAAGTAGTAGTGATCTTACCATAGAAATGAGCGAGGCCAATTAAGACGTAGTATTGAATTGATGGACGAGTAGCACACCTCTACATGTCGATGAAAACGGGTGGTAAGTCGGAAGAAGTGGTGGGTTTTCTAGAGAGAGTATGCTAATTTCTACAGGAAGTACGGAGGTTTGTACTCGGTTCTAGACAAAGCACTTATATACTTGACTGTTTGGGTACAGGATTAGCCTCACTGTTACATTAACAGTCTTATATCTACATACGGAAATTTTCAAAGACACTCCTAGTAAAAATATTCTGGACTTGATAAGCTGCTGTATATAAATGTGTTTTTATTCATTTCATCAATCGGTCAACGCTCTTTTGAAAAATATAGCTCTATTTATACCAGTTGCAAGTATTTCATCTGGAAGTTATTTATACATGTAATAACAAAGTCAGACTGGCCAGCTATCGCATACATTGAAGCTCGGCTCAGTGCCTGCCTTACACCGTACTGCATTTCCCAGTTATTCAGAGACATGGCTACACCACATGAGTAGGTGTGGACATGCAGATACTAGGGCTGCTAACCTTACAACACTTGTTTTGCCTTTGTTTTTGGAATCAAAGATAAGGTGAGCCTAGATTAAGGGGCTTAAGCGAGGCTATGGCTTGGCAAAAGATAATAGCTGGAAAGCTTTGGCATTACATAAAAAATATACCATAAAGGATTCAAATACACAAGAGGTAAGAAGACGTGTTGCACTCATGAGTTCATTAAAGGCTGAAAGCTTAAGACTTTATGAAGAAATCTGAAGTAAAAACTTCCCACTATAACTCCTTTACAATACAACATAAGCGAGACATTCACAATACTATGGCGATCATATTGTAAACATTTCCACCTTGCGCGCGTTTATAGGCCTTGCAAACTTTTGACATTTTGACAAAGGTCCTGGGATCGAGCAAACTTTGTTGTTGTACAAAAGCCTACCATCACACTCAGACATCGCCAGCAAAACAAACACGATACCTTACAAGCTTCCAACTTTCTTGCTTGACCCCTCAATTTCGACATGTCTAAGACAACAGCCACACACCTCACCTCACCATCTCAGAATAGCACTATCCCTTTATCATGGTACGATGACATGATCACGATGCTAGAGAGGGAAATACGCAAGGGCAACAGCGCAAAAGCTGCAGACAAGAGGCACAAGGCGATCACTTCTTGGTAAGCCTAGTCCATCTCCTAACGCTTCACAGTCTTTCAATAGTGTGCTAATTGAAGTAGCACCAATACTTTCACGATTGTAATTAGGGGAGGAAAGAAGAGAAAGGGGGAAGAGGAAAAGGAGAACCTGTCAATAGGAAAGGTTGAATCAAATAGAATGAAAGTAGCAAAGTCAGACGCCAAGAGGGGAGAATAGGAGTCAATTTTGTCATTTACTTTCTGCGCTCGTGTGTGGTGAGAGGTGGAACTAAATAGTCTCTTGGCCTACCATCTGGAGACTTTCATAATGCTAGGCAGACATTTTTGGCAATTGAAAAATAAATACTCCAGTCTTGCCCTTGAAACATCAAGTGATCCAGTGAGAACTGAAGACTTCTGAAGGTGTTATGTACCTAACCAATACTTGTACTTGTGTTGAAATATTTTAGTGATTTGGTGGAAATGAGATCTGAATACTAATATAAAAGACCAATTTGGGCAAAATTGTAAGGTTATCAAGTTCTGATTTAGCCACAGGATACAACACCTAAGACCTTTTATGTTTTCCTCTAACCTTTCGTATGATTGTTATACTTCTTTGAAGAGAGGAAAGAAAGTATTCGTTATTTAAGCCAGTGCTAATTCAGCATGTCTAATTAATTTAGCTGTCAGATTCTGGTACAGGTCTAGACCAAGGCAAATGTCTCTATTTTGATACCGCTCTTCTGCAACGTATCTGAGGATATCATTAAATTCGGCTTGGTTTTCATAGTAGATTGTAAATCATCTTCACCATCAAAATTTGACTTATCCCAATGTTGAGGCGATCCCCAAAGTCGTGGGTCCTGTTGTGTTCTCTCACCTGATGCTTCCCTTACAAAGTATAGTTTCTCGGTGGCATGTTCATTTTGTGTAGTTTCTCCAATAGCTCTTACCTCTGCATGCCATCCATCAGGTAGTGGCCCCAGTAGAGCCTCCCCAGTCATAATTCCATGAACATAGCAAGTTCCAACTATCTTATAGTTCCCACTGCCACAGGGGCGAAGTATCATAGGGAGTCGAAGACCAAGTAAAACGCTGACAATGTCGCCGCTCTCTAAGTCAGCTGGCCCTAGCCCGATATAGCCATTTGCAGCTGTAAAAAACCGACGATTGCGATCAAAAATAACAACATGGCTTAGAAAGGTGTACTGTGCTTGGTTGAAAAGCTTGTTATGCTCTTTATTCTCGCAACTAAGGTGCTTCACAACCTCTCTCGCTTCACTCAGGCTTGCCCAATGAGTGTTTTCTGGATAAGAGTTCCGGAGATAATTGCAAACCAGAGTTGTGCAATAAGCGTCCGCCAGATTACCTCCCCCAGGATACATCTTCATCTTTCCCTCCAGTATCTTCCCTCCCCATCGTCTCCAGATCTCAAACACTTCCATGTAACTTGCAGAGTCAGGCACCACTTTCGACAATTCAGTAATGCTGCTCACACGTACGCCTTTTGTGAAGAGTACATAGTCCCCTTCGTATGACTGTTCCCTTGCTGACTGTCCACATGCCTGAACTAGCGGTGGGACCATAAACCAGTTTGGTCGTCTCCGAGAAGACCAATCCGGTAACCAGGATGGAATACCCAGCCTTGAGGAGCTCTCTCTCTCTCCACACTGGCCAAGAAGATTCTTTTCATCACCTGAAGAGCTCCAAGCGAGAAAAACATCTAAATATACTTCCCTTGTACTCTTTCGGTAGTTTGGCTGAATCTGAGTTCGTAACGCATCCGGCAGCATGCTCAGCTGTGCGTATATCCGATCCCTTGGATCTGAGCACTGAGCGAGCTGTGTATTTGCCAACAACCTCCAGAGGTCTTGTCGTCCATCGTTCGATTCTTCAACTAGCCTCATTAAATGCATCATTTTTGGAATCATCTGTTCATATCGCAGGCCTTTTGGGTAGGGATGTTGCACAGATACCATTCTAACCTGTTGATGAAGATGTACTACTGCTTTTGAAAACCACTGCCAATTCATTATCTGCACTCCACAAACAAGGAGTGCGTTCCTAGCACGACATACTTCTTGCCAGACCCATAACCTGCTGAACCACGTTCTATTGAGTATATCTGTAAACCCCTCTTTGAAGGATGGGGGAAATGAGCAGTCGAAACAGCAATCCTCCACAGGCTTTGCTGAGTCTGACAAATCTGGTATTTGCCAATTCACATTTGTCGACCTCCCCAGAAGCTCAAGGCAGCGAAACGTCTCCTCTGTATACACATTGCTCTCCCCGAGCCAGACAATGACTTTTGCGGCGTCATGGTATATCTCACCCATGCGAGAAACCTGTTGGCTCCTCTCTTCCAGATCCTCTTGGTTGATACAGATTGCGTCCACCCATAGAGCTTGAGTTTCATCCTCTTTGCGCAGGTGGCGAAGTGCAATTTCGAGACTTTCAGTGATTACTAGGGCTCGTGAAGATGTATCCCAAGTATTATTCCGCACCTTGATCGTCCGCATTTCTGTTCGAGCTCCCCAGGCATAGGACAAAGCCTCGTAGAAAGGTATGCTTTTACCCTGCAGTGTCTCATAATGTATGATAATTGTAATTTCTGCGCTGGGAGGACCAGGAATTAGGCTCAGGAGTCTCAAATGACCCTCAGGTAGTGGAGAGTATTGGTATATATCCATGGTTAACCACACCTCGGTAGCCTGGTGTTCATGTAATGCAATATTTCTTGTTTACAAAAGCCTCGTAGCAATATCTATTGGGTGTGTTTAGGAAAAGCTAGGGTTTTGGGCAAGTCTATATATGGATGGAAATTATCATGCATGTATGTCCAATACCAATCAAACGTCGACAAGTGTATCCGTATATATCCTCCATCATTCCCACCTTCCATACCCGGCTCTGTTTGGCTCAATTGCATAAGCAATAAATATTATTTTAGAGCGGTAGCTTAGCGGGATGGCTAATAAGGCTTAGCGCGGTTTCCTGCCAAATGTTCCTCTAAATACAATACAACCAAACTTTTGTATTAAAAACTATAATTAAAAAAATCCCAGAAATGGGATTGCTAAAAGAGGGGACAGAAATCGCAATACAATTTTAAAATAACATTTATAGTAACAGCATGGTTGAAGCGGTCAAGAATAAGTGTGTGATCCCCAGCTCAAGCTTTTACCCCCACAGCACCAGTGAGAACGCTATTGCGAACGTCACACCGTGTAGAGAAGTACATACATACAAAATGTTTGTCTAAAATGTCTACTTACTTGTTAGCATACTGTACAGTGGTGTTTAACTTTTTGTCAAGAATTACGATCACTTTTAACATGCAGCCAGGCTGCTTCTTTGTGTGAACAAGAATAATGGCTTTGTTTAATACCCGGTAAATCAAGCAGTTTAGTAGTTGGTTTTCAGCATAAAGCAACACTGGCAGAACATCAGAGCTTGGAGACAAAATTGAAACACAACAAATAGACAGCGCCTCAACATAACAATAAGAACTTCACAAGCCTGAGCCCATAATATTGGACAAGTTTGAACTTGATCTGCAAGCTAAGTCTCAAGAAATCCAATACACCCAAGATGACAAGATGAAATATGAAATGGGTCTAATGAAAGTAAACCTAAAAGCGTTGTTCTGAAAATTAGTACTAAGTTCTCAAATCTTAAAGACTGCCTATATAATGCAATGAGACAGTGCTCACCCTTAACATGACCTAGTGTGGTATAAGAAAAAGTTGAACATATTTGTCATGTACAGCTCTTCGCGCTCAAATCTCTATATATACGCGAAACTCTTGGCATTAACCGAATTCACCCCTTCTGACAAAATTCACTTCACTTCACTTTGGTTCCTTTGACCATCAAAGTTGGACTGGAGCCTGATTACTAATTATAGCAGCTGCTTCTATTCTCTATTTGTAACGCGTTCGGAACCTCTCACACACCACTTCTTTCAACACCGAAACCGAAAAGGCTTTTCAGACTGCACTAATCCTACAACACATCTACTTGTCTGCTAAATAAAACCATCATGTCTCTATTCAATTACAAAGACTTCAATTTCAAGGCGCCCATTGAGCATTCAGACCGCGTCACCATTGAGCCAAACTTTCCATGTTCTGGGCCCGTCAACAAACGCCGAGCGATTGCCAGGAACTCGGAGATCCCAATGCTATTGAAGGAGCCAGGTGAACTTACAGAAGACGAGCACACTGCGATAAGCTACTATGAGCTCAAGGCGAAACCGGTGTTTGTTGGCTGGCCAGGTGAAGAAAATTTCACAGCAAAGTACTACAACGAAACAGAAATCAACGCGCTTCACGATGGGGAAGTCATGCATGCCTTCAAAAAACTGAGAGATATATCTAGTGCAAGAGGACAAGGCTCACATGCAAATGAGTCTGCACTCGAAATGTTTCTCGCCGGTAAGTCCCTGAAATCAGAGACGAAAAAGCCAACACAGACTTCAGAAAAGACTGATCGCCGAGTTTACACATTGGGATTTACTATACCACCTGCTGATGCCAACGGAATCTGCATGAAGAACGTGGAGAAGACGGTACTAGATGATCCAGAACGTGCCGCAGAAGTCACTCGACTCATAGCAAGAGTTGCGGTACCTTTGCTAGAGAATGTGGTACCCGCTGGGGTATTAAACGTGCTGAACAAAGAAGCAGACATTAGAGCTCCTCTAACAATTGGTGGAGAAAATAACAAATACTTCAGTGAGTGTCTATATAAGGTGAGACTAAAGATAAGATGCTAACTTATGGAAAGCAACCACTCAACTAAATTACTCTCCAGTTGGCGTAAGTTTAGAGCTTGCGTTAGGAGAGGTCGGCGGACTACACGTTGATTACAACGACGACCCACGACGCTGGACCGTTCTACTTAGCCTTGACAATATTCCTCCCAATTACTGGCCAGGACGAACACTTATCACAGACCTTCGAGTCTACGCAGTGATGGCTCCTCTGACTGCTTTGGTATTCCCAGGAGTCAGACCGCACTTCTCCCTGGCACCGATTCCTATGAGCGACTCGACTCGTGAGCCATACGTTTCATCAATGCCGGGTAATGCAGACATGAATACCTTGAAATATCCTTATGGCAGACTTAAGATTGTATGCTATCCCAAGGAGACAATCCATAACTACTCAACTGAATTTCTCAAACACGACGATCTCAAGAATCTCAAGCTGGCTCGGGGCCAAAGAGATGCCGTTCGCTTGCCTGTCGCGCTTCCTCAGGCTATCTCGCATTTTGGAACCTTGGAGCATCAGTTCAACTGTCTAGCGCGAACGCAGGCGGTGCAGATGGCTCACATGAGCGTCAGGAACCCGGATAAGGTGCTTCCCACCGCCGAAGCCATCGCCAGCATGTACCAGTGGAAGCAAGACGGGACGATCAAGACGCCAGACGTCGAAGCCATCCAAAAGGTCTTGACGGGCAACACTCCTGATTTACACGACAACCACCACCGCAAGCAAATAGCCGCATACACACAAGAATGCAGCGAGCGGCTGTCCATGCATTCCTTCCCTCGAAGCAGCAAGGCCGGCGAATGCACCTGGGTCACCGTCTCGCAAATTGGCTCGACCATCCACGCAATATCCGAATCGCTCCCCGATGCTGGCGAAAAGCCAGATCCGATGGCGGCCCCCGAAAAGAAGAAGAGGGTCATCACGACCAAGGCTGCAAACAAGGCGGAGTATGGACCACGACCTTATAAATGTGATTATTGCGAGTGCAGGTACTCACGGAATGCTAACTGCCGGGGACACTATAAGGCCGTGCATTTGGAGGATCGAGGTGGAGTTCCGTATGAGCCTGTGAAGCCGAGTAGGGACCCGGCGTGGGATGGGAAGCCTGCGGAGGGAGTTAAAGTAGAGGATGATTCGGAAGAAGAGCCAGGTGAGGTGGATGAGTTGCCAGCGAAGAAATTGAAGAGTGTAGAGTAAATGAGAGCCAAGTTGGGTAATTATATATCCAATAGTACAATCAGAAGGGAAAATCGTAACAACTACCATTGACAAAGATATAGTTTATATCGTGATAATATCATACTGATCAAGTCGTGTTGAGAACTGTAGTGTTCGTCAACGGTAATGTTACTCAAGCCGGCCTATTATATTGCATTGTCTGAAAAATTACGATCTTAGGTAAGTGACGAGTTTTAATTCAAGCCAGCAAGCCATTCTACTCATTTGAACAGTTTGAGAAATCACAATCTGAGCTAAGCTATGTATAAGTACTATGAGCTCACCTATTATATTGAATTGTATGAAAAATTACGATTAGATAAGTCATGTGCATATCTTAGTCAAGGCAGCCTAGTATATTGAATTGTTTGAGAAATCAAGATCCGAGCTAAGCAATACATACGTAAGTTATACAAGCTTACCTATTATCTTGAACTGTATGATAATCTAAGACATCAGGCAATTAATGAATACCTTTGCAAGCCAGCCTACTATATTGAGTTGTTTGAGACATCATGATCCGAGCTAATTTATAATTGTACTATCTTATTCAAGCTTGTCTATTGTATCAAGTTGTATTAAAGCCTCCAAAATTTCCTAGTATGTCAACAGAAAATCTCAATGCTCTTGAATCAAATAGTTCAGTACATCCCGCTCATCATCCTGCAAACGAGATATGAATTTCTTCTGCTCCACTAAATCGGGTTCAAACCCAGCTACCACAGTCCACATGTCATAGGCAATCTCTCTGTCCACCGAACCAAAGCGACATGCACCAGCTCGCATCTCAACCACGCCTCTTCTTCTTCTTCCTCCTCTTCTTCAAATATGGGATATTGCTCCACATCAGGGCGCTGCCAAAAGAACCCGCCTAAATCCAACCCAACCCAACCCGCTACCTTTTCCACAACCCACTAGAGAAACCAATTGAACCAAGCCCAACCACAACCACAACCTCAACGCCTCAAACCCGCTCCATATACCACCTCTCCGAACCTACCTCAACACCATCTACTTATACACATAACTTCTTTCCAACCCCTCTCTCCAATCCTACCAAAGCACTTTATCTTTTACATATCATACTACATCACCTAAGCAACCCCCCTCTACTCCAACGACTCAACCCACCCTCCATCCTACATCCATCCTGTCCTGTCCTATCCTGTCCCTCCCTAACCCAGCTTTATTATTTCTACCTCGGTATCTATTCACTCTACTCTACTCTACTCTACACTAAACCACACCATATCCACCACATCTACCACATCCACTCATCACAGCAAGCACGCACGCACGCACGCACCAAGTAAATACACTTTTCCTCCCAACGCGGGGAAAGCCGCCTCTAGCCTCTAGCCCTCTTTCTCCTAGCCCATTCCTCATTTCTGCTCATCTCCCCGTGTCTAGTAGGTACAGTATGCTGTATGTATGTAGCGTAGCGTACTACTTACTACCGCGGCACCCGCCGGGATGCTCATTGCGGGGGGGTTTAAGTTTTTGTTTGCTAAGGGGGATGGCGACGAGCTGGGGAAGCGAAGCGAAGGGGAAATAAGCGAAAGAAGAAGAAGAAGAGGCAAAAAAAAAGGGGGGTGGTATGGTATTACGGCATAGCGTTCTTGCTTGGATGCGGTGTGTGCTTGGGATGTGTCACGGGGGGAGGGGGGGAAGGGTGGAATTATGGTTTTTGGGCGGGGGTATTTTAAAAACCTTGCTAGTTGGTATGCTTTGATGATATGGTATGGTATTGGGTGTGTATGAATGTATGTAGGTATGTATGTATGTATGTATGGATTGTAGGGAGAGAATATTGATATGAGGATGGTGATAGTGGTGGTGGTGGTGGGTTTTGATGAAGTAAAAGAGCTACCTAGTAGAAGCGAGCCGCTGGGTGACTGTAGACCAACCATTGCAGCAAACAAGTCATCGCTTATAAAAAAAAATACTCCAGTGGAGAACATATCAGAGTTGAAGTAATTCATGAGACCAATTGTTTATATTTATGAAAAGAGCCTCCACTCTCAATGACTAGATGGGATTCGAGGATGGAAAGATGATGGTGGAAACGACGTAAAAAAATAAGACATCTAGTAGAGCGAGCTAGCTGTTGGATGAATGTACACGCACAGGTTATGAAAACAAGTCACGGCTGCAAATATTCAAAGTCAAGTGGAAGAAAGTCAAGTGGTATGAGGTCAATTAATTATATACAGAGCCTCCACTCAGCCTCGCCAATCATCAAGTCGTCCAACGCCATCATCTCTTATCCGCAAGAGGAAAAGCAAAAGAGTTGGGGTATATCCATCGCATCGTATCGCTAATTTTCCGCAACGAAGCCGATTCCATCCAAAATCACCAAGACGCGCCGACGTATCCGAGTCATGCCAGCAGATATCATCATCGTCGTCCTGAGGTCCCAAAGCAGCCGCTTCCCTAAAGTTTTTGTTTTTGCACTGCCGTGCGCGCGCCCAATTGATTGCTCGAAAGAAAAAAAAGTCAAGAATCAAAATTCATAAAACGCCGTGTGAATGCTGCTGCCGAGCCCGTTTTTGCCCGTTTGCCATGCGCCGTGTGTAGCAAAGACCTATTATACCGCGTGGTTTGCTGTCGCCAATCGCTAAATACATCCCACCATGCTCGAAGAGGACCGAGAAAAAGGGGAATGGATCTAGCGACGCTCAAAGGTGTTGCTGAGGCGGCTGAAGAAGCCGCTGTGCGCGCTGCCGTCGGAGCTGGACGAGTCCTTGCGCGACGAGCTGGGGGTCATAGAGGCCCAGTTGCCAGCGCCGCCACGGCCGACGTGGTAGACGGCACCCTCGGCGAGGCGCTTCTCGCGGCTGGATTGGCGCTCGAGCTCCTCGTCGAAGGAGAAGATGGCCTTCTCGGAGACGGGCTTGATGTTGCCGGCTCCTCCACGCCCGCTGCTGAAGCGCAGGGCGGTTTGGGGCAGCACGCCGCCGAAGAGCGAGGCGGGACCGCGAGCAGTGGCGCCCGAGGAGGTCTGGCCGGATCTGAAGGTGTTGCCGGCTCCTCCACGACCAGAGTGCGTGTAGGTGGACACGTTGGGGTGTGGCTCGGTGACAGAGTAGGTGGACGACATGGTGGTGGTGAGGTGGGTGTGGTGGTCAAGTGGTGTTTTGGGTAGCAGTCGAGTCGTGTGGTTTGGCAAGTAGAGCAGGTCTGACTTTTGTATTTTTATATTGGCCGTATCGTGAGTGAGTGAGTGAGTGAGTTGGAATGGATGTGTGATGTGAGTGTTGGTTTGGGATGGAAGAAAGTCAAATCGCAGCATCACGGACGACGGGGCATTGATTATATAGCTCCCCCCTTCGCCGCGTGGTGCCTGGGAAGGCAAGGAGTCAGTCGAGTCACCCTGTCTGAAAAATTCGCAGTGATTCCTTCACGATGTTTGGCACTTTGCAGTTAACGGCCATGGCTGATCACGCGTCAGGCTGGGCCGAAGCTTGCGCAGTTTCCATTACCCCCTCGAAACCACCTGGGGCTTAGCGAGCCAGTCAGCGCAATTGCTGTTACCCCCGACTAACTGCGTGCCAGGACAACGGAACACCAGGAAGAAAAGGCAAAAAAGGGGGCGACGATGGCAGGGCAACAAACCAGCAAACATGTGGTCGCAGGAGTGGTGCGTGATGGGTTGAATCATTCATCACATCATGTTTGAATTATTTCAGTCATTGATTTACGGTTATTTTCAAGGGGTTTGTTTGCATGGTTGATGTGTTTATTTTATTTGTGATTGATCCCCTAAATAGGGTGTATTAGTACTAGTACTAGTCCTGGGAGAGGGGAGATGGGGCCATGCTGCAACCAGAGCCGCAATGCGAGTTATAATACTGTAATGTATGTACACTGCAACCACTGTTACCACACTATACCAAACCACTAATAAGCCACTATTATCCGTGTATTACTACATGTATGGATGAACCCCGAACTGCACCACCGCAGAACCGCAGGTAGCCAGCCAGCCATTGAATGCATGCTCCTCCACCGACCAGTGAAAACTCGGAATTGGAGAGGGATTTTCAGGTACGATAGAGACTAGGACCGCCCGCAACACGGTCAGGCGTCAAGTACAGCAATAGCACAGCAATACAATAGTCGCAAAGTTCAGCATGATGTAATCTTCCTGGGGATCCGCCCGGGTGGGTTTTGCCTGAGAATCTTTGCAGGTCACACTCACTCCCAACCGACAAACTTACACAGCGCTCGCCCCAGCAGCGCCAATACTTCCACACTTACCAAGGCCAGTACTGTTCATTGTGTTGTATAGTAATTACGGGACGATGCTATTACGGTACGGTACGATACGATACGGTACGGTACGATGGCAAGGAATGGATGCATGGATGGATGAGTGAGAGTGAGAGTGAGTGAATGCTGTGTAAGGAATGATGGCTGTGGCGGATGAGGAGAGACAGACTGATGGTCATCCACGACGAGAGGATGACGTTAGGTGAGGTGATTCTGACAACCATGTTCAATTGCTTTGGTGATCCCTTTTTATGATTACGGTAATTGCTGTGGTGTTTTGTTGCTATTTGCTTACTACTGTACCGTACGTACTGTACTTTTACTCACTTCCACCCGACAGGCTTCCCCGCAAACCCAATCTCATATTTTTTTCATTCCAGAAGACGCCAAGCCGCCGGCTCCACCGTAAAAATAGAAAAATCAGAAAAACCATCTTGCGGCCACCCTTGCTAGCTATAACTGTAACTAACACCAGATCCACCACGCGCAAAACTAGACGCGCAGAGACTTGTTAGAGCGGAAAACTCGTAGTGGCAGTTGTTATGATGGTTATGGTGATGATTGTTCGTACGGCGGAGGACTCCGGCGGGCGACCACATCACACAAATGCTGATGCAGATGTTGGTTTGTTATATTGCCATGCGTGTGCGGCAGTCTTTGGCAGCGGTCGTGGCACGTCACCCGTGTGTGCTTTCTCCTCGGAGCTGACCTGACCTGACCTGAGCAGAGCTGAGCTGAGCAGGGCAGGGCAGAGCAGAGCAGGCGAGGAGGCGGTGTCCATCACGACATATTACGATCCAGGCACGCACGCAAATGCACGCACGCATTGGACTGGCGGTGCGGTGCGGCCATTCATTTCCACCCGGTCCAAAGGTGAAATGAAGCCTGGGGTTTACCTAATGAAACTCACGATGGCTTGGCCGCATGTCACCGGAGAGGCGGGTTCGTGGTGGAAGCGGTTAGCAGCCAGCTCCTCACGGCGGGCGTGGACGTGCTGGTTGGGTCGTGATGGCTGGCGAGCGTCGAACGAGCTCCCGGGCTAACGAGCGGGCTGTCCGTGGTCATCTGCCGGAATCTGGGGTTTCGGCCTAGCGAAATCTGGAGAGAGGCGTGCAATACGATTTCATGCTAATGACTTGTTCTTCGAGTTGAGGTTTGTGGTTTGCTGACGTCGGCGTTTACAGGTCCGTCAGGTGCATGCTTGCTATGCCATGGAGCGCGCTTATGGATGAGCGTTATTAGATTGGCTATTATTGATCGAGTAATTGCTGATCGAGTGATTGTTGATCGACTAAATTATTGATCGAGTGATTCTAAATTGCTCATCGCGGGCCAACAGCCTCTGTCTCTTCGTCCTAGCACCACCAGCACGCAAACCATGGAATTATGACAGAACCGCAAGTCGTGATTTGATCCAGTGTTGGCGTGTTGTAACTTGTCTAGAACAACGGCAGCCTCTTTCTCGTTGATTCTAGTAGCTAGCAACAGCACGCGAATCATGGGTTTATGACAGAGTTGCACGTCGTGATTTGATCTAGGTTGGTGTGTTCCTACTCGTCTACTATGATAGTTGATAGAAATATTGGATTGCCACCGATTCAACCTCTTCCCACTCACAATCGTCTCAAGCTTAAGTTTAAGGTCATGGTGTTTTTTTGATCTATGCCCACGAATCCGTTTACCCTGCTGAACCACCGACGCAACATTCCCATGTCCACATCGGGTTGCGAAAGATACCTCCCAATGGCTCTAGAGTACTCGATTCACATCCAGAGCTATACGTTAACATCCTAAGCTATACTTGACCATGAGAGAGTGTTCCTTATTATCTTACGAGAAACGTGACGATCAACGTATCAATAAACGACGAGGTTCACTGCACGGATCGAAGCGTACGTAGACCAGCCACAGACAAGACATAGAGATACATATCATATCATTCCTGCCACTCCAACCCAACCATGTACAGTAAACACCACCCATTCCTCGCACCCCATCCCCATAAACCTCCTCTCCTCTCCTCTCCCGCCTTCAAAAATCATGCCCGCATGCCCAACCCCCATCCCCATCCTCACCCTCGTCCCTCCCGCCCCGCCTCCCGCCTCCCGCACAACCCGTCCCGCTTCTCGACGACCTCTGTGCCTAATCATCCATCCATCCATCCATGCATCGCAATTCGCAAAGGAGCTGCTTGAATGATATATCATGATTCCTTTTGTCTTAGTTCAGAAAGGTAACAACAGTTTGGGAAAAAGAAAATCTTGGTTGTGAGTGAAAGCTAGAGAGCATTTCGTCCGAGCTAGCAAAAACGTTTTAGGGGGGGCGGGGGGCGGGATGGGAAATGATATTAGATGAGGTGAAGCGGTATGGTTTGATATGATGTTTGGATGTGACGACAAGAGCCACTTTTGTGAGATCCAAACTAGACGGCCGAGTATAGAAGATGTTTCGTTTTGTAGTCTGCTGCGAGAAGAGTGATTGCTGCGAGAACAGTGATGTGCTGGGAAATGCTTCTGGTATGTAGAATGTTCAGGCTTGAGATCTCCCAATGTGCCCTTGCTTTGCCGTCGAAAATCATCGACGTCCATAGTGTCTGATCACGAATGAGCAGCTATAGACAGCAGCCAGTGTAATAATAGCCGGAAAATGTACAGTGCATTCACCTGTATTCTACCGAATATTGCCAAAGGACGTACGTTTCTATTGACAAAAGAAGGATATACCGGGTTTGGCCCTAGAAGCTTTACCCATCCAGGTAAGAAAACCACCCCGTCAGTGCTGGAAAGGTGATCATTTTGATCCGCGGATGTTCCCAGATGCTTTGAGAGCTCGTGGTGTCAAACTGGAGGACTTCACTCTTGTCTCAGCTAAAAAAAACATACGCAAGGGAAATCTGAAGTTTTCTCAATTAAGCCTGCTTAAAAGAGAATGGCAGATATGCAACGAGATTATGATGAGTTAACAGGCTGTGCCCAGAGTGCTAAGAATAGTTCATTGTGAATCAGAGGTCAACTTTACTAGACACTATAAAGTGAACAGTAATCTCGGACCGCTTTTTAAGGAGCCTTAGAAAGGGCCTCTCTTGAGAACGGCGTCAATTTCCAAGAGATTTCAAAATAAAGAGATTTGAAAATTGTCTAGTAAGTTAGTTTATCTCTCAGCAGCAGCAGCATCTTCTTCGGTCGGTTCATCAGAACCTAAGAATCCTCCTCGTCAGCCAACTCATGTCCATTCTCAATATATTCCTTGACTCCCTTCAGCACCTTCAAATTTGGCAGTAACTTCTCGCGTTGCTGAACCACCTCTGCCACCTGATCGTTCATGACAGGTGATTCTTCTGGTTTGTAGCCTACCAGTTCAAGCTCTTCCAAGCCAGCGGGCAGCCACTCAGCCAATGTCTTCTTGCTCGAGAGCACTGCGAACCTCGACGCAAGTTTGATCCCGATGCGCAAATGCGTGAGGTTGGGAAAGTATGGATTGCTTTTCATCTCCTCTGCCCATTTTTCAGCGTTTGCTTTATTATCTATGGGTTCAAAAGGAAAAGCGTTAAGCTTGTGCAAGTCGTCACTCTCCAGCATTGCTGCAAAACCTTCGAAATCCGCTTCCAAGCTTTGATAACTCAGGCCGTCGCTGTCAATATCTAACGACCGCATCATCAATCTGTGCGGAGTGAGTGCTTTCGCTAGTTCAGGAGTGAACACAATTCCCGTGCCGTCGCCAGAACGTCGTCCGCCGAATCGGTACGTGAATACCTCCAGCCCGGTGGAAAAGTTGATGATTGTCGACAGGCAATGCCCCGAGAGTTCACAATCTCTCAAATCAATCTCCCGTACAGCAGATGCCTTGCTGGGTATATCGTAATAGGTTCCCCCATCCTCGATCCCAATCCCACCAATTCCCTCCCCGCTGATGCGCTTCAGGGATGGCAAGTTCGGGAAGATCTTGAATGCTGGAAAATCGCAGTCCGCCCACTCTCTTTCGTTGTACACATCAACCGCTAGAATCTCAACATGGGTGACGGAAATGGAGCCAAATATTTCGTCTTTGGCTCTTTGTATGGCCTTTTCAACATATGAAGGCTGTCCAATGGTACTGACGGTCAATTTTTGAACATTTGGCAGGATTGGCAAAAGAAGCGCCACAACGGCATCGGGAAATAACTCATGAGAGCTGGGTTCCATGAGCTCGGGATCCGATGGCGAGGTCGTCATCAGACGTTTCAATAATTCAGTCGCGTCTGCCTTGTTCCATTTCTGCTCCGTGATGGCTGCTTTAAAGCTCGCCTCTTTTTCCAGCTCTGCTTCCGTGGTGATCTTATATGAGAGGGCCTGGGCAGGGAATCCTCCATAAGGGTGGTAGTCTAGGCTCACGTGTCGTACATATTGTGCAAGTTTGCGATTTTTCAGGATGGACAGCGCGAAGTCCTGCGCTGGTGCGAAGTCCTTTTCGGAGGTGATTTTCAGATGGGAGAAATTCTTCGCCATCAATAAATCGTGCTCTATCCCTTGTGAAGTAGCTATTCTGGAAATTTTCCGAGTTACAAGATCACAGCCAAAGAAGGAATGACACAGCCCGAGTGCTCTTCTTTTGGACCAACTTATTATGGGCCGGAGGGGCAGAGAGGCGTGGAGCATCTTAAGCCTACAAATTCAACGACCAAACGAACAGATCGTCTTGTAATTATTCAAAACAAAACATAAAGCCAAAGCAACCGGAGAGGGCAGTCTAAAGCACAGAGGAACTATACTGGATTTTTGATCTGAGCCAGTTATAAGCTTCTGATTCTGCAAAGAAATCAAATGCGAATTGTTGCTTTGCCCATTGTCGGATATGATAGTGGTTCGACTCAGCTTTAAAGGCACATAGTGGCTTTCAAAAACCTGGTAGTCCCTATGATCGCATATAAGTAATTCTCGTTCGATGTTCAATCTTAATATTCAAGTGGGGCCACATTGTGTCCACTTTATAATCGGATTATCTTCACGGGTGGACTCTAGATAAGGTCCGCATTCGGGTGTTAGTGTATGTGGTTCAATAACTTCATCTTGGGTCACTGTAGTCTGTGTCTTCTAGTCCGACTCGTTATAGTTCCCCTATCTAGTATCAGGGCCTAGTATTTCATCTGGATCAGCGTCATGCCTGCCTCAGTTTAAATTTCACCTTTTCCCAATAATTTAATAACACTTGTAAAATAAACCATCTTGGCGACTGACGACAGAATTGTTTGCTGTTTGTACAGAGGTAGTCCAATTCATTTTTTTATAATCGATCGTAATACCAGTCCTCTCTGTTGGTCACACTCTAGCCATTTCGAACGATAGTGAATGCAAGCTCTCATAAGCTGAATATGCCTGGATACGAAGTATGTACATACCATGTCAAAATGGAGGCTCTCTACTACCCTTACAGGTATGTATAAGGCTACCGATATATTTGCCATCTATAAGGCTACGTTATAGCATTGAATGTTCCAGAGAAGCTCCTGAACCTATTGTTTAGACTTTACTAGACAGCCAAAATTAATACTTAGTGCCGCAAGTCACTGTGGGTCTTTATACTTAGAAAGGTGATGCCAGAACAAGTTCAAGAAAGCTTTGTTGCATCTATGTCATGATCTGGTCAGTCTTAACTAGAACGCCTTTTGAGCGAGCCATTTCCTCTCATGCTCGGCGATCCCTCCCTGTGATCCTCCCATTCTAACGTCTTGTCTAAGCCAAAAGTACTCGCAAACCTCGCAGGGGATGCTTTAAAGAGCAAGCTGTTCTCCACAAAATCTGCAAACTTATCCGACCTCTCAGCAACCTCTCTATTTTCACCTGTGGAATAACTCAGAGCGATATCTATCACCATCTTCCGGTCTCGTTCCGTATCGAATACCTCAGCATGATTGAGACCCTTCAGAAATAGTACGTCTAATGCCCCACCTGTCCACTTGGTCGACTTCCACGACCTGCCCTCTCGATTATCATCGATTGCTTTTACTCCGTCAGGTCGTGTCAGATATCGACCGATTGCATCGGCGGCAACGATGATGTCAAGCTCGCTCAGCATGATCGTCCAGCGCCGGCCTTTCAGATCCTCTTTCCAGAGGATATTATCCGGCCAGTAAAATCTACGGGCGAGCGTATGTGCAGCTCCCATGTCTGTCGACGCAAAGTAATATAGCTGATGCTCAGATGCAGACTGTGGAGGTCTCCGCGTGAAGTTGTAGGTCATGTCTGGGAGATGGAGAAGAAACGACACGGGATCTATGAATATCACATCGCTGATCTGGGAATTGAGTGAGGTGTCACGCAGAAGCTGTGCAGAGATGATCGTGCCATATGAGTTAGCCATGAGCACGAAGCGCTGCCAAGAGTGCTGGTCAAGGATTGCTCGAACCTCAGATCGCATTTCATCTGCTGTAAGAGCGGCATGGGTTATGCGAAAGGATATAGGGAGGATCTCGAGGACGATAATACCAATTTGGCCATCATCCTGATTCGATTCCCGATCGAGTGTATTTGCCAGCTCTGCAAAGAAATCTCCGTAGGTGTGCAAAATTCCGATCCCGTGGATATACAAAATAGGAAGTTTGGTTTTGGAGGTATGTGGTCGGTACCAGTATGAGATATGCTTTGATGCTGATTTGTGTCGAGATACTATCGTCTGTGGTCGAAATGGGAAGCTGGCGAACCATTGCTTCGTGGCATAGTGCTGATAGCCATGGTACGACATGATCAAAGCCGCGTATATGTCAGCGCCACCTACTCCCAAGACATAGAACAGAAGTGGCTTGTGCGAAAGGTTGACGGGGTCAAGCGAGAACCGAAGTGTTTGGACACTTGGAGTTTTCCCGGGAAGGAATTTAGACCCATTAGGAAGTAAGCTCTCCAGTGCATCGACGTACTCTTCCAACTCTTCGTCCTCGTCTGGTCCAGCAGCTCCTATGTCTAGGAAAGCCCAGCAGATCCACTCCTTCACATTATCTCGGCCAATGATCTCGATCGGCGCCCCCCGATGCCACAGTGATACATATCTCACAGGGTCGGTGATCGTTGAGAGGCATTTGTTGTAGAGGTCACGACGCTGGTTGCGATCGCTGGTGTCCACTGCCACAGCCACTCCGTGTACGACATGTGACATGGGCAAGTACACTAGTAGATAGAACAAGGATTCGGCTAGAAGCCATCCTTCCAGTGCAATAGGTAGACGTCGGAATGAGAGTAGCTCTAAGACGGCGACAATGCAATATGCTATGCTGAGAGGTGCGATACACTGGAAGTACCATGCGAACACTCGAGAGAAGATGAGGGTACCTCGAGAGCTAGGAAGCATACTGAGCCTTGCGCAACTATAGTTGCTCGGCAGGTATTGTGTAAAGTTCTTTAAGCAGGAATTCTCTTGAGCTCGGATTCGTTCGAGGCTGATAGAAGTATTGGGTAAGTGTATCTGGTACTTTCAAGAAGCCATGCTGTATTTCATTGAGGGAGCGTTTCGCCTAAGGCTAAGTTGAGTCACTCAGTCGAAAATGCCATGTGCATGAATTCGATCCTTCGGTTCTCGGTGAGCGGAGAGGATGAATGTTGGGGGCCATATGTAGCTTGCCCGATGCTTTAAGCTTCAAGCCAATTAGATTCCGGCCCGAAGCGGTCGGTGGCGCTAATTAAGCGACCCGCCCCCCTTTTACTGGTTACTTCCTTGGAGGATGGAATGTTAGGGACTTAGTATTTGCTGAATATTGATTCATATGCAAGTGTGCCGTCCATTCAGCCTCAAGTCTTTGTAATAGGTTGTGAAGACCCCGCTAATGTCAGACATGAGATAGTACATACTAATGGAGAGGTTGTTCGGATCATGCCCAGTCATGCAGAGCCGCATCTCTATTCAACTATCTTATAACTTGTACTTCCAAGTTCCTTCTAGTTCAAGTGCTACCAGCGACATTCTTCTCACAAGGATAGGCAACTGCCTAAACCTTCTCGTCGCTATTGCTCGATATGATCGACTACACAGCGGCAATAACCTCCAAACAACATCTAGTACACGGCTTCGTACAAGAGCCGAATGGTAGAGGCACTCTTGGCATTCTTCTAAGCTGTCTGGCGGTTCTGTTGCTGAATACTTGGACGGTGCTTCACCTCAACATTGCCCCTCACAGTAGGCCATGGCGGAACTATCTACATAAAGTGAAGTGGTGGATTGTTTGTATGATATGTCCAGATGGGCTTGCAGTCAGCTCCTGCGAACAATGGCGTAATGCGAGGAGAAGCGTAAAAGCTCTGCGAAAAACATACCCTTGGTGGACTGTCACTCATGGATTCTACGCCGAGATGGGTGGCTATAGAGTGATGTCTGGTGATGGTGACCGACAGTTGTATATTTTCCGAGTGAAAGAGCTCATTTGGCTCACCGAGAATGGTGTTTTGACGATTCCAGAGGTCACACTAGATGAACTCCATGATAAGAGCAACGCAGACTGGCTGGTGAAAGGGATAGCACTGGCGCAATCTGCTTGGTTTATGCTTCAAATATGTGCTCGTGTTAACCAGAAGCTGCCCATAACAACGCTCGAGCTTGCAACAGTTGCCTTCATCGGATGCACTGGTATGATGTACTTTTTCTGGTGGAATAAACCGATGGATCTCGAGACCTTCACGTCAATCCCAGACCCCGGGTTGACTTCCGCACAACTTTGCCGTCTAGCACGGAGTATCTGCCTCCTCCACAAAGTATCCGAATGGTATCGACCACCCCCCAAGGAAGCCCACGACCAATCATGGGATTGGTTTTGGTTCGAGAAGCCGATGGTCCTCAAACGTCTCCAAGTCATTAGCAGAGGAGATGAAGTTTCAGCAGACCTACGGGTCATTGTGGAAGACAATTTCACGGCGCATGCTCGGGTCACGTCGTGGTACATGCCCGCTGTGAACGAAAGCCACAGCTCGGAATGGGGGCCCTGGGATCACATTTGTGTATTCCTGATTGGAACGATGTTCAACGGCATTCATTGTGCGGCGTGGAAATTCCACTTTCCAACACGAATAGAGTCGTTACTTTGGAAGCTATCAGTCTGCTTTATGTTGGGTGTGATCTATCTATGGGTTCCGATAGCAGGTATAACATGGTGGTTACCCAATAGAGGCTGGCTGAAATCGCTGTTGTATTGGTTTGCAACTCTACTATATTTTCTGGCGCGCATGTATCTCCTCGTCGAGGTGTTCTTTGGTATGAGAGCGTTGGAGCCAGCAATTTACCTCACTGTGGAATGGACTCAGTATATCCCACACGCTGGATAAAGTAATAAATTAGTCTCAAGAACACTTACCAGACTATAGCTACTTTCACCTATAAAATGTTGCGCAGCGTAGGGATCTATCCAATGCCAATGGACACAATGGTGCTCAGCACTCTGTCGAGGCTTTACGTCTTTTCCAGAGATGTTCTAAGAGAATGAGGAGATTCTTATAGAAAGTTCTATAGTCTCAAGCATATTAAACAGGCCCTAAACCATCACAGGTACACCAAGATTACTTGCTTCGATTCGAGTCCTGATAGGGTTATTGACGGATATATAGCAAGACTTCGTTCGTTTGGGTATCAAAATACCCGAAATGACCAAGCCAAATTCAATTTGGCTACGGTAGTTGTGGTACTAAGAAATATTCATCAGAAACCTACAGTTTTAAGACGCTTTGCCAATACGGGGATCTCAACCACACTAAAACCTGCCGTGTAAGAGATATCAACTTCTGGGCCTATTCTTGACTTAGGGATGTCTACTTTAAACGTTTGCCTTGATCCGCCCGGAAAGTTCACAGAAATGAAGGAGATGAAGGAGGCCTTTAACCTCTCAGATCCTTTGGAAGTTCTTTTGGATGGTCAACGTCCGATTACATGAATATAATAGTGTACGAAGGTTTCAAGTAACTATCCTTTACCCGTTTTCTCACACTGTTTCTGAACCTACTATTTGATATTGTATTTCTATTCATCTACTTCAAAATGGAGCTCATTTGAAGGCAAAAGTTCTATTGAAAGGGGTTTGTCACATGCGTCACTGCCTCGTATCTTAAGCTTCAAACTAAAGTCCTCTGTGTAGAGGTGAATACCGATCGAAATGAAGCAAAGTCTACTGCATGCCAATCTCCAGATGTTTCTTGTCTTATATAACTCAAAAAAGGATGGCTTTCCGTAACATACGACCATAGACTGAGGAAAACTGGGCATCCCGTCCGCTCTGCCATACATAAGCCTTAGATCGGTAGACTAGTAGTTGGGTGGGTGACCACCAGCGAATCCCTACTGTTGTATGTTTTTTTTTGGTCTGTTTTCTCTTTTTATCTCGCTTAGAAACCCCTTTATTAGCCGACCGCCTTTTCCGTTGGCGGAATATACTTTGACCCATCTTTTTAATCCTTGGAGTGATTAAGGCGTTGGACGGATCCAAATCACCTATCACACATTTTCTAGAACTCTAGAAGGGAGTAGGAATAATGTAAATAGTTTCAAGTGTGGTTGCCTAATCCCAATCATTTCGACTATTCCGAACTAATCCCCGTCGTAAAATTCATCATCCCTTTGTCTGTCGAACATTTAGAAACTTCCTCATGATATATTACAGCTCCTAACAATTACAAGACTCTTTTCTTCGTAAAACAGAAATATGATAACTCCGCTGCTACTCTCAAATAATGAGGATGGGAAGAGTAAATACCTATTATCGCCAGGACCTAGCTTAAAGAATCAGCTTTGATATGTGTTAGCACCTCACATGTAGCCCAGGAAGAGCATAAATGATAAATGTCGAAGCGAGAGTTTTGGAACATGTATTTTTTCATCATGTCAAGGCTCCAGGATGATCTGTCCAGATTGCCGTGGACAGTAAAGGCAGGTCAACCAACGCCTGTGGAAGTGCGCGAGGGTATCAATGTTTGATATCGAAAAACCAGACGTAAAATTATCCTTGATTTCGGCGCATTGTTCACAAGTGGTGAATGTACATACACACAACGAGAAGCGAAAGTTTAATCAATCATGGAACTTTCAAGCATATGTTCTTCACGCGCCAAAAAAAAAAAACTCTGATGTGTCATACATTTATTGAATTCACCAGCGAGGCCGTTGCATCTCCCCATGGGAGCTGCAAGTCGCACAACTAGCCTCCATCTCTATCTACACTAATTTCGATTCTCCATGATCAATCCCATAGCCGTACAGAAGCAACCAAAATCTGGTTAAGCTATATAAGCAATAACAGCAAATATCCCTTCACTAAAACCCTCAATAACAACTTTTCGTAGCACTCTTAAGCAAAGCAAGCCAAGAAGCTGTTCGTAATCCATACATAATTACTGTTTCAATCAAAGCGCCGAACCCCCAGAAGGCTGGGGGGTCATCCTTTCATTTCGTAGTGTTCGTGAATGCGTAAAAGATTATTAGCTCGAAGATTATGTGAATGTAATCGTAGCGCATGTGACCGGTGTATAAAGTCTCATCGTCCGTTTCGTTGTGGTAATCGTATAAAAACGACATCATGATATCCTGCAACGCCTAAACACCGAGACATCTCAAGAAGGAAATTCATCCAACATTCGCCAGTCCTATCCAGGAACTAGCGAGCTGTATAGATGTTATAGCAAGCATTTGAGCAAGTGCTAAGATTGATTTTATACATCCATCATTTCTGCATCATCACCCAAAACATCATCCGAAGGACCCCAATTACCCTCAAAGACAGTAGCACCTGCACGTCGTCGGCTCTCCACCCAGATAAGGCCGGGAGACTCTAACACTTGGTGTATCAGAGGGCGATCTTGGGGCGCAGGGAAGATCATGCACCGAATGATATTATCAATAGTATCATTGTGGTCTACGTCGAGCATGAAGTCTGGTGGCATTTGGAGCTCCCCACTTCGCACTGACCCAAAAAGATTGCCTGGAGAGAAGGATTTGGAAGAAGTGAGAGCGTTGCGTTTCCGAACTGACAAAGTTGGAGATCCGAAGTCTGTCTCTAGTTCGTCATTGCTGCAGTATGATGCCAGGCTGGTGTCGCTCTTTTCATAGGGAAGACCTGTAGGATCCCTGGGAATTGAGCTATCCTCACTCCATGTAAGGCTCGGGAGCTCGGAAACATCGCCTGAACGGAGTCGTTGCCATGTTGGGCCATTGTCAGGCAATTTTACGTTCCCAGCAATCTCTAGCATCATCAAACCTAGAGCAAAGATATCGGCAGGCTTGTCATATTGTCCCAAGAGAATCTCAGGACCAATATACTCACGATCGCCCTCGCCATCGATTCCAGACTGGGCGGGCCAACGAGTGGCCATGCCGAAGTCACCAATTTTGAGAACGCCTTCGAAGGTGATGAAAATATTTGCTGGCTTCAAATCCAGATGCATGTAGCCAGAGTCATGGATGTGTTTCAGTCCCTAAATTTTTGTTAGTTTTGAATGAGTCGAGATTGTCTAATTCCTTACCTGGCAGAGTTCAAGCATGATTTTCCAAACCCGAAAGTCATCTACCTTGCCTTTGCGGCCGACGTTATCAATGAACATATCAAGACTTCCTTCCTCACAGAATTCAGTCTGTATGTAGAGATAGCTTTTATCCTCCCAGCTGTCGATGAAGTGCACGACGTGATCAGAATGTCCAAGTGATTTTAGTACCTCAACTTCCTGCAGTTTCCGCTGACGGTCCCTGGTGCCTTGAAAAGGCTGTCGCGCCTTCTTAACGGCGAAAACTCTCTCCGGTAAAGGCGTTGATGGAGCTTTGTTTTTGGATGGAGATAAGCCAAAGAAGAAGGATGATTTTGTTATAGCCACCGCAGGTTGCGTGACTCTATACACCTTGGAAAATTCACCAGTGCCAACCATTTCAACCTTATCGAATCTAGATGAAAGCGAACCATCCACCTCCGAAGGAGCAAAACTACTGACAGGAGTGGTGCTTAGCCTCCGGTCGTTGATAGTTGAGAAGTAGTCTCGGCCAGCAGTCGGTGTAGCTGGGGGTAACATGGTAGCGTTTGGGCCGAGTTTTGCAACATGGCCATCCCGAGGATTTGAAATGGATAGACCACTTGGATCCGGTGGTGTCATACTGTCTTGAGGTGTACGTGGCGACACCCTCTCGAAAAAGTCTATGCGCTCCAAGGGACTGGCTGGAGCGACGGAACAAATTTTAGCAAAACCGGGCTTCGTGGAGAGACTGAGAAAGGGGGTAGAGAGGGTTTTGGGCTTGAGGGGAGTTGGAGAGTGATGTCCTAAATCTGGACGAGTTTGGGATCGACCAAAGGATGGGACATAATCAGCAGACGCAACACCGAGTCCAAAAGTGGATGATGTCGGAGAGTCATTCATGTCCAAGGATCCATCACTATCTTCACTGTTTCCCTCGCCTGGATTTGCTGAAAGATTCAACTTACTGCTCATTCTGGGGAATTTCTTTGACAATCCTAAGCTACCATGAGGAGTAGCTGATACGGAGAGCCCACGATGATTACTAGCACTGCCGAGATGGGGAAGAGCCTGCTTGGTTGGAGTTGGAGGCATTTCGAAATCAGCGCTGTTCTGGCTATCACCCTTTGCGTCAGGTGATCCCCCAGCTTCATCTCCATCCACGCTGAGGAAGCTTCCTCGTCTGGTAAGTTTTCCAAAAGCACTCCCGAAAATAGTGTTGCCTTTGCCAAATGTTCCAGGAACTACAGGATGACCATTAAATGGAGTTGAAGGTGTTCCAAAAGAATGACGAATGTGCCGTGCTTTCGCAATCGCGCTGCCAGGTATTTGTGCTGGGTATGTAGCAAATATATTGACATGTTTTTTGCATGGAGTATCAGGCATGTTTCCTTTGTTTCCTCGAGTAAGATCAAGCTCTTCTGGGTGCCGATTGACTTTGGATATTAAACCAGTTGACATAAAGGCTGTCGGTAGTGGCTTGGCTGCCTTGTAATTGGGAGTAGCGAAAGATCCTGTGTCTTCAGATGCAATATCTGAGTGGAAAGGTCTCCTTGTGCCCACAGGTAGTGACTTAGAGAAGTCCAGCTTTGGTCTAGCTTGATCGCCAAAGTTGACTGGGATATGAGTGGGTGTTGGCGAGTCCTCAACAATACTTGAGCTCGAAGATGAAGTAGTCATCGTTCTAGATAAGGGATGTGGTTGGTGTGTTGGTTGGTTGACCATATGCATAGATGCATTTGGTAGGTTCCCTTGGGAAGAGAAAGGGCTTTCTCGTGGTGCTGGAGGCATAAACTGATCTAGTGACAACCGTGGCCGGTTCTTGGATTGGACCGGCGTAGAGGATTCTGGGCTTGAGTTTGAGTTGTTTGCTAGTTGTAGGGCTAACTGAGCTGCATGGCGCCTACCCCATGAGGTTTTTTCGCCATGTCGCTGTTGAAGAGTAGACCTGCGTAAAGATGATGACCTCCGAGGCATGGATGTGAGTGGGGATGAAGAATTGTCGGAGGGTATTGAAGCTGTGGATAATTCATACTCATGATTCGAGTCATCGTGAATCTCAAATTGGGGCGAAGAAGAAGTTGGCCCATGATCAAAGACATTGAAGTCATGACCAAAGCTTGCTGAGCCATGCAAACTTCGCCGTTTTGCGACGGGGCTACCCAAACTCGCCTGATCAAGGTTCATTATGGCATCACTTCGCTTGAGTGGACTGGAAGTAGATGCCATTGTGTGGCCTTCGTTAGCATCACCTCCTAGCCTCTGGAGTGCCTGGTGAACAGGCACAGGGATATCGAGATTGAACGACATCCTTGGGTACATCTCGAAGCTCTTGCGTTTACTCCCTGGACTGGTACCTTTGACGTTCTCTTGGCCACCGGATGAGTTGACCGACGAAGTGTTTAATGCGTTTCCGCTATCCGCGGTGCTACTTAGGGCGCGCTTGATAGGACTTTTGGGAGAAGCTCGAGTACGAGAAACAGATTTTACAGGAGCAGTCTTCGAGCGCGTAGATGAGCGCAAAGCTAGCTTAGATGGTGGAAAGGGTACCGCCAGAGGCGATGGCGTATGTGGAGGATTGATGGACGTGGAGAGAGAAGGATTTGATGCGGTGCGCTTTGGCGAGTTTGAGGGAGTTGGTGATTGACTGGGAGATTTGAGATTCCACTGCATGATGTTAGTATAGTGCAAATCAGATGCGTACGGAAAAGTCCCCTACCTTTGATGGTGACCGAGATAGAGAGCGTCTAAGCTGGCGCACGCACGAAGAGACGTCTACATGATGAACGTGTGTCGGTGACGGGAGGCAAACTCCGCCACTGTTGTGGTAAGACATCTTTGGAATGGAGTGTTCGGCACCTGATACGATATGCGAACCAGAATGTCTTTCAAACACTGTGGGCGAGCATAGATCGCGCAGGTGAGTGAGATGGCGAATGTCGAGTCTTTCTTGAATGGTGCGATCTTCAGGTTTTCTTGATGCGACAAGTCCGGATGAGGAATCGTAATGACTTCAAGGTATGCCTCTACTATCTTTGTGCTTGCTGACCTGTCGGGCGTCCAATAGTCTCGTGTAGGCGATATAGTCGATATGGCGGGAATGTTGAGTGTGTGGAATGTGTCGTCGTAGACTCGATTATTCACTGAGGTAGGTACTCATTCTCTCCGGGCAACGAGACACACACAAGCCAGCCCCTAAGCTCCCGAATTCTTTGGTAACAGACTGCCAGTAGTGAAATTGGGTTGAAATGCGAAGTGTCGATTAGTTGTTGGAAGATGGGGATGAGGGAAAGGAGCGGTGATGTGTTGGGTCGTGGGTGGGAAGAGAAAAGTGGAAATGTCAAGACCAAAGAGGATGGGCTTCGTCGCGTGGATTTGTTTACAGACCCACTTTTCACCTTAAACTTATTTACGCGTCCGGCCTAAAATTGGCAATAGCGATGCGACTAGGTTCATCAATTCACAGCCCGGGTCAACAATCCAGAAGTGTCAGAATCGACAGAATTGAGAACCTGACCACAAATGGGCAAAGTGCCTTGGGGCAATGCTGCGATCGGGAAGCGCAGCGCGTGAGGAGTCGAGGGTCTTTGCCAGAGTTTCAAGGTCGCTATTCTTGCAGCAGCTGTCAAACTTGGGCGTGGCTAGCCAATGTTTAGACTCCACGGCACCGACCAATGACCACGCGTAACCGCTTCTCTGCTCCCCAGCGATCGCCTGGGAAAACAGACCTGTCGGCCGGGAGCAACCGTGAGTCCCAGACCCAATCGTTGTGGCGTCCGAGAACGGGTGGAGTGATATCAAGGTGTTCTGTTCGTATGCCTGAAAATACACGAATTGTGTCCGGTGTATTCTCTGCTACCTAAGGGATCCGCTCTGGGGACGGCGAAGGCAGAAGCGAAAGGAGCCTGCTTGTTTATATACTGACCCCGTCTATATCAACAACAACAACAACAACATCATCATCCTCATCCTCATCATCATCAACAACAATAAACAAAAACCAAAACAACCCACCAACCACCCCCAAAAAAAGAGAAGCATCTCGTATTCCATTCTGTGTTCAACGAAATACTGCATAGGGCACCAATTTGGTAGTCGGTACAATTATTATTAGATTCCCCACATATTGACCCTCACGCATAACTTCAATTTCATAATCGAGATGTCTTAATTTCCAGAACAATTCCTTCTTGGGCCAAAAGCCGAACACAAAGTCCCATTGAATGACGCCCATTTGGCTGTCTTGTTCATTCGCTTAAGCCGCTACGATGATATTACCTTCGTGGATTAAAGTTCGCCAACGGGCAAGTCCTTCGTAGCTCAATCGGCCCCGAGGTCAATTCAATGGTTCCGCCCCTGTGTCCGCATTCGGCTTGCAACTCTGGTAGAGTCTTGGGTGACCAAGCTGTTGATTTCCTTGCCGCCGCCGAAATAGGGAAGCAAAGTTCTTTTGTCACACGAGGCTTTGCCCATTTGGAGCAGGGTGTATATAGCTGGAAAACTTATTGATTACTGTTATTATAATTCGTGAAAGCTATCCCCATCCACTTGAAGTCCTACTCCAAACCTCCTCTGCCTATTCGCAGATTGAATACTCTTCCCGTAAACCCAGAACTCCTGTCTTCCTTGGACTACCTTGATGTGCTTGCAAGAGATTGCAAATTCTAGGTACCCTCGACTCCATCCGCGCAGATTTTGCACATAGTCCAAATCGACAACAGGCTTTCGGATTAAATCAACCGGTCCTGGTAACTCCGCGGCCTGAGGCCCTCCATATACTCCTGGTCTATAGCCATAGTAGGCGGTCTTCATAAACCTCTGTTTTCTTCCGTCCGATAAAAGTGTGTGAGTTGATCAGGAATTGGTATGTCCGCTGGTGTCCCCGTGCTGGTTATGATGTCTCGCTGAAAATGACTGATTTGCCGAATTCGCCGAACTTGAGCTCCCTGAAGGTGAATGATCCAGCACTACATCCTCGAATGGTATTTCGCTCAATGGAGTCTTCCCATCGACCACCATACCATCTTCCTCGTCATCTCTAGTCGGCAAGCCACCTGCGAGTCGTTGATGTTGGGCCGGGACAGCTTCCTCGTAGCTGGGGGGAGGTAGTTCTCCCCCACGTTGGTACCCCGTAGGTTGGCCTCTAGCATATTGGTCGCTCGCAGGTTGATCGCTGGCAGTTTGTGCAGCAGGTTGTGGTGGTCCCCTTGACTGTTCTTGTGGCTGGTTGGATATTGTGTGCAATGGCAGAGGAGCCCCTTCTCGAGCAGCTTTCCTCCTCGCCCATCTTGACTTCCCTCCACAGCAAAACCAGATGGAAACTAGAACAATAGCCAGGATGCCTAGTAGCATAATTGCGATAACTCCGGCCTTCGCACCGTGTCGCATCCCGTCAAATGGTCCATCGTCGCCGTCGTCGGCCTGAGAGTCAGGTATTGAGGAGAATGGTGGGGTTGTGGGATAGGACTGAGCTGCTGGAGCCATGTATGTTGGCTGTGCGCCTACAATTTCTGTTTCGATCGCGTCGTAATATGTTTTCGTGGTTTTGTATTCTGTAGTGGATAAGACATCATCCTGCCCTTTCTCTCGCGGAAAGAGCATCTTGGCAATTGACTCCGATGTTCGCAATGTTGAAAAGTCCTCTGCTATATATCTAGAGCATCTACGGTGGGAAGATGGAATTGATTTCGTGGCATCGAACGTGGATTCGATTATACAGCCTGGTTCAAGCGTGAAGAAACGGGAGGAAAAGGAGGAGAAAGTCAGGTCGTTAGTCTCTTCGTATTGGGTTTGGCTCGCGGCGCCCACCTCGCGCTCTCAAATGGCTGCGCCTCGATGTTTTACCCATTAGCACCAAGTGCCGTCCCTACCGCATGTCAGCTAGGTCTGACATTCTCAGCAACCATTACTTTGGTGGTTGAACTCGGTGTATTGTTCAGGTATTTGTGAAGTCAATATATTTGAGTGCATGCTTCACTCTGATGACACAAAGTTTTTGCGAGTGGGGGAGATTCTGCGGTTGTTTGTGTTTGAGCGCACTCTAAAAATATCTTTACCGGCCTACGGGTAAAAGAGCCAATTTATAGTACACACCATCACCAATATATGTTTACCAGTAGAATAATAAGCCTCAAGCACCACAGTGTGGTCTCATTAATGTTTGTGTATGCATTACGTGTTAATGTTCATTCTTCATCTCTTCATCCTTAGTTACATCATTTTATCTATTCGATAGCTTTACCCCACCCACTCCCTACTTTAATACAACACAACAAATACTAATTCTCATCCTCATCCTCACAACTCCTCGTTTATGGTCTCAGTCTCGTCGGTCATCATCTTACTCAACGGGCCCTTCTTTACCATCAAGCTCATGATTTCATAAAGGGCGTCTGCAGCGGCCATTGTAGTGTGTTCCTGGAGCTAATTAGTATGGTAAAAAAATATCCCTTTTTGACAGTAGGGAGCAGGGGAGTTGTCTCAAGAGGACACATGTTTTCTGGCACGATGGCGCTCTAAAGACAGCCCACCTTACTCCTTTGGCACCTTTTCATATATGGCCTAGTCGTCAGGAGTTTTGTTACATACCGCATTTGTATCATAGGCTGGAGCGACTTCGACAACATCGGCTGCGACGATGTTGATGCCCTCTAGACCTCTAATGATGGTTCTCAGTTCACGGGTTGACCAACCACCAGTCTCTGGAGTACCAGTTGCCGGTGCGACTGAATACTTGTTAGCTATTGTCATTTTGGTAGATGCTTTTGTTTTGCTTACATGCGGGATCAAGCGTATCAATGTCCAGCGACAGGTATACTGGCCTGGTAGTTCCAACACGGTCCCTGATCTTCTTGATAATTCCCTCCATTCCAATTGTGTCGATTTCACGCGCTTCAACGATTTCAAATCCGCAGTACCCATCGTTCTCGTAGTCGCTAGGTCCGCTGAGTGTGGTTCGGATACCAGCGTGGATGTTGGTATCATTAGCAAGCAGACCTTCTTGGGCTGCGTGGTAAAAGTATGTGCCATGGTTGATGCTGGCTACCTCGCTGGGAGAACCTCCAAAAACCTTTGGCTTCCATGTATCCAAATGGGAATCGAAATGGATGACAGTGATGGGGCCATAAGCTCGGTTGATTGACCGTAAGAGCGGCAGAGTGATTGTGTGATCACCACCGAGTGTTATAATTCGCGGCAAGGTTTTTCCATGGAGCGCAGGTCCTTTTTCTTTCGCGTCTGTCGCTGGAGCGCGGGACAAAAGTGCATTGTGTCCCTCCTCGATCTGGTGAAGTGCCCATGTGTTATCATACCTATCATATGTCAACATCGTCTATAGCGAATACAGTTCGAAGCAAGGACCTACGAGGTAACAGGAATATCTCCGCAGTCTAGGATTGTGGCCCAACTATTGAAAGGATTCGTCTTGAGAGGAACGTTGTATCCGCCGCTAAACCCGAGTCTGCGTGAGCCTACAATTCATCCAAAAGATATCAGCATCCGTGGTGTGGAAACGTACTATAAATTGAGACGGCGAGAACCTTGTCTGATTCCAGAAGGCCCAAAACGAGCACCAGGTCTGTACGAAGTTCCCGTATCAAATGGGGCACCTGCACGGCTATATTAGCAGTATACTTTTGAGTTGTTTATGTGCGTCCACAAGTCGATGTAGCATTCCCATATTTTATAGATGTAAGACATACCAATAAATGCGATGTCAAACTTCACGTCATCAGATGCCAGACATGGGTAGTATGGCAAGCGGCCAAAGGTTGAGATTCCGGAGAAGACAGAGTCAGCCTATGGGATGGTTAATAGCTGAGAGTATATCGTTATTCACAGTCGCCTACCTGAGTTCCGCCATCACCTGGCAATGTGTTGTACCAAAGGGCTTTATGAGGGCCAGAAATGGGCAATTGGTTTCCGTGGTCACCATGTGCAAGCACAGTGGTAGCTAGGTAGCCGACGGTAAGGAGGTTTACGAGCATGATTGTTAGGAGGAGAAATGTAGGAGTAGAATGAAAGGAAGAAGTCAGAAAGACAGTTTAAGAGGGAATGGTTTTATGGGTAGTTTGTGTTGGCAATGCATTGCATCAGTGCCGTATCCTGTTGACTGTTCAATATTACAAGCAAAATATGGACTACCCTTATCCTAAGGAGGGGGTGAACCGGCCCTCTGGTACTGACTGTAGTTATCTACTGAGGTATGTGTGTGTACGGTACCATTACCTCAGCCATCCGATGCCCGATAATCAGGACACAGCTGTTGGTCTTAGGTAAACGGCCGCTGTGGTATGTAGGTAATGGAAGGCATAGAAACGAAAAACTGGTGGGGCAATACCGTACTAATTGCCTACCAGCTTGGAGGGGTATACACTGGCAAGGCTCCGATGACATAGGATTTGGAGCAAGAGTGGCATAGAAATCTGCAAGTAAACTTTGTACAAAGGTAGAGCGCCGTGTAATAGGCTCTTTAGAAAAGCTTAAGTCAAGGCCAATTGGTAATTGGGATTGGCTGCAAGCAGATTGAGAAAAAGGAACCGCCGCCGGGGACACCTAATGGATACGTAATCGCCATATGTAATGAACGTGTTTAGGGATGTGTCCACATATTTATCTATTTCTATGTATGTATGCTTGCTACCAGAGGCTCTAAGGGACCCTGAGACCAAAACAGACAAGTTCTTGCAGGTTTACGACATAGTCATGGCGGGTGAGGTAATATTTACCTTATGTATGTATGAACATGGTCGAGATAAGAAAAGGGTGGGGAGTTTCGTATCACCTATCTCCGAACTCGTGACCTGGGAATAGCATCAATATCAGGTGAAACAGACAGTTGCTCGACTACATATGAGAGGGCATTTCCTCCCAATTGTCTCAAACCCATTCTTCAATTACCAGAGTGAGATCTGCAAGCAAGTGACTGCTTCATGCCTCGTGCCATACGAATGAAGGCTACTCTAGTGATAGATATTCAAAACAGGCAGCTGGTGGTTCCAAGGTAACGTTGCTGAACTTCACAGCATTTTCCAGACCTCAAGATAGCAAGTAGAAAATGTCTTCCTTATGCCTTTGACCCTATATACCATATGAGGTATACTCTCTTCGGGTTTCAATACTACACTCTGCATTCTAGGATGTGGATTGCAGAACTGCAGTGTTTCACAGTTAGCCACATTCAAAACCTAGAAATAACGCGCTCAGCTTCGCTAGACCTTGGACGAGGTTGGTACACAGGTAACAGGTAACAGGTCTTCTGGTCCCAACTGGCACCACGTGATATGCGCCATGCGCCTTTGCGCCCTGCTCCCAAGCAAAACAAAACAAAATAGAGTAAAAGAACCTGTGCTGTAATTCGCCTCATGCATCGTCAGATCGGACTGATAAAAAAAAATCTTTTTATAAGCGACCTGTCAGTTCCCGGCCCCTTATTTCATTTCGTTCCCCTCGGTGGTGTTGCAGACGCCTAGTCAGGAATAAGTCGTCCTCTGCAGGCGCAAGAGTGTCGACAAAAACCCGGCACCCACTGGCGCGTATGATTCGCCAGATGGGGTGGATTGCCTGCATCTTGCGCAGTCTTTTCCTGCTTGCGATCGAGACGAGATCTCCAAAACCTGTTCCGACCCTGTGATTTGCTCAGAGGGTTTGCGTAAGTGACCAGTCTGGTGTGTGCCAGGCTTGGAGTGCGAGTAGTGCGTGCAGTGCGTGCGGTGCAGCCAGTGCAGGTCAAAGGAGCGGACTTTCTCTGGTTCCAACGCTTGGCAGCAACCTGCCCTCACATCACACTCCTCACCTTCGCTGCTGCTCCACTGCTCCGCAGCACACCTCAAGAGAGACCACCACCGCGCCATCGTCGCCAGACTTTACCCACGCCAAATACTTGAGGCCACCACCAACTTGTCGCATCCGCCGTGTCGACAACGTCGGTGCCCTTCGGTAGCTGGAATAAGACACCTTGAGGTTGACAGCTTTTGGCAGGCTGTACCCGGCAATATCAGAAGAGAGGTCACTTCCCAGCCCCCCTCTTTGTCGACTACATCCTCGCTATCCTCGCCTCAATCTCCTCTCGTTCCCATCGCGCGTTACGACCTGTCACAATCATTTCCCGTTCGCTTTTTTCTTCGATTCTACTAGAATAACGTTATATCCCACGACTTCAAATATATCTCTCTCTCGCTCTCTCTCGCGGACAATTTCGAAACCGTACTGTGTTCAAATCCGTATGTAGCGAGCCGCAACGTCATAATGAAGACAACTTTGATATCATGACATATTAAATCGACGGCTGCAATACCACGCTCTCATTTTGAATGATCATCTCACAGAACTGGCTCAGGATGCCGTCCCGGGCCTATGTTGATGGCCCAAATGGTATTCCAGTTGGGGGGGCTACATTATTTAGAAAGGGAAAAAGACTACCGCATCCTCAAACAGCCTTGGATCCCTACCACTCTACTGTCGGCGTACAACAGAGAGGGCTCAGCATAGACACGGAGGTGCCTTCTGTGTCAGAATCGGACTCTTCGAGTCCTCACACGTTGAAGCATGCCTCGAAAAGGATTGGAGCTCCGGGGCTACCTCCGACTCCTCCTACTCATACTCGGGAGTCTTCCGGGAGGCAACAACCAAACAAAGGTTTATCTTCAGGCAATAGTCCGGCCCCAGGTACGCCAACTCATAATAGTCCTCCAACCCCCGACGTCACTCCTCCACGAGCGATGCCACCATTGGCTTTCCGGCCTCCCGTGAACGATCGATTCCCATCCTCTGCGTCTCGTACCGATTCATTCAAGACGGCACGAGAAAGTCAGTACTCCTCGGATGAAGAAGATGCAGTATCAACAGTCCGGTCAGGTCTGCCCTCAGCCCAGCCCTTAGGAAGTGAGACTTCTCGGCAACCGGTCAAAGGGCATAAGAAGAGGGAGGTAGGCTTAGGCTTGGGTCTCGAATCTGAGGGAACAACAACTCCCCGGCCAAATCAAGATTCCCATCCCGAATTCGTAGTATTTGACGGGGAATGGGGATCTGCTGGGGAGGAGGTAAGCGAAGTGGAGCGAGAATGGGACGATAATCTTATGAGGAATGTAATCGTACGCAAGAGACCAGGTCGACAACTTCATTTGTTTACAAATAGTCCCACTGCTGAGGTTGTTGAGAATGATATTGTCTCGCCAACGAACGCTACGAAAGTAGTTCGGGGATTACCTCTGCAAGAGAGAATTGCGAGACGCCATTTGGAAAGGGATGCGACAAGAAGGTCTGAAGGACAGAATTTGAGGCTTGAAACTGTGTCTCCGATGACCCCGGATATCAGACGGTTCTCAGCAATGTCTGGACGGTCTGTATCATCAACAATCATTGAAGCTATGGTGGTAGATGCCCCCCCTACGCGCAGGAAAACACTCCGGCACTCCAAAAGACAGCTTGGTCTCAGAGACATTAGTTCTGACCAATCCACACGGTCCTCTGCTCCCAACTCAATAGTGTCCAGTGAATCCCAACAGATGCTCTCTCATAAGAGGTCTAGGATCCCAGAGAAGAGTCAGAAAAGTTTGAAATCGAACACAAGTGTCAGTACGGCCTCTTTGAATGGGAAATCGCGCCGCGAAGTTATTAATAATGGAGGCATACCTGTTGTGGTTATACCAGCTCGCCGCTCTTCCTCAAAATCATCAAAAGCACCGTCTCTTAGATCGACCAGCAGTCGTAAATCGAAAAGGAGCAATTCCCTTGGTTCAGCCCCACTGTCACAATCATCAAAGTTCAACGAGCCAGGCTATTTCGAGAACCCATCTCGTAAGCGGACTATGTCGGAATCAGCTGGATCTGGTCGATCAATACATACGATAGACTTTCCCCCCAAAATCCCTGCGAGACGGTCGTCTCTATCCGCTCCAACAAGCAGAAATACATCACGTGCCGGCTCACTTACTACTGAAAGCCTCAAAGCACATAATTTAATTCACGAAAAGGCACAAGTGATGCCCAAACCAGATGTAGTTCAAAGTGCTGGATCTCACAGCGAAATGACTCAAAACACGAGACCACATGTTGATCATAACGGTGATCCGTTCTTCGGAACACGATTATCGACACAAGTTACTCCGTTCTCACAAGCTTCCTACGAAACTGCCGGTACCGCCGCCGAGGTCTCAGAAGCCATGGCTGTATCTCTATTCCCCCATCAAAATAAATCTGTCCTTATTGTACAGCAACAAGCCGCCCCTGCACAGGCTTCACGGCCGGTTGCACGTCCAAAACTCGAGACTGGACAACCTATGATATCCATCAATGGCAACAAAGTCCCAGTCACACCACCACAGCCCGTTCATCCTATGGATGAGGTGGATTCTCCGCTTCGTAACCCACGTGCGCCTCCGGAACCTCCTGCTATCAAATTTATTCCACCTACTCCAGCAGCTCTATTACCGGGACAAGAAGAAGACCGCCAATTGGGATTTGAGACACAGCCTGCGACTCCCGAAAGCAAACCTACGCGAGGGCTTTCTCTTATGCGTCGGGCTTTGAGTAACCGGCATCGTAACTCTGAATCAGCTGTACAGGGAGGCGGTCTTATGAAGCGAACATTTTCTCTTTCTGGACGTCGGAAGGGTCTATCAGATGAGTCTGCAACAAGAGCAGTTGCTAACCCATCAACTCTGTACCCCTCTGTAGAAGATCGCCCGGCAGACTCAAGTAAACTGCATCCATTTTGGCGACCAGCACACTTTTGGGATGATTTGGAGGATCATGATGACTCTGGTGATGATGACGAATTTGGCAGGTATCCAATCATTGATAACAGACCGAATCCTCCATCAAGAAGTCTAAGTGGAAAACTGAAACGCACGTTCGCGATTCTACCTATCAAGGACAGTGAAGATAGCTATCGTCGCTACTACACCACTGAGAAAAGATCAATAAAACGTACGCCCAGTGGGAACATGAGGGTTGTGAAACGAAGGAGTACTCCCACCTTAGGTAGAATTCCAACCCATAGGGCAAGAGATGTACCGGTAGAAGAGAGGTTTGGGTATGGGTTTAAAGAAGGTAACGGTGGCAAGAAGTTCCATACCATCCCAGGTATTGGTATTAGAGTTGAATATGTTGGTTGGCAAGGTATGAAGCGACGAATAAGTGAGAAGCGAAGAGAAGAGAGAAGCGAGAAACTCAGAGCCAGCATCAGCACACCACGGAGCGTGAGAAGTGGCGTTGATGATGTTTTGAGAAGACGCGAATGATTCTCAAAACTCGCCTACCCAGAACAAGCTGTACTTGGGGTAAGGAACTGTATTACCAGGACAATATATTTGTGGCTCGGGCTTTTACGACGGAATGAATGATGAAATGATGCCATGATCTTCTCTGTTCAGGTTTTTTGCATGCAATACTTGTTTAAGAAATGATTATGACCAGAACTAGATTAAGCTGAATGAAATGACATGAACTGCAAAGATACAATTTTGAAGACTTGTACTTTTAATCTTTGTGAGATCAAGATATTACTGCCACCATGTAATTCAGAATATCCCAACATACTTGATTTATTATATTTAATATTCCTAGCTATTGTATGTTCCATTCCTGTAGTGACTGTTGAAAACATGTCCCGAAGCGCACTAGTGTGGTACTGATAAAGCGACGGCCCGCATATGAACCTTTCAAGCCTTTTTCAACCTGCCAAAATCAATCTCATCCTTACCAACTTGTAACCGCAATCACAATGGCACAAGGAACTTTGAAATCAAAGAAGCTGTCTACCGCGACTGCGAGAGCGTCAGGTGGCAAGCACTCGGTATTGGGGCCCAAGAAAGGTGCTCGCACAATCGCCCCGCGGAAGCAGGTGTTGGTGAGAAATGCCGGCATGACCAAAGTATGTTACATCAACACCCGCTCCTCTACACCTGGGAAAGCGGAAAAGGCGAACAGGAGGGCTGTGGTTAACGGTGTGTAGAAACATTCAGCCGGTTTGACAGCCATGACAGAGCGTACGCTGGGGGCGAAGGCGGGGCACTTGGAGATTCTGAAGGGAGGGAAGAAGAATAAGGATGCCAAGGATGGGAAGGATGCCAAAGGAAAGCCGGTCGAGGCGAAGAAGGGAGGCTCCAAGAAGTTTGGTTGAGAGGTTTTCTAGAAAGGGATAGGACGGTATGAATGCAACCACGGGAGAGGATAGAGGTCGCCGCGGAGGTCGAAGATGTGGCTGAGCGGACAGATAGAAGCGTTACGCTGTGAACGTGTTGGAAAAGGCAGACAGGTCACAGAGGCCCACGGTCGCCCGGTTGGTGTACTCTGTCAACGTGAAGAGAAACATATGTGCAAGTCAGTTCACATCACACCAGCTACCGCTACTTAGATCTCGGTCAGAATATTTATAGGTTGCTGTGGCATCCTGTGTTTCATTACCTATCCCTTCCTTCTTGGGAATTTTGCCCCATATGTACTGTAGCTTGTGGATGTGACATGACCTTGCTTTTGGTTTGAAGTTGTTGTCTTATTACATGCTCTAATGTTCCGCATAAACCAACAATGTTGGTGTATGGGACCTTCACGGCTGCATTACCAAGGCTCCTGTTCACCAAGAGATCACGACACCCACCAGTTCTTTTCTGAGGTAGATGTAGCAACAAACTCGTCTCTCAAGACTTGTGGTATCTTCTATGTTGGGTACCACAGCCATCATGGCGTCCCAATAACTGTTAGGTTTCACAAAAATGGTCTTCGAAGATCAATAATAAGCCAATCTTGCCGCCATGGTATTTGATAATATTCTCATTCACCAATTAACATTTGTGTTTTCGCAGGCGTACTGTCCTTTGTGGCGTTTGGCTATGTTATAATCTGGTCCGATCTAGAGAGAGGGACAATGTTCAGTAGCATAGCAAGTAACTCGATCTGTGAGGTGATTTACTCTGTATTTTTAATATTGGCAATACTGTTACTTTCTATAACTCCTATCCACATATATAGACCTTTTAGGTTTCAAAAAAAGATTCGTAAATCATAACCAAGCTATCATAGTCTAATCCGAGCCCCAAAAGTAAATAACACAGCAGAAGTTATCTTTACTCAAGCCACTACCAGTGTAGGCTCGCCTTCTCCTTCCTCGGCTCTTTTTCCTTGATCCATTCTCAGAAAGGCTTTATCAACCTGGTGATCCCAATTACTCCAAGCAACTATAACCCATTCTATAGAGCCAACCAGATACAAAGCAATGCACTGACCAACCCAAAGGCCCGCGAGTCCCCAACCGTGGAATGCCAGCCATATTCCAAGAGGCAACGCCCCCATATAATAAGACACGATATTAACAGCAGCGCCAATATGCTGCCGTCCCATTCCCCTTAGACTTCCCCCACAGCTTCCGTTCAGGCCATCTGCAATTTGAAATAGTGCGACATATGGCATGACATCTGCCGTGAGTTTTATGACATCGATATCGTCGTTGAAAATTTTGGCGTAGAAGTCCTTTACACACATCAAGACAATGAGGACAAGAGTACCCATAATTATACTCAACCACGCAGCAACATTTGCGGCTCTCGCAGCACCTTTGGCGTTCCTGGCTCCTAATAGGTTTCCCACACGGACAGATGACGCTACACCGATGCCGAATGGAATGGTATTCATGACCTGATCGGTCGTCATGATGACACTTTGGGCAGCCAGAGGAATTGTACCGAGTCTTCCAGCGGCCAGGGCAACGATTTCAAAAGCCCACCATTCCGTACCCACGTGCACAACGCCCAGAGCTGCAAGGCGGGCAAAGACACCGAGGTTTTGGGATGACGCTCGATCCCAGCCTCCCCAGCACTTCGAGCCTGCGACAAATCGAGCATATAGGACAAGAAGGAGAAATGAAAACCAATATGAGATGCCGGTTGCGATTGGAGCTCCAATCAATCCCATCTCAAATGTATAGACGAAGAGATAATTGAGGCCAACATTGAGTGGAGAGGTGATAAGCAATACGTAAGTGCCAGGTCGCATTATCTCTATTATGGAATTAGCAAACTTATGCTGGGTCAATTGGTAGACAGGCTGACCTTGTGCTTGGAGATATTTCTTCATACACTCAAAGTAAATATAACCCAGCCCTCCAGGAATTAAAGCAGTCAGAAATTTGGCACTATCAGCACAAATATACTCTTCTTGCCCCAGTAGGCGAAAGACTGGAGCAGAACATGCCCATAATATAGCCACGGGTACATAAAAAGCAGTCAAAACAAGAAATCCTCTTTGTAGTAAGATGCCTAAGTCGTGGGGATTCTTGCTTCCAGTAAAAGAGGAAGAAGCCAGAGTATCGAGAGCTGTCGATCCACCAAGGGCGATAAGCCATGCCGAAGACATAGCAAACATGTAACTGAATGCCGCAGTAGCTAGAGCTTCAGGACTCAATCTCCCAACTACCAAAACCGACAATGTTTGCAAAGAATTCTGGAGAGCATATGCTATAATAACAGGAATTGAACCGCGTAGAAGAACTAGGGATTCCGAGATCCATAATTTAGCAGGAGATGCTTCTTCGAGAGTGTAGGTTTCGCCTTCTGGTATACGATCTCGACCTGCATTGTTTGATTTGGGAATGAGACTTGAGGTCTCGTTTGGTGGGGAAGAGGATGGGGAATTTGGAGATGACTGAAGAAATCTGGGAAGCCATGACTTCTTGTCATTGGAGTCGTCCATGGTGGAAGTTTATGAACGGAGGTTGCAATTGAATGGTAGACTTCGAAACATGAAAAGAATGTTTCATAGATGAAGTACATGGGATTGAGACATTATCTACATCAAATTGGCACGGCTAGGTGCAAGTTTCTGATAGGAAAGCCATAAAGTGCAAACAGCAAGGGAAGAAAGACGTAACGGCATCAGCAACAAGATAGCTGAGGTGCCGGGTGGCGGATCATACCAATGACATTATCAGCTTCCTCAGTCTATAGACTGGACCCGGGGCCATTGAGAAGTGTGCAGCAAGCAAATACCGATGAGAAGCAGATATTGGTCAAAGATCTGGTAACTAGAAAGATGGGATAGAATGACCTTAATGGCCAGGACCGTCTGCACCAGTGAGTGGGTCTTGTTACCAACACGGTCTTTGGCTGAACGTTGATTTTCTTATCTGGATGGTGCATGCTAGACTGGTGATTGTCGTTATCTTCAACCTTCGCGTAAGAGGGGAAGTCTTTTAGTCTTGGCATCCATCGTCCAAAAGCGCTTTACGTATTAATGACTACAACCTTTGACAAATATGCATGACTTTTCCTAATGTCGGGCAAAAGCATAAACTGCAGCGGACCACATAATACCTAATAAATGCATATGATTACGACGTATTTCTCGCCGGATTATCATCACTTGGTATGTTTGCTTATATAGCCCCGCGATGGTGTCTTTGCTACATATTGCAGATATGGACGAGCGGGGCTTGTGTTGTCTTGCTGCTATAGCAGAATTCAAAACTACTTGAGAAATTGTATAATCTGGTTGTACTTGAAAGGAAAGGATGTGATATGTCATATTTTCAAACTTTGTATAAGTAGATCGTTGTGTTTGAAGGATGTGGTGGTGAAACTGACAAATTGGAGCGTACCTTAAGGCAACCGATATCTCCAACATTTCAGAAAGAGCATCCTGTCTCGCTCTATGACCTCGACATCTTATTCAACAAACGTCAATGCGGTTGGTGACTTGCAACTAAGCACCCCTTTCTGACTTAAGCGAGCGCCCCTTAAGCAAATATTGGCCACGACATTCAGACACAGATAAGAATGCGTATTGAGGGTCCGATTAATCACGAAAACAACTTTCTAGGTTCTTCTCATATCTAATATCTAACTTCATCGTAAATAGCTTACAAGCAAGGAAATCTCTATAATTAAGAGTTCCGAAGCGACAAATCAAACTCGAGACATTCAAAGCTAATGTCTCGAAGATAGTGGTACCAGATCAATCAAGGTACCAAAATCTGGTGGAACTAAACGGTTACGTAGTATTTCAATAGGAATTGACCTATGTAACAAATAATAAATCTTTATTGCCCTCAACCTAAAGAAAAACATTTGCTAACGTCTCGGTATCGTCACAGATGCAAATGTGCACATCGTCCAAGTAGGCGTAGGACTTAAATGAGTACTTTGATTGGAACCGTTTTAGTTTAGCAATAAGGTAAGACCAGTATATGCTACGTTTCTGGGTAGTGGATCGTAGGGTCTCTAGTATTGTCATCGATTAAATCAATGCTGTCTTCTAGTCGGCCATCCGACATGTCAAAGTATCTGCAACACGCAAAGGCAATTAATTATATTTAGGTCAACCGTCTGAGTAAATCAATGCCACTACTTTAAAAACAACAGATTATTGCTTTCAATTTGCCAAATTTCTAGTCTAGAAATCCATTAAATGCTTTGCAATCAATAAGTTTAAAGTAATTGTCGAAATTCGGCCTTGGTCACAATACCCGGTTCCCGATCTTGATTTCCGGGTATTGCCCCACTTCAAAACTCCCGACACCCCACTCCTTGTGACATCACAAGAAGTATGAGGGTCGAAATAGGTGACAAACAAAGACATTTAACTCAGGATCGCCTTCATAACTGGCTCTACGCTAAAATTGTTTCCATTCCCATAGGTTTTGCACGTTATTGCAGCAGTAGAGCTAAAACTGCAAAATGGGGTCTCAACCACAACAGCGTGGGATACGCATAGCGATAGATGTAATAGCTTAATGCCCCGTGCCAACTCCAGAACGGACTGCTGACTCTCAAAGCGTGGTGGAACCTTCACAGACTGTGTAGGTAATCCCGGGTCTGGTAAAATGGAAGACGATGTAATAATAAAACTCCTTTCCGAGGATCCCTCAAACTACGACGATGCGCCGCTAGAAGGAATTCGACGGCTCATGTCACGATTCCTTGAAAAAGATATACCGCGAGGCGAAGCTCTGGACACCTCAAAAATAGAGTCAATACGCATGGGTACGACCGTAGCAACTAATGCTTTGCTGGAAAGAAAGGGAGAGAAAATTGCCATGGTTGTTACAAAGGGGTTTAAGGACTGTTTAGAAATTGGGAATCAGAGCAGGCCGAAGATATTTGATTTAGCGATACGGAAGCCGGATGTGCTTTATGAGAATGTGGTCGAGATTGATGAAAGAGTCACGTTGGAAGATTATGCCGAAGATCCGGAACGAAACGTTACAAAATCCGAAGAGAAATACGAGCTTGAAGGGAATGCGGAGCTTGTGAAAGGGTTATCCGGAGAGGCTGTGAGAATCCTAGTGAGACCAAAAGAAGACACAATACGAAAACAGCTACAAGAAGTCCGTGACCAGGGGATCAAGAGTATAGCGGTTTGTTTAATGCACGGATACACATTTCCTCATCATGAAGCGTTGGTAGGAAAGATTGCTAGAGATATAGGTTTTGAGCATGTCAGTTTGAGTCACGAGCTCATGCCCATGATCAAGCTTGTCCCACGGTCTACATCTGCTTGTGCTGATGCTTACCTTACACCTGCAATTCGAAAATATATCGATGGGTTCCAAAAGGGTTTTGAGGGTGGTCTGGGTACCGAGAGTGTGAAGAATGAAAAAGGAACCAAAGGAGCAAGATGTGAATTTATGCAGAGTGATGGAGGATTAGTAGACGTAGATAATTTCTCTGGGCTAAAAGCCATCCTTTCGGGCCCAGCTGGCGGAGTTGTAGGATACGCATTAACTTCATACGACCCCGAAACAAAGACACCAGTCATAGGTTTTGATATGGGTGGTACTTCTACTGATGTCTCGAGATACGGATCGGGGAGATATGAGCACGTCTTTGAAACGACGACTGCTGGTGTCACAATACAGTCACCACAGTTAGATATAAACACAGTTGCTGCCGGAGGTGGTTCACGACTGTTCTTCCGAAATGGCTTATTTGTGGTCGGGCCGGAATCGGCTGGAGCTCACCCAGGACCAGGTTGTTATCGAAAAGGCGGCCCAGCAACCGTGACCGACGCAAATCTCTTCCTCGGTCGACTTCTACCTGATTTCTTTCCTAAGATATTTGGCAAAAATGAAGATGAGGGTCTCGATGTGGCTGCTAGCGAGAAGCTGTTACAGGAATTAGCTGAGCAGATTAACAAAGAGAACGGGAAGAACATGACTGCGGATGAGGTTGCATACGGGTTCTTGACTGTTGCAAATGAGACAATGACTAGACCTATACGTTCTCTGACAGAGGCAAAGGGCCATGATACTTCAAAGCATCGCCTCGCTACCTTCGGTGGTGCAGGTGGTCAACATGCTGTTGCTATTGCAGAGAGCTTAGGCATCAAACAAATATTGGTCCACCGATATTCGTCGGTACTTTCGGCCTATGGTATGGCACTGGCTGATGTTGTTGATGAGCAACAGGAGCCTGATTCAAGTATCTGGGTAGACAATGGACCTGCAAAAGATACACTGAAGAACAAGATTACAGAACTGAAGAAGAAGTCAAAAAAAGCACTACAAGATCAGGGGTTTGATGATGGATCTATTATCTACGAAGAATACCTCAACATGAGATATAGAGGAACTGAATCGGCACTCATGGTAGTAAAACCCGACAAAGTCGACGTAGAGGAGAGTTTTGGAGGCGATGAATGGGCATATGGAAAAGCATTTGTGAAACAACATCAGCAGGAGTTTGGCTTCACCTTACCAGATCGTGATATCATTGTTGATGATGTTCGGGTTCGCGGGATTGGGAAGAGTTTTGAAGGCTTAGACAAAACAGTCGATCAGCAATTAAAAGAGATCAAAATGAAGGGCATTGAATCAGGCGATAAGGTGTATAAGAGGTCGAAAGTCTACTTTGAAGGTGGAAGACAGGATACCCCCATCTACAGATTGGAGGACCTAGAAGTTGGCGACAAAATCAATGGACCAGCCGTGCTGGCAGATGGGACACAGACGATCGTAGTAACTCCTAGTGCAAGTGCGCTGATAATAGAAACGCACGTGGTCATCAATTTAGGAGAGCAGGAGGTAAAGGACGCTGCAAAATCAGACACAACAAAGGAGGTAGATCCAATCATGCTCAGCATATTCGCTCATCGTTTTATGGCAATTGCAGAGCAAATGGGTAGGGCTCTCCAAAAGACAAGCGTTAGCACAAATGTCAAAGAGCGTCTGGATTACTCATGTGCTCTGTTCGACTCTAGTGGAGGCTTAGTAGCCAATGCACCTCATTTACCAGTTCATCTCGGATCTATGTCGACTTGTGTACGAAGACAAGCGGAGATCTGGAAGGGAAAGCTAGAGAAAGGAGACGTAATTGTTTCTAACCATCCTGAATATGGTGGAACCCATCTTCCAGATATTACCGTCATCACACCCGCATTTGATACAGCTGGAACCAAGATACTATTCTATGTTGCGTCGAGAGCTCATCATGCTGATATTGGTGGTATTCTTCCCGGAAGTATGCCTCCACATTCTAGAGAATTATATCAGGAAGGAGCTGCCATCAAATCCGAGAAACTCGTCAGCGCAGGACGCTTCAACGAGGAACGCATCACCCATTTACTACTTACTGAGCCCGCAAAGTACCAGGGCTGTTCTGGCACTCGATGTCTTGCCGACAACATCTCTGATCTCAAAGCTCAGATTTCAAGTAATATGAAGGGCATCAACCTGATCTCCACCCTTATCGAAGAATATGGAGAGGAAGTTGTAAACTTCTATATGCTGAATATTCAAGACAACGCTGAGCTTAGCGTTCGAAACCTGTTGAAGTCAGTAAGCAAGCGATTTGAAGGACAAGACCTCTCCGCAGTCGACTATATGGACGATGGATCACCCATCAAGCTGAAGATCACCATTGACGCCGAAAAAGGGGAAGCAGTATTTGATTTTGCCGGCACAGGACCGGAAGTATATGGTTAGTAGTCTACCTCCAACTTGGTGAACCATACTAACAGGAGCAAAGGAAACACCAACGCCCCACAAGCCGTAACTTATAGCGCAATAATCTACTGTCTCCGCTCCCTCATCAGCGCTGACATTCCGCTGAACCAAGGCTGCCTCAAACCCATCACCGTCCTGATACCTCCCTCTTCATTCCTCTCCCCCAGCGACAAAGCCGCCGTTGTAGGCGGCAACGTCCTCACCTCGCAGCGCGTGACCGATGTCATCCTGCGTGCCTTCCATGCCTGCGCCGCCTCGCAGGGCGATTGCAACAACCTGACCTTTGGGTTCGGGGGCAACATCGAGGGCGGGGAGGCCGTGAGGGGTTTTGGGTACTACGAGACGATTGCCGGCGGTAGCGGTGCTGGAAAGGGATGGGAGGGAACGAGCGGTGTGCACACGCACATGACCAACACGCGCATTACGGATGCGGAGGTTTTTGAGCGGAGGTATCCGGTGCTGCTGCGGGAGTTTTCCCTGCGGAAGGGGAGCGGTGGGAAGGGGATGTATAATGGCGGGGATGGAGTGGTTAGGGACATCGAGTTCCGCATTCCGGTTCAGGTGTCGATCCTGAGCGAGCGGCGGGTGTATCGTCCGTATGGGCTGGAAGGTGGCGAGGATGCGCAGTGCGGGCTCAATATCTGGGTCAGGAACGTGGAAGTGAGCAATTCGGAAAGGTCAGATCGGCTGTTGAATGGAGACGGCGATGGGGATGGGAAGAAGGATGAGATTGTTTGGGAGGAGAGGAGGATTAATCTGGGGGGCAAGAACACGGCGGCGATGAAGGCTGGCGAGAGAATCATCATCAACACGCCTGGGGGTGGTGGATGGGGAAAGGTTGGAGACAAGAGAGGAGAAGAGAAGAGGCAGATGGATCCAAAGCATGCTTGGAGAGGAGGCAGTCATGCCAGTAGGGAGGAAACTGCTCTTCAGGCATGATACTCAATTTGAAAACTACATTTAAAAACCAACAAATTCATATGAGCAAATATTACAAGCCTATGATGACATTATTCTAATTTGAGAAGTATGAAAGCAGCACAGGACAGTGAGTGATGAATGTATAAGATTACACAATTCGCTAGCTGCAATGCAGAATAGTACTCAGCCATCTGAAGGATGGAGCTTATAAAAAGCTTTTGAGTGTTCTTGAAAGACTTCCATTTCACTGTTCCAATAGTTCAGGACAGCTGTATTAAATATTTATGGCCTTGGTTCCACCAGTCCGCTCTTCGTTCTCAATGGCGTTCATGCCAAAACCTCACCACGCCCTCCTGCATCATTCATCGTAAAAGTTATACACATTCTTCGCCTCTCGCACCTATGAACACCCTCTAGGTACACTCCTGGGCATGGAAAATCAAATCGGCCGTAAAAAAAATAAGAGCAGATCGAAGGTCGACTGCTCGCCTAATCTATCGCTGTGTCTATCTATTTGTTGTAATTGGAGAAATCTCTTGGTCCCTGGACACCATACCAAGCACCCTTTACCAGGCAAAAAAAAGAAATCATCGAGAAACACCAAGCTGAATGAATGTGAAACACCTAGCAGTAATGCTATGACATGACTTTCCGATCCAAATGAAGCCAGTCCATCTTAATGTGTGTATTTATTTTCGCATCTTGCGCCAACTTTGTCCCAATTTATTGCGCCCCGCTTGCTGTTTTAACGCAAAAAGCTCCATTTACAGTTGATGACTAAAAGCAAATTCGTTAAGTGTAAACAAATGAAAAAAGTTGTTGTAGTGGCTGTTCACAACCAAAGTCGTATGATACAGTTCACCGAAGCCGTCGATTGGACCCTTTCAAAGTAAGTGAAGAATGTCAGGGTCCGTGTCTGCTGCATTCGGCTTCACCGTAACTCTTCCCTCCACGCTGATGCTCTGAATTCGTTGACTAAACGGAAGTGTGTACTTGAGGGTGCCTCTAACTATAAGATCAAACTCGTGTTGCAACACCCTTCCCCATCGCTCGCTTCCTGCTGGCGTGGTATGATTTCCTGGATTAGTGATGCGTATTTGGCCCAAGGATTCGGATCGTGAATGACGGAACGGTGTTCCCTCAAAAGAAAGTGGACTTTCAAGACCATAAACATGACCGATCTCAAGATTGGGATACGTAGGAGCATCGGGATCCTCAACATCATCGTCAGGGGTCTGCGTCGAATCATCATCTGATTTTCGCTGGCCCCATCGCAACCACCTCCGCACCTGAGGTCGGTTCCAGTATTGCGAGTCCGTTCCTGCATACTTAGATTTTGCGAAAATTACAAGGTTTGTTCTGTCGATTGTTACTGCAACCACATTCGGATTGCGGGCTTCCACCTTCATATCGAAGATGACATCTTGCTCGCTTGCAAGCACATTCTTCAGCGCCAGCACCTTAACCTCGCTTAGAGGATGGGTTGTGGCAAGCCAAAATCCAGTCGCCGCCAAACTGACAAGAAGGATTACCAATGTTAGGACCAGGCATCCAGCATATCGACCGAAGAATGAATCGTTGTAGCGAGACGCCTGGTACTGCCACTGCCGTGATGACGCTGGACGTCTGGGCCGTCCTGATCTCCCAGAGCGAATTGAAGAGATTAGTGGCTGTCGTTCGTCATCGGCGACAGCATCTGTATCGTAAGGAAGTATAGGTGATTTCTTCCCATTTCCGACAAGCTTGGGAGTTGAGACGCGAGGACTAGAAGGTCTCGACGAATGTCTTTGATTATTCCCGGGGAGTTTTGTTTTAATGACATTCGGAAAAGGCGATTCGTTATCGAAAAGTGAGGCATGGCCATTCCCATTGTTACGTCCCCAACGACCTATGTGATGGTGATGGTGTGCTGTCCCTCTAGCAGTTCCTGCATTGCTCCGCGCCGTACCGTTACCGTCATCTTCACCGGCAGTAGCTTCTGGAGTACTAGTATTAAATGTATTTGCGAATTTCATGCTCTTCTTCATAGCGACGCTGTGCCCGTGATCCATCATAGAACGATTCCTTTGGTCAATTTGACTCGCCATGGATGTGGCACTCGGCGTTCGTGAGTGGTATCTCCTCGGTCGGTCTTGGATATCTGGTGGGTTAGATTCATAGACAAATGTCTCCTCCGAGTCTGAAGAATTGGCTTCATCAACCGCACTGGCAACTTTCGCTTCAAAGATATCTGCTTTTGACGACGCTGGACGTCTAGTTAGCATAATTGATCCTACATTGTACAAATTCAAACTAGGCTGACGAGACGAAACGTGCGACAACTGTGACGCTGGCCGTTCAGAGCGCTCTGGCCGATCGGGGCTAACGACAGAGCTGCTGTCCCATGGTATATACAGTCCTTGACTGTATTGCCTTTCTGGAGACGGCAAGTCGGCAGCATCTGAAATGTCTTCGCGCGTAGTATGATGGTGATGGAGCTTAGGTCTTGAGAAGGGTAATAGCTCACCCGTTCCAGAAGCCACTGATGGGGTCTTCCTCGTGATCTTCTTCTTGTCCTTCTTGGGCCGGATTGTTTCGGAACTAGGTTTTGCTCGGATACTTCCATTGTTTCCACCTCCCGCCGAAACCATTGCAACCTGAGGTATCGAGCTGACGGTCTCGGTTTCTATCGTCATAGTTTGCATTGAGCCTTCTCCAGATGGCTTTCCTCGACCAGCCGACGTATTTGAGCTGTACTTGGTCGCTGGGGCACGCGTGACAGTCACGGGAGGTGGGTTAGCTGGCTTCATCTTAATGGAGCTCTTGCCGCCACTTTCACTTCCACTTTCATTGTTTGCTTTCGCTTTTGTAATTTTTCCCATCGCGCTGTCAACATGCTCCTGGGTGAATCCGTAGTCTCCCTTCTCAGCCACACCGTCAAGCCCATTGCCAGGAGTATTTGGTTGACTAACTTCCTGCACCGTTTCCAGCGTCGAACTGTTATTGCTTCCTGCTCTTACGGGTGTTCTCATGCCCGGAACCGTCAGCGAATCGTCTATTTCGTAGTCTTTCGCCTCTGCTTCTGGCTCTTGTTGCTCCCGGGCCTGCAAGGATGCTTTCTGTACACTGATGGCAGGAAGATCCTGATCAAGCTTTCGTGCTATGGGAATAGGCTGCTTGCCGACGGGTGGAGGTGACCGTAGCCTTGGGGATGTTGGCCAACGAGGTGTTTCTTTGGGAAGTTCGGAGGTGATGGATGGCTTTTGGGGGGCTGCAGCTCTTGTAGGGGGATCTGATGTAGCTGGTTTTAAGCTAGGTATTGAGGCGACTGAAAGTGCTCGTTGCTGTGCTGCTGCAGAGAGCGGATTGGTGTTTGCGCTTGTTGACCGGGTTGGAACGACATCGTTTGCACTGTTCTTTCGTGATCTCCCCGTCCGAGTCGTGGCGGTTTTAGTCCCGGGTCTGACAGGCGACGATTCTCTCGAAGGGACCGGCGAGCTACTGGCAGAAGCGGCTCGTGCTGGCAAAAGTCGTTTGGTGGTCAAGGAGGATGTCGATGAGTCGCGGCTCAATTTGGGTGTGACAGCAGTCGAGGCATCTTTGGAAGGCGCCGAAGTAGTAGTACTGCTTAGTTCTGAGGTCTGCTGGCTCAAACCTGCAAGCGAGGTAGATGATTTATCGGCCATCGTGGCTGTCTTGTATGGTTCTCGGGGAAGAATTGGCAGGCATGTGTTGTGGTGGTAAGTCGTACCTGGGGTGGGAGAGGGAATGGTACCGAAGATAATGATAGGATCCCAGTAGAGCTTGAGTGAGTCTGGTTGTTGGTTTGTTTAATAGAGGGTAGTGGGGTATCGTGGATAATCAAGAGGGACCTGCCATCAATGTAGAGGGAGGTCCAGCAGCGTGGGTGGATGATTGTGTTTGGTAAGAGTTGGGTGTTGTTGTCAAGATGAGGTGAAGTGAAATACAAGTGAGGATGTGAGTGATGTCTTGGAGTGGAGACCAAAACAGCTTGTCAGCGGCGCAAGGGGAAAACGTCGCTGCTTTGGACCTTGGCTGTTAGGACAACTTTTGGACTCACGCTGCCCGATTACTGGAACTGGACGCAATACACAATTATACCAGTGATCGTTTATAGTTATGTGTAATTCATCAAGATCAAGACAGCTTGTGCAAAAGGTGAACTGTGTGTGGTGAGTTGTGCAATATCGGAGACAGGCGGGGGACAGGCAGGAGACAACGAAAGACACGGACAGGGAGATGGGATGAATGAGAACAACAGCTGTTCTTTAGTGAATAAACGGTCGGAGATTCCCTCCCGCACACAGAAATTACGGTATCAGATGGGGACTTCCTTTGAGGCCTTTTTGGAGGCTTCCATTCTCCACCTCCACCTCCACCTTCACCTTCAGGAGCGTGGGTACGTATGTAGGTAAGTACCTTAGGTAAGTCGGTAACATTAAGTAACGGTGTGATAGATTACGGTAGGGCATTGTACAGTACAAGTACAGTAAGGCACTTGTAGTGCGGTTTGGGTGTGGTTTGTTATGGTTTGATGTGCTTGGTGTGCTCCCCCGGGCCAGCTTCCGGTCGCTAGAGGAGCTGATGAAAGCACTAGAACGTAAGGTACAAGTTCCTGGAGACCGCTGAGCGTTTAGCGGCTTGATAATCTGATAATATTGTCTACAGTACTGGGGCATTATATGTATCCACCACGTCTCAACCACTGGTGGTGTTTCTTGTGTCTTCAAATTGCAATGTTACAGAAGCGAGCTACGTGTGGCTTGACTTCCCCAGTACCAAAGATAGGGACGAAGGGATTCAACATAATTGGAAGCAGCTCATGATCTTCTGATCCCAAGCCACTTTTCTCCTCTTTACCGTGGATTGACAGCAACAGCGCATCCACCCTCTACTGTACTGTACTGCACTGTACTGCGATCTCTTCCCTGGAAGATCAGACCTTGCCTTAAAACTTTCTCCCCGAGCCTGCAGCTGGAAAATATAGACCTCTTGGCTCTGATATTTCCTCACGTTTCCCTCATATTCCCGGCAATCAGAAGAAGCTAGGAAGAGTAAAAGTCGGTGATGGTGCATGCACCCCGAAGCTTCTGTCAGCTTTTTTCCCTTCCTTTTTTTTCTTTTTCAAACAAACCTCGGCCCCAACGGAACCAAAATCCCATGCCAGAATTACTATCAGCAGAATCCGGCAAAGGCAAGGCAGATCATCGTTGTTGATCTTCTGCCACATGTGGCGTACATTGCCTTGTTTAACCATGTCCCAACCATGTAACCACGGCCCTGGGCCTTTGGTCAGTTGATCGAGCTGCTGCATCCAGATGCTCCAGAATCCTCCATAACAGTACGGTAAGTATGGACAGGATGCGGTAAGGACTCCAAGGTGCCGCAAATGATGAGGTAGTGATGTTTAACACAGAATCAACGACGTAAGTGTTCTCCCTTCCAGCGCTGGCCTCATTTCGATGGTCCGACGATGGTGCGACTGGGAATCATGTACATTTGACAGATCTTGGGGAACATGAGTGACCATCGGGACTCGATTGTGATTTCACTTGGACCAAATACAGCAACTAGGTGGCATAGCAATAGCATAGCAATACCACAGTATAGTAGTACCGGAATGGAGGAGTGGACTCGTGGTGGACGGTAGGCGACTCACCGTCCGCCAGGTGGTTTACATCATAACCTGCCACAGATCCAAGATAGATACGAAGTGCGACGTCGAATAATCAGGCTGCCGTGGATCGTATCTTTCTATTGCTCCTTTCTTTGAACCAGCAGGCGTATGTATGCACGCATGTACGAATCAACGCGTACAGTAAAGTATAGTGCAGCCATGATATTCCCGTCATCAACCAAGGGCCGACCTCTCCAAACTCTCCGCATGGCACAAACCTGTCACACCTGAAGTCCGGAGAAGCCAAGAGCCAAGTTCCCCCCCTCCCCTTCCTTACCTCACCTTACCTCACCTCACCTCAACTCCGACTTGTCCACGTTTCAATCATCTTGTCTAGAACTTCTCTCGTAAGCGGGGCGGTCCTAAGGTCTCGCGAGCGGCCGGAATCATTCAGGTACCCGGGTCCCCGTCTTCGTTACTGGAACAATGGCCGATCTATCTGACTGAGCATCTGCCCGCCCTTTCTGACGTTTCGAAAAGTGATGCGTGAGACGACTATCCCACCATAGGCCCTCCCGCCGCTTTTGCAATACCTAGGAGTATTTTGCACCACGTCCATTGCGACTCTACCAGCGCATCTTTGCTCTTCCCTTCAGTAACAAGTCGACGCCAACACATCTATACATATTTGCATATATCAAGTACCAAATGGTGAAATCAAGGACAGGACTCTTCGGTAGCGTTCTGCCAGCGTGACATCAGTAGTCAGTCATCTTGAGCTAGTGAATTATGTGTAATTAAATGCTACACTTGCACACCACAACACTACACTAAAATACTCGATCCAAATATTAATATGTACAGACTCGTTCGCACAAAGTAGTCCGATGCGCCTACATATGGAGAAAAAGGACCGAGACGTTGATGCAGCAGTCCTTCTGTATTCGCTGAGCATTGCCACAAGGGATTAATGCTTTGGGTATGATGTTTTTATAGCGAGATATCAATAATGTAGGCACTCGAACATGAAATGATAAGTTTTTGGAATGATTAGATAGCTTGTTGGAGGGTTTTAATATTACAATTCGTGTCATAACGCCATTTCCGCAACTTGAGCGTCTTGTTAGTCGTCCAGTTCTGTCATAGCTGTAAATGTGGTCAGCAGTTATAAGTCAAAGTAATCTGACGCATATGGCAGTCCAATACTTTTGCACAGAGTGACAAAAAGCAGAAGAGGTAATGAATGACTTGAGTAAAGCCCCTTTTCCTTCTGTATTGAAAATATTGGGCCGAGGGTGCGATTCCGAGCTGCTAAGAAGAAGTTTCCATACTCACTAGTCATTATCATTATTCCTCCTCGTCGCTCGTGAACTCGATATTAGCTTTTACCTCCCTTTTGACCTTGGTCACCGCCTTCTTCGGTCTCTCCTCAGACTCCTCCTCCTCGTCGTCATCCTCCTTATCGTCATCGAGACTAAGGCCTTGAGCTGCTAGTGATTTGTTGACCTAGGACACATGTCACGTTTATGGCCTTAACGATGAGTGATATTAAATACCTCGGGGATTGCCTTTAACAAAGCTTTGTATTGGTCAAGCGTCAAAGATATACCCTTTCAAAATATTAGCAATAGAGCCATTTTCCAAAACCAGAGACTTCAATATCATTTTCGGATTTTGCCGTAGAAGAGTCTATCAAGGCACGCTAAGTCAAACATACACTAGTACAACGATACACTCTTGGGGAAATGTAGACAGTTGAAACTTCTTCTGCCTAGCTGCCAAAGTCTGGCGTTGCCACTCTTCCGTTGTCCGGCGAGCGTGTCTCAGTGTCAAGATGTGTGTTTCGGCATATCTTGATATACTGTCAAAGCTCTACCTTTGCAGAAACAGTTGATGAGAGACACATAAGGCCGAACGAGTTACCTTTTTACCCGGGAGATATACATCATCCTTTTCGTAGTACTCGCGAATGTTGATCAGCTTCGTATTCTTGAATTCAGTAATGTTGACGCGTTTCGGATTGCGACCACCGGTAGAGAGCTATAGAGTTAATTACCATGCCATTCTTCAGTTCAAGGGCACTGCAAGTTAACATACGCTCCAAAACTCTTCTTCAGCAACTGTTGGCTTGCCGATAGTCTTTGCTTTCTCCTTCTTGCTCTTCTTGCTTTTTGGGACCTCCTCGTCACTATATTCAATATTACCCCCGTCAGACTCATTGTCGATTTCGTCGATGGTTCGTTTAGATTTTGCCATTGTATCTGATCACTAAAGCACGCCGCTGTACCTTTGCTTGCTTCTGGTTTACAATAGTTAGAATGCTTTCAATATTTCCTACGCTGCGTTTGGTCGTTAGGGAGGTTAATAGAGCCGTGATGACGATGGGAAGACGCGCCAAAACGTGATCAAACGCGATAGGGCTGCAGGGGCAAGTGATGTGGCTTGATTGGACCACTGTTTCATAGGGGGCTCTAGAAACTAAAGTAAGCACGAACGTTTATGAGGGACACGTAGTTTCACAGAATTGAAAGATTGTCTGGTCTGATCTGGAGATGACAACTTGCGCTTCGGCCGCGTTTTACACTACCATGATATAGTTCCCCGCGATTCTCCAGCTCTTCAACTGAAAATAAAAGCCGTTGTCAATCCACCACTTAAAGAGTTTATTCCCAGCATGCGCCAGCGCATTCGCGACAATGAACGGAACTAGCGGAGATGCGATCCAAACGAATGGCGACAGTTCTCCTGTGGCTGGGAAAGAGAAAGATGTTCCAATAACCTCCCCAACTACTTCTAGCTCCCAGTTGGATTCGGGAAATCTTACTACGAAAGCGCTACGTTTTCTCTCTACTGCTTCGGTCGAGACGTTAGGAGGAATTGCTGTCGGGTTGGCAGCATGTACATACTTGGTGCTGGGAAGGCTGGGGCTGGTACTCATTGGCGCAGTTGGTGGTATTGTTCTACACGCAACCTGGGAAGAACGCCGCTCGGAGACTGGAACAGATGAAGACACACGGAGGGAAAAGACACTTGATATTGTGAAGAGATTACTCGACCTAGAGGACAAAAAGGCGCAGGACGAAGATGTTGACTTTGCACCTCTTGGGAGTAACTTTGATGCCTTCCGGCCAGAGACTGCTGCCGCTCTCAATGATCTGGTCGATGCTGTAGTTCGGGATTATGTGAAATGGTGGTACAATCCGATATTGCCAGAGGAGCAGTCATTCCCTACATCAACCAAGCAAACACTCACGAAATTTATACTGGCGGTGTCAAACCACCTATCCAGGAAGCGACCAGCGGATGCCTTTCTGAACTTTCTCACAAACTCTTCATCAATAGTCATAGTGTTTCTCAGCGAACTATCCAGCGCAATGGCAGTATTACAAGGAAGCAGCATGTCTCCGGCTGAAGCTGTACACACCTATCTTGCCGAAAACCCTGGATCAAACCTGGCTAATGTCCTAGATACAAGACAACAGGCAAAAAAGTTCAACATGATTGCGGAGGACATCTTACAAAACTTTATTGATAAGAAGACGTATGAATGTGAGCCAGCCAAGACTTTTTTAAGGGAAATATTATCAGGGGTGGTACTTGAAATGACTTTGAAAAGCTGCTCTAAACCGGAATGGATAAACGGGTGGATTGTGCATCTGCTCGAAGCCGGCGAACCAGATATAAGCCAAGCCATAGATGCAGGCATGGAGAGTACCAATAGCTCAAACATCGATGCTATAGATGGCAACCTTGGAAATTTCGGTGTGGCGAAAGTACCAAAGTCTTTAGTAGTCAAGCAAGAAGAGAAGAAGCATAAGAAGCGATTAAGCAAAGCCGAAGAAGCTATGGAGGAAGCTATGGAAGAGGCGCGGAGACTATCTACGCTTATTGCTGCTGAAGAAGTGAAGAAAAATGAAGGCAAACCCGATAGTCCTGTCAAGATGAACGGCCTGGGCATACCGTTCGAAGTTCAGAATATCAATCAAGTCAGCAAATCCTCTACTTCAGAAGATGTCCCGGAAGTTCCAAAGCCTATTGCACCTGCATCTGTATCGAAAACGCCTTCTTTCGACCTAAAAAGTCCGGACTGGAGCAATGATGAGCCTCTAGCGGCTACTCATATGCCTTCCGTTCCTCCTGCTAGTCAGCCACAGTCTCCAATGTCTGTCCAAACAGGAACAGCTGTAGTAGCTAAACCACAAGGTTTTACTAGTTTCGATCAAATTCTACCAGCACAAAATCTCGTTCCACTTCAAGGCCGGCGGCAAACTGTCTCTCTCACACTACACAATGCAAACATAACTATATTCGATGACTCAACTCCAATGGAGAAAGGAAGGATACGGAGTAAACCTGCCGGGGACATACTGGTACAAATAGAACCTAAATCTGACCAACACCCGGGATGGATGATTGTGCGACAATACGCTGATTTTGAAACTCTACATGAAGTCTTAAGACGTATAGCACAAATTTCTGGGGTAACAGCATTCGCGGAGCAACATCAGGATCTACCAAAGTGGAAAGACCACACAAAAGCTTCTTTGCGTGGCGAATTAGAGCGATATCTGCGAGATGCTTGCTGGTATCAACAACTTGCGGAAAGTGAGGGGATGAAGCGGTTCCTTGAAAAAGATCAGGGACAATCTTACGCAAAGGAGAAAAGTAGTTTTGGTTGGCCGACTCCATCAGCGTTTGAAAATATGGGTAAAGGAATGTTGGACGTGCTCGTTAGCGCTCCTAAAGGTGTTGCAGATGGTGGAAAAGTGATAGGTACAGGAATCAGCGGGGTTTTTTCGAACATTGGAAATCTAGGTCAGAAAAAGGCAGTGCCACCGGCTGCACCAGCGCCTGCACCGTCGCCTGCACCTGTAACCGCTTCACCAACTAATGGAGTCACTAGCCATGCTTCAAGTATTGGGATACATTCTTCAGGAAGGTCTTCTACATCAAACTTGCCAAGAATGGAAAGCACAGTTTCGCTGAGCGGCTCTCGGAGGGGAAGAGCATCAGAAGATTCTCTTAGGGCCACACCTATCATTCAAACCCAACCATCCAAAATACAGCCAATGGAGAGGCGACCAAGTTACAATCCTGATGAGAGTGACCGCGAGATTATCGTCCCATCCGCAAGATCGTCTATTAGTCTTGGCCGCAGGAGTGCAACACATTCAAGAGAGCCAAGTCAAGCACCATTGTCGAGGAGAGCAACCCCATTATCCTCTCCTCTTCACGGAAGCATGGAGAATTTCCGTCTTCCGCCTCCGCCAACAGATATGCCCGATGATTGGTGTCAGGTCTCTGAAGATTCTGCAGCGAACAACCGGTCAGATACTTCGGTACGCACATCGACAAGCATTGCACCTTCTCCTGGGCGGCCTTCTCTTTCTATACCTAGACGACCTTCCGAGCAGGCCACACCTACGACGCCCCGTCGGCTCTTGCGAGACAATACGCCGCTTACCGAACAAGAGACAAAGGTCGCAATTGAACTCATATTTGCTGTGATTAATGAACTTTATACTCTATCCTCTGCTTGGAATATTCGCCGCACACTCCTAACAGCTGCCAAGCAATTCCTACTCCGCCCTGGAAACCCATCCCTTTCTTCCATCCAGTCTCTCATACAGGACTCGATAATTGCATCGAATACTTCTGATTCGGGAATTGCTACCCACTTGCGTAAGATCAGAGAAAATGCTCTGCCTACAGCCGAGGAGTTAAAAGCATGGCCGGCTGACATGGCATCGGAAGAGAAGCAGAGACTTCGCGTAAAAGCGCGCGGCCTTTTTGTTGCGAATGCAATCCCAGAAGCATTGAAGGGGGTCATGGGACAAGCCGCATCGGAGACGGCGATGGGCCGTGTCTTTGATTTAATACAAGAAGAAGAGGTTGCTAGAGGTTTAATGTTTGGGCTGCTATTGCAGGGCGTTCGTGCTATTACGCATTAGACGATGAAACGTTAGCATGTATCCAGGTAGTGCACCTGGGAGATATTATATATGATTTAATCATGTTGTACATTATGCAAATTATGGAGCGGAGAATTTGGTGGCTATGCCTTATATTGTAGTCTTACCCGTCAATGTCATTTTATACTCTGCACTCATTTCAGATCGCAGATCTATCTTGTTGTTCTTTATATTATGATGAGCTCGGGAAGCTCCAAGCGTCACGAGGCTTCTAATTCCAGGTGACTGGAGGTACTGGTGGTGCATTGGATCTGAGATCTAGCCCATACTAAAGTACGAGATCCATTTACAAATTCCTTTCCCCAGCACGAGTGTGCTATTGCCTTGTAGTACAAGAGACCTACAAATCCATATCTCTTGTGTGGAAAACATTATCCAGCTAGAGCTTTAGCAGGCTGATTACTTTCTTGCCATAAAACGAATGTGTCAAAGAACCATACACAAGTAGTGACCTATAGATTGTCTTCGAAAAGGTCGAGTTTGGATTTCGATTTAGAAAGCGCCCCGCTATAGTTGCCGTGCAGTAATTCATTTCCAGTATAGCATTGATCGATACTTCGAAGATGGAAGAAGCTATCACATACACAGCAGGATACGCGCTTTGCACTTGAAATTAGTAAGGGGGTAATCAAACGGCAATGGGAGACACATCTGTTTCTTTAAGTGTTACGTAGTTCCTCGGATATCACATGAAGCATATTCTGAGGCATGGCTGATATTTTTCATTGCTTTTTTCGTGATACCTTTTGAAGCAAGTTATAAAAAAGTCAAAACTCCTAAGCGAGTTCAAGCTCAGGGGCAAAATGCGCTAACTGCTGATGGTTAAGCATTCCTTCGAACGTCGCTTCATTAGGAGTCAAGCACAGCATACTTTTTGCGAGTGTAATGGATGAATATATGGCATGTTCTATATTTCCAAAGGCCCAAGGAGTCTAGAATGAGTACTTGGCTTGATTAGGCGACTAAACTTGTATTAAGCTCTATAAAGTATATATCGCGTGCCATGCCATATATCCTGGGGCATTGATCGCTGGATTCTCATAGTACCCTCTCAACAGTAAATGGATCCCTCGAATTCTCATCATCTTCAAAGAATGTATTGATTCCAAACGGCGGCGGCAGTATCCGTTACCTGCCGAGAACTATCGTGACCGTATCATTGTCCCTAAGGAATATGAAGTATATTTTGTCCATTATCAGCCCAACCTAAGAATTCCTATATCCTTGGCCCACATGTGACTTAAGCTATGCCTGCCACCAGGAAAGTTATCAAGGTCCATCACCATAGTTACTTCCGGATACTGCAGGCCTGGAGCTTGAACTTTCTCGAAGTGGACCATTGAAAAAGACGTCGAAGTTCGCCGAAGTCATTGTTCCGCCCATCACCCTTGAGTCGTCTTTCGTAACGCCTACTTGGTAATTCACCACTTGTCCGGCTGGAGCTGGGGGCATTTTAGCATCGTCGACCGTACCCAAAAACGCCGCTGAACGATCCTCCATTCTCTGAATAATGAATTGGTGCCCTTCTATAGAGAGAGAGCGCGACGTCGTTGATAAGCTACTCGCCGTGGAACTTGGCACTTGTAATGCTGACCGGTGATAATCCTGTCTTTGGACCATCAATGGTTGTGAGGGTGTTGAACTTCCTCTGGGACAGCTTTGGTTGGCATACACGCCAGAGGAAGTAGATCCCGCATTGCTCGAATTAGAGGTGAACTGTGGTGAATTGTCTTTCTCGTTCATCGCTGAGTAAGGGATATTACTGGCAAGTTGAGCTCGTGAGGAAACTGCTTCAAGATTTGATATGAAAAAGTCGAGATCAGCGATTAGAATATCGAATTTTGGCTTGTCGCGTATTGCCCACGAGGTCGATCGTCGAACGTATGATAGCTTTACTCCAGCTCTACTGCTCAAGTATGGTATCTTTCCCTTGGGTTCGGTGAACGAATTTGGCTGGCCACTCTTCACAATCGCAAGTTTGTTTCGTGACTTGCGGGGTAATAGGCAATACTTATCTTTGAGCAAATCTGCACTTCCTAGTATATCTGCGATGCCCTGCAAGCTTCTACGAATCACTGTGCATTCGAGCCCCCATTGGTTCCCAGAATGGTTTTGTTGGCAACAAACACTTGCGCCGGACTGCAGCGTCTGGCGGCAAGTATCGAGTCGAGACTGGAGCAGAGATAACTTTAAACAAGCCATCTCATAGTCATACTCGTAGCTCTTACTCAACTCGAAGTAGTCAATCAACTCAAGACAGGTCCTAAACAGAGAGGCTACTGCAACGGTACCAAGAGCGAGTCCCGCAGCCTCGGCCATTCCGTGCTTGTAGGTTACCGCTCGTGTATAACAATCGATAGCTGGGATATAAGAGAATCATGAAATCTTCATCTCGAAACGGCATAGAAGATCTTGAAGTATACTCAGCAGCTCATGCGCAGCAAGCTATAGCCACAAAGTCGGTACCGCGCCACCCTCTGGAGCATTCGATCTTTTGGTATGGCCGGGCGTTAATGTGCTGTCAACTTGTCATTGGATCAGCTTTTGAGATCGTTAATACTATTCGTTCGGCCTTAATTCTTCAAGGTATAGTAGTACAAGGAGGAAGCACCACGGGATGCTGGCTAACGACCGTGTTGGGGCTCGCCTTCTTACGTCTTCTCCACTGCGAGTAATCCATGTGCGACTGTTACTACAGTTCAACCGCTCACAATCACCCATTGCCAATATCAAAGTCATACATCACTTTGTTTCATACCATATGCCGGAAAACAGTACCCACCATAATTATTACGTTGGACCTTCGAACTCGCACAACAATATTGAGCGAATCGGAGACCATGGTAGAGGATTTCTAGGTCAAATAGGCGGCGAACCTGCTAATATGACGAACCAAAATAACTCGCACGAAGGTATGCTTCAGACGAGTCACATTATGTTGTGTAAAGACGTATGCTTATGTGTTTTCCCCTTAGACACACACAAGCTATCTCACCACGCTCTGTTACTCGAGGAAAGGCTTCAACAATTGGAGCGGAATGCTGTTACCTTTCAGAAAGATTGCAACGAAGCCCGCGAGGAACATTACGGTGATAATAACAAGTACAACTTCGAAGCGGGTGAGTTGTACAGGGTATGGCATCCTACGAATACAGAAGTGCACCTTTGCACGTTTTTGGTTGTTTTCACCAAAGGGACTACAATGACTTGTCTCAAAGTCGTACAATGCGACCCGGATCAAGCTGACTACAAATTCCAACACACGCATGGGAAATTTAAATTATTTCATGACCAGCCGGGGAATCGCCGCTCGACGAGACTCAAACCGACTGCCCAGCAAGACGAAGAGGATTCGGACGAGTATTTAGTTCATCTGCGGAAGGAGCAAATAATGAAAGATAACTGCTGGGTTGATATGGCCACCCCCTGGAATATCAATTGGCAGAAAGAGTATCTTTTTGTCTATTGTGGCTGTCTTGACAATAAGTCATTCCTCAGAGCTAGAGCACGCCATCTACTTCTATATACTGCACAGGCCAGTAGCAGTTCTGGTTAGTGGTCTTATTTCTAGCACCTCCGATGAATATATTGATTAATATAAGCTACTGCTAACGAGCATTCTACTAGCATACTAGGTGCTCTTATTGCCGAGAAGAGAACAGGTGATAACAATACCTTCAAGGAATTCGGTTTCTCTTCTATCACCTGTTCGACGCTGATTCCGATGAGCCAATATATGCCGAAAATATGAGATTAATAGGTAAAGGAAATCCCAGACTGCTGGAGCGGTATCGAAACCACAAATTGGCAGTGGTATAGAGCCGCCCTAATCATCTAAAGTATCTCAGCTAGATGGGATTACAAGGATGATTAAGGCCAGGCAAATGAGTTCACTCGACAGAAGTCAGATATCTCACTAGTTACAGTAGATTCCCTCGCTCTTGGAAAATCAATAGTAGCCACCATCTGTCTTTTAGACAATGGGCTGGAGCAACATCGCCTTCTTCAACGGTCAGTCTCGTAAGAAAGGGAGCTGCGGAACTACGGTCTTTGCAGTAGCTTGATCTCGCTTCAAGCCCACTCACCATCATCGGTAACATCCATTGCGAGGATGCGCATAGTTTCTAAAGCATGTCCACTTAGACATGAACTCTAAATGTACCCGGGTTTATATTCTACTACCTAGTGATATCGGCCTCAACTTCATTCAATCGCATCTTTGTCTATGCCATGCCATGACTCCTAGCATGACCCGGCAGGGAATAAATATATGAGAACTAACAGAGGCAGTCAAGGCTGTGATAAATTTTATGGGCTCATCCAATGGGCTGCAGTGTAAGTACTACTGGACGGAGCAATTGTAAGTGGGTATTGTGCTGTACGCTCATCATGAATGACTCTTCACTTTCATGAGAGCAGTACGAAAGATATTGTAAAGTTATAATAAAAGTTTGCTTTGTTGACGTTAACACGTGAAGGTCACAACTGGATTTTCTCATTTGATCTTGAATGTAGTGCCTATTGTACATAACATGTCAAATAGTAGAATTTTTTTTTCATTATGGGTTTATTTCGCGACGATTGTTAATATGACGGAGTATCAACTTTTTATAAAATGTTGCATTTGGCAGACTTAAAACTCTAAACTTTAATCTGAATAGTTTTACGCCTTTTACAATAAGCAAGATAGAACTGGTGGTGTCCTCTCGGTTCTATCATACAATATTACCTGATATATGATATATCCCATTTAACACAAATATACGGCTAAACTAACGTCGGATGATGTAAAAGAGAACAAGAATTCTTAGGCTCCAAAAAGTATGAGGTAAAAAAGCAGACCCGTGCGAATGCAGGTACGCAAGTGCTGGGTGGTCTACTCCATCAGTTACTATTTGACTATTATTGGGAAAACTATTTTGTCCCTGGTCCACACTTTTCGAATACTTTCATGATCCTTTCGGTTTATATACAAGATAAGATTTCAATTTTATTTGCGGAGCAATGACAACTACGGTACTTATTGTCTGTGCACTGAAGATAGTCGCTGTTGTGATGTGTCTTTTCAATGATGGAGGTTGGAGATCATCAACTAGCTCGCACCAACAGTAGCTAAACCTATTTCAAAGCAGCAATGAATGCTTGGTATCTTGTGGTGCAACACTAAAGAGCAGATGTTCACCAGCTCTTGCTTAAGCTAGTTAATACTAAACAATTCCTAGAAAGCCAAAAATGATGTTTCAAAACCGCAATTTGTTTTGGCAGGTTACCAACATATAGTACCTAACGCAACAACAGCAGAACCGCGGTTCAAAGCCATCTCATACGGTGTTGGGTCTGCCGACACGTTGAGAGTGATAGTAACGACTCTCGTGAAAGAGTTTCGAGTGACTGTGTATTCGCCAATGCTTGTACTAGTGTACATTTATAATAGTGTAACAGGTTGGCAACCCTGAAACTTACGGTCTGCTTCTGCCGTGAAGCGCAATGATCAAGCCTTTCACTTTGATGGTGATCATACAACGGATGAACGCCACGGGAGGGAATCATGGGCAAAAAGCCTCGTGGTAGCCGTGCGAACAGATGGTCGATGAGACTGCAATTGCAATGGTGTAACTTGGCATAGCCCCTGGGATCTTGGTAAACACATCTGGAAATTGGTCCTACTAGTATGCTGGTCGCGCAAACGTCATTATTTGCGATACAATGGTATATGGCACAGCAGGCTGTGCCCGGGCGAGAGGGTGCAGTTGTAGTTGGGGGCTTGATATAATTCTCTGCGGCGTAGGTAGCAGTGAAGATACAGATGGTGTGTAGAAGTTTATGTAAGATGCAAGGAGTTTTTCTACTTCTTAGAAAGCTGACGCCCCCATTCGCTGCCGTGTGTCGGTCGATACCTCCGTACCTGCGTTTGGTCTTGGATCTTCTTGCATGCTAGGAGAAATGGGAAGATACAGAGGGAAGGGGGGGTGGTAAGGGGAAAGGCTCCAGGGCTTCAGTAGATGTTTCTGGAGTAAGGAGTGACATTCGTATATGTGGCCTTCTATTACTTGTTTCAACGGTTCAGCGAGGTGTTAGGTTGTAAGGTTGTAAGGTTTCTCATCTGGCGGCAGCAAGAGGTCAGAGCTGTTGGAAACATTGTTCGTTTCCTCCAGGTGTCTGGGAATACCCCAAGATTGATAATCTCGACAGTCTTGACACAGATCACTACGACACCACCCAAACATTGTTATACGCTGCTCTTGTGGTGGGTTGGGGGAAACTATTTTGGGTTCTGGTGTCCAGAATATAGTGAGCTTTCTTCTACTTCTACATTTCCCGGCCTCAGCTCCGCATCGATCTCCAAATAGAGACAGACGTTCGCCAATCGATTCGGCCCCAACAGGGCTATATTCTATTCTGTTCAAATAGCCGTATGCGGTGCACTAAATATGCCTTAAGGAGTATAGGTATCAGAGCCAGCAACCCACATATCCATGTCACCAATCGCAGGACGGTCTCTCCAATATCACCCAGGCGTTTATACATGCTGCACATCTCGCAGTCGTATGTGCACGTAATCGGTACGCACTGGACTGTCCTCCAGGCATCGTGCAACCCCTGCAAGCCATCCGTCCAGTTTCCCCTCGACCTTGCGCCCATCGTGAACCTTCTTCCATTCTGTTTCTTTTTGTGACCGACAACGCTCTACATCAATGTCCTAACATCTTGTTCTTTCCAATCGCGGTGCTTCGGTATCTTATCTGGTCAATACTAGCCTGCCACCCACTGGCCATTGTTCGGCATTGAATGCCTGCACCGCATACACCCCCGGATTCGATATCTGGGAAACGAGTACCGCTTAGACTGCCAATTTGGAAATTCTGGTACTTGGACCATATACATACCTGCGAGCGGCAAAGAGGCGGAGGACACGAAAACAAACACATATACTATTCAAGCGCATTCTAGAGCGTCGAGTGCATTGTACCATACCCAATCTCGAAGACAACAAAAGACGCGAGACGAACCATTCTCAAAACGCACCCATACAAAAGTACGTTCGCACTTTGACCACCAACCCAATCAACTTCACGCTGTGAATGGTACCTTGAAGTCAATTTTTTCGATTGGCGTTCTTTTAATTTCATGCTGGGGGTCCACTAGTTATTTAGCAGTAACTTACGGGGGGGTGGTCAAAGGTTGAACCTACTGTTTTCAACCCCGTGCTGCTGATCCAGGACACAGAAACCACAAATACCCTGCGAACCCACGACTCTGCCAATACAGATTGAGGCTCTTGGTGCTATCCTCAATTCTATCCTCTAACCGGCAGAAATCCAGCGGCCTCCATCGTGGAATCTTCGTGGAACCGAACTTGCTACATCAAAATTTATGCGAGAGCTACCGGGCACATATCAGGGGTCGTGGCTGGGCTAGTGATTTCCAAACGTCGTCGGTGGAAGGCACCCTAATCGCAATGACCGCCCCTGAGCAGAGAACAAAGTCAAATAATCAATCCTCCTTCGCAACCGGTAGTACAGCCAATAACCTCACTAACATCTCCTTGAACGATCCTGAGTCTAATCTACAGCAACCTCCATCCTTCACATTGCGCTCCCGGAGTCGTGGTTATCCCACACCGCAAATACCCCCTCATGGCCCTGAGAATACTTCTAACTCCCACCTCCTAACCCCTCCTGAGCTGCGAAGAGATCCAGCCGCAGAAGGTGTGGTTAATTATAATCGTTGGTCGCGCTCGTCTTCTTCATCAAGGGAGCCGAACTCTGCGCAACGATCAGCTTCGAGGCGGATGAGCTTCGGAGCCCCCGTCTCCTTTAATTTTGGATCTCCTGAACAAGACAAGCCGTCGACCAAACGCCTGCAGAAAAGTCGGCCATCAACAGGAAGCTCCCCTGCCCGCCAATTGCCAGCGGTTCGACTGTTTGAGTCCTCTGTGAATCCACTTCCACCTATTTTAAACCTACCCAGCCTGCAAATACCTGCTATAACGTCTTCCTCATCTCCAAATACGGGTTCTCCTTCTACGGCCGGGCTACTCTCAGCTGCTGTGAAATCAACTGTTCCAGACTACTACTCCACTTGGGAATCCACTCCTCGCGATTTTTCGCAGTCAATATCGCCTCCCCGGTCGAGATCTGAAAAAGTAGGCTCATCCACGTCAGTTGGGTTGAATGGGGAACGCATAAATCAAGAAACCGGAAAGGAAGCGGGGGAATTACCAAGAGGGCATTCTCGAAATCGCTCAGGGAAAAGTAGTGGATCGCTTCGAGGTTCGAAGCAACCCTCACAAAAAGCTATGTTGTCAAAGGCCCTCCAGAAAGCCAATACCGCAGTGCTCCTTGATAATGCACAAAACTTTGAAGGAGCCACTCAGGCTTACTCGGAAGCATGTGCACTTTTACAACATGTAATGCTTCGCAATTCGGGAGACGATGACAGGCGGAAGCTGGAGGCAATTGTGAGTTAGAAGGAGATATGAAGTGTGGACATGGCGCTAATTTGAATACAGAGAAATACATACACCAGCCGAATAAGTGAATTAAACAAAATATCTTCTCCTCAACAGAGCAATGATAGCAAGGCCCTTCCTGCGAGGCCAGAGAGTGGAAATTATACTATGAATGGCCGTCAATCTCTATCTGAAGACGAGGAGCCAGTGATTATAGAAACAGCTACAGTGACGAGGATAGTCAATGATCAATCTTACTCACCCGACGAGTCTTCAAAAAGCCGAGAGATCCCTGCGTCACAGGTACCTCGACGGCGAGAATCGTTGCTACCGTCCAGCCTAGATCCAGGACAGTACAGGTCAAGAACTCCACAAGAACAGCCCAGTAGTCGTTCGTATTCTAAATCACCCATGCGAGAGCCTCACCTTGGGAATCTCGATCTTCCACCACCAATGGAAACTTTGTATATGCCTCCACCTCTATCTCCACGACGGCCTCTATCACCGATGACTTTTGAACCATCGAATAACAATATTAGTGAGAAGTCACAATCCTCCCATCTCTCGACCCAGCTTGCCAACCCAGGGACCAAACTGTCAGCTCCAAGTAAGGGACACAGCAGAATGCCTAGCAACGAGTCTATGTCTTGGCTGGATACCATCGACGAATCTGGGGGCTCGAGTCGAGCTTCATCTGTACATTCGAGAACGTCCTCTAAGGGGGTAAGGAGGAAACATATTCGCGCTGCAAGCGGCGCAACAGAGGCCGAGTTCGATGCTGCGCTAGACGCTGCCGTGGAAGCTGCCTATGACGATGGTTTCGAGCCTATGGAGCAGCCAGATCGAATTCATTATGATTATGAAAATGATGATGAGATCGTTGCAAACGTGAGGCGCAGGGTAGAATTAGCTAAAGAAAGAGTGCGCCAGTCAGAGCGTGAAACTGCAATTCAAGATGCGCTTGGGAACGAACGTAAGAGGCAACTAGCCAAACAGAATGCTACGCCTCAGGAGGCTTTTGAGAGTTCTTACGATGGGAATGACTCTGATGAAGAAGAACGGATGTTAGAGGAGATGACTAGAGGTTATGTGCTGGATGATTTCGAGTTTGGATTGCAATCAAAATCGGCCCTGCCGAGAGAGTCTGATTCTAGCGGGTTTTCTGGACGGACATGGCATAGCTCCATAGGATCAAATCCAACAACCGCCGGTACAACACTTTCGACTGTTACTGAAGCTTCCAACATGCCTCAGATTCCTTCATTGCTGTCAAAAAGCCAGGCTCCCATTCATCCACCACCAGCGCAAGCACTCCCGCCTCCCCCAATTAGTACAAGTCAGCCACCACTTTCCATACCACAAGGCGTTCGAAGTCGCAGGCTCTCCGGACAGAATGCCAAACAGTTAAAGATCGAGACTAGTACACCTGCAGAGATGGGCCCATTGACACTACCTCCTTCTATGCCTCCACCAAGGATACCCACTAGCAATGATCCAGTGCAACCGAAGTCCGCTGGCGTACATCGAACACGTCAACCGCTGCAGGCCACGGGTACCTTGCCACCCCCCATACCACTGTCTGTCCGTCAAGCTTCATCGCCTTTTCCAGGTCCAAGTCCAACGGAAGTTGTATCACCCCCTACACCTACCCTTTTCAAGACATTTACAAACGAGTATGAGCCGAATGGGCAAATACCCCGGTCAGGTTCTCCTGGACGTGCACCATCCAGGACTGGATTGAAGAAGAACTTCTCTTCGTCGAGTCTGCAAAAGATGAGAAGTCGCAATCTATCTGTCTCTAATCTTGACGATGGAGACCGGTCACCAGCTACACCATTGAGCTCACAATTTAGCAATAGGGATGCTAGTGGGAGACTCCCGGCTATGCCAACCCTCCCTACACCTATCGCAGCAGCTTTCAAGGACAAGATGAATGGTGTGCCAACCGGCGGTCTATATCTCTTTAATAGTGATATTACGTCTCCAGATAGTCCGAGTTCGCCAAATCCTATGGGGGAAGGTGCACCTATACCCTTAGAGCCTTGTCCCACAGAATTTCTCCTTCGTCCCTTCTGGCTAATGCGTGCGTTATATCAGACCATTGCCCATCCTAAAGGAGGATATCTTTCTACCAAACTCTTCGTTCCGCGTGATGTATGGAGAGTGAAAGGTGTTAAGATCAAGAATCTTGATGACAAAATCACAAATTGTGATTTCTTGACGGCGGCGCTCCTAAAGCTTGCTCAAGTGGACACCTACGATGCTGATGCGGTATTGGAAGAGATGCAGGCTTTGGAAGGTGTTCTTGACCAAGTGCAGGTGGCCTTAGCTAAGAAGCTAGGTAACGAGGTAGGATCTCAGGGCTCGGGGGGTATGTTCAAGGATGCGACTGGGGAGCCTGAACCTGGGAATGTTAGCAAGTCCAATAGCACTGCCAGTAAACCTTCGTCGTTTTCATGGCGTCGTTTGCGTACGAAAAATTCGGGGGTTGGACTAGCAAATACCTACTCGAACAAACCGAATGCCGGAGAAAGCTCAAAGGAGGGACTAGTAATGGGTACTTTACCCATGACATCAACAGCTGTATCCAAGGTCCGATTTGTAAAGCGGGATGTCAGCCAGGTGGATTTTTCGGGTCCGAATGCGAATTACATGGGAGCGTTGGCAAGGCTCTTCGACGCTGCGCAAGCCTTAGGTGAGTTACTTCCTTATCAGTCAACTTTTGAAAGACATTGCTAATAGGCTATCATAGACCAAATCGCTCGTCAAGTCGAGGATCCAGGGCTCCGGCACGCTGACAAAACTCAAGTCGGACTCGAGCTCTGCACTCGCCACGCCGCCGAATTCTTCGGCTTTTATATATGTCGCTTCGTTTTAACCGACGTGGCGCTACTTTTGGACAAGTTTATTAAGAGAGGAAGTGAGTGGGTGCTCGTATAAAAGCATGCATTGGCCATGTTGTTGGATTCACATTAAGCGGCGTACGCTTAGCTCTAACTGTTTGTTACGATTGTTATCATGACAAACTGATTTTATTACTTTATGATGGGTATGGCGTCCTAAGGAAAACCAACATGTTTCAGACCATAGCGTACCATGATTGTTTATTTTTGGGTTCAGGGGAGCATTGGGGCATTCTATACCTAAGATGTATTTGTATAGCGACACACAAGAGGTGTTCGTTCACGTTATCTAGATGTGTGGAGCAGATATGGATGTATATTGGTGGATAATTGAACATAATGAGACGCAAAAACATGTCTTTATTTTACTGACCCGTGTTAAAAGTCGCAGCTATCTTTACTTCAGGACTGAAGCTGCTGTAAGCTGCTTTGGCTGATCAAAAGCCAACTTGCACTGAAGAACAATGCTTTCCATGAAGACAATTGCGCTAAAATTAGATAACTCGACGACATATAGACATTGATACTAAGATGATAATTAAACAAAAAGAGAGAGATGCCAAATAACATACATAAGCTTTGGCAATTCACGTAAAGCGAGTGAGTGTTAATTGGTTGCAGTACCCACTCTTCGCTGCAATACTAATCGATTGAAGATGCCGACTGGCCTTTACGCCAAATTTCTGCTTTATTATTGTGTTCCAGTGTGTGATGGTATATTCGCACAACATCATACGCAAAAGTATCTAACATGCTTTGTGTGCATTTCTACTCTTGGTTAGTTCTTTCTATATGCTACATGCATTTGTTGTTATGAAATCTCCAAGTCACGTATTTCCCAATTGGCTTTTTCAGGAGGCTTTCTACTGAAAAAAGAAATTGCTTTATCACGCTCACATAATGATTATGCAGCGGGGTTTTCATATAACCAGGTAACTACAATACATCAAAATCCACTAATAAAGGCTTAGAGTGATCTAAGAAACGAATATAGCCTTGATTTATGGATCATTTCAAGCCTCAACCCCAAAAAGACTTTTATGTAGCCCTCGAATTGCCGCCCTAGTGATTCCCTACGTCTGAGATCTCAATTACTTTTCTTTACTGCATCTTTTCATATGTTGCCATCAAAGAACCTGAAAGAGTTAGCAAATTGAGAAAAGGTTCTGTGGTTAGTGAAAACATACCAATGAACGTAAGCACCAATTTACTCCGTACTTGACAGATATCTTCTGGAACAAGCCAGATTGTAGCACCCATCTTACGTGCAATACTAATACTGAGCTTAGCATTGAGGTAAGCGTCGTCATCATTTCGGCCCGCAGTTACAAGATCGTAGTCTACGTAGCTACTCTTCATACCATTCAGAACATCAAGGAAAAAGATTCCTTGACCGATGCTAGAATCCTTGAAAGTTCTGATAGATGAGTTCTTGCCACCCTTGCGAGACATATCGTTGGCCCATTTGACCATTTCAGCATCGGTAATTTCACGCTTGCCTAATCGCTGAGCGAGTGCCGATAAAGTCTCCGAAATATCCTTTCGCATCAGTTGCCAAACAAGGCCAAGGGTGAGGGTACGTTGACCATCAGTTATATCAGCGCCTTGAACTCCAACGAGTGAGAAACGATTCTGTTTGCCTAGTTCTATGGCATAGTTGGTGTTTTCAACTGCCTTAAATCGTCCCAATTCACCACCGCTTGCAGGAAGCTTGTTGACGTGTCGCCAGTTTACAGAACCTTTAATAACTTTGTCGTAAGCTTGAAGAAGTATCGTACCATCTCGAAGATCATCATAAAGAGAATTCACGGCAGGTTGAACATCTAAACTGTTGAGCCAAAGGGTAAATACTCGAGCCTCCCGCTCGCCTTCTGCATCGAAATCGTCAACTACAAGCTTCTCTTCCTCGGTAATAGGATCGAGAGCTGGCCATGTGTTGAAGAGATTTGCAACGAATGCGAGATTTAACTTTGGATTGCCAGCAACTAGGGAGCTTGGGGTGAGGAACTTTCGGCAGCCAAGAGCATCAGCATTTTGTAACACTTGCTCTGCTCTCTGCAACAAGTCCCGCGTTTTCAATGGTCCACGATCGCAGTGCTCTGGTGCAATTTGAGCGAGAAGAACGGCGTAGTTCTCGGCATCTTTGACATCGCTAGAGAAGTTGGAAACTCTTCAATATGGTAATTAGTCAACGTTCATGAAATGTCATAACGTCAGGAAAATGGTATATCACTTACCTTCTTTGCCAGTTAGCTGCTTTCAAATGATAATTGACCCATCTCAAGAGGATCTGCTCAGGGGGAAGTCTCAAAAACTGCTCCAAAGTCTCATCATCTTCTAGAAGTCTATATAATTCTGGATGGAGCTTGATATCAATCTTTCCCAGAAGACCTCGGCGGATAACCTGCCATATAAGCCCCAGGATTAAATGTTCTCGAGCCTCCATGATGTCTCCACTACCAATGTTTACCACTGAACAACCAATACCCTTTGCTGACTCAATGACGATGTTGTTGTTTTCGGTCATATGAAATGCATTTAGTGTCTTGATCTTTTTGCCGACTCGATTGAGCACACGCTCATCGATAGTATCCGGAACACTGTCATTGATCAATTTCGCCAGCACAAGTCCATCCTTGCAATCGTCAAACATCTCGAAGGTGTCTATCGCGAACGGCAGGCGGGATCCAAGATCCGGGTCTCCCGCTAGAACGGCGTTGATGTGACGAGTAAACTCTGTCCGCTCATCTTCGTTGATGGTATGCGTAACATTGGATGAGGATCCTTGTACTTGGATTTTACCACTCACGCTACCTCTTGAGGCATGTCCGCCGCCAGTCTGTTGCGAAACCACTCCACCACGGCTAGGCGTGGTTGGACCGGCTGATACGCGTTGTTGTGCTGGCGATGAATCTCGTAGCTTCGATATCAGCTAACACACAATTTTAGCATTCTTCTTATAACAATTTAAAGCATCAGCTCACTCCAACGTAGTCGTCCAGCTCCACCCTCCTTGAGGAGTCTAACTCGACCTCCTTTAATGCTTGCCTGACAACATCATACGGCTTTCTTTCGCTCGTCTGAGTTGCTTTGATAGCGGTTGCTTCTTCGATATATCCTTTGTCATCAACATCGAGCTTTCGAAAAGCATCCTGTAAGCCGAAGATTTCGTCCTGTTGAAATTGAGGATACTTCCTATGATGTAAACAGTCAGTTCCACTCCCTCTAGATTTCCTAAAAGAAGCCCTCAAAACTTACCTCTGCAACTTGATGACATTCATACTCGCAGATTTGGTAGATTTCCAATTTGAGGCAAAGAAGGAACTAGGCACTGTATATAATGTGCTGATAGAAGCTCAAGGAACTACGATGAGGGGTACTCTGTGCTCGCTGAGTAGTGCCCTTGGTCGACGGAGATTTTATATTTTTTGTAGTAATGTTTGTTACACTGTCAAGGCGACAGAGATAGACCAATATGTGAAATGTTGAACACAGCCTTTCAATTGTTGTGTGTTGTGTAAAGTAGGTCTTATGTAGCGCATGGTGGCATGGTGAGGTGTTCCAAGGCTGTTGAAGATGCCCCTCGCCAAGCAAATCCAACTCAGCCACATCACTCCTCGTCATTTTGTTAGGCGGCACAATTCTTCCTTCAACACCAGCGAAACGCACTCGTATGCTCAAAACAAGGCATCAATTTAACGACATACGAGTCCGGATTGTTTCGTACAGGAAGCCAAATTAGGGTACATTGCTTCCACTGTACTACAATTGCACGAAGGATATCGTTTATCAAACAGCTGCTTGCTCAAGCCAGACAAAACTACCTCGAACAATGGCTTCCTTAGAGCTCGAACATGTTCGAGGTGTAGCGGAAAGGATGAAGGGGAATAGTCCTATTTACGATTTCCTTCTTTCTAATGCTGAGCTTGTCTCGGCCACAAAAGGTACCGTCGTTGCAAATCTCCTCCTCGAGAAGAATCACGTCAATTCAAGAGGTACAATACATGGGGCAGTCAGTGCCACGATTGCAGATTGGAGTGGCGGGTTGGCAATTGCTACCCATGGACTTGAGAAGACTGGCGCAAGTATCGATATCCATGTCACATATATTGGCGGAGCGCAGATTGGCGATACCATTCAAATCGAAGCAATCGCAAACAAGGTGGGTCGGAGTGTTGCATTTACAACGATTAGGATATATAAACTCGTGGATGGATTACCAGGACCAATGGTAGCAACGGCATCTCATACAAAGTATATCTCCCAGGCTACAGCTGTCAAAGCATGAGAGCTGCTTAAAGCATTTTGAGTTTACGTTCTCCGAACATGTTCTCAGAAAGATTTATAGTAGATAGTATAGAACCGGGTTCAACACGTCAAACACGCCATCTTCTTTGAGATCGACATGATTCACACTTCCTTTGAATGTCTTGAGCTCACTCGGATGGCGGATATCGATTGTCCTTCTACAAATGTTTAGATATCTGCCCAACTTATGTGGTTGTGGTACCGATAGATTGCAAAGGACTAAATCTGAGACAGATGTATCAGTTCTCGTAGTATTATAATAGAATTAATTGAATACCATCGAGCATTGACCCGTTGAGAGTGTCGTGATGTGAAAACTTGTTAGGAATCAACATAATGGCGCCAAAATCTCACTTTTAAGCCTTCCACTGTGTCAAGAGGTGTTGGAGAATCAGATTTGATAAAAGTCTGACATCATGTACGATAGGAGAACAAATGAAAAGTGTACAGTGAAAGATACATTTAAATTAGTTGAATTGTAAATATTTACAAACATCTCAAACTGTTTGACAGAACGATTTGAAGACTATAGTGGTACAAAAAGCAGAATAGGAAACCCCAAAGTCTTATGATAGACATATTAAGTCTCTACCAGAAGTTTAAATACGGTACTTTATAAAGCATCTTTCATTTAAGTCGTTGTTTGGAGTAATAAAGAGCATCTGGGAAGTGAGTTGTGGTATTTCCATCTTGTGTAGCTTCCCGAAACCTTCCAGAAAAATTTACTCGTCAAAGTTTTCAACCTCTCTACCATCACAACCAACTACCATAATACCAGAATTATGGCAACCTGCAAAATCTGCTCACAGGAGCTCATTATTGAGCTCGACCCAGAGGAGTAATGGCTTCACCTTCTTCAATCTTTATAATGAACTAATCGTCTGGCCTAGTTTTGACGAGGCGACCTCATCCGCGGCAGGTGGTGCACCATCTAGTGTCCCTGATGATTTACTCCTGACCTGTGGATGTCACTTTCATTGGTAAATATTACTTTCCTTCATTATTATGGTTATTTGTCGGAAGATTTTAAGGGGGCTTCTACGAGAGCGAAAGATTTCCGGCCAAGATTTGCTCGGAATGGCTCTGAAATCACGAGCGGTACCCCAAGTACCACAAGTTTTGAGTTCTACAAATTCAATTCTAAACTCATACCACTTCGTAGAGCAATGATAGGTGTTGATATATTCGTTAGATTTGGACAGTGCTAACATAATATCATAGGCAATGCCTGCTCGATGAGTCTCCCAAAATCGCCACAGATGGAGCTTGTCCTTCTTGTAGCAGAGCGATTTCTACCTCGGGTCAGATACTTACAAAGTATCACAATGAAGGTGGTGTTCAAGACAATCTTGATATCGCTAGTTTGATCAAGGAAGAAGCCTACCTAGAAGCCAATCCAGCTGCAAGACCAGCCAGGGCATACATCACTAGTAAGTTTTTTGTCAAGACGGAAACATTGGGAGCTGTACCAGCTATACCAGCTAGCTATAAACGACTCAGGTTCCTTATCCACAAGAAATATGCTGATAGTATTCTCTCAGTGTGTGCTGAAGGTGATGTCGTTGGCATTGTCGAGCTTCTACAAGCCATCGAGGAAGACTCCGACGATGGGGACATGTCACCGGCCGAGATTTTGAGATATCAAGACCCCCTCGACGGCATGAAGACGGGACTACACATTGCCATTGAGAAATCACAGCAGGAAGCTGCATGGGCTCTCCTGTGGCTAGCTTCAGATATCCCAACATCGGCATTCCCAGAAGAAGTCACAAGAGATGCACAGGTCATGAGTTCTGGCAGACAAACTACGCAAGGTCCAGATATCCGAGGTCTCCGGACTAGCAGTGGCAAGTCGGCAGCGGATTTAGCTGAAGGCATGGGAGGAACGTGGGCTGCTTTGCTAGGGGCTGGGTTTTTACGAGTATAGTCTTAATATCAAAGCTGTACCGTATTCGTATAGTATCTGTCAAAGAATTTTGACTTGGAGTTGCATTGTCTGGACCAAACCCGCCATCTTATTTAAACCGAGCCACCAGTTGATCAAAGTGAGGTTTCATTCTGCGATCCAAGCTGATATGCATCAGTATTGAAAACTGTGTGTATAATATGGTGAAACTGCCGGAAATCCGGGGAAAGTTTTGATAAATGGTGGAGCTTCATGCTCCTGGCTCTCCCACCTGCCAGTGACATCACAACTTGCGTCTGCTGCACCGCATAGCACATAACACAGCTTCGCACCGCACCGCACAGTATCTGCACCCGCGGCGCCTACAACTGCGCCTCGGGACCATGAGAACCCCGACCGCCGTATTGTAGCTGCATTGTACTTTCGTGCCTGCGATCTGTCCATTGGTTGCCGCTCAGCCTTGTTCCCCCCGGTCATATTGGAGCCGCCCAACACGTTCATTGTTTCGAGCTTCGTGAGAAACATATTACGTTGGGGCCCGAAGGTGGAAGTAATTGCAAACAATTGCATGAAAAGCTTTCTTTGGTGCATCCGCAAAAAGCTCAAGGTATTACCATGTGATTTGCCTTATTTTGCTATGCTCAAAATTCTGTATAAGAGCTCCGAATAACTCGATTCAAACATACAATCGATTATACTTGTTACCACGCAGCCATCTCAGGAACGAAATAGATATTCGATAATTTATGCTGATCTATCGTCCGCAATTTCAGGCATTAGTGTTGATCGTAAGCCGTTCTCCGCCGATCTTCTGGCTGAAAGTCCTGCGCCATGCTAAATGTAGTGGGTTGACTAGAAAAGAATACAAGGCCAAGCTGGTTACATGTAATGATTAACAGTCGCTGACGGAACCCCATGTGTCGTGCTGACAGCTCTAAGGATCAAAAACATCTCTAATAAACCTCTTCCTCCTCCTAAATCATTACCGACTTCTATACGTCTGCCAAAGACCGACCGACCAATCTACCAGACGGTCAATCCATACCGACAATTACGGAAAAGTGCGGACTAACTTGTGCCACGTCAAAATCTTATGCCAAAAATGTCTGCGAAAACGATATCAATCGACAAACCTCCTCAGTTAATTGCCAAGCTAGGTGGAGAGGATATAGCAAAACTCCAGGAAGACATTACATATACAAAAGGAGACGGCCACACGCGGTCTTTGGAAGCAGTATTGGATGGAGGCACATACTTGAGCCAAAATGGAACAGATACCGGGTCCGAGAGTACAAGCGAAGAGGATTACGACTCGCTGAAGCACGATCCATTGACAGTGGTTAGTGGAGGAAAAGGAGGGGGATTCGGGAAGAGCGTTGAATCTGAAAGACCAGACTCTTATGAAGAGAATAGAGGTTCTTCTACTTCACAGCCCAATCAATCTCGACGAAAGAGTATTCCAATTAAGTTGAATAAGCTACAAAAAGAAGGTCGTTATTTGTTGACAGCTGATGATGCAGCTTTGACGGAGATATTGAAAACCGGACTTGAAAGGGAAAATAACACAGGATCAGCAAAGGCACGCCAGAAATTCAGAGATCTTGTGTTTACAAGACAATTCACCACCTTTGATAGGCAGAATGCTGAAAGTGCGGACTCACCATTTCATGGATTCTTTACCTTATTTTGGTGAGTAAGAATGTCATTGTAGTTCCATAGTTTCGGTAGGCACGGAGTTTGCCTCGAAAGATAGATCTAGAGAGCAATCTCGGGACATAATTCGGGGCATAAGAGCTTCCATAGTATACCTTACTTCAACTCATGAAATTACTTAGAAGAAGAATCCAACTGACTTTAATTGTTACGAACAGGCTCGGCACCGCGATCTATGTGCTAAAAACTGCAGCTGAGAACTGGCGCCAGCATGGAAATATCCTAGGTACAAACGAAATCATGGGCTTATACATGTCCCGCGACCTCATCGTCCTTGGTTTATCCGATGGGGTTCTGTGTGCTTCAACTGGCTTTGGACTTTTGTTACAGAAGCTCATCTACTCTGGATTGATCAGTTGGCACAAGCAAGGTTGGATCATTCAGAGCGTAAGTTCCACGATATTCACAGGCCGTTTAGACTTTATGGGCCCTTGCAGAGTATGATTGAGATTGTATGCTACAGGAACGCGCTCTAGTCATATCCTTAGTGACTACTCTCAACCCAACTGTCATGGGCACCGAAGAATGAAAACACCTTTAGAGCATATCTAACGTGAACTAGATTTGGGAGTTATTCTACATATATGCTGTTATTGAGTGGACACTGTTTCGCGAATGGCCTTGGACCCACACAGTCTTTTTCGTCATGCATGGCCTGATAATGCTTATGAAGCAACACAGTTATGCCTTTTGTAGGTCTACTTTACAGTCATATGAAGAATACTTCTAACAAATTTAGATAATGGACACCTGTCTGAAAATTTCAAAATGAGAGAAACTCTCAAAAGCAAGCTGAAGAACCTGGAAAACATTCACCCTGCCGACTCGGGTACAGCTACAACGTCAAATATTGCACCTCTATCAACTGCGTACTTGGACCATCAGCCAAGTGCGATGGGAATGAACCAAAGACGCCAATCGAGGCGTGCTTCGTTTGGAACGGCTTCGTCGACCATCCATCAAGTAGCATCTGCAATCGATTCTAAACAGCCACTTGACCTTGCCACGATACAGATGTTTGAGCGCATCGTTGAATGGGAAATCGATGCTCTGACCGTTGATCTCAAAGGAAAATCTACGAGAGAGGACAATCTATACCCGACCAAGTATGTCAAAATATTGAAGTTCTGTATAATTGGAGCTAAACTAATATGTATACATTAGTCTGACGGTTGCTAACCATTATGAATGGATTGTGCTTCCGACTTTGGTCTATGAGCTGGAGTATCCGAGATCAGAGAGCATTAATTGGTATTATGTAGCGGAAAAGTCTATTGCTGTTGTGGGGATTCTAGGTAAATTTCGTCTTTGGAGTTCTTGACTGCACTCTTCCAAGTCATTGGGAAAACAAAGCTAACTTAAAATATCAAGGCATCATGAATATGGTCTCGCAGTCATATATCTACCCGGTCGTAGTGAGAACCATTGATATGAAATCCGCAGGCTATTCCATGCGACAACGGCTCGAAGAGTTTCCGTGGATATTGAGTGACTTGATATTCCCCTTCATGATGGAATACATGATGTAAAAAGCCTGCTTTCTTTGTTAAATTGTTACTGACTTGACATCCAGGTCCTGGTATATTATCTGGGAGTGTATATTGAACCTCCTAGCAGAACTAACATACTTCGCCGACCGAGGCTTTTACGCCGACTGGTGGAACAGCGTCTCGTGGGACCAATTTGCTCGAGATTGGAATCGGCCGGTGCATAATTTCCTTCTCCGACACGTTTACCACTCGTCAATCTCATCGATGAAAGTCAACAAAGGCACCGCAACTCTTATTACATTTTTCCTCAGTGCCTGTGCACACGAGCTTGTGATGTGGTGCCTTTTCAAGAAGCTTAGGGGATACCTTCTCCTCCTACAGATGGTATGTTCATTGCCTATCAAGTTGTATCGGGCAGTAGCTAACTAGACATTCTTGTTCAGTTTCAATTACCTTTGGTATCTCTAAGTCGGACTAGATGGCTGAAAGGTCGGGCTACACTAGGTAATCTAATCTTCTGGATAGGAATTTTCACGGGACCCAGTCTACTATGTAGCCTTTACTTGGTCATCTGATTGATCCTTTCTTCATCTCTTGCAACTCTCTGCTGAGTGTTAAATTATGTATTATATATATATGTTATGTACGGCGGCGCATGGATAAAGATTATATACCCAGGGGGCACTAAGCGTGCCTGAGCAATAATTACACTTCTCTAAAACTTAGAATCGCGATGGTATGCTTGCCATTAACTTCTTTCTAACATCAACTCCCAATGTCAAGTATGGCAAAGAACGAGTGCATTCTTGATACTTCTTACAGCATAAGTCATGATCCTAGTAAGGTAATGAATGGAACGTTTGCCAATCATGCAAGAACAAAATAATTCCACAAAGGACACAATATTTGAAGGCCTCCAATAAGGGATTGCCTCCTCGCTGTGCAAAAACTAGACCCAGCACAGGACTTCCATTAGGGAGGGCTATCATGTCGCAGACAGGATAATGTTATACTTCTTCACTAGATGCCCAAGAGTTGTCGGTTCTTTTCGTCTTATTTCCGCAATAATAAGAGCTCGCTATTGTGTCAGAGAGGTGAACATATTCGCATATCTCGAAATGAAATAGCAAGGCCTCCAATAAACTCCAGCAGACCGCTCCAATTTGAGGTCTGAACGTGTATCAGCATCAAATTCATTGAGCGATCTTTGCACTTAGTAATTGGTGATTGGTTAAGACTGACAACCCCCCAGACGATGCCCGCTGCTCCACAAGGCTAGTTTTATAGACACGCCGCCTGTTCTAGCTTCACCCTAGAGGGGTACATCGTACATCAACATACGGAGGATTGTAGTTAGTCAAGCTCAACAGCAACGAATGCCTAAATCATCCAGTTACTTACGGGCGTTACCTGAGTTAGCATAATACCAATTCTTCCCCCCCAAGTTCTGTCACGATTTCATCCCGGGTCCCACGCTTCGTCCAATACGTCAAACAGCTGCTCACTAATAAGAGCTCTCCCAAAAGCGCCACTGAGAGTAACTCTTCGAAAGCATCAGCCTGGCTCAAAAAGAGGCCTGTCCAGGCCGGACGGTTCGACCGCCGAGCCCTGAACATGGACATTGTAAGTTATTAAGCTACCTTGGTCTCTCGTATGATAAATTATTTGAGGCTAATTACTAGCTTCGTAGACTGAGGAGAAGCCGCAAGATAAGCCGCCAGAGAAGTCGTATCTTAGCGGAGCAATGGATTCGATGACATGGTCAAGATCAACTACACCCAAACCTATACCTGTTGGCCGTACCGGGGAGTCTTCCGGTCTAAAGAATCAGCATGGGGGATACCAGAGCTCCCATTACTCTTATGGTTTTAGCTCCAAAAGATATCCTAGTGATTGCCCGCCCTTAGTCCCAAGGTGGTTCCATGCCGTTGATGTAAGTCTGCAGCTACATAGTTCTTTGCAGAGGTTGGGCTGACTCTTCTCAGATTCCGAAACGGAAACCAAAGCTTTTGAAAGGCAATGCCGAAGAATCGAAACCTCTACCACCTCCTAAGAAGTTTGTAACCTTCTCCGCACATGATTCAAACGAGATAGAAGCGGCATATCAGAAGCTAGCGGATGAGCACGATGATCCAAATCAGGATGTAAAACAGGATAATCTAGGCGACGTAGGCGAACGAAATCCGGTAAGCACTGGAATAAATGCGAATACAAGCCAGAGTGAGGCTGGCCTGGACGAAAATGCTGGCGGAAAGGTTAGGGTACCCGTCCATGAAGATTTTCTGTTTGACTGTGATGTTGAGCGACGTGAACTGGCTCCGGTGTACTGGCTAGGGCCTATATATGAAGTTAGACGGGGTTCTTGGTTCTATCAAGAAGGCTCAACCCAACGACCGTGCGATGAGAATCTTGCCTACCAGCTAGAAGAAGGCTATCTTAAGATCAAACCATTTCGGTACCCCAGAACCCCAGAAAAGCTTACCACAGCGAAGGCTAGCAATGATCCGAAGTCATTGGCTGTAAGTGGTGTATTTGGTTCTAGAAAGAGAGCAGGCTCAGCAGAAGTAACCCCAAAGGCATCGGTGGAAAATCTCAAGGCCGCAAATCAACAAGCTCTAGATGATGCAGCAGATGGTACTAAAGACCTGCCACCACCTAATCCACATCAGCCTCAAACCCACCGCCTTTTTGGCCAATACATGAACCAGGTCGTGACGTATCAAGATTCAACAGTAGCATGGCTCACAGCCGATAGTATTATGTCACGAATGAGTAGCATTGCGTACCAGAAATTTGCAGGAGGAGGTTACTTGGGAGGAGTCAAACTTATTCGTGGGTATGTTGAGCCCGGAAAAGGCAAGGAGACAGGTAGTGAGAAGTTGCCATCAACACCGAAGACTGCAGCTTTGCGACCAGATAATTTACCTCCGACTTTACAGCTTGATGAAAGACAACAAAAGCTTCTGAAGAGAAGATCTGCACCACCAAGCACGAAAAGCGCCGAAAAGACTGAGCCAGAAAGGCTAGAAAAACCGGAAGAACCTTCTCCCTTACAAGAAGCCGGGATTTCAGGCTTACGCAACGAGATAGACCCGGAATTGGAGGCAGAGGCTGTCAGAAAACGTGATGAGAAGGAGATTCAAAACGATTACAACGATTCAGACGGTGAGAATCAAGGCCGTGAGATAGAACACCTGATATTGGTTACCCATGGTATTGGACAACGTTTGGGAATGAGGTATACTATTTCTTCCTTGCTTTGATACACTAGTTCTGCCACTAACATTATTTCGCAGAACGGAAAGTGTGAACTTCGTCCATGATGTAAATGTGCTTCGCAAGACGCTCAAAGGTGTATACACGAACTCTGCCGATCTGCAAGCTCTCAATTCTGAAATTGACAAATTGCCAAAGAATTGTAGGGTGCAAGTTCTTCCTGTTTGTTGGCGCCATCTTCTTGACTTCCCCAAAAAGGGTGTGCGGCAAAACAGAAAGGAGCATGATCTAGGGGAGGCTTTCGGGGACGAAGAGGAGTATCCTAGCTTGGAGGACATAACCGTAGAGGGAGTTCCTTTTGTTCGCTCACTAATCACTGATCTGGCACTAGTGAGTTATACCATCCTTTGATTCCAATTCCAGAAGAATTTTCATGACCTGTGAGATAGGACATTCTCCTCTACCAAAGTGGTTACAGAGAACACATCAGTACGATTGTCCTGGAGGAATCCAATCGTATCTACAATCTTTTCCTTCATCGTAACCCATACTTCAAAGGCAAAGTGAGCCTCGTTGGGCACTCTCTAGGCTCTGCCGTTTACTTCGATATCCTCTGCCGTCAAAAGGAGAATACAAACATTCTTGACTCAAACGCACACCGACAACACTACCAAAGCCGGCCAAGGGCAGTCTCAAAGTCACACGGAAAGGACTTTAGTTTCGATTTTGAAGTGGAAGATTTCTACTGTCTGGGGAGTCCAATCGGCCTTTTCCAGATGTTGAAGGGAAGAACCATTGCTGGAAGGCACCAACCTATGGCATTGCCAGCAGAGTCACCGATGGATCCAGATCATGGAGATCC
>Ga0247810_10000230_pt1 | contig 82895 bp, 75 predicted proteins | sample UWRJL119311C1_FD_179918 | JGI IMG/M metagenome (GOLD analysis project Ga0247810, IMG submission 179918) | Plant litter microbial communities from Arlington Agricultural Research Station in Wisconsin, United States - UWRJ-L119-311C-1 | ecosystem: Environmental > Terrestrial > Plant litter >...
AACAAACATCCGTAGCCTCCTTCGACTCGGCGCCGATGAATTGCAATAGAATTTCTATACGTGGATGAATGACAACTGCCAGGACAGAAAAGGTTATATCCAGTTGTTCTATCGTCACGTCGGCCAACTTCAAACCCCCCTCCTGCTTGCTACAACACAGCATGATGGGTTATGTTGTCGACAAGGTCACGTCCAGGGTATTCGTAGCCATTGAGGAGGAGGTCGATATCAATATGTTGCTCGTTTGCCTCATTGGAGTTCCCATCGGAAGATGATTCGCTGGAAGCCTCGCCAGTGGACGTATCACTAAAGCCTGCTTCGGATGGAACATCGCGAGACAGGTCGGAATCAGAGTCTTGAAAAATGCCAATGGGATCCCATCCCTGCCCGTCAAACAAAAGCAGGTTGATGACAAGCGTATCGTCTCCAGAGGAATGGATCTCCTTTTCCCGACTGCGAGATAGATTATTGGCTAACGAGATTTTGCAAATTTCTGCAGACGTACAACTCATGTGTTACAACTACTTGATCCTTTGGTTTTTCAGCCAAGACGCGCAGCTGTACCTCTTTAAGCTTTGAATCAAGGAGCCCGACATCGTCGATTGTGGGGGGCTGTGCAGACTGTAAGAGACTTGAGTCCTCAGCTTGCGAACTCAACTTGCTATGCTCGGCTGCAAGTTGATGGGATATTGGTATGCCGTCCTGAATCATCTCTTGTTGGAGCCATCTCTAAGGAGGCAAGTAGTCTCTGACGCTCGAGGGTAAATATCGTATCTCACCCAAGAAATCCTGGTGAAGATTTCTTATTAGGCCTTGTCCAGATGATGGACAGTGACGAAGGATAACAACGTACTCTTTCACAGGCTAAGCCATATTCGTACAGGCCCAACAAGTCTTCCACTTGCAATACTTGCACTCAAAGATATAACAATGTGGCCCATTATGACATATGCTGCAAAACCACTGAATGAGCGTCGACTCCGATTTCAAGATGTTGAAACAGTGGTGGCAGTCACTCAAACTTGCCATTGGCAGGTAGGACGACTGAGACGAAAGTACTGATTTTGATTAAAAAGTGGTGATCAATATGGAGAGGACATCCATACCTTTATATCTGATTTCTTTATACCTAGGTGAAACGGTGGCCTACAACCTCGGAGGTAGATTCCTCGCGGCTAACGCGAGACAGTCGATTGAGGAAATTGGTTTCGTTGTCATGGTCTTTAGCTGCTTCAACGATTCACCCTAGCAAGTCACTTTCCTCAACTGATCGAGCATAGTTACTTGCTGCTATCAATGGGATCCCCATCGAATTAAGGATGTACTGGCTCCCTGGAATATCATGGCTTAGATCACTCTGCATACCAGGATGTGCTTCAAGAGTGAAGGCTGCAGCTGTGAGAATATTTTCAAAAATCTTGCATAATTTTGCAAATGGCTGGAAAAATATCAGCACGACATATATGCAATCCAACTGGAATTCATGGCACTAGGTGTCAGCGATGCTTTTCCCGATAGCGAGCACAAAGAGACTCCATGCTTTATTATCAGATTTCACTCATTGACTCCAGCCAGACAGAAAACATAAATAGCAATGTCCCAGCAAAACGAGACAATCTCGCGCCCGCTCTCCATATCGTTCGCCGCTGTTCGCCCATCCCCTTGACCAGATTTGTTCACTTCTTAGTGCAGGCGAAACAAGGCAACCGGTCAGGGCATTCTCTCATTCTCTCCACATCCATTTGCTCGCCTCTCAAGCCTTCAGCCTACCTTTAGAAAGTATCACATTTCAATACTTGATAAATGAACGATTGAGATATAGCTGATGTTGGAGAATCTTTGGCAAACAATGGAAGGTTAGTATTTTTGAAATTTCACAGAAGCATAATTTGAAATTCAGCATTAAGAGCAAAGAGCGGGTGGTAGGAGAGTCTTTAGATGCAGTCTTTTCCACAATAGCTTGTAGGGTAGAGAGCAATATTGTTCCCCTCTTATAACTTTATCTTGGCCTTATCTCCACAGCTTTTCCTTTCTACCTTAGTTGCACCTTTACGCAATAACTTTACTAGCAGCAGTATATAGCTCCAATCTTTAAATAATGAGTTTATAGAAAAAGTATCCATTAACTAGCCAGATGAATCTCAGATCTCCGTACCAAAGAGATAAGGTCGAGGAAACGATCTAGTAATTCAGCATATGCAGGATCGTCATATGCTCAGATCCCCTATTTAAGGCCGACTCGGGTTTCTTGTTTCAAGCGAAGCGACCTTAGTTGACTTAAGTTGCGACGTAATATCACATCGTAATATCACATATATATGTTTTTTTCCTAGCGTGTGGCTGATGTCTATAAGGCTTTTCAGGCGGAGCCTTGCCACGCATTCTACGTATGCACTGTATAACCACATCAACGATAAGCTAGTCCTAGTAGGGAAAGCCACTTCAGGCAAGTGCATGGCCACAGCCTCACCACTTTCTTCTTCACAATATTTTTCTACTCATCTCACTGTTCCTATCATCTTGTCAAGAGACGGACTTGCTGAATAGCAATTGTGACAGTTGCAAACGCATTTTTTTGAGCAAGGCTGATAAGGGTGCCTCATTGCTGGACGCTAGCATTTCCTCATGGAGCCCTTGAGTGCGCTAGCGGTCGCTTGCGCTGTCACGCATTTTGTCGATTTTGGATCGAAGATCCTCTCCAAGGGATATGAGATATCCAAGTCGGCTACGGGAACGACGGAATTGTACAAAGATATAGAAACATGTACCAGCCATACCGAAAGCCTGACCAAGCAAATTTCGGGCCCGGTTCTCACGGAAAATGACGCAGCGCTGGCACAGATATCTCAAGGCTGTCAGGTCATAGCTAAAGATCTTCTGGCACGTCTTGAGACCCTCAAAGCAAAGAAGCGAGGAAAACGGGAGGTCTTTTCAAAGACACTTCTGTCAGTGTGGTCCGAGAAAGAAGTCAAGGAGATGCAAGATAAGCTCGAGAGGTATCGCAAACAATTGGATACTACCATTCTCATTGATTTGAGGTATGTGTTGGCCTTCTCTTTGCTATTCCCTGTGGACCATTAACGATCTTCGATCACGAGGACTTCGCCATTGCATGTGGCACTTTGAAGTAGACAGTGACTGGATCTGAATCTATAGCGTGACCTGCAAGGCTGTTACACCGAAGCTTCTGATACATTTGGCTGCCGTATTTCATTAAAGCAGGACTGGACAATTGTGTGATACGAAGTTGAATATTCCGCCTGCATGGATCCAAGTTGTAGCATGGCAAGTGCATCGAAACTACGAATGAGTTCTCTATTTTGGCAGCCAAAGTTCGGTCTTAAATCCAAATTTCTATGCTTTGACATCAAAAGATATCTAACCCAAATCTACCATATAGAAAAAGATGCGCGCAATTTGATATATTGACTTCAGAGAACTTCAAAAGTCTAGATCAAGTCACCCGCGATGGTATAAAGATCATGCTCTGCAGCCATGATGTAATAGTTCGCAATCAAGAGCTACAAACATCTTTACTCAATGTTACGATTCGAGAACAACGGTTACGCCAGTTTCTTAAAAGTCTCAAATACACGGACATGGGAGCTCGTTTCGAGCAGATCAAGGAATCCCACGAGAAAACGTTTGAGTGGATTTTCAAGGACCCGGAGACCACGACGCGGCCATGGAGCAACTTTGCCGAGTGGTTGCAAAGTGATGAAAGTCTGTACTGGATCAATGGCAAGGCCGGTTCCGGAAAATCGACCTTGATGGCCTTTCTTCAGGATCATCGTAACACTAGGACATTTCTTGCCAAGTGGGCTGACAATATTCCTTTATGCAAGGGGTTTTTCTATTTCTGGAACAGCGGAGGTTTGGCGCAACGTACTCAGAATGGTATGCTTCGCTCATTGCTCCACCAGATTCTGTCACAGAACCTGAATCTTATTTCAATCGTTGCTCCAGAGTATGAAGAGCAGATCAACCGAGATTGGAATGATCGCGCATTAAAGGAAATGTTCGACAAGGTTTGCACTCAAGACAGTATTCCGATGAAAGTGTTTTTACTGGTGGATGGATTAGATGAGCATGACGGTGACCATCATGAGATGGCAAAATTCTTTCAAAAGCTTGCCAAGCTACCGAATATGAAGATTTGTGTCTCGAGCCGACCTCTTCCAGTATTTGATCTGGCTTTTAAAGACTCGCCGTTATTGCAGCTTCAAAATCTGACCTATCGAGATATGAAAATATATGTTCACGATAAGCTCCTGAATGATCCTATACTAAATCAGATGCAGAGGAGCGACAGTAAGGGTGTGAGAGATTTGATTGATGCTGTTGTCCGGAGAGCCGAGGGCGTGTTCCTTTGGGTGACCCTCACGTGTAGTTCACTCATCAGTGGTTTGGTTGCCGGCGATCATCTATCTGATTTACGAAGCCGTGTAGACGCCTGCCCAAAGAAGCTGGAGGGTCTCTATACTCATATGCTCGAGCAGATTGACCCTCATTACAAAGAACATGCCTCCAGGCTCTTCCAAATTATGCATGCGCACTATAAAATTGGGTTCGGTTATATTAGTGCGCGACGTTTTCGATTTGCAGGTTTTTCGGTTGATAAAGTAATTGCGAGTGAAATATCGCCAGTGGATTTGAAACAAGCTGAAAGTGACCTCAAATCGCTCGACTTATGCTTGAAATCTCGGTGTACGGGTTTGTTAGAGCTTATCGATACGCCCAGGATAGACGAGTATAGTGGCGCCGATGAGATGGTGAAGGTGGAATGGATTCATCGTACCGCTCGTGAATTCCTCGAGAAAGAGGGATCTAAGGCTCTTCTTGGTGACCATCAAATTGCCAAAGCTTTTGACCCTTATCTGGCGCTACTTGGTTCTCAGGTCATGCAAATCAAAACACTCAATCCTGTGCAGCAAGAAGAACGAATCAGGAAGCAACCGACGAGGGGCGGCGGATCCTTGTGGACTCTCATGACTGTTTTCTATTTGATGGGAAATGTGATGTTTGTCGCCAGGTTGACATCCCCGGAGTCATCGGCGCACATGGTACAACTTGTTGACGAGGCAGATCGAGTCGTGACTATTCATTGGGAACGCTGGTTGGAGGCCCAAGTCAAAGTCTACGGAAAGCATGTCGGTCCGCGATATACGGATTACTTTAGTGCTTATTGGCGTCTTGATAATGACTTGAACGTAAACATATAACCATCTCGAGCATTTATCTGTGATCCAGAGAGTTCGATCCTCAAACTTGCTGTGCAGTATGGTGTGCGTTCTTATCTCGAGGTGAAAATGGCTGCGAAGTCCGACAAACTCACATTCACATCTGGTCGGCCACTTCTCCACTATGCAGCTCAGCCAATTATCATACGGAGACGTGGTCAAATGTTGCATGCTCCACATTTGACTATTACGAAGCTTTTGTTGGAAGCAGGCTGCGATCCTAATGAGACATGGCATGGAATGTCTGCCTGGAAGACACTTCTGTTGGGATGGGAAGAATTAACGGATCCTGAACATGGAGACTATGGTATGTCTTTATCCGACCTCTTACCTTTCTGGGATACTTTCATGGTGTTGGTGGAGCACGGGTCACGAGGAACAGTGGATACCCCAAGACGACTCACGGCTATTGTTGAATACATGCGCCAATATCACCCAATTACAGGTTATTACGAGAAGGAAGAATTGGAAATATTGGACAACAAACTCAAAAAACTGCTTGAAGGGCTTGCCAAAAACAACCAGTTACCTATGCCATTAACTTTTCAGGTGCTATGGTGGCTCATTACAAGTGGACGTTTCGATTTTCTCAAATGAGCCAATCTTCAAAAACCAAATTCGAGAAATATAGGTTGCATACAGCCCTCCCTCTGGTGCCTCAAGAAGACATCAAGAAAGGGCCACCTTCTCTCTAGCTGAGAGCTCACGAGTCACGAGTCCATAATCTAGGCAGGGCTCTGCTACCTATCGACTTGCGTATATAGAGCTATGCTGGCCTTCTACTCTATTATATAATTGCGCAGCCAGGAAACAGGATGTGGTTTTCCAAACCTGATGCTCTCTTGTCATGCGGCTCAAATTCAGGGGTAATGGCCCCTTCCGGGCTAGCGCCGGTGCGTAGCGAAGGGGGGTTTGCGAATTAATAATAAATTCAACTACACCCCATCCCACCTACCATTCATCTTCCCGTTTAGACTGCCCCCCTAATACAATTCATATGATATGTACGTGAATAAGGCGGTTGGACCTTGGACCTTGGACATCTTTCTCGATTACTCGTGCGCATGGCCACCTGTTACCGTATCTTTAAATCTCCATATAAACGTGCCTTTATTTCCGTGCTTCCCAACCCCGACAGATATCAGTAGACCGACCACTCATTAGTCGTTAACCCCTTCTCCTATAAAAAATAAAATCTTCACGTTCTGGTAGTTAGTTGATCAATCAACCACTAAAGTCCAGCTGGTGCTTGGGGATTGATTTCTTTTTGTTGTTTTCCGTGGTGGTGGGTTGATAGATAGATGGCTTTGGGACTGGCTATTGTAGAGAGAAGCATGATTTTGAAATCCTACGTCGACTGCGGAAAGCGGATCGCACGAGCGGAAAGTTTCTAGATATCTATCTAGATGCCCGCGTCCGTTGTTTTGTGTCTAAATTCCCATGCTGTAAAGATATTTTTAGATCAGCACTGGATGGATCCCTTGTTGTAAGTCGTCGTGTAGGTAGGTAGGTAGGTAGGCCAACGGATGCACCCCAGGTCACGTAGGTTTGAATTTCAGTTTACTTCATTTTTTATATTATTCATTTTAATTGACTCAACGAGAAACCTAGTCTAACATACACACGGGTATCAATCACTCATCGTTTCCACCAACGCCAAAATGCGCTCTAAGATGACATCTCCGCTAGAGTAAAGAGCTAAGTAAAAGCATCGAGTAGTGGTATCAAAAAGGCGATAATCCTTCCACAAGTACAAAAAGCACCCCGTTCCCCTTTCCCTTTTTATCCTTCGACTTTATTAATTAAGTAAGCGGTGCGATTAGTAATAGATCTTCTCGGTCCAAAGCGGAGGTCGAGCTCCTTCCTCGTCCCAGGTCAACTTGTTCTTCTCATTAAGAGTGCAGCCTTCATCAGTGATGGGGATGATTCTTGAAGTGTGTGCGACCTCCTGTCTACTAATCCCCATATCGTCGCGAGGGATCCAAAGGAGCGGTGTTGGAGAGGTGACGGAGGGTGGGAAGTATGCGTTATTGGCCGTGGCCTCGCTATACAGGTTATCATGGTCCGCCAGGCCATGGGGAACCAGTTTACGGAGCTCCATGTAGTCATTGTGCACATGTGGCTTGAAGAACTTGGTGATGAAGTTTGGCTTCTTGGCAACCGCGACAGTTTGTGCTTGGCCACTCTTCTCGTTGTGCTCATGACCATGACCATTTCCGTTGCCGTTCTCCAGGAGGAGCTCTTCTTCTTCGACCTCAACGGATTTGGGGAGGTTGGCTAGGAGAGGGTCGAAGGCAGCGTTAATGGACATGTGGTAGAGAACGGTAAAAATAGTGAAGACTACCATAATGACAATTGGTCCGAAGGCTTTGGAGATGGAGAACATGCCGATGTAAACGATTTCTCCAATGTAGATACCGGTCATCAATTGTTGTAGGGCACGGGGGTATATTAAACCCTTGGTGTCGATCTGGCTGTCACTGACGAACAAGACGTTGTATCGGTAGGCAAAGTAGAAGAATGACATTCCAATGGTGGCGAAAGCAAGCATCAATGGTGCAATACAAGAGTAGATTATACCTAGAATGGATTAGCTATGCAGAGAGTAAGGCGGGAAATAACATACCAATACACGCAATCATCGTAAAAGGGGGAAGAGTGCTACCCCAAGAGATAGCGCTCAAGCTAGCCCATTTGAAATACATCTTTCTCGGGGTTCCAGCCAAGTACTTGTACAAGATCCGGAAGATAACAAACCCAATCACCTGGGAGATGACCGAGGATGCGATCGTAAGGCCCTGGATGATAAAGTAGGAGAGATAGAAATTGGAAACCGTTGGGATACGCTTAGCCAACAGATCGGTAATACCAGTTGGGTTGTCAATAATCTGTTTGATGATGGAAGAGGCTACAGATCCGAGTGTGACCATGAGGAAGACCTGGATGACCTGGAAAGCAAAGTATGCGTTCTGGGTGAAGAGTTCCACGCGTGCGGCAGAAGGCTCTCCAGAAAGCCTTGCACATATTCTCATGATGATGGGTACCAAGGACATCAGGATGGAGAGTGCTACTGATGGCAGTAGACCACCAACAATTCCGAGGATCTTGGATGGGATCTTTTGCAACCATGTGAGGAAGGAAATGTTGACCAGATAGGAGACGTTGGAGATAATACCGACAGCACCAACTGGGATAGCCCAGAAAACAATTAAAGCAGTGATGAAACCAATGACAGCAAATCGGCGAACGACTCTTTGCCACCAGGAGATCTTAAGCGATTTCCACACGATCTCATGAGGGTTGACGCCAATGTATCGTGGGGACATATGAAGTGCTTGGTGGTGGGAAAGTGTCTGGAAGGCAGCTTGTGCATCGGATTGTAGAGCAAACTCAATGAATACAGCTCCGACCTTTTCAGTCTGACCTGCCAAGTAGCTTGCCTGAGCGGCCTCAACCTCTGGAATCAGCTGCTCCAGACGGCTACGGGACCAGTTAATCGTATCGACCTTCTTTCCAAACAAACCAAACTTTCCAAGCTTGTGGGTTGGTCGTTTCTTGATTGGGACCCAACGGGCGGCAAGAGATCCTGATTCGGCGTCACCTTGGATTTGTTCCTGAGGCTGTTCTTCACTCGGTCCAGATTTCTTAACCGCCTTTAGACGTTCTGCGTTTGCTGCCCGAATAAGTTTGACTTCGGCTCCCTCTAATCTGTGCGCAACCTGATCTCTCTCGTCTACCAGCTCGTCAACCTTGGTGGTATCTGCGGTAATCCAAACCCGTCTCACGGCACCTCCAAACACTTTGCGCAGCTTGCGTTCATCCAAATATGGCTTGGGAACGGCGGTGAAGAGTACGGTGCGTGCGGAAATGCGATTGGCGTAGATGGGAGACAGGAGGAAGGCTTGACGTAGATTGATGTAGAACATGGTCTCGCGGGTGATCAAGAACAGTATGAAACCAAAGAAAATGCATGCACACCCAGCATGGGCGAAGAAGCGGTATCCATTGGGGTTATCGGTCTTGACGTTTCCGTAGGATAGCATGTCTAATTGCTCCTGGCCATTGCCTCCCGTGATGTTGATGGGGAAGAGAATTGGCCAAGTAATACAGGCACCCACGAACATGATGACGACGGTCATCTTGAGAAATCGCAGGAAGAGGAAGGCATCGAGAGATTGATGCTGGAGGGCGTATGTGTCCGGGATGGCCCAGAAAGGTTTAATCCAATTGAACATGCCATTGGGGAGAGTAATGGTACGTTCTCTACACACAATGAAAATTAGTAACCGGGCAGGGGTTCAGGGAAAGCTAGAAAATACTTACTGCTCGCGCAGCGTGCCCAGATAGGTTCTTGGTGCATACCAGCGTCGATGGGATCTTCTCAAGACCAGGAAAATCAGGATGTAGATGGCAGCCGCTGGCACGGTTGGAGCCAGGGTTGCAATCAACCCCGAGAGGGAAGTGTTTGGCACATTTGGCTCAGGCGCGTCGGACATGATGGTGGTGCTGATCCTGCTTCCCTGACAATTCGATGTATGGGAAAACGAGAAGGAAGGAATTCAGCAGCAAAAACCGAGGGGGAGGGATGTTGGGGGATCGCAATGTAATATACCGAGTGGAATAACAGACGTCAAGCAGGCTAGTAGCAACAGGCTCCACTTAACGGGAAGCCCCCTTTTAAATTACAGTATTGAATTTTCGATGGAAAAGCAAGGTTGGCGCGCAAGTGTCGTCCAGTGCAGTCTAGCAGTTTGAGGAGAGTGGAGCGAAGAGGACAGGAGGACAGGATCTTCTTGATGCACAGGCACGACCAGACGCGACCAGGACCGGAAAATAGAGTTGATGGGGGTTGATAGGGTATGGCAGCAATGACGACGGGTTGCAGGCGATCTCTTTTGAAACCAGCAGTGATCAACCCCGGTGCGTCTTGGAGCTTGCAGAGCTTCAGATGCTACCGCAAAGCAAGGCCCGGCGCGTGGTTGGCGACGTGGAATCTTGAATCAGGGTTGCAACGGAGCCTCGAGATCGCATTAACGCATTTACGCCTGGCTGGACGGAGGCTGCTACCAGAGTTGAGATGAGAGATGATGATGATGACCGCCCTACCAAACTTGGAGCTGGAAAGTAAGATTGAGGAAGTGCAGTGGAGTGAGTTGAACGCGAGGTGGGAGAAAGTTAGACAAGAGTCAGTTCATATCTCTCACACAGGGGATTCCCCCATTGATTTCTATCCCCATGTGTTTGTCGGTTGGTCGTCTTGCTGATCGCTGGTAGTGGTGTGGTGGCCACCCGTCCGCGTCGTGGCGCCTCTTGGGCTCGGGATATCTGAACCCACCTGAAGAATGCTGCAATGTTGCTGGATCGCACTGAACGGGAGTGGAACTATACCATATTGCTGTGCTGTTGTTAGTGGCTACGGGTTGGTGATGGTGGTGATGGTGTTGCACCAAGCGCGCGTAGGCCCAATCTACAAACCTACAGACCTACAAATCCACGAATCCACGACTCCACAACCTACCATCCCAGCCATCAGCCATGCCAGATGCAATTTGCTGGCTTGACCCGACTGGTTGTTGCCCGGTGAATATGGTAATTTAGAATTCACCACAGCTGAAAATGATCCGAAGCGGACTGTTCATATCCTCTGGGGCTGCATCCGGCGGCTTGAAGGCCCATGCACACAGCAAACCTTTTTTCGTAATTATTTAACTATACCAGATTTATTAGAGATCAATCTCAACACAGCAAAACACAATTGTAATGGCATTCATTGCTCGACTGTCCTGAAGGGGGGACCGCGTAGTGGGGACTAAGCTTTCCACCGCCATTGTTTACTAACACGAGATCTTGGTTTCATCGCACATTTTACATGGTAAAGAGGGCATCGAGGCACCCGATGATACAATCGCGTTCATGCCCAGAGACCATGACATGATGAGTTTCCTGGAGGCCTGCCGTACTCCCAAAGTCTTCACAACGATCGAACAGCGCCACGCCGCCTCTTCTTTTCCCCCTCCAGTGGATACATTTCAAAGATTTTCCCGGTGATCCAAAAACTCTCGAGTGACATTCTGGTTGAGGGGGAAACAGAGAAGCAGAAATGGTCACAGAGCACGGAAAACTGAATACAAAACGTAAAATGTTCAGAATATACGGTATTCCGTTGAACCAGTAACACAACGCGAGATCAGAGATTAGCGACCGATGGCTGTGACGGTAATATCAGTCCCGTCATCGCATTGGTCAATTGCATACTCATCTCCACTCCTCTAGCAACAGTGTCTGTTCGCTCTTCAGCTGAACATGGACAAGATGGACAAAATGGACAAGGATTTCACGGTATATCTCCATCCCACCAAACCGAGTTAGTTCGCAGTGGCGGATTGGGAATATGATATTGTTAGGTCGGAAAATGGACTGTGGTCTAGAACCGTGCTCACCGAAACAGCTTTGCAGAATCTGCAGAGACGGTATTGACGCATATGAATTTTATCAACTGAACCAACTCTTGCTCAGCGCGACGAACAACCATCAACGTTGAGCTCAATACTGCTCAGCACTTACGCCCTGCAGCTGGATGTAACGCGTGTACAACACCTACCTCGTGCATCTGTGGAGAGGCCTAGAAGCTATACAAGTAACCAAGACATGTTCGGCTCACTAACATACAGTTATGAACGGGACCACCGGTGCGCTTCCCTGCAGTAGCGGACTCCAACCTGAATCTCGTGATGTGCAATGTCGACATCACCAGCTGGAACCTGCGTCTTCCCTCACAGTTTTGCCAACAATAATTGACTTATTGGAGAGTAGTAGCTCTATACAAGCGACTTACGGTTTTTCAAGCGCTAGTCAAAGGAGTTAGGTGGCCAACATGTCTGAGAAAGACCGAACTACTGCCTTCATTTTCTCTGTAGTGAAGCAATTGGTTTTATCGTGAGCAACAGGTCAGATATTGTACACAAATGCTGTAGTCGTCGTCTCGGGCTCTCTGGTCATAATGTTGTCTTGTGTACTGAGAAGAATGATACCGCTTCCGACCGGTCCAATAAATGACACAGCGAGTCGGTGTTCAGCATTACGTTGGGTGAGAGGAAAAGATCATCACAGCCACCATCAAAACTTCCCCACAGCTCACCAATCTTCTAATTGCTGGTCAGCAGATAGTCATCAGTCTATGTAGGACAATCCAATAATTCTAGAAAGCAAAGTCTTCATTTGTTCTCGTAGTCCGATAATGTCGTTATGTCAGAATCCCCGAAAGGTGAGTAGAGGGAACTCAGCATTGATGAATCACAAATCGACTCGTTCTTCTAGGTAACTTGCTATTACATCTTGCTTCTTCATAGCCCAACCAGCTGGAGTCTACGCCAATCACCATTCCATTTTCATCCCAGGGATATCAAAGCAAAGCGCTCGCTATCCAGCTCTCTCTATAACAGGTTATATTATCATCACACGCTCCCAAATACATGTTCAGAAACGGGTATCCTAAGCAGCATCAACTTCCTTACAGTAACTAGATCATGTTAGCTATGTACTTTCCTTCGACAACTCCACCAAAGACAGTGTCTCGCAAAAGGCCATGAATAACTAGCACTCCAAACTTACCGCTTATGTCTGAACCAGTCTCCTACCTGACACATCTTGCTACAATACAAAACACACTTGCATCTCGCACAAGTCTTCAGGTCATCTTGAGATGATAGCCGACAGGCACTTGAAAGGCTGCACTACAGAACATCTTCTTATCAGCTGGATTCTATTCACTTGCCTACTTGTACTTCTCTTCAGCTCCACCGATCTACGATACTGTATGAGAAGACACGGGACATGCTCACATGGAAATTCGAGCAGATGATCTTGTTCGGGGCACCTTTCTCACGCATCTCTCGTGCGAGATGGAAGTTCCCACGCATTTCATGGAGACGACCTAGATTGTCATATGTCGCGAAGGTGTCAAAGTTGTCAAGTGCTAAATTAGGCATACATCAATCATCAGCCTTCCTGTTCCTTTCTTTTCTTATGTTCCCCTTCCATGCAGTCGTTCAAGATCTATCATAAGAGAGCCACTTAGACTATCTATATACCGCCACCTTGTCCAAAAAGAAATAATGCGGATACAAGTCTGACAGAAGAAACAATGACACTATACAAAAAGAGAGCGGAAAGACCTACAGCGACGTATCTCAGCAGCCTCTTCCAGATATTGCTGCGCCTGGTCGAGTCGACCCATCGTCAGATACACTTCTCCTAAAGCATTCTTGGTCAATGCCACGCCTGTAGATCGCGCTCCTGTGGCTGCGACTTTCACTATTGCCGCCACGAAAGAAACAGATGTCAGCCTTTTGGAAAGCAAATAGAGGGAGATGTAAATGAGCGAAGGAGCAACGTACATCGGAGAGCTTCGAGGTGGAGCTTCTCGGCTCCGGTATAGTTACCGGAAGCTTCGAGCTCGAGAGCGCGGCTGTTGAGATCACTTGCGTGAAGAACTGTGTTTATACGGTTAGTTTCTCTGTTGCCATGTTTCGTTTTTGGCTTTGGTATGTTGAGTTTTGTCGAAGAAGAGGGAACAAAAACATACTGCCAATAGCATTAGGGGTATCCATACTAATGCTTTAAGATTGGAGGCTTGCCAGGTCGATTTGAGACTCTACTGGAAGCTACGGGAAATTGACAATGGTCTTTCTTGCAAGTTTTCCTTTATACTGGGAGTCTTTGGTATAGAGGGTGGATGTGATGAGATGCGAGTGGTTTGAAAGTGTCTTAGATATGCTGCCCAGCTGGGCCGTGAATCTATACCCAACGACTCATATAATTTAACCAGTAGTCACATGTATAAAGCTACGGCTTAGGTAAGTATGTTGTGGAATCAAATCACAGATTACACAAAGCAGACCTGGCGGTGAATCAAGCTGATATGCTAGTCAAGGAAGCCGATATGGAGAAAATGCAATACCCATCTGCCTAGCTCAAACCCACCCTCCTACATAGCTTCATTCACATCACGCCACCGTCCCAGATGGTTTGTGCTGATAAACTCCCCTTTCTCTCCTCTCTGCCAGATAAACATCATTCTAGTTGACAGCGCAGCCGTAACCCCTATTCTCCCGCCCCACCCTTGGCCTGCTTAGCGACGCAAGAATGCCGAGGGGCCGCCACGGTCATTTTTTGATCCCGAGAGGCAACATCGTTCTGACCTGTGCGACAAAACATATTCACCTTCCTACTCTTTTCTGAGACCCCTTTGCGATAGACTGTACATAATGCGCCCATAGACGGATATACCAATTCCAAAAGAGAAACCGCTGCTTGCGAATCACACTCGGGATGAGGAGGACCACGGGTCGCGCGCTCCGCAGGGTGCTAGTAGATTGCGAGAAGAGAGCTGGGGAAGTTGGCTCTCGGCGGGGATTCTGCGCGCAGTGCCAGAGGGATGCGCTTGGGAAGAACGGAGCTGGGCTGGTGAGGGCGGGAGGGGCGCGCTCGAGAACAAGCGCCCTGGGGATAGCTACTCCCTTTCGCGGTGTTGCGTCTTGCCAGAAGAGAGGGCTGGCGACTGTGCAAGATGGTAAGTGCTACTGGAATGATGTTTGAGTTGAGAAAGTGCTGATCTTTTGGGATCTTAGACGATCAAGGGCCGATGCGAGAATACAATAGCCGGGTGAAGAGTGGAAGGCTGACAGACGATGAACATCAGAGAGGTAGGGGAATTCCTCGAGCTGCTGAAGGGTATATCTAACGGGGGTTGTAGGTATTATTCAGAGTCTGCAACATCTCCACGATGAATTGCGAAACTACTATGCGCCGCCCATAGTCCACCCGACGCTCGAATCTCTCCAGCCTGAGCCTACATCCATGTTCGGACGACTGTTCAGCAGTGGCACGAAGAAGGAGACAACACTCAAAGGAATCCCAGAAAACTTACCGAGAGGTTTATATCTGTTTGGTGACGTGGGAAGTGGGAAGACAATGCTGATGGATCTGTTTTACGAGACTTTGCCGAGGAGTGTTACCAGCAAGACGAGAATCCATTTTCACAACTTCATGCAGGATGTTCATAAACGGCTACACAAGATGAAGATGGACCATGGGAACGATATCGATGCAATCCCGTTCATTGCTGCTGATATCGCAGAGAAAGGAAATGTGCTGTGCTTTGATGAGTTTCAGTGTACGGATGTTGCTGATGCTATGATCTTACGAAGGTAAATTTTCTGTAAATTCTTGATATACTTCAACTAATGAGTGTAGACTTCTTGAATCCTTAATGTCACACGGGGTAGTCCTAGTCACCACATCCAACCGTCACCCAGATGAGCTCTACAAGAATGGAATCCAGCGTGAATCCTTTATTCCATGTATTAACTTGCTGAAAAACCGTCTTCACGTCATAAACCTGGACTCCCCAACCGACTACCGTAAAATCCCACGACCACCTTCGGGAGTCTACCATGCGCCACTCGATAAGCATGCTGAATCCCACGCCGAAAAATGGTTCCGATTTCTCGGTGACCCTGAACAATCCGAACCACGCTCGGAAACGCAAAGTGTATGGGGCCGTGAAATTCACGTCCCCAAGGTCTCAGGAAAGGCGGCTATGTTCACCTTTGATGAATTGATAGGGAGACCAACCAGTGCAGCTGACTACATTGAATTAACACGCAGCTACGATGCTTTCGTCGTCACTGGTGTTCCTGGAATGAACCACCAAAAACGAGATCTTGCACGTCGATTCATCACCTTCATAGATGCTGTCTACGAATCGCGCGCAAAGCTGGTTCTCACAACTGAGGTGCCGCTGACCAACCTCTTCATGTCAAAAGAGGAGATGAAGAACTCGATCAAGAAAGATGCAAAAGACGAGGGTGGTGACGTGGAGGAAGATGGCATTGATGATACGATGAGAAATCTAATGGATGATTTGGGCATGAATATGAAAGCACTGAAGGACAGTAGTATCTTTAGCGGTGACGAAGAGCGGTTTGCGTTTGCGCGTGCGCTGTCACGGTTGAGTGAGATGGGAAGTCAGGAATGGGTTGAGCGTGGTATGGGCCTCGAGAAAGATGGCGGAAAGAAGGAGAAGGATAGCTGGGACAAAGTGCGCAGCCGACAGATGGAAGATAGCATGTAGAACATGTACGCGTACATTCTCCCGATAGCTTTTACGAGCATCGTTTCAAGCGGCTTTTTTGCATGGGAGGGAGCGCAGCTAGAACAGAACAGGCTTGGATATCATACATACATAGACTTAGCATGCATAGAAAGCGTAATGTCGCGTATATCATTCAGATTCATTACCCATCTCACAGCCCATGGCCAGGGCACATGAAGCACAGAAGCATACGAAGTACATGAATATGTACGCCAAGCACACCACACCTATTGCGTCTCCTTAACCCTTCCATGATTCGCGCAGAGCGGCGCATAGCCCCTGAAAAGCTCGAGGGGCTGCCGTGCTTGCGGTGTTCGATCCCTTGCAGAGCTAAAAGTGAGATGTGCAACGAAAGGCATGCAAAGGTAGTCTGTAGCTTAAGCAGTTGGATATGGAGAGAGGGAGGGACGGGATGGGAAGGGAAGGATCATTAACATGCATTCCACATGCTGTCTGCATCGCGACGTCGTTGGTACGTATTTCATGTGAGGGATGCAGAAAGCCGTGTACGCGAGAACGAGGGGGATTTTTTTTTTGGCTAGGAGCGCTGGAAGCAGGCAGGTCCTTGGTTCAGATGCTGGACAACGGTGTTGTTGTCTAGGATCGAAACGTGACGTAGGTTTTCTGCGTGGGTTTGATGAACGTTAGTCGATTGAATCCATGTTTGGGAGAGGAATGGATGCTGCATTAAATAATTCTCTTCTTTTTCATTTCTGCGAATTGCTTGCTGGTTAATCAAATTATTCCCACCGTATCAAATCAAGGTTAGTTCTGGTTTGGTAGAGATGAAGCAGATAAATGACGCTGCTCGTCTAGAGGCATGACGACATGTCATCTCTTGCGGCTTTTGCTACAGCATTGAGCTGTGATAGCACAGCTGGAAATGTTGAACCGCCATGCCTGATTGGGATGTTTGTGAATTTTGACCAGTGGAGACTTAAATATCAGATGTATTGATTTTTTGCTTGCCTTGAATTAAGGTCCCGATTCTGTTCTAGTAAACTGCAAGGTCTACACACCTTTTAGGTTCAACGTTTTATGGAGTTCTTAATTGGTGAGATTGACATGACAGACATATAGAGTATTTCCATACGTTGTGCCACATGCAATTCTATAGTAATAACTATCTTGTCAATATTTAGCAACCGAGAGATCAGCACGTGTTCACAAAGGCTACGGTGAACCGTTTTGGTAGCTATTTCCATTTACGCCTTAAAACTATCTCAAGATCTTTGAGCGGGCAATCTGAAATCAGGATATTCAGAGTCGGTTCTCCCATGTACTTGATGGTTTGAGACCATTCAAGGCGGTGCATTCCTGTGGCCTTTTCTTAAAAAAAAAAGGTTTAGAAGTTCATGAAATTGACAGATGCTAGACTCCAAAACACTTTTCCTCACCAGAAAGGAGGGAGAGTTCAAACCCATCCCTCAAAACTGGGATACCGTTCCTTCAATGCTGCATCGACAGCTTCCATACACTCTCGCTTTCGATAATGCGTCGCCCCCTCTTGCTCAAGTGACCAGCCGTGCTCTCGAAAAATTCCTTGGAGCATCGGTATCATTCCATCTTGCGATTCATCAAAGGAAAAGTCAGTCGCCACGACCTGTTGAGTATTGACAGGGATCCATTTGAGTTTGCGATATTGCATCTTGAACAATTCCAAAAGGTCTGCGATCGCCCAGGCTGGCTCGGACCGCCACTCCTGCTCGTTCTCAGGCACATGTTCGTCTACATCATAGACTGGATCAATAAAGGATGGATCATCATCATAATTATGTCTGTAGTCGCCCCCACCATCGCACTCTGGCCAGTGAATGATGCCGAGCTTCGTATCTAGTAGAAAGATCTTATTCTCGCGATGGCCAGATGTGAGGCCAATTACGTGAGACGGCACGTTCTCCCACTCCGCTCCCTCGGTAGTCACCTTGAGACCTTCTTCGGCGGACATCATATAAGGCTGCTTAGTAGCAGCGGCGTCTGTAACAGTATCCACAGCCAGTGACTGCCAGTCAGCCCAATAACAGCCGGGGGCCGCCTGAGGGGGATGAAACTCATCGTTTGGGCAATCTGAGCGAATGTAAGGCAGATTGCGAAGCAGTGCAATCACTTCGTCACTTTTCCCACTCGCTTGCTGGAATTCTGGCGAGATAGATGGCCAGCCACCTTCTGGCGGCTCGATAATATACGATCCGTCCATGTACAGCTCGACCAGGAAACGGTAGTAGTCACGGAAAGCCTGTATCGTTGCTTCGCGAGAGTAGCTAACATCTTCAACGTCCGGCATCTTAGATATTGCGTTGATTCTTCTATCGAGTGTTGACTGTGACAGTGATGATTGTGCGAAAGCCCTGGAGACATGCCATGACTGCCTAATGTACCCGCTATTTACCCCTTTTTGAGATCTCGCTTAATTATGGGGCACCAACTTAAACCAGGCCTCTTTGGTCAGGTTTTGACAAAAGCTTTCGAGAATAAGCTTGGCGGTATAGTCATGCTCGCAGCTAACTATGAAACATGGATATGTGGTATTGAAAGACTAATTAAGAGATTATAGACTCGGAAGAACGTAGATAACGTGGACATCGAAGAGTTATTAGTCCCTGTGCTTTCCCTCTCCAGCTAGGTACTTCAACCGTAAACCTTAAACTTCTTGCACCATTTCCAGTAACAACACCCGTTCGCTCAGAAATCTAGGCTGAAAAGAATCCTTTTCTGCGATTTTAATAAAATTGTGTAGCTTGGAACCATCACCTACGATATCTTTTGAAGTGGAGCAGGTTCCCGACCATACTCGTCATGACATACTTCATGATGTATGTGTCGATGGAGAAGCTAATAAAAGGAAACATGCGGCTACAAATGCTGTCTCTATCATTGGAAGCTTGTTAACATTATAACTCAGCGGCTCGAGGTCATTCGCAATGTCCTAAAGTATCTTGAAATCTCGCCAATGCTACAGTACTTCCGTATCAGTTTCTCCGAACTGAGTAGAAAAGAAAGCTCCTATTCTCGACAAATTAGCTAGGTTCTAGACCATACTGCGTCTAGAAAAGAAGGGAATTGGAAATTGAAATCTGTAAGCATGAGCGCGAGCGTGAGAAAAACGCTGCGAGAGAATATCCCTCCTGAAAATGGGGAATCCATAATCCATCATCTTTGTCACCGCACCCGAATTTGCAATACCCGTATGTGAACTACAAAATGTGGCCGAACTTCGTGTGAATCGTATAGCGTATCCCAATTACCGCCTGTGCCTTATCAAAGTTTGTGCAGGTGAGTATCGTTGTAAGTATACGTATGACGGTTAGTACGTATGTCGCGCGCCCTAGCCGAACAGATTAATCAGATGCAGCTTTCAGATAGCTTAGCTAGGAAATCAAATTTCATAGTCACATCACACACACACTCAGGCTCGTTGAAGTAGGAGCTTTTCAATCATTCTAATTTTATATCAAGATATTAACTTTGAGTTGCATAACTTCTGTTGTGGTGGTGTTGAGCGGCGTACCAAATCGAGACTGTACAGCGAACTTGTAAATGCCTCACAGCCCTATGGCAGCTAAATCATTCAATAAATAACTCACCCCCTCTCAACTCCATTAGTCCGTGCTGATAATTTGTCACATTGTAATATCAGGTTGTGGAATTGTTCTTCTGGGCAGCTCACTCACCGGGTATTTATCAGCAAGACGCATCTGAGCGTTTGTTTGTACTGTACAAAGTAGTCAGACAGGCAGGCTACCCTTACTTCTGATTGTTTTTGTTTCACCTCGTATAAGCTAAGGCTATGTCTTGCAGCGCACGTCGCTCAACCCTACACGTGCTCGATTTTTCCAATGACCATCCTCAGGTTAGTATGTTTCCGGATTCGAGATGTGGTTTCTAAAAGGAGAACCCGCTTCTCTTCTCAACTCCGCGACGGGACAGACACAGCGTAGCACACATCAGCTTACGTACACCCAAAAGGTTAGACTAGGAAAGTCTTATTGGATTGGATTGGATTGGAAGTTTAGCTGGTTCAGTCGGACACAAGGTTTTCTCACAAAACCCGATAGGTGAGGTGGTTTTTAGTAAGTGTGTACGAGTACGAGATTTTATCGTCGCATTTACTTGAGTTCAAGATGCGGCTAGATTGATGACTTTGGTTTGCTACAGATGGTCCGCGGGAAATCCGCACATGCATATTTCACAGTCAATCTGTTGGCTTTAATTGAAGGCAATTAATTCTTTGCCCTCTATTACACCTCTCTTTCACTAGGTGGGAATCTGAGCTAGGTATATCTAGGATATACCCGAGAGTCGATGCTATATTGCTTTCGTGGGGTAGTGAGACAATTGATTTGCTCGTCACTTGCCGCGAAATCATCCGTGTTGGTGTTTGATTAATCTGTCTTTCTGGCGCTCTGGGATCTTGTCAAGACTCCGGGGCTCAATATTGGCTCGTTTGCAAATATTCAAGTCGTTGATTGGCATTGTTCGATGTGTTGGCTGTTGGCGACTGAATGTTCGATACAACAGCCACTGCAGGGGATCCGGCGTCTGCGTTAAAGATTTATGAATGGTCTACAGACGTGTCAGCGCTTCCATGGCCACAAGGTCGGTCGCTTCGGCGGCCTCTGTGCGTGGATGTTCCGGTTGTGTTCGATCTTGCGAGCCTCTGTGCCGGGACGACATGCAATTGGCACGCGGGGAAGAATAGAGCAGTGCATGAATCGCAATTGGCTTTCCAAGAAGTAGGCCTTCTAGCAAATACATATCATTGCAGATGAGATTTCCATATCTCACCACATCACCCAGCCTTGAGTGGTTCGGACCGACTCGTTTGCGAGAATCTTGGGGGCTACACCAAATAATGAAGGAATCCCTTCGTGAGGAGCAAGATTGAGGATTTGCACTACTAATTAATGTATGCAAACTACAGTAACTGTGGTGATGACGAAGCTTGGAACTATTTTCGGGGTTGAATTTTGGGTCAGCCTCATTGCTGCATCCCTCGGCGGCTGCGCCTGGTGGGCTTCATCCTGCAGTAGCAAAACTAGACACAATATTGTAAATGATGAAACTCGTACCCAAACAAGCAAGTTTTACTTGTTACGCTATCATAAATAGAGCATACTGAGCAAAATGGTAAGTTCAGTAAGATTGTTCAGTTCTGGACTTCTAGGACTGCTATCCAACAAGTGGCGGTAGCCTAGTCGCCAGAGCATAGAACTCGGACGATCAGAATTACTCCGTACAATGGGGGCAAGGCTTCAGTCAAGTTGTTAAGAGACTTGATAGGGCCACCAAGGCTGTTAGCATCAGCTTGATAAGCATCCACGGTATTTCTCTGCTCACGCTGTCGAATCCCGCGGACAATGTGAGCAAGTAAGTGGAAGTGACGTGTAAACACGAGAGTCTTACAGAACGAGGAGGAAGGTTGACCCATCTGAGTGTCCGGAGGAACCAACCTGGGAACTTCGTTACTTGAGCACTAGTTACTAGCTACTACGGGAATTGACAATACTCGATAGCCTGGTGTGAGTTCCATAGACAGTCTTGCTCTCTCTGCTCCTTGCGTGATTGCTCATGTTTGTCTCTGCCGCTCAGAGGTGTTGAGAAGCTCGGTTTTTGGAGCGGAAGTTCATTGAAGAACTCAGCAAGGCACCATTGGAGGGAGTACTCTTAGGAGCGGAATTACACGAAGTCAGATTTCCAAGAATCTGGAAGGTTGCATTCAAGATGCCGGCTTGCCACGCTGCGAGCAAGGGCCCAACTCATCCTTCGAAGTGACCCTGGGAAATTTGAGGATCCCGTGTGATTGCAATGTCCAAAGACCCATCTAGAACATAAGTGTGGGCAAGAGATCAACAGTCTCTTCGTAAAGTTGCAATGGCAATAAATTAGATTCAGGGAGTAAAAGTAAACTCTAGGAGAACACATTAGATCGATTACTGTAGTGCGGATGGGCGGAAATATTGGATTCTACTTGGTTGTAGCTAGCTCTGCTACTCCGAAGCAAAAGCCACCACACGGTGATCACAACCCTCCGACCCTGCTGCACGCAATTGAATTGAGCGATCGGAACATATAAATCGCGGAAGTGAGTACAGTAATCGATAGCTGGGTTTCTTACAGAAACGGTCGCTGTCCTGACACTTTAGACTTGGCAATAACAACCATGGTCAACCGTGGGAACTAGATCCGTTCTGGTATTTGTTCTTTACCTGTATCCATGGTGCCAGTACGGTGGATATTACCAGTTTTGGTCATAGTTCTCAATGCTTAGACGCAAAGCCTGTAAACAGAACCTGGGGATGGCTATGGTATGGTAAGTCTGTCGCGGTTACGGGTACCAAGCGCGCCAAAATAGGCGCTGAGGTACTTCTTGGGAGAACGACGGCCCAGAAGTGCCCGTAAGTGTCCATTAATACTGGCCGGCCTGACTGTATTGACTGGACTGACTGGACCGACTGGAACTGACTGTATGTGCCACCCCACCAGTCGTGTTCTATTAACACGGTGTCACTACATTAATCAGTATTAGTGCTGCTGCTATCGCGAGCTCAGATACCACCGTGGTGGGTGCGCACTGCGCCGTAAGTCAACACGTTGAAGATCGACTGTCGACTTCTTCATTGGAATCCAACAAGCCAACCTCTCCTGTTATGCCATAATCAACGCAAAACATGGCCGACTCCATAGCTAGTCAGGTATATCTGGACGTACATCGACCATCACCGTATGGCATGGAGCACCACCATGCGGAGGTTAAAGACATAAGACGCCGTGTGAAATAGGATCGAATGTCATGCCGCGGTCGTCTCCCGTGTCCCATGTTGCAAGTAGGTACTGTACAATACTGTAGAAGGTATCGGTAATTAGCGTTGGTTGTGATCGTATTCCCTGGCTGTAACAGAAAAAGGTCATCCTGTTCCTGGCCTCAGCCCCAACACCATCTTTCTTTGGCGCACACTTGCTCACGCACGATGGATTCTCAGTGGCTTTCACCACTCCCCTGCTGATTCCATCCTGATGTTGCGCAGTCTGACCAATCTCATCCCGCTCCACCAGCTCTTCTTACTGTAATTTTTGCCAATAGTGCAGGCATCGCATCGCCGTCTGCACCGGCCGTGTACCTGGACAGGGCTTCTTACAGTACTGCACGGCACGGTCGACGGGTCTTTCATCGAGAGTTCTAAATAGAAATTAGCCCCGCCTTCCTTCCCCTACTCTGCATATCGTTCATATACTCCTCCCTGTCCCAGGTACCTGCGTGCGCTTGATCGATGTTTTCTGCTTCACGCATTCGCCCATGAGAGTAATCCTTTGCGATGGAACTGAACATTTTTGCAATGCCGCCGTCGACCATATTACTGCTGCTCTCAGCTGTATTTAGAGTAACGAGTGCCCTCCCATGGTCGGGGCCAATACCGACGAGTGTCTATAAGGCGGATGAGTGGTCACCACGACCCACGAATATACCTACCAACCCAGGAGATTTATTTAGGAGGGCGCAAATTGATATTGCTGTTTGTGGATGGGTAGGAGGAAATGAGAAAGAACCGGCTGTTTGTCCTACGGGTTCATCATGCATCCACGATATGGCCCATGGTTTTGTTGGTTGTTGCACAACGTCTGGAAAATGCACAGCTGGAGTTTACACAGGTTGCGTCGATAAAAACAGTCCGGGCGGGAACACTGGGCTCCCGGTGGAAAATAATGGCATTTACACTTGGTAAGTTACGAGACTCGCTCGGCGATATAGTTCTGTTCTGTTCTGTCCATGGATCTTGTTACTGACCATTTACTAGCCAAGGCGATTCACTCTGTTACCAAAATAAATATCCCCGTAGCTACTCGCAATGGGCATGTGGGAAAACAGAGCAAGCTACGACTATCGCAGAGACGTTTATAGGCCAGCCAGCAGACTTGTTGATGCAAGTTGTGTATACGAGGATGACATTCAGTCCAGTAACATTGTCATCTACTACTACATCTAGCTCGTCAAGCACATCGTCAACAGCTACGACTACCACGGATGCGGATTTGAATAAGATAACACCGTCCACTACGCAGATAACGAGCGATCCTAACGCAGTACCTGCTTCACCGGGCGCCACGGGTACAACATCGGTGGTAGAGGACGATTCGGGAAAATCCAAGAACAAAGTAAACGGGGGAATTGTTGCTGCAGGTGTTATTGGAGCCGGGGCGTTTATAATTGCACTACTGGCAATAGTCCTGTTCTTCCTCCGCCGAAGACGTAAGCAGCAAAACAACGACCAGTCCAGCGGAGGCTCATTCATGAGGTACGTTTCAGTGTTTCTTACGAGAGAAGCAAGTAGCTAACAATCCACAGCATCAAAGGTGGCGAAGTAGGAGTTCCTATAGGCGCTCCAGCACCAGCACCACCCAGTCCAGCTAGCACCCAAGCAACATTTCCGCGTGCTGTTGCCTATTCCCCGGACGACTTCCGAACAGTAGCGTCGACTACCGGCGCTTCACCTGCTATGGATCCTTCGAGATCAGTTTATGCTCCTGAAGAGTATCAGGGAATAGAGCAGCGAATGAGAGAAAATGCCGACCTGGCCGTCCCACCTCAACCGTACTACCCGTCGCCATCTCTAGACGGAGATGGTCTTCCCAGAGTCTCGGAAATAGACAATTTCTCTCACTCGTTCCATGCAGCAATCGCACGGATGTCACCACCAACGCCACCACAAGCTCAAATGAGTAATATCGCGCCACCTTCACCACGGGGCTACAATAGTCGGGTTCCAGAAGGGGCTTCTGGTATAACAACGGGAGCAATCGCTGGGGCTGCTATACGCCGGGACAGCCGTGGCCATGGAGGGAATGGTTATGGTCCAATAGAAGATGATGATTATGGACAGCAGGACAGTTATGTGCCCGGTGATGATTATGGGCGAGTCCTGGCAGACAATTATGACCCTGACGAATATGAGGATGACCTCATAGAGGAAGATTTCGAGCCAATTAATCCATACGATCCTACAGATAAAGAGACGGGCGTAGCAACGACAGTCCAAGCCCCTCCGAGATACAGCCCAATTCCTGGACTTCACACCGAAGTGCGGAGGGGAGAATGGGAACCAGCTGCATCGCAGCCTCAAAGAGATTTAGCACCTCCATCAGGAGCAGTAGAAAGGGTGAGTGATAGCACTCCACGGTATCAGCTGGTCGATCAACCACCTGTGGCGGGGGTTCCGGTTCTGCACAGTACCGGACAGTACCGGGGCCAAAATAAAGGGGCACGACAAAAGCAAGGATACGATGGGAAGAACGGAGATGATTTACAAGCATAAAGGGACATACGGGCAACTGTAAAGCCGGGGGGCGACTGGACATTTTGATACCCCATATATTGTTGTAAAATACTTGTTAGATAAAAATATTACACAACTAATACCAGAACCGCTCGTTTCTGCTGTGAGGATATGCATCATCATCATCGTCCTTAGGACAATTATCAAAACATATACTTGATTAGGGTCATTTATTCCTGATTACAAGCACGTGAAGATAGTATCAGCTTAGGGAATACAAAATCTACAGATCAAACCCCCCCTTTCCGCCTACATTGCGTAATATTGGTATTAGTAAAGGACTTTTGTAGATTGTATATGAAATTCAAAAAGGGTTCACGTTAAGCCTCAGAAAGGGGTATGTTTTATTCAAAGTTAGGTAGGTGCGAGAAGTGCTAGGTCTTCCTGTCAGACAAGGTGCTTGGAAGAATGACAGTCTCGTTGTGGATATATTGTGCCATCAAGCAATGACTTTGTGATTATGGAGTGTTCATGCGTAAGAATTTGTTTCGCTAGAAGTAACTACAGCGGCAAGCTACTGTATTGATAATAAACACAAGTGCTCAAATCTGACTTCACTTATACATCCCCAACCTACTTAAGCTATGCACCCTTTGGCTTCATCAATATGAATTCGGAGCGTGTAACTCTTGGTGACACCAAAAACCCCCTCTTCTCTACCTCGCTTAATCTTGTAGGAGTCATGAAATATATACCAAATTTGGAGGCATCTACTTATTTGTTATTACCTTTTGTGGACTCTATGAAACCAATGCTTAGCATGAGTTTGCAATATAGGAGGACAAAGAGCATGTGCGTTGGAAACATTTTCATCTTCGCAAACTAATTCACCTCGCTAATTCCGTCGCTCGCTAAGATTTTTAAAGACAAAACAACAAAGCAAACAAATCTTTTCCCTTTGTTGAGTCGCACTCGACGCTTTCCCCCCTGAATGTCTTTCTTATTTTGTTCCCGCTACACACTTTCCCTTTTATCAGATCTCCCACTGTCTAACATTTAGGAAGTAGATCTCAACCTGCAACATTCAATTGCCGTCAACAATACGAGCCCAATGTTCTCTAATATCACGACTGTTGAGAATACGGTTGACTTCAGGATTTATAGCCTCAGTATCAATGCCTCTTAAAGGTCGTTAGCTCAGGTATGGAAGGAAAGCAGCACGTTAGTTACCTTTCTTCAATAGTAGAGTTCTCCTCATCCTCAATTCCTCTTGTAGAACGTTAGCTGCCTGCCATGGCCTGCTAGAATGCTTGAACATACCTTCGGAGAACATTGGAGACTGCATCGCCGAGAACATCTTCCTCGTTATCTCTGGAGCAGACTTAGCAAACTTACATCACTTAATTAATGGCTTAGATTTTGAAATGTTTACCTTGAGTTCAAAATGTTATCGATCTCAGCATCTAAAGCTGCGGTGTCCACAGATCTAGAGGAAATTAGGCAAGTCTCTAAATATAAAAGAGGCTATGGTGAATACCAAGAGAAGATAGTTGGGTAGGTCTGCTCAAGTGTCTTCCACTCATCAAGCTTAGCTGCCTCTGGGGAAGCTTCTCTAGACAGTAGTCAGTAAAAACATGCGAAAGGGATTTAGTAGCAAACATAGCGACTGATGATGGGAGCAGCAAGAGCTGGAAGAACATTCAAGAGGCCGATGCTAAAAGCGATTGTTGATCGTAGGTCGAAATTTGAAAGGTTTGTGAAAACTGAAAATATATGAGAGTAGATTGAAATAAGAGTAAATTTAAGGTAGTAAGAATTGTTTGATGTAAAGAGCTGATGATTGAAGAAATCAAAGTAGACAATGGCTACCTTATATCAACGATGATACTGTATGGAACTCCGGCTATACTCCATTCTCACCATCACCAACTCCACAGAGACCTAACATTTTGAGCCTCATCCCAAAATCTGATCCCGGAGGAATTTAAGCTTATAGCTTGTCTGGATGATTTGGGTGGTGTTGAGGCTGAGAATTAAGCTTGGCGGCTCTCGCTTCCTCAGGGGTGAGTAGGAGGCGCAGTATCATCAGAATGAAGACTTCGACCATATCGATAAGGACGTAGGCAGCTATTGAATATGTGGGCTAAAGAGGCTGAGTTATTGATGGCTGGAAGAAATACTCATAAGGTCTGTTTGTATGGTGACTTAAGGAAGTGATCTAGCTCCATCGCCCTCGTTTGACGCTGAACGAATCTAACCATGCAAGCTTCTGGTGAATAACATAATCAGGAAATCAGGACAAGACTTTAAGAGGGATGATTCCTGAAGGAGTATTTAACTTAGAGTTGAGGTTTCTAAGACCTTGTCCTTGTTGACTAGTTGAGGGGTGAGATGCATGTCCACGTGTTATCGAATCATGCTGGTACGCCGTGGACCACTCCCAAAATATCAATGATTGCTACAAACAGAAAAACAACTAGGAGACAACCAATAACTTCCCTTCTAGTAGGCTACGTCCTAAGGTATTGATTTCGGTGCTAGCTTCTTTCAACTGTTTTAGACCGCTTTGAAAGACGACTAAAGAATGCTCACGATATCAGTAAGCGAGACTTAGATGTGACATGGTAGTCAACACTACTGAAAGCCGAGGATGCAAATAAGAGCCCTTGAAAGCTTGATGTAGTCATTGTAGCGTTCAGTCAGTGCCTTCTCAACGAATCGATACTTAGTAGAGAGTCGATTCAATTCTTAGATGTACTCGATTGCAGGTTGAACATCACAAAATATGATCACTTCATAAGACAATACAATAGATGGTAAACGGGGATTCAATATACACATAGAAACTAGAGCGACCAGTTCAGCAATGTTGTCGTTTATGTGGCTTCAGTCGTAGTAGTTGTGAAGGCATTCAAAATATTGATAACAGTTTGAATTTAAGGTTTATTAAGCTATTTGCAAACGGGGAATTTTCTAATATACTCGGGATATCTTTTCATCATTTTTATTATTGAGTGGTTTATAAGAATCTCTTTAACCCAGGGGTAGACACCATGATCCCTCCCAATGTCCAACTCGCAAACACCGCTGCTGAACCGACAACCAACGTTTTCCTATAAGTCATTTAGATCTCAAGTGCCCTGAAACATAGCAGAAGATTAGGGAAAACTTACGCAACACCACTGCCTTTCCATCCATCAAACCCAAGATGCACAACACAACACACTACCGGATGTACCAAAAATGCCGCGTATGCCAGCCCTCCCACTCCCCAACTTCTACTTAGCCTCCCACTGTTCTTGAACATTTTCAAGAGACTCGTCCCTAGCAAATACCCAGTCGTTTCATTCCAGATAGCGTAAGCGAGGGCTAATAAATTTGGCCCTCCGAATATAGATTCTGTTGGATTTGGATAAGCCTCAGGATAATAATGTATGAGTCCTAGCATGGAGGCCGCAGAAGCAAGTGAGCCTGCCACGAGGACTTTGCGAGAAGTCTTGGTAAGTATTGGTGCTGGTGTTTGTAATGTCGCGCCGAGAGCATAGCAGCAAATGTATTGAGGTAGAAACGCGACCTGGAGGTTTAGTGGTTTGAAAGCGACCCCAACTGGATACCAATGTCGGATCAGAAAGCTAGCTGCTATGTTCAAGCCCATGACAGGGAGAAACCCAATGGAAAGAAGGTTTGCTAGATTAGGTAACGAGGTGTAGATGATATCGAAAACCAACGTCACTGCACAGTACCAAACTGGACCTTTAAATCCCCTCAGGGATCTCCAATGATCGGTGAGTATTTCCAGCCCTAGTGATTCCTCTCTGGAAGCCTTCATCATGGTTATCTGTATCGGTCCAGCAAATAGCGTAAACACTATAGCGGGCACTCCCAGTTTCAACCACTTCATCCAGAGAAAAGTAGCTGTACCTTTCCGTTTCCAAGCCTTTGCTGAAAAGTAACCGGATAAGAAAAAGAAGGAGCCCATGAAATATGACTGATTAATCAAATTGAACGCCATTAACGGAAGTGAGGTAGCTGGTGCATGATGGGTGGAAGTGTAACCCCACGAACCTAAACCGCCGTAGGGGATAGCAACATGGTGGTATATTACTAGGCATGTGAGGAAGGTACGGAAGTTATCGAGATAATCTAGCCTTTCTCTTGTCTGCGGCTTTTGGGATTGGGCTTGTGGACTGGATTTGATGCTTGATAGCCCCATATCTGACTCTTCTTTACCCTTTCATTTAAATGGTTGTAGAGAAACGGGAGTAGTAAGGTGGTGGAAGACGGGGTGAAGACAATTTTATATATCACTTAATTTTACAGTACCTAGTTGTGTACCGCGTTGCTTTGGAAATCTATACGTAGATCTGTAGGTATTGGATTTGTAGGCAACAGCAATTGCTACCTTCATCGTCATAGAAAGATGGGATAAGCCAGATATTCAATTAGTTTAGTTACCCTAGCAGCATCACATGATACCGAGAAGAACAAAGTAAGCAATGGCGATCCCTCAACAAATGATGAAGAATATTATAGGATATGCAACTAATAATCGATGGAGACTTAGGTAATATTGTTGATATGACTAAACTTCCACGACTAAAATCTGATGCAGGTTACTACGAACTAATGGTATTTCAAAGCAGGGGTATTGTGAAAAAAAACTTTAGCGAACCCCAGACTCCCCCAAGCAAAAATAAACTTCATCTGTATGGAGGTTAGTAACTAGAAGTTGTGATATAAGTAAAATGGCAGCTCACTGTTGATCCACAGAGCAAATGGAATCTGGCACTTGGTTGGCCTTTAATTTGTTCCAACTTGGAACGTGGATCATATTCATAGTTCAGGCCTAACTGAACATACAAAAAGCTTGACGCCTTCTGACGAACTCCAAAACGAATAGAGATTTGCAAAGACAACCTTGAACCTAGAGGCTTTAGTTTTTTTGGTCAACATCAAGTATATGGAAAACTTACAGCCAAACGCCAAGCTTCTACCAAATTTTGTCGTTATCATTATCATTACCTCGAAATTTCCATTTCAGACCACAACATGCATAGACATATGCTCAACAGCATCCTTAATACTTCTCATCCATCGGTGATTGACACAATACGGGCAACGTACGGGCGCCTCCCCAACCGTTCTCAATGCCGCCGTTGACCTATCCGGCATAACAGGTGTGACCACGCCCGTCGCGGTGTGTAACGTGAACGCATGAGGACTATGATTCGGCGTGGCATTCATGTCGCCGAAAAGTTGCTGGTTTGTGTCTCCACCATCACTACCCATCCCATTCATTCCTTGAGCACCTCTCAGATCTTGGGGTTGTTGCTGCTGCTGAGCCATATCCTGCACCATATCTGCCTCCTCATTCCCTCCCGTCTGTTTCTTCAAGATCTCCGTCTTAGCCCTTCGACACTGCTGTAAATGTACTTCCGCGCCATACTCTCTTAACAGACACTCCCTAATCTCTGCCGGCGAAGTGTCTTTCGTGATGTTCATCAACCTGGGTAAGATCTCCATGAGAAACGGCAACCTCGACGCACTATTCCTCTGGACCTTTGGCAACACCGGTATGATCTGCTGCTGTTGCTGATGGCCGCCGACGCCCCCGCCGACGCTGTCCCTCTGCGGTCGCGCCTCCACGGGTCCCAGAACCCTCGCGCCGCCCACGATGTTGCCGTCCTCGTCCTGTCTGATCTCCACTGTGCCCATCCCTCCCATGCCCATCCCGCCATTCACGCCCATTCCACCTCCCATCCCATTCCCATGGCCATTTACTCCAGCACCACCGATACCCGGCTGCTGCGGGACAATCCCCCCCATATGTCCACTCGCGGCCAGCCACTCGACGCCGTTCAAACACGTATGTTTATCCCTCATAACCGTCACCCTAGCCAGCGGCTCCCTCCCCCCTTTCCGCTCCCAATTACATCGGATGACAAACGGACAGTTGGGATCGCGTTTGCAGCCCACGCGCACGCGGCCCGTGTCTGATTTGAGGATGCGGGGCTCGAAGTGGTCCTCGATTGCCCACGCGTGCAGGGCTTCTTTGAAGGCTTTGAGCGTCGGGAATTCTTGGCGTAACTGGAGGGGGGGCATGTCTCTCTCTATCCCTTTTTTTCGTGCCTGGAAACGGAACGCAAGATGTATCCTTGAAGGTTTCGTTTGAGGTTGGGGTTGGGTTGGGGTATTGGTATATGGGGTATTGAAGGAGGAGGTTGAGGAGAAGGTTGGGGCAGACTGGTCATCTGAGTTTGTGGTCCGGTCGCTCAGCGAACCGTGCTTACATGGCTCCATGGGTAGAGATCGACCAAGCATCATCGAAGGGGTATCACAAGCAATTCATAGTCTCTGGATGCACTGCACTGGTTAATAGGTACTTTTGATTTATCGTCACCATACTTGATACTCCGCTCAAATATGCCCAGTCATGTCCCACATTTCACCTAGCGACCTTATCTCCTAAGCAAACACTGATAGCAATCATCCGTTCCAACGTAAAGAAATCCCATGGTATGTCCATCACCTTGCTATGCAACCAATGCCAGATAATAAAACGAACACCCGAGATAGTGTACGCCTAAAGCGCCGATACCCTCCTATATTCCTTGTCTCGTCCCCTGAAAAATCTCTCGTCGAAAATAAAGTCTGCTCTATGAGACTAAAACGAGTGCGGCTTGCATGTTCGAACAGCATTACCACCCTCATTAAACATCATTTCATCAAAGCAAATTAAAGAATTGTAGGTACCAATATAGATGCCGTTCAAAAGAATACCGAGTAACTAAAGGTCCAACTCGTCGAACAGACAGTGCCTGGTCGAAGATTGCTGCCTACAGACGAGCTCTTGGCCCAATCTAGAAATTGTGAAGTTTTCATCAGTTGTATTCGACATATATGATCAGCTTGTCATTCCTCCGGAGAGCAAGGTCAAGGTCATTGTTGCTGACCAGACCAGGGCGCTCCCCACTGGCTTCGTCCTTGTAGTATAAGGATATTTCCTCTCCCTGAGCAATCTTTAGACGATCTCGGATCTTGTCGTAAAGCTGTTGATATTGGATATCATTTGGTACTCGGATAGCGATGAGATCATCGCCAAAGTATATCTTGACCTTCATGGCTGAAGCCGGCTGGCCATTCTGGATTGCGGGGGACTGTGAATTGGCTGATGGCTGCGAAAGTGCCGAATTTTCACGTGATGGACCTGCTGGAGGTCCGTTGGCGGAAAGGGAGCTTTGCCCTTTTTGATGGGGGGTAGCTGTTAAACCTGAGTATCCAGTGCCACTAAGATTGCCACGGGATGACTGTCTTGACGCACCATTTATTGGGGAATCAGTTGAAGATTGCCCAGATCCACCAGACAATCGATACTCTTCGTTCATAGTGTTAGGATCCATTTCATAGTCTCCTTCTCTAGGCGCAAAGAACTCCTTCACTAGAGTACATCTTGAGATATATGGCGGCTGTGTCAGCAAATTCTTAACATAAGCGTCTAGGTTGTGCTGTCTTCCTTCTGTGATCGCATCTGTGACATAGCTGACTGGACCAGGCATGTATGGCAGCGTCCGATTTCGAGCAGGCGTGTTCCCAGCCTCGGCAGGAAATTCCGTCAACAGCTTGATTTGGAAGTCGTAGAAGTCTTCATAATATCGGGAAAGCTCCCAATGTCGTCCATCTTCCAGTGCTGCCTCAATCACAAACCAGTACTTTTCTTCTGCGAAACAGTATCGTGGTATCCTGGCTGAGATGGGGGCGTATAATTGCGAGGCTGACCTAGAGAAGTAAGGATTTTGTTGTTGCTGTTGTGTTGATCTAGCCTGTTGAGACTGTCTGCTCTGCTGCTTCTTCGAGTTAGTAAAAATGAAGCAAGACTTTCAAGGTTAGCTTACATAGGCTTGGTTGTTCGATTGGCTTTGGCGAGCCGCTTGCTGTAAGCTCATCCGGCCCATACCCTGTTCCAGACTCTGTTGCGATTGCTGCTGTGAATTCGGTACCTCGAACTTTCCGAGAGTAATACTACTGTTTTTGTAGTCTGCTGCCATCTTCTTCCATTCTTCCACCTTGGGTACACCTGCTCTCTGAACTGCTTCCTGTGAATCTGTGACCGCCTTTCCTGAAGACATATCCCTTATCTCAATGAAGGAAACCGGAATCAATCCCGGGCCACCAAGTCTTCCAATTGGTTTTGCAACGAACCATTCGGGGTTTGATTGCGCAATGACTATAATCGCCTCACCAGCTTTGGCCTCCAGCTCGTCAGGTCGCTCCGCAGCAAAGTCGTACATCACAATCCCATACACCATTGCGCCCGACCCTTTGCCTGACATTTTTGACATGCGCGATCCGGCTTCCTGGGGAGATGAGATTCCTGAGACCGATGTGTCGGAGTATCCTGAATCGTGATCGGGTAATCTGGCCGTTTGCGGTGATCCTCCGCTATCGCGCTCTGTCTTTCCCAAGGCCTGGAAAAAGTTGACTGGTACTAAACCTCGCGCGTCTGGCAGTGCTGGATTACATGCCTCGTACCAGTCCGTATCATTTTCTCGTCCTATTACGTGGAAGAAGTCGCCTTTCTGAAAGCTCAGTTCCTGGGCTGACTGTGCTTCATAATCGTAGAGTGCGCGAATAACCTAAATGACCATGTCCTATTAATACGGGCGCTGTATGCAAGGAAACGAACGAAAAAAGGGCTGCTGGCGTACCTTTTTGGGAGGTACAATTGCTACCGCAGACTTTGGAGTGATTGATATGTGTTGGAGTTTGGATTCGTTCTTGTCACCCTTGATGGACCGTCGGAGAGCCTGAATAACGCGATATTAGCGAACCGATCATCCAGCCTTACCCCTCAACACCGTGAGGCCTACCTTCATATTGTTTGCTTTGCTTCACAGAAGCGTCTCCTTCTAGCAACACCACACTTGATGTATCGCGTGTTATCTCCCTGGTTGTTGCAATTTCCAACGTAGCGGCAGGGTTAAATAGCGTATCCTCGTTGGTTCTGACTCGCAAAAGGACGGCGACTGGTGGTGACAATCGCGACAACGAGGGGAAGGTGAATATGGTGACAGGAGGAGGTGCGCGAGTGGTCCAGCAGTACACAGCGAGGAGATTCTGTATAGATTTGCGTGATGAGGATGGGGTTTTCCTTTGCGAAGGGAGATGAGGAGGGGGAGGAGCGACTTTGACAAGGATTTGGGGGTGGGCTTATTCGAGTCTAGCTTGATTTTATGGGATCGAGGGTTCTACGTTCTGTGGCAAAGCGACGGCCCCAAACCTGGAGAGGGAGATGATACGGGGATGGATAGAATGCAAAGATCAGTCTGGGGTTGATTAATTCCTGCCGCGGAGGAGGACGACGAGGAGGACGACGAGAAGGAGTGGCGCTGGAAATCCAAGATGCACACGCTGGGAGGATTATGCGGCAGAGTCAGAGAGAGCAACTAGCAAAGAGCCGGCCAGCAAGCCATGAAATTCAGGAAGCCATTTAGACTTTTTTTCCGACTATTTCTTTTGGCGCCTCTTTTTCTTTTTTTGGATTAGTTGAACAAGTGCTCTTGGAGGGTTTGATGTGCACCAGGGCAACACATGTCACTTTTGGTGCCGGACACAGCCTTATCGATACCTACCCACGTGTTGCTCAGCTGCAGTCGAGGAATGGCAAGCAAGTTCTGTGGTGCGTGGAAAGGACAATACTCGTTTGAGGCTAGCAGCCCACCATAGCAGTCGATATACCGATACCTATACCCCATCGCTATTCCTATTTCTATCACCGTACATACATACAGCACGCAGGTCCGATGCCATCCAAACGCCTGCATATTCCTCCAATCGTGCCCAATCCACTGAGCAAGCCCAATAGGAACCCTTTCCAACCGCAGGCCCTCACCACTAAGCAGCAAACCCAACGTCTTGTAGTCCATTCTCGCGATCAAAGCTGAAGCTCAGCCACAACAAACAATAAAGAAAAAAATACTCGCAAGCAACTCACCGTTTAGGTCGGCAATACTTGGCCTAAACCATGTCTAAGTAGGATGGATACAATTCGTCACATCTGAGCAACGCATTTCCACGGCGGCGAATCTTGAAGTCCTACCAATACCCAACACGGTAGGTATTGCCACTGCCAACAAAGACCTTCCATCTCAACTTACCGGCGGCAATGTTCTTTGCAGTTCTGCAACATGCCAGCAGGACAATATCGTACGAGTCTACCAACAAAGAACTGAAGATGGCTGAGTGATTCGCCAAGGAACAAGGTGCTCGCCGCAAAAAACGTCTATGACATTGCCGTTCCGTGCTCTCCCTTCCCATGAAACAAAATTAAAAACGGCGGATTGGCATGCCATCCCAGCCACTTACTCAGATCAAAGAAAACACGACGGCTTTGGTAAAGAAACTAACACATACCTCGGCATCATCAGCTATTTCCAATATCCTTCTTTTTCTTATACTTCCCTCCTCCATCCCTTCAATGCAAGACACGATATGATAAGCTAGGGTGTCATGGTCATTGCCTGTGAAAAAAAGACCCGGCCGGCTGCCCAAAGATCCGCATGAATTTCACGGCATGAAGTGGCACCAACCTGAAGATGGAGGACGTCATCTAGGCTCTGGGTACATTGCACTATGGGGAGGGGCCGAGGGATAATCTACACATGGATCTTGGGGTGAAACACGATAAGATGTATTTAGGGTGTTCTAGAATAAAGTGCCAGGAGCAATCCAATCAAGGGAGTTGTTTCTTGTCCAAGCATATTTTACTTGAGACTTCGGGACTGAGGATATGCCGATAGTAAGATGTTTTAGTCTTCGAATCAAAAAGCACAAATCCGAGGACTGAGAATATGGTGAAGGTCTGGCTTTATTTACTCTGCCTTAACTCCTTAGCTGCACGAACGACTATTTGCTGGTAGACAGCCAGGAGGTATATGTCAATAAATGAGGTGATCCCAACGCATTATCTATGCAAGACCATCCAGCCCAACTACGCTTTGTAAATGCCCGAGAACTATGAAAACCATCACGCCCAATGCAAACACGCCAGTACCCAAACACCGGGGTAACAAAGCTAATCGCTCAGTAGAAATTAGATAAACGTATAGGTCAAAATTCAGTTTGCCGATTCGAGATCGCAATGAAAAGAAGGGGAAGGTCCAGCCGTGATATCATAGCTTCGAGTTCGTTCGAAGCCAATGAATGAATGATGAGTGTGGCAAGGATGAACCGTAGGTCCAACTTATCATCTACATAATCAATGGCGTGGCCGTTGACAGCAAGAAAAGTGGCTCTATTCAGCTTGTGATACAAAGCATCCACTGGGAAATAAATAAAATGGGGGAAAATGCTGGGGAGTCCTTGGAGACAGCCGGATGGGAGGCTAGGCAAAAACGGCAGGCTAAGGATGAAGTCGACTTGTGAAGAAGAAGGTTAGATCTGGCCTTTGATGTCGATTTTTGCGAAGGCCGCAATCTTCGCTCTCTCAAATATTTGGGTTTGAAAACCCTTGCCACTAAGGAAGCGGAGGCCATCATCTCGCTCTTCAAGTAATTCCTGACCGTTGTTGTCAAAAATGAACTGCGCAGCGTCTGCATCCGATTCAAATCCAAGTTCCTCGGTGATAAATCTTAACTTGACATCAGGTTTGTAACTGTGAGATGAGTTAGTCGTCGATCGAGGGCTGGGTAGACAGTTAACTTACGCTTTACATATATTTGCCAATGCCGCTAATCGCTCCCGAACGACGAACATATCCATAAGATAAGCACCCATGTTAGGTGTGTCGAGGTAGAGTCTAAAAAACTTGTGGTAATTGCCTAGGGCTAACGCAGATCGCACTTTAAGAGCGTGTTTGATGGCCTCTTCCTCTTTTTCTGCTGTGGTTAGATCCGCCAAAACGTCGTTTAACGCAGTGCGGTTAGCTGAGTAAATGAAATATAATATACGATACGCCTTGAACTCCACCGACTTTCCTTCCAAGCCCTTCGCGTATAGCACTCGCAGCTGGGTCTGGCATTGGTTATACTCACCAAGATCTCCTTTCTCCAGGGCGATGCGGGCGTGGATCTCGTACACCATAACAGTAAACTCATTTGTGATCCGCTGAACGGTAAGATCCTGGCGCATAGATTTGAACTGGTCACAGATATAGGAGTAATTGCCTTCCTTTCTCCACTTTTTCTTCAATAGTTCGAGTGTTTGTTTTAGTATGTGTTCCGGTCGGACGTTAGATGGGATGGGGGCCGAAGTAAGTCGGAAATATTGCTTTTCGAGAGTCTGACACGTGCCAACAACTGGGCCAGCTGAGGCTTCTGGGGATGGAGATCTATAGCTGGATTTATAGCCACCATCAAATCGCTTTTGCCGCTTCTCCATGTTCTTTTGAAACTTACTAGTACCTTTAGTGGCGTCCTCCTGAAATGGCTGCTGACGCTTATCGAATCGATCTATTGATGCTTGTGGAGTAATACGATCTTGTAGCGAATTTTGACTGTTAGTTGTACGCCATGGAGGGGTTGAGCTGGAATTCTCTTCACGACCACCCATTTCTTGTGACTTCCTCTTCTTAGCTGGCTGATTGGAATTACCATTGCTGTTTCCACCAAGACGTAGATCCACAGATTGCTGTGCCCACAAAGCTTGCGCTCGTGCTGTGCGAATCATTTCTTGTGGAAGTGGCAACGAGTCCCAGTCAATAGTGTTCAAACTGTTGCTGTCGCTGGCGGCAGTGATAGTCTCCTTCAGCTTAGCTTCGACTTCTACTCTTGGGATGTCTTTAATTAGATTGCTGGGGTCGAAGCATCTTTGCACATATGTTCGGACGCCTGCTGGCCACTCTATCTTTGGACGTTGTGTTGCTGGTGCTTGCACAGGCTGGGGAATCGGTACTGGGGGAGGATATTGTTGTGGCGTCATCGGGGTCATAAATGGTGGCTGTTGGACACCAAACGTTTGACGAACTTGAACGGGGTGATATGCTGGGGGAACTGTGTGCGTGTAAGAAATACTGGAGCTCCTGGTGTTGACAGTCTTGAGAAGCTTACCTGGTTGATAATATTGTTGTGTCCCGGGTGCGCCTGTGCCTGGGGCTGGAGGTATGTTAGGTTGGCCCCACGCGGAAGCCATAGTGTACATTCAGAGAGCTTCTTGGATTTTGTATAAGTTAGTGACGGGTTAAGATCTTCAAGATCGTTGAGATAGAAAGTGTGTCTTTGTGGGATCGTCAAAGAGATTATGATCAGGGTGGTTGGGTTGAAAAGAAAGAGGACGGTGAGGTTTACAGTAACCGAAGACAAAGACAGGGTACCATTTTAGCGTGCCTTAAAATACTGTAGTCTAGATGATTCTGAGCACGTGCTCCATAAAGGCTGGGTTGCAATTGTTACGGTCACCCCACCATAGATAGCGGGCAGCATGGACTTCGGTACAAGCATACTCGACATAGGACAAGAGTGCATCTGAAGTGAAATGCACAGAACTACGACAATACGGCAGCCTGCAGGAATCATTCACTTGAGGTTCATGCAGACATCCATCCTTCCACGAGATCACCTCTGTTTGTAGGAGCTGGAGAGGAACCGGAGCTATCTTGGTGCATGGCATGTTTCTACAACATATAGACCTCACAACTGCGCTGAGGCCGTCCTACTTGACAGATGAAGTCCTACTTTTTGTCCAGGACAATGTGGGGCTGTATGAGGGGCACGTTGCACGAATACGACTTTAGTGATCTCATGCTAACACTATCCTCTGCAGGAAGTTCAAGATTCCAGATCACCAAAACGGCCAGATTTACCTGACTTCCCACCGAATCTGCTATGTAGATAACAAGGAGCCTCGTAAGAACTCTGTTGCTATTGAGCTCAAGGATGTTGAAAGATACGAACTTTCTGCCGGTTTCTTGAGGTCATCTGCGAAAATCACGCTCTTCCCAAAGCCGTCAAAGCGATCGTCCATACAGAATCGTCTTTCGAGTCTCAGTGCGCCGCCTAGAAGTGCTACGGCTTCACCTTTGTCTCGTGGGGAAAGTCCCTTTCATCTGCCAAGTGCAGAATCCTCGCCCAAAAGCGCAGGGACCTGGATATGTTCTATTTGCTCATTTTCCAATCCTGTACCCTCCAATTTCGACCCAACGACTGCTAGTGCACATACACCATTAGCGCCATGTTTGGCTTGCGGCGTCAAACCACCACTGGCTCATGTTTTGAAAGCAGCGATATCAAATGCTACGAACCGGCCACCTGTTCAGGTGCCCACACCTTCAAGAACCACAATACCTATACGCGGTCCTGTGGAAACTCCTCAACCCACTTCAGAGTTATGGATAGATACTTCAGGCAGTAATATTCAAAGTGCTCCTGTTCAAAACAGTGGAGCTTCAGCTCAATGTCCAAGATGTACATTTTTGAATGATCCTTCTCTCATGGCCTGCGAGATCTGTGGCGCTCCTTTGCTTTCGGAAAGTATTGTCCCTGCCTTCAATACCTTAGGTGATGTAGAACCACGCTCTGAGTCTCCAGGGCCCATTTTGAATCAATTACCTTTAGTTGGCCCCAATAATATAGAGAGCATCAAGCTGTCATTTCGTGGTGGTGGAGATAAGATATTTCTTGAACGCCTCAAAGGTTGCATGGCACAGCGAAAGTGGCTCTTGCATGGAGCACCACCTGTACCGAAACCGAACCGTCAGCAAGATTCTGCCTCCGGATCAACTACGCCTACTGGAGAAAGGAAGAATGTCGGAATTGCAGGCCTCGAACAACGAAGACTAGAAGTACGGAAGAACAATGAACTTGTGATAGGAAATGCATTTGAGGATCTCGAGGCTTTGATGGCTTCTGCTAAGGAGATAATAGCACTCGCCGAGTCATTTGCCGATAGGAATGGCAATGGGTCTGAGTCAAGTGCCGTCGCAAATGCCCTCGGTTTAGTCACTACCAAAGATATGCTAGGTGGCGCCAACTCGGAATCTCTATACATCTCCGAGCTATCGAGAAATCTAGCAGAGTTTCTGACAGATGACCGGAGAGGTGTACTGAAAAAGTCCGGAGGTATTATTAGTCTTGTCGATCTCTGGGCCTTGTTCAATGGGGCGCGGAGAGGAGTCGAACTCGTTAGCCCGCTTGATTTTGAAAAAGCTGCAAGGCTATGGGAGAAACTCAAACTTCCGCTGCGACTTAGGCAGTTCAAGAGCGGTGTTCTGGTTGTGCAAGGTAGTGATAGAACAGACGACAAGACCATCAAGGCTCTTTCATCATGGCTTAATGACCTCCACTCATTCCCACCAGATGTAGAACCTCCATGGGACTGGAAGGAGTTTGGCCGCGGGATCACTGCTCAAGATGCGGCGGAACGTTTCGGTTGGAGTATTGGTGTGGCAGAAGAAGAATTAGAGATGGCGGAAGAAAGGGGTGCTCTGTGTCGGGAGGAGAGCATAGAGGGTCTAAAATTTTGGGAAAACTGGATTGACACAACCGAGTCCTCCAAAATCACCCGAGGTAGTGCTATATAATATATTAGACCAGCTCGTAAATAGACACGATATATACCAAACACTCCAAAAGTATAACAGCGTTAAAACTTCCTAGTCCTATCAATTTCACGCCACATTCTTAGCTCTCAAACCCCAAAGGTCTCTCGTAAAGTAGCCAATATCTGACCCAAGTGATCAGCAGTAACTTCTGATTTTTCTAGTGTGACCGCAGATACATAGAGCAAAGGATGAAGAGCCTATGGGTGCCACGGAAATGCTGTAACACAAACTTCAATTGCTAGGAAGGCTGTGTGATTCCAAATATAATGTCTTCATTCTTGGTAAATACCATGGTTTTGTCAACCGCGAAGTTCCTTATACGTTTGCGAGGCTATTCGACAATCAGAATGGTGTCTCTGGATTCAGATCTTCAAAAGACCTCCAGCTGCTACAACCTCCTATTCCCTTCGCTTAGTACATCCATTCGGCCCCTGTACTCTTTACTTCAGGTGTCTACTCTTCTGGCTACTACGCAACGAACTCAAAACACGTCCTACACCTATGACAAAAGTACACCTGGTAACTTCTAGAAATATATGTGCTACTCCTTACAAGTTAGTGTCACCTAGTCCGCTCCCCAGTTTCAAACCCTTTTACAAATCCTGAGGATTTATCATAACTTGTTACCCCTATGGATCAGAATGGTTAGGTAATATCAAGAGATAGTCAAAAAGTTGCAGATAATAACATTTACAGCTTGCCCCATGGGAAGGAAATTAATTTCCTATATGCTGAGAACCCGCTATGAATCTAATGTGTATCAAGTTGCTATCCAGGATTTGCCTATCCATCTAGATAGCTCGCAATGTTAAATTGTGAGAAGCGAACATATAATGCAAATGTAAGGCTCTCTCAAATCAGATAATTCTGTAGTGAGTCTTTCCATCACCAGTGATTCATAGATCACAATCAGTCACTGACACGTAGTTCTTACGTGCCTGAGCTATTCACGCTGAATCTTCTACATTATTTGTACCCAGGTATCAAGAAATAAGAGTCATCTCTTCTCATATGTAAGTGACTTCGCACTTGAACTTATCACCAGCATCCAGCCATCGAGGTTTTAAAAACTCCCACCTCCCACCAACGCCATCTCCACTACACTGCAAATAATCTTTTGAAGATAAAACACGACAAGTAAAGCAAACCATGTGTAACATCCACATAGGTGACACTCCCAAGTTCCGTACTGGCACCTATTGGCTCTGCTGCCGAAGTCCTCCAAAAGCGGTTTGTGAATCACCTGTAAGCGTCCCTCTAAGGCTACACCTTTTCCTAATTAAGTTCCTGGTTTTGGCCCTGACTCTCGAACGAGATTGAGGTCAGCAGTTGACAATGAACATCTTTGGCTTACTAGTTTATACTTGCAGTGTTTGAAGGATAATTCAATTAATGACATTGAGTGTAAGAGATGTGGACATACAAAATGTGACCAGTGTCTGGTTATGGGTGGAGATGAGACTTGAGCGTGGAGAGTAAGAGGGTGAAGAGCTGGGAGGGAAGGAAGAGGTAGGATTAGATATGGGATTAGATATGGGATTAGATGGAATTGATAAAGCATATGATTCGGGCATGTTGCACGATTTTCTGGTTAGGTATTAACCCTCTAGCCTTATGGTGTGAAATTGAAAGGTGTGCATAATGATGTAGTTTTATACCTGCATAATAGAATGAACAACGCTTTGTATTAGCAAGCTACCAATGTAGGTTCCCCGTCGCTCAAACTGGGATTTTGTAGCCTGGCCTGCAATTGTGCATGGTACTATGATATGAGCAGGTTGTAGCTGTAGCTGAAGAATGCTCTAAAGGTTTATAATCATTTATATAAGTCAACAATCCTGGCCACTATGCATACGCCTTGCCCTCTCACTTTTAAGGATAAACCAAGTATCCACATGGATGCCGCCTATGCTGTGAAGTTAAACCATGGAACCATTACTATAATGGTTAATATTTTCATCTAGCACCAACCATACTTCTCATTGCCAATCCACTCAATATCTTTAACTTCATCGCTGCCTGAGCCGTACCACATCAAACTTGCGATACTATCTGATTCTCTGTCAACTGTGTTGTATTCCAATCCGGTTTTAGTCACCAAGGCCTTGACCTGCTCAGTCGGATTCCAGAGTTCAACATGTAAGCATTTCCACCTAGAGAAGTCAGTAATCTCAAATCTAACAATATACAGGTATGAACATACTCTGTTGCTTCTACCTGAGCCAGATTCAGGATAGCCTTTAGCGCCTGGGCGTTAGCATTTATGGCCTGTTCGTCTTCAATAACGAGACGTAGTATATGTAACGTATTTCCTGATTTTGCATCATCAATTGCACCATAGAAAGAGCGCGTCCAAATTGCCCAAAGTCTTGCTCCTTCGTTACCCACAATAGCTCCTTTGGTGGTAGGGGATTTGCCAAACAACTTATTGGTCATGAAATCCTCACGTTTGTGGTGCCAGTCCATAACATCATGATCTGGAACTAGAGCAACGTGTGGTCTACTATCCTTGGTGTTCTGTAAAGACTGGCGAAGATATTGCTGATCAAGCTGGCAAAGAGCGGGAAGATCTGCATATCCCAATAGTTTTGCTAAGCTACTCCCGGTCAAAGATGCAGACGGCTTAAATGTTAGGTGGCTGGAAGGAAATGGAAGCCATCCCAGGTGTGCGTAAAACTTCTTGCCAATATCCGAATAAAGAAATGAAAACTTGCACTCTTCTCTCCCGGGAATACCCTTTTCGACCTGCCATTCTTGGAGAATGGGTGCTAGGTCCTTCAGCATCCGAGCGGCATAGCCTCTGCCGCGATACTCTGGGTTGCAAAATACGGAGCCAATACCATGCGAAATGACTTCTTTTAATGTCCCGTCCGAGGTACGTACGAGAGCTGGCTTACGTAGGGATTCGCAAGATGCGTAGATCGCGCGATCATCTGGCTGGGCAGAGGTATCAACCAGTATCCAATGGGATACACCACCATTTTCAGTAAGTGAGAGTTTCATGAGGTGCTCTTCACGCTCAAGATAGCTGTTTAGACCAAGGGCTGTTCCCCAGTTCTTGCTGCTGAGGGTCCATGTTGCTGTTTTCTCCTTATGAGTGGGATGAGCAAGACCAAGAGATGGGGAAGCTCGGTCTGGAGGTGAGCTAGTGTCGAGTGCTTGGGAACCCTACCAAATTTAGATTAGCATCTGGTTCTAGAGCAAGAGTTTTGTCTCTAAAGTACGAAATTATCGAGCTTCTTCTTTTTCCACCTTAGAATGAGGTTCATCATTCAACTCACCATTTTGAATTAACTCGAGCCGGTATTTTGTGTAAAGTATAGTGGTAAGAGATTGGTCCTCGTCCTCTTTGTCTCTTCCAGCTTGCCTGGTATGTCAAAAATACTCGTGCCTTTTCCTTAAACAACTTGGGGACTTATGCGGTATGCGTATACAATTGGACGCAATCACAGAAACTGAGATTCTCCTTGTCAAGAGAGAGGAGATTCTTTCACTAAGATCCCGAATGAATTATGTGGGCAAGAGGTACTGATAACTTCTCGAATTTGATGGAGTTAACGTTCGAACTAAGAATTGAACTCCGTATCCGCAAACTAGTTCGAATAGGGGTTTTGCGTGCAGCTTGTAGTATATCGAGCACCTGAGTCTTAAGAGCAGACATTAAGAAAAAGAAGAAGCAGAGGACATAGAACTGAGTAATGCCTTCAAGATACTTCAAGTTAGCGTTACCATTGTCTTACAGAACCAAGGAAATAGGTCAGCCGATTCCCTAGTCCTTAGTTTTTATTGGAGACCGCGATCATAGTAGGAATTCCAGTTGGTTTGTATGGCTGATGCTCCAGCTCACTTACTGTACTATGCTCTTCCTAGAGTTTCTCTTGCGTAAACTTGGTTCCGTTCTATTCCTTAATAATTCGTTGTGACACGGGGATTGTTCCTACTATCTGGATGATATGATACTCCGTACCCGTTGCTTACCCCACACCGCCGATGCTAGCCGAATGGAGGGGTCGAGCGGTTATGAGGTGTCGGAATAGCGCTAGCGCAGCATAAGCAAAACGGTCTGTCTATAACGACACGTGATATGCACGTGAGTTGCTGATGAACATGGATGAGCTGGAGTCAGACATACACAGTCCTTCATCTGCTCCGCACGCACCCAAACTGCTGATTGCATTTATACCGTGTGCAGAGACACAGAGAAACTCTGAGCTGGGCCTGTCAATTTACACGTGATCGAACAGACTGCAGGTTAAGAATAGATAGCTCTGTTGGACCTTGGACTCACTACGCGCCAACATCTATATTCGCTGGGTATTCTATGGGACCAAGACGAGAAACAGGCCAAGGCCAGTACATGCGAAATGTTTACTTGAAGGCAGGAAACCTATGAGTGCGAGCACATTTTGCTATGTGTATGGAGATGGCCGCAGTGACCGTGAGTTAGCCATGGTGGTGAATCCCTAGCCAGTCTCCTTCCTGCCAGACATCAGCCTTGTGCTCTGAATATTTCCAACATGATCTTTCAAGAACGCTTCCATGCATGACTCTCCCTTGTTTTGTTTCATCTGTGACTTCCCTACGTTCGTGCCTGTCCGTTCCTCCAATAATGTCTTGCAATGAGTAACCAATATAGTTTGCACGAGCAGGAGCGCAATAGATCACCTTCCTCCCTCGCAAGTTGTTCTACACTACGAAGATCCAGTTGGGAAACAAACCTCAGATCCTTCTAATCCGTGGAGGTTGGTAATAGCATCTTCCTAGCTCATGCTCTACTAATGAGGATAAAATCACAGAGACGCATGCGAAGCATCCAGTTTGGTCATAACTTCTGCCAAAGAGGCAAGTACCTTTATGAAGCATCTCAACCCAGAGCTTTACATACTCATCCCAATGTTGTATTGTAGTACACTAACTTGAGAAGATGGATGCCGATGCCACCAACAATCATGCAATTATTGTCATCTCGGATTCAGACTCAGACTTGGAGGATGAAGAACAAGGCTCCACTCGCAGGCAACAGCTTATTGCATTCTCAAACTCTCCTTCGCCTCTACCTCCTGTTGGGTTGGCTCCCGGCGAGGGAGATTATGAACTGGGTCCTGTGCAAGGCGTGCCTTCCGACAGAGAAGTGTCTGATCCAATGAATGATCTTGTGTGGAATGACTACATGCAAGACGGTGGTTTGAATGATGCCAATGACTTATATAACAATGCGCCGGATGTAGCTGAGCAACAAGCCATGTTGGAGGATATAAATCACCGAAATGCAGCACATATTTTCCTAGGACCGGCCGCTGGCCAGCACGATGACATCGCGCCACTAGCAACCGCAACCAAGGACGAATGCATACACGCCATAATCGAACTGTTCCCGGACATCTGTCATACCTACGTCTTTGGCCTCTATGATACAGTTTCAGTCAACCAAGAAGTCCTCATCACCCACATCTTGGATAAGGTTTCCTATCCAAAGGCAAAAGATATACAAAAAAGTCTGAAGAGAAAAAGGGCACTGGACGCAGACGAGGAAGCAGCCAAGAAATACACCGCACTGAATCGTGAAGTTGGACCGAGGATTTTCATGTAAGTCTGCTCAAGGAACGTCGAGATATGCGAGCCATCCTGAGAAGTACTTATGATCTCTGAGATTGAGCTTGTAAAGTTCTAATACCCCGAGGTATTGCATATAGCACTCATGGGGCTGAGTGTTGTGGTGCCATATTCTTATTCTAGGAAAACTCGGATTTTTCCTTCCGCTAACCATTCACAGACGTGAAATTCTATCCAATGAATTCGTGGATATTCCGGTGACTTTTGTCGATGCCTGTCTGACTCAATCCGGCGGTGCTTTGTTCCCAGCATATCGGGTGCTTGAAGAAGCTCACCGAACCTGGGACCGTTCGAGACCAGCTTATAAAAAGCTTGTTCGGCCGCGAAAACGAAACAACAATTATGACGGTCACGTATTGGAAAGTCGCATCGCCCAAGGCTCTACTTTACCAGAGAACATGGTTCTTCGAGAATTGCAAGCTGCACAACGTGTACGGCGAAAGGCAGAAGCTAAACGTGACGAGAAATTACAAGCAGAACTGGCGGAAACCGAAAATCTTGCAAAGGCTATTGCAGAAGGCACCATGTTAGAATGTGGCTGCTGTTTTGATGACCACCCTTTAAATCGGATGGTTCACTGCAACAATGATGACCAGATTCACTGGTTTTGCCGTAAGTGCGCACGTCAAAATGCAGAGACTGAGATTGGAGAGTCCAGGTATCTGCTCAAATGTATGTCTATGGATAGCTGTGAAGCTGGCTTCTCACTTGAACAGAGGTAACCTTGACCCCCACTAAAAGTAGTACTCTACTGATTGAAACACATAGAGCTATGTTCCTAGACGATAAAACAACTATCGCTCTAGAGCGTATTCACCAAGAATCAGAGTTACGGATGGCTGGAATCGAAAATCTAGCGAGTTGTCCGTTCTGCACATATGCAGCGGAATACCCACCGATTGAAGAAGACCGAGAGTTCAGATGCCAGAAACCCGATTGCGAGAAGGTCAGTTGTCGGCTCTGTAATATGGAGTCGCATATCCCAAAGAACTGCGAAGAACATGCCAAAGATAGTGGGCTATCTGTTCGACGACAAATCGAAGAAGCCATGTCACAGGCTCTGATCCGAAGATGCAATAAATGCAACACCCCTTTTATTAAGACAGAAGGTTGTAACAAGATGACATGTACACAACCTGGATGTGGAAACATACAGTGCTATATTTGCTCCAAGAGCTGTGGCTACGAGCACTTTAATGATACCAGAAGAGGAGGCAAGCAAGGGAATTGCCCATTATTTGATCAAGCTGGGGTGGAATCTCGGCACAATGACGAGATTGAAAGAGCGAAAGAAGTAGCTCGTGCTAAAGTTATGGCCGAGCACCCGGAATACACAGAAGAGGACTTGGAGATCAAGCTCTCAGCAGAAGCTATGGCTGATGAGGTTCGTCGTAAACAAGTACCACAAGCCCGCGGAATACAAGGTTAGTGCAGTCCGTTTCAGAAACCACCACCGACCCTCCTCTGTACCTTTCACTTTCCTCATACACACCCTTTCATCACCGCTCTATTTACTTCAATGCTATAGACTTATTAAGAATTGTATCGTAGGCTTGTTCCGTATGGAAGAAATGAACCGGCTTCTCAATTTGCCTTATCAGGTGCCCCCTGGTGCTAATCGGCATGTGCCTCCTAGGTACGATTGTGATGTTTATAGAGCATTAAAGATGACTAACTGTAGGGAATAGAGCCCTTGGTGGTGCAGCACCACCATATGTTGGAGAAGGTCTGAATCCTTATTATGTACCTGCACTCGCTCCTTATCAACCACCTCACCTTCCACCGCCTCCTGGTCCCAATCGTACATTTGAAGCTCTGCAAAACCAGCAGCCTATGGACGCTTTTGCAGAAAACCCCCCTTACCATCCCCCCAGCCCACAACATCAGGCTTTTCCCGTGCCAGCAGACCACAATAACCGACGAAACCATAGGAGAGAACGGATGATACCAGTCGCTCAAGGTTCGCCACAAGGACACGACGCTCATTTTAGAGAACTTCAACGTCTTAATGAACGTGCCGTGATGCTCCAACCTCGAAATCAACCTCCTCGTCCACCACCCATTATCCCAAATCTAGTTGGTTCAAACCAACCGGTTATGGGACATCCGGGCCAGGTTCAACCTCCCGCAATTGATCCTGCTGCACCTCAATTTCCGTTGCACTTTTTCAATGCAAATGCCATGGGCGGTGGAGTTGAGATGGACGAACTCGCTCCTCCTGGGAGGGGCTTCCTAAACAACGAGCACTTTGCACAGTGGCCAGCAGATGATAGAGAACTAGAACATTAACTGACTGTATCTGAACGGCGCTGCTAACCTATAAATGAGATGCGAGGATGATGTTGTGTTCTCTACAGGAATTGGTTCATCTTCAGCAAGGAAAATAGTCTCACGACTTGAGAAAGGTTGTGGACAGCAACGGGGCAGCTGGCATTCTGCCTGTAAGTTGCTATGCCTGTCCAGTATACGAAAATCTTGACTATATCTCTTAGCGTGTTTGCTAGCTTAAGGTTAGCTGGCATCTAAATCAACACATAATGAATCTGGCACGAATTTAGTAATTTCCACTGCAATGCAACTCAACTCAAACACGGGCATATATTGAAAACTGAATTACACATGCGGAGCTCATTACATCACTAAACATTCTGATTCCCCCCTTGCAATTCTCCCTTTCATACAAGTATTCCGAATTTTAGATGTTTTCTTTATAGGCATTGAAAATAATGCCAAAGGAAGATGTTGGACTGGTGTCGAAGGCCAAACTCTCGGTAGTATGTTTTTGTAGGGTGTAGATTACTACGGGTGGTAGACAACGAACGAACCGGTCATGTTTTCTTTTTATGAGTGCTAATATATGCGAAACAAAATCCTGGCGAAGCACAAATGTTGGGAGACGATAAAAGCTAAAATCTATGATAAACATGGAACCAGTAGATTATTCAAAGCATTCTCGAAAAGTCAAGGTTTAACCCTGTGCTATTTTTTCACTGTGTTCAGCTATTTATTCGTGCCCTCTCTCCCTAGAAATTTTTAATGGGTGTCAGGGAGAAATAGCTTATCCCTCTCACTTGAAATTGTACTACATTCTCAAAAAAAGAAAGAAAAAACCCCTCTTCCTTGTAGGATATCTTGAAGACTAGGTTCGGCCATAATTTTGCTTCGACTTGCCCTCTTCGATCCATGATTCAAAAAGGAATTCTCCAGCCTCGACAGATCTTACAGGAACAGTCTTGGCCCCTCCGACGTCTTTTCCAATATTTTCACTTTTGCCCTTTTCTCCGGTCTGTAGGGATGGTTTTGATGGAACCCAAGGCTGTGGATGCTATACACTCATTAATATATTTTACTACAACGTAGGAAGAGGGCATGGGCATACGCCAACTGGTGGATCGGCTTTGCCTTTCAACTCAACCGCAATTGTATATGTGCACCCTTCAGGCAAGTCTCCCAATTTGCTTCCACAATATGCTAGTTTCCTCACCGTAGCTCTTAATTGCTCTTCGAGATCCACTTTATTAATCCTCATTTCATCGCCGCTGTCGTCCTCGGTAGGTGCTGAGCCATCAAACTCTGTAAATCTCTCCTTCTCTGGCACAGCGGGGAACCCAGACACATCAAACATGAATCGCTCCAAGACCTCCTGCTTCTTCGAGTATATAACAAAAGCAACGCGGCTTACGGCGCCTTTCAATAGCTGAGCCTGGATCGCAGCCACGGCGTCTGTAATCCATTTGCATACTACAGGATGACGATTCTGGCGGACAGGGAAGTTATAGGCTCGCGTCAAGAGGAAGGTTTCTTGTGGATATAGTTCTCGTTCATAGAGAATGGTGTGAAAAGCTACCACGAGGAAATCTGTGAACGTTGTCAAGATGCCCTGGTACGTATTGAGGATCGTCTTTGGAGGGGCAGCCATGATTGTCGACGACCCTGGTCCAGAGAAGATAAAAGATTCATGAGGATCAAGTCAAAGCTGCTATAGAACAGAAATTGTAAATGATTCCGAAGTAGGTAAAATTTCAATATCTCACATTATATGGCAGATCGTGAGGAAACGGTGACGCGAAGATGAATTGCGGTGGTCGCGAAGTCAACGCCTGAACACGCTTTTGGTGGGATTTCTTGTCGAGCGCGTCTCCTATATTTAAACTCTGGACCACCCAACTTGATTTTGATAAACCGGACTCCCTAATCGTTATCACACAACTTGGGTTCTTGGGATCTGGTGTATAGAATACATACTTATATAGCCGCCAAAATGGCCGCCTCAATGGAGGATCAATTACTACAACTGTTGGCAGACACACAGCTCCCCGCAGAAGGTCCTAGGAAGCAGGCAGAACTACACCTCAAACAAGCACAAAATGACTCGTCTTTCCCAGGGGCTCTGTCTGCAATCGCTTCTCATTCTTCTGTTGCGCCAGAAATTAGACAGCAGGCGCTTCTTATACTACGTCCCTTCGTAGAGAAGAATTGGAGCGGTCAGGACGAAAACGGTCCTACGATTCAGATTCCAGATACCGCAAAAGAACAGTTACGAAATCAGCTTTTAGAACTGGCAACAAGTAATGATGCCGACCGTAAGATCAAGATAGCTGCAAGGTAAGCATAACTTCTTGCAGTTTTACAATAGCTAACAATTCACAACTAGCTATGTAGTGAGTAAGATTGCCAACGTCGACTTCCCAGAAGAATGGCCAACTCTCCTTCCGTCGATCCTACATATAATCTCAAATGCCAGTGATGCGCAGTTAAATGGAGCCCTCCGCGTCCTGGCGGATCTCGTGGACGATGCCCTGAGCGAGGATCAGTTCTTCCAAGTAGCACGCGATATTATCAAGACGGTTTATGAAGTTGCAGTTAATGAAAGCCGGAAAACAACATTGCGCGCCATGGCTGTGTCGGTCTTCCGTGGATGCTTCGATATTATGGACATGGTGAAGGATGAACATGGACCTGAGGTCAAAGGTTTCGCAGATGAGATATTAACGAGCTGGTCACCATTTTTCATGGATATCCTGAAGAAGCCGCTACCCGCTAGACCAACAGATGGTGAAGCGCCTGAGATATACAGAGGTATAATTGCTCTGAAGCTGCAAGTTATCAAGACTTTGATGAAGATTCGATCGATTTTCCCACAGCTTTTACTTCCCCAAAGCCCAGTGCTGTTTAATGCTGTCTGGGAGGAATTGAGCTTACTTCAGGAACCATATAAATTTATGTTTGTTGACAATGATGAGCAAGGCCGGCTGGAAGATTCTGATGGCTTACCATATACACTGGATTACTTAGTGCTTGAAGAACTCGACTTCTTCTCTTCTTGTCTTAGAGCACCACCTGTTCAAAAGGAACTAGAGTCACTACTCTTAGCAGGTGGAGGGGTCTCTAATACCAAATGGGTACTCGATGTCATGAAGCTGGCTGTATCTTACGCCCTCATTCCCAAGGAAGAAGAGGACTTGTGGGATATTGATGTCAATCTTTTCCTGGCAGAAGAGACTGCGGTTACTGCAAACTACACGGCTCGTACTGCCTGTGGAGACTTGCTCATCAAACTAGGTGAGTGGCTACAGCAAAGCGCTCTCGAAGGGTTGCTGGCATACACACGACAGATATTCTCCTCTGGAGACTCTACATGGAGAACACAGGAAGCCTCATTGTTCCTCTTAACTCAGCTCTTGATCGACTTCTTGGATGTGGGAAAGACCGTAGCTCCAGAAATGGCGGGCGCATACTTTGATTTGGTAGAATATGCTATTAATCGAGTTGAGGAGCCTCTACTTCGTGCACGTGGCTATCTGGTTGCTGGTGTATTGGTTCAAAGTGTTCCTGATGTGGCCCTCACTCTCTTAGACCGTACAATTAAGGCTGTCAATGATGACGAGGTCGAGGTTGTTCGAGTCGCATGTATAAAATCGCTGCAGGGCTTTATCAAAGCACGTACCGTACCAGCAGATCGTCAAGTTCCAATCGTCAACTCAATATCACAATTCCTGTATGCCAAAGATTTGACAGAGCTTGAGGATGCAGATGACCTCCTGGTCACTCTAGTTGATACACTTGCAGCAGCCATTGGCATTGACCCAATGATTACTGTCTCAGGTGATAGTGGAGCTCTCGATCTTCTTTTCTTGTTAGCCAAGCATGGCGCCTCCAATTTCCAATTAACAACTTTAGTCACTGAGACTTTTGAGATCATAGTTGGTGCTTTTTCAGGAACAGAAGCATATTCAGCATTATGTGGTAAAGTCCTTCCTTCACTGACAGGGGCTTTCGACGTTGGAAACGTGACAGAAGACGATCAGCTAGTTGAAGTAAGAAGCTCTACCTCCATTATCATCGAGATCTTTATGTTGACTATTTCTAGCTTGCTGCGGAGTTGCTCGCAGTCCTCACTGAGAATGGTACTGAGCCCCTTCCAGCAGGATATGTCGCGAGTGTTTTACCTAAGTTGAACCGGCTGCTGATGGCTACAAACGAGGGTGGTATCCTCCGTCCCGGTGTAGAGGCTTTCAAATTCATGCTTATGCATGACCATCAACAAGTATTCGCATGGCATGATGAAGAGAACCGATCTGGACTTGAGGTATGCTTGATCATAATTGATCGTTTACTTGGTCCTACGATGGAAGACAATGCTGCGTCTGAAGTTGGAGGCCTTGCTGCTGAGCTGGTTGAGAAGGCTGGATCAGAGCGTCTTGGACCTTATCTTGAGCAATTGTTAAAAGCCGTTGCCACACGCCTAGCAACTGCTGAGGCCGCACCATTTATCCAGTCATTGATATTGGTATTTGCGCGGCTCTCCCTTGTTGGAGCACATGACGTTGTTGAATTTCTTGCACAGATTGATATCAACGGTCAAGTCGGTTTACAAGTTGTGCTTAGCAAGTGGTTGGAACACTCTGTTCATTTTGCTGGTTATGATGAGATTCGGCAGAAGTAAGATCTATTCCATATCTCCATGTACTCGACTAATTATCACAGTGTCATCGCTTTATCAAAGATATACGCCTTAAATGACCAACGTGTAGTACAAACCATGGTCAAAGGCGACCTCATTATTCCAGTTAGTAACAAGATCATGACAAGATCTCAAGCTAAGAAAAGTAAGTTAATACTGTACTGACCTATTTATCTTCACATAGTCTAATCGGATAGATCCCGACCAATTCACAATTGTCCCCGCAAACCTGAAGATCATCAAAGTCTTAATTGACGAGCTTCTCTCAGCCTCTGGCCATCAAGGCGCCGCTAATGCAGCAGCGGCAGCAGCAGCTGAGTATGCCGATGAGGAGGCTGAAGATGATGGATGGGAAGATTTACCTCCGAACGTAAGTTGACCTTCTCGTACCTCTTCCCTAATATACTGACATCACATACAGATTCTTGACTTAGGCCTCGGGTCTACGAAGGCAGATCTAATGGCTTTTGCCGATGGATCAGGTAGTTTTGTGCGGCAGCGAGATGACGAGACCCAACAATATCTTATGGAATTCTTCGTGAACGCGACTAGAGAGAACGTGGCTGGCTTCAACGAGCTTCACAATGCTCTGACTGAAGAGGAGAAATTAAAGTTAAACGAACTTCTTGCCCTTCAGTAAGGGATTAGAATCTTTTCTTGGCAGGGAAGTCTTGGATAGACCACGGTGATCCATTTGTAGATAAGGGGAATCAACGTTTGCTTGTACGTAAGTAGTTGTATATACTGCTAATTAGAAGAGTACTATCTCCAATCCCCTGTTCAATTTTAGGAAGTCGTTGCCAATGTTCTGATCATAATTTATGTGCATTACAAAAGTTTATAATCACCCCTTTTCAGCTTCGAAGAAACCACATAAATGTCTCAAGCTAGTTAGCTTTAAGTTTTCATGTACTGTACATTCGAAATAGCTATAGAATGTGCGGGGCGATAGCTAGAGAGAAGGAGAGTTGTGGTGAGGGAGGAGAGAGCAATAGAGGTAGACAACTACGTCCTCATTATCCTACTTGAAGGGGAACTAGTAAAGTCTAAGGTAGGTTGCCACTGCTCTAAATTTGAGCCAAAGTAAAATAAACGGGAATAGGTACAAACGTGTCTCAAGAATAGACTTTGAGATTACTGAAGCGCACTAATTTGATGATGCAGTTATCCGTCGAAAGTAGGATCACTCAGGTCGTTAGTTCGATACTTTCCAGCTCTGAAGGCATGGTCACGTGCTAATTATACTGACTCACTACTCCCATTTAATATAATATAGCTAAAGATTGAAATGCTGAAACATCGAGTGAATCAGTAGCAACCAGCAGCCATGGAGATCACAGTTCCGGAGCAACTGCACAAATCAATTCTGGAATCGCAACTTAATAATCAGCGAATCGTTGTCATGACCTGTGGTGTAGCAGGTTTGTTACATTCCCTGTCCTTTCCCGAATCACAATATTCGCCTCACTAAGACGATATAAACAGGCTCGGGCAAATCAACACTATCAAAAAACCTCGTTTCTACGTACCCAAACTTCGTTCGTCTCTCCATTGATTCCTACGTCTTCCAACACCACGGCCTCTATGGCCGAGACTACCCTGCTGCCCAATGCTCTACTTATCAAGAAGAGGCTACCACCGCACTGGAAGCCCAATTTCAGAAACTCCTTACAGAAGGAGAAAGAGACGTCGTGCTTGATTTCAGCTTCTATAGTCGAGAATGGAGAGATGAGTGGCAGAGCATGGTGGGAGAAGCGCCTAAGATTGTAACTGTGTATTTCGATGGAAACGAAGAGGTGCTGTGGAGAAGAATAAGGGAGAGAAGTATGGGGGTGAGGGATGCTGATTCCGCATCTGAGATTTCAAGGGAGGTTTTGAAGGGGTATGTTGCTGGCTTTGAGCCTCCAGGGAGCGATGAGGGGGAGGTTGTTGTTATTAAAGTGGAGTAAGAGGACAGGTTTTAAGCAGGTGAACGCTCTATCAATTCTAGCTTAAATTGGTGAGATCTAACACTTGTGATGATAGTTTCTGGGAGATACATAGCCACTAATTCATCGGAGTCAAGATTGCTTTAAGGCATGTAACTTCGAAGGTAATTTACCATTAATGTATAATATCAAACACCAGGCAAATTACAACCCTCGCACTAAAATAGACTTTTGATTTCTGATCCAAAAGATTTGATAAAAGAGCTTCTTTGGTACAAATTTGACGGCATTACAGGATATATAAATGTCAAAGCGTTCTGTATAAAACCGCTTTTACTGTTCCTTAGGTTGAGTTAAACTTGGGACCACGAAATGATCGGGTTTCGCCATTGGAGATTTTGCCTCCGAGCCCTCAACTCTTCTTATTATGCCTCCTACAAGTTTTCGATCCAGATTGAGCTCCGCAAAACGCTGAGATCCCATTTGAAATCGAACTACAGAATCAGGGTCAACTTCTGGCTTTGGCCGTACAATGTCTTTTTTAAGATGAAGTTTGTAGCGCTCGCCAACAAACATAAAGTGCTTCCATCTGAAAATAGACTCGCTGAAGGTTCTGGAAATGTTTCCATGGTAGGCTCGCGACGCTGAGTAGCGAAGTGGATGGTAGCGCATACATAGCCCTGTCGCGACCACCTTCACACCTCCGGTAGAAATTTCGGGCGTAGATTTTAGGACATTAGTGAAGTTATCGAATGCCGGCGAAGGATCTTGGTAGTGTGCAACACGTAATTTTCGATGTTCTTCGGGCTTAGTGAAATCGCCCACTGGAATAAATGAGAGTCAGTAAATTCCCAACACCAAATTCATTAATTTCAAGCCATTCGGGTATATGATAGATATTTGCTTTGGGTGACGGAGATGATATAAGCCTCTAGCGGTGTTCTCCGGTAATTTTTCAGAGGCAAATAACCCTATGTACTGCACGGTGCTAGGAGCAGATATTCACCCATTGAGACTTACAGTGTGAAGCAACGCCAACATTTCGCAGTCGGTCAAAAAGCCGGTCCTCTAGTAACTGGAACGATAAAGATGTCATTGCAACCGATACCCTGACTGTGTGAATTCCTGGGTTTTTTCCAACGGCCTTCTCCTGGAAAATTCCAGTGGAATCGATCTCAAAAGCATATTGTCGAGAAGACAACTGCCTTAGAATGTTCGCGATATTATCATGACCAGAGCCTCGTAACCATCTAAATAAAGAGATAGAAGGACTCTGCGCAATCTCTTTTACCGAGCCATGATTGAACTGCGTATTGTGTAGCTTCTCATATACGTCCCATTTCAAAGGCCGATATGAGATGCCTATTTCGATCGGATTGCCCTCCTGTTCGACGCGTTTGAAAAATTCATCCCTGGAACAATTTAAGGGAAGCTTCACGAATTCTCTGAGTTGAAGATGTCTCTTTGATAGGAGTTTGGGAATATGGCGATAAGTTAAAGCGTGGCTCATCCTCGAGCTCTACGAGTCTGCGAGAATAAACAAAGGAAAGGATAAATATAGTTTTATCCTCGCACCGTAGCGGTGCGTAGATATGAATTAATCTCGTTGTATACACCGAGCCAGTTCATCTCAAAGACGAAACGTGGTTGGGCGTGTCAAGCTCGCGAATGATGACTTGATTATGTAATCACGTAGATAGAGCTTTGAAAAACTGCAATTGTAAAGAAGCATTGCCTATGCTCAATGCTATTTGGATAAGGATCTTTAGCATTTCTCTTTTTCTCCTTTCCGTATGGAACTTTTGGGTCTTCACAACAGCTAAGAATTGTTTATTACAAAAAAGGTAGTTGAACAAGGGAGGATTGTGAGCTACTTGTTCAATGGAACCTGCGACCAGGAAGCCATCAAGAACCAGATAAGGAAGGGAAACATGAATCATAAAAACCCACTGTTTAGGGACCCTTCTACGATGATATTAGGAGTACTATCCTAGATCGAACCCAACCTCTCAGTCATAGCCGCTAAATTCCCGTGACTACAGGTTTTACTGACCCTAGATCTGAATTTTCGTAAAAAGGCGAGAGTCAGTCTGCTATAGCACTATCAATATTCGTCATCACGAAGGAACGGAGGAGTGATATGCTTTGAGAAGTTTTGCTTAGTTTGCATGAGCTTGCGAAAACCAAGCAAGCTGACGCTGCTCGTTATGATACATCACACCCATTACGCCGAACAGAGACTAGTGATCCGAAGGCTATATTCCTGTCAACGAAAACCCGTCGTTTCGACAGGTCCCGTCCCACCTTCCTCTGTTCTATGCTCGTCATCTATAGCAAACAAGAGTCTTGGGGATTTTGAATTTGTCGTATTAGAGGGTAATTAATATCTCTAGTTTAGACTGCAACACAAAATCCAAAAGCACGTGAATGACTTGATTCACGACAACTATCATAGGAAGCCAAACCCCTCTTCTGATTTGCAACCCCACTCAACGTCACTTTTCAGCAGCAAAATTCCCTCGAGATACATTGTGTAATAAGTGAACCAAACCAATTTGAATTAGCAACTAAAGCATACTCCTACAAGCACAAAACGTCCCAATCCAATTCATGCCGCAATGTCATAGAAACAACCACAAAACCCAGGGTATTATAAGAATCTAAAGCATCCAGACTGTCATATAGCCTCCATTCGTTTTCATTACCAGCATATCCTTGCCAAATTCGTTACCATCATATACAAAGACATTGCTTCCTTCCCATCCAAACACGTCCGTCTCAAATATCACCTTGCTGAGATGAGAGTGCGAGAAATGTATAGGAGCTTAGCTTTTTACACTGCTCCCAAAGCTACTTACCCCATCCCTAAGTTTCTCTCCTAAGCCTCCAGCCCAGGTAGGAAGTTTCATGTTCATCTTCACTCTTCCCTCCACTACTGCCTCCACACAGTTGATGAGTCCAAAAGTGCCAGAACCAATAGCGCGGAAGAATGCGACGCACGCAACACTCCATAGAATAAATTTGAGGTAGAAATTATCTCCTACAGATGTTGCTCCATAACTTTCACTAACCGCCATGCCGAGAATCGCATTGGCAATCATCCATGACAACACCATGTATGTTCTGACGTTCTTGTAGTAATCTTCCTGCTGCTGACTCTCTGATACCTGAGGAGCTGCGACTTCGATTCTGTCTCTCAGATTTCGTAAAGCTTCATCATACCCACTGTCGATGTCCAGTTGCTCGGACGGCATTTCGAGCTCAACGGTAGAACCTTTTCCGTGGCCTACAGCGGCACCCAGGTCTGTTTGCATGATGTTATCACCTTTGGTTCCCCAGGTTACGTCATGTGTGTTACAGAATGCGTAAACCTGTAGAGTACAGATGTAGGACGGCAGTAACATGAAATACTGTGCTGAAGAGGTAAACATGTGCCAAGGGTCAAGATACAGGAACGACATCAGGAAATATAGTCCGACCGTGGATGTTGTGGAGACTATAAGATTGGTGAAAACGTTGTTCCCTATTTTCAGGCCATCGGATTGATTTTTGAGTTGCCGAATGACGATGAAAATACAAGCGAAGGTTGTATAGGCCATAATTATTGCGTACGTTATCATAGATGTCATGTAGAGCTTTGCGGCACCTTGGGGTCGGTTACCCAAGGAGAGGATGAATTGCGTACATATCAGTAAAACACAAATATAGCGAAGAACGACAAAAATAATCTTTCCTATGCCGTGGCCAAATGGGTCGACTGTAGGGTCTGCTAAGGAACCTGCTACGAAATAGAATGTGAGGTAGAAATTTGCCAGCGAGAAGTAGGTGAAGCACAGATTCATAAATTGATAGACAAACTCAATGTGGAGAAGGATTTTTCGAGTAATCGAATGATCAGTACGCCAAATTTGACGGAAGTGGACGAGAGAATATACAGCGGCGAAGAAGGCACCGTTAAGCCATCTCCGTCGCTGAGATATGAATTCGGGGACGGAATCTGAGTTTATTAGCTACAGTCGCATTAGATCAAGCGAACAACTTACCAGGCACGTCAGTCTCCCCGGTACAGCTCTTCACATATTTCAGCAACCACCGCTCGTCGCGTTTTGCGACCAACTCCCAGCAGAGAATTCGATCTTCTGCCAGGTACATGTTCGCAGTAAATACGTCAGCATTTTGGCCATGAAGAGTCTCACCCTTGAAGTATTGACTCAAAGGGCCGTGACCAGTATGATCATTCTGCAAAGCGTGATACCTATATGCACTCAATGCACCTGGTAACACTGTGATATATCCAAACACACTCTCCAAAGGCTTATCGAGAATGTTAGACATCTTATACTCAAAGTTTTGCGAGGCCACCAGTGGATTGAGTAGTCCAGCACCAAATTTTCCTTTCATGGCTTTGATTTCTCCACAAGCTCCAGCAACATTGGAATCGGTATCAAATGCTTTCCAAAGATGGTACAGCGAGTTTCCGCCTGGTTTGGTACCAACATCGAGTAAAATGCAGATATTTGGTGTAAGAGCTCGTCCAAAAGCATTGAAGAACCATCGATGCGAGTTCAATTTCTTCGCGTTTTTCTCCTTTAGACAGAAAATCATTTGTACGGGTACAATGCCTTTCTCTGCACCCTTGAACTTCAAATCAGAGTCCAAAGATACCTGTGTTGTGTATTCGTAGACATGTGCCTGAACCTCTTTTTGGTTAACCAAGTTCTTTGCAATGCCGTCTTGGTAAACACCCATCGCAGCCAGCGCATCCAGCGTCCGCGGGTGAATCTTCTGTCTTCCATCAGAAACCACACAAACGACAATCTTTTGCCATCCATGCTCTCCCCAAGTTCTCGACTTGGAACGAGAGCAGAAATGTGAGATGTTCTTCATGACAGCATGCATGGTCCTTGTGAAATTTATTTCGTCTTCGTTGTACATAGTGACACAGATGAAAAGCTCCGTCTCTCGAGCTGTTGTCCCAATGTTTTGACGAAGTTTGTAGCCTTTCGATACGAAGTCATCAGGGTCACAAGTAACAGCGGTGTACCGCATATGTGTAAACTCGATCTCGTCTCGCCTGGGTAGAAAACTGTAAAGGATGGTCGGAATTTTACACTCGAGAATCAGCTCTCCGTTGATAAGCCGAACCTCTTTTTTCGCCATTTGTGCTTGCCGTGCTCCTCTTCGCTCTTGTTTTCCATCGGGCGCAGGGCCGTAATGCTCATAGTATTCTGACTCTGCATCATGATCGTCTGCAAGTGTAGAACTGCTCATATACGAATCTCTGGTTGTCAAACCATGTCTCGATTCTTTCAGAGGGCTATCTGGTCCGAAGACATCATCTCCGTCACCGATATCTCCTTCAAGCGGAATCGAGATAGTAGCATCGTCTGCAAATATGGAGTTTCGAGCTGCTGCTCCTGGTCCGGAGAATAACGGTGCTGGGGGTAATGGTCTTCTGGGGCTGCCTCCATACCGGCTCGACGGAGTACCTGGCCTAGGGGCACCATTGAGCTCAGGAGGCTCAAAATTCACACTAGCTGGGGGTGGTCTCTTGAAATCCGAAGAGCCACGCGATTCCCATGATCGCGTTGGGGATGCTCGCCCAGTTGGTGAATATGGATTGTATGAACTTTCAGGTGCGCCCATAGATGGAGCATTATCGATAATTGAGGGCGCTCTAGAATGAGATGATGTTACAGTAGGTTGGTAAGATCTGCGAGGAGTAAGGGGACTATATGACTTGTGTAAGCTTGACTCATACAAGTGCGCTTCAGCAATAAAATGGGTGGTCTTGACAGATTGTGAGAGTGATCTTCTGCGCGAAGGTCCATCCGGAATAGAAGGTAGCTGATCCTCCAATTCTTTTGAAGAAGCAGAGTCTTGTGACTTTTGGATTACTTGCGGCTTCTTCTGCAACCTTGTAGTCCGCGAACTATTCTGTAAGTTGGGCAACTTTGGCAACTCTTGCAACTTGCAAACAGAGATAGACTCTTTTTCTTCTTCTTTGAGAGATTTAAGATGACCAGGAGTAGAAACACATGTTCGCAAGAGTCTGCCCGGTAGGGGACGTTGTATACGCAACGGACGCGGAACAGGATCCTGAGATACGTACGGTGGTTGGCGACTTGTTGGCTCATCGAGAGATGTCAGCAACCGTATTTGCGATGGATTACCAGACTCTCCAACAGGTGTAGTACTGTTATCTTCTCCATAGGACGGCGGATCGTAGAAGGGCGCCCTGTGAGGGGTGTTTGGGCTCGTCATTGTGAGAACAGAAAACTGGGCTATTCTGCACCTAGGAATGGGTGCACGTATTGGGGGCTTCCTTCTCGACTTCGTAGTATGTTGGAGGTCCAAATGGTGGGTTGTAGTTCAATTGAATGATGTCTTAAACTCGTACATTGATAATTGCAGGCGTAACTAGCACTTCGCTATTGAAAAGTGAGATGTATGATCACAAAGTGGCTTACAACTGGTTTGTTTGATACGCAACTTTGATAATAGTCGTGTTGGCATAGCAACAACATCGGACTAGTGCACGGCTCGAACTTTCCTCAGCCTCAGCCTCAGCCTTGCTCTCCTCACCCGTCGAAAGGAAAGGTTAAATAGTGGTCCGATGGGACTGGTTTACCAAGTTTATCCGCGCGTGGTTAGCAACCAAAGGAGTTTGAATTCTTCCCTCATCCTCTTACAGTAATGCTGGGGTCCAGCATCATAGACTCTGCTGTCTAGACCAACGCAGAAGTTTGGCCTATGCAATGAGGCACTCACAGGACTTGACCACTCCAGAACAGCTGCGCGCTCCATGAAAACGCCCCATCAGGACCACTGTTTAGACTTTATTTAGAGAGAAGAAAGCGTACCTCAACGGCTGTTAGCATAAATCCTACATTCCTCAAACAATAAAAAGTCTTTTTTATGAATTTAAAGACGTGTTAGTTCTTGTTCTCCAATCTGGCATTGTTTGCTAGTCCTAAAGTTTGATCAGTAATGAAGAAATCGCACGTATGTATGAATCATTGGCAATGCAGACATAGAAATTGTTTACAATATTCATTCCAAAAAATAATTATTCAAGCTCTACAAGCAGCAAAGCACACACGTGGGTATTTGGGGTATTTTGCCGATGGACAAGATATTTTGAAGCTGAGTCCCTGGATTCGTTTTTGTATCATAAATATACATATCGTTATCCACCAATTTACCATTTCTTCTTCACAAAACCAATCCTCCACGACAAGTTTAAAACCTCTGATCCGATCCCTTTGCCTAAAATAACAGCAAGGAATCCATAATGATACAGTAGGGGGTATTTCATGCGGTACCCGACGCCAACGATGAAGATGATAACAAGAAAATAAGAACAATGTGGTGAGTTCGTCAGTGGGTGCTAGGATCGAGATGATAATGTACAGTGAGGTGGTGCAAAAATCAGATCTATGATGGGGTATCGCTAGGCTAAGAACATCGATGAATGGCTTCAATTCCAACCGAGAGAGTTCTCTGCCATCATTGGTGCTGAGATTTGTTGTGTTCGCGCGGATTGACCTGTACCTCCGCTTCCTCCACTGTTTCTGTTGTTGATTGGTGATCCACGACCACCAGTCATGTATGGATTGGCGCCGCCCATTAGTGCAGGACTTCCAGTCTGTCTCATCTCAGAATTGCTCATGACAGAACTCGAACGACGATGGCTTTGTCTGCGCTTCTTGTATCTCCTTGCAATAAAGAACATGGCTGCACCGTATGCTGCTGCAGCTCCCGCAATACCCACAGTCATTCCAATGGTATTTTTCTTGACAGAGGTACTTGTGTTCTGGGCGTTGGTATCAAATACACCACTGTCGGGTTTATTGGTTGGAGCTGCTCCGCTACCAGTTCCAGATGCCGCATCTCCACCGAGAGTCTCTCCCGGTTGAAGAGGGATGGAGATGGAGATATAATTCATTAACTGGTTTACACTAGGATCCTCGTGATTATATATCTTGGATGCAGGAATGAGTAGATCGAGTCTCAAGGTATCAACCATGTTCTCTGAGAGGTAAACGTGGGCAACAGTTGTGATGAATCCAAGTTGTCTGGATGTGTCTAGCGGGAAAAGACTCTGCATTTTCACTTGATCTTCCTTAAGATCCAAACCATGCTTAAGTCCCATGGGGAGGTATTCCATGATTTGGGCCGCAGACATAGAGTTGCTTGCAACAAACCTCCAGTTCAAAGCAAATTTGAAACCTACTTGGATCTTCGTCATACCATCGGGAGCGACGTTTAACGCTTCCGGGGCTTGAATGATCTGAGGTAAGGTGCTTGGAATTCCAGTTGGCTCCGACGATGGAGTTGCACCTGCAGAAAGCGTCGCTGAAGTGGCATAGATCAATGATTCTGGAAGCCATGTCGTACCGGTCGCAGTTCCTGTTGGCAATGCAGAGATAGTGGGTGGGTTTGTAGGAATATCAGACGCTGTTGGTGTAATCGGAGCTGCTGATGTTACTGTAGGCTCTTCGATAAGCGTAGCATTGGTACTTCCAGGTAGCTGGGTAGTAGGCTCTGCAGTAGTCGTTGGAGGGTTCAACGTAGGGGTGTCCGATGGCCCAGTTGGTGATGGATCGGACGTAATTGTGCCACCAGTTCCTGTAGGAGCCGTTGTTGGAACTGTTATTGTTGGACTGTCACTAGGTCCAGTGGGTGATGGATCAGTTATTGTGGTTTGGCCGCCGGTTCCAGTTGGGGAAGTAATGATATCAGTCGGAGAAGTAACGATATCAGTTGGAGACGTGACGATATCAGTTGGGGACGTGACGATATCAGTTGGAGATGTGATGATATCAGTTGGAGATGTGATAATGTCGGTCGGGGATGTTATGGGGGGAGTATCAGTTCCAGATGGGCTTGTAGTAGGGTCCGTCACAGTAGGAGAATCAGAAGGTCCGGTGGGTAGCGGATCGGGTAGGGTTGTCTGACCACCTGTTCCTGTTGGGAGTGTGATTGGATCTGTTGGAACTGTAATCGTTGGAGCATCGGTTGGCAAGGTCACTGGATCTGTAGGAATGGTTACCGGGTCGGTTGGGAGTGTTACTGGGTTGGTTGGCAAGACTTCAGTTGGAAGAGCTGTAGTTGGCAAGATTTCCGTTGGTAAGATCTCAGTTGGAAGGACTGATGTAGGTAAAATCTCGGTAGGGAGAACTGACGTTGGCAGAATCTCAGTTGGAAGAATCTCGGTAGGGAGAATTGACGTTGGCAAGATTTCCGTGGGCAAGATCTCAGTTGGAAGAATCTCGGTAGGCAGGATTTCCGTGGGGAGAATCTCAGTAGGGAGCGTGAACGCAGGGAGCTCAGTTGAGATTGTTACAGTAGGTTCAGTGGGCAAAGGTGTTGGAGTAGTCGAAACCTGGTCACTGACTCCAGTTGAGGGGCCACTTATGCCATCAGATATAACCTCCGTATTGGTTGATTCAGCAGCTGGCGTAGTGGTGGGGACAAGTGCAGTTGATATCTGAGACAGTAGACCACCCAGACCAGGTAAAAGTCCCTCATCAGTGGTTTCCGTGGCTGTGCTTGAAGGTTTTATAATTCCAGAAGGTCCAAATTCAATCCCGGTCGTCAATGAAGCTGTAGGTTCATCAACAGTCCCAGCTCCTGCTGTTGTCGGTGTGTTCGAGGACTCGTCTGAAGCTTGCGTGTTCGTAACTACAACAGTACTGGCCCCGTCACTTGAGGGCGTAGTAGATTTTGTCGGTTCAGACGTGTCAAAAAGACCCCCCGTTGTTAACCCTTCAAAGAAATCGGACAAGTCACGTTTAGTCGTCTCAGCTGAGGTGGTCGGTACAGATGAGAATATATCTTCAGTTGTCTCCTTAGGAGTCGTCGCGCTGGTTGTGTTCCTGAATATCTGACGCTTCACGTGTCTTGGAAAATAGTAGCGCGGTCTCTCGACTTCGGCGCTCACCACGGCAGAAAGTATAGCCACATAAGCCACGAGAACTGATGGAGTATGCATCTTGATTCTTTGGCGTGGGCTGTAAATGCGACAATTAAATGGTTTATAGATGTTTAAACTGGGTTGCTGAGCAAAAAGAAGCCGAGCAAAAAGAACTTAGATCTAGCCACCAGGGTCAGCAAAGGTTCTGGACTGACTGTAGTTATAGAAAGACTCACTGTCAGGAAAGATGTATTTTAACGAGAGTAATTGACAGAGATGTCAAGGAGTGTGGCTAGACAGACAGTCAGTATTCGTCGATATTGTTTGTTGCGATGGCCTCAACGATCCACACGATCTTGTCCCACGGTCTGATGAGCGCCCGCTACAGGACTGCGACTGTGAAATCTGCCAACCGCTGAGGGATCCCATCATAACTCATTGATCCAAGTAGACACCCAACTCACTTTATCGGATTATAAATCAATCGTACGAGATGGAAGATAGCTGGATTCAAATGAGCGTGGTGACGAAATCGTCAAAGGTCGGGAATGTTCAGATGGTCGTCGTTATCGTGGTTGGATTGTTCATCGACCGGTAAACCATACGCCCACAGCCTCCCGAAGCCTCGAAATTGTGCAGGAAAATCCTCAAAGGCGTGCGGAAAAAGCACGTCGTGGGATTGCGCGGAGGGTAGGTGGTGAGGTGAGGTGAGGAGGAGGAGAGGTGGTAGTGGTGATGGTGATGGTGATGGCTGGCCTGGCTGGTAAGAGGAAAAAGAGGAGACGGGGCTAAGGATTGCGGTCGCTTAGGGAAATTGGGCTTGGAGCCAGGGCAAAACCGTGCGATCCCCAAGTTACGGTCAACAGGATCCTCAATTTACCGAAACATCGAGGTACATTACACCAATATCACCTGTGCTAACCTCCTTTGCCAGCCAATTGCTAACTGGTCTAGCGGAGGTGTAGGTTTTACCCGTATTCGAGGTTGTCCTGGCACACCCCAACACGACTCCGAAGAATACCAGGGCGGGTCTGACCCCTGGTGGAGGAGGAGAAGGGTACACTGGAGACAGCACTGGCAAACAGCAATAATGGAGCAGCTGGGTTGGACGAGTCCAATAAGCAGAGCCGGGGTTGCGCCATTGAAGCTCGATTTAACCAGCCCAAGCCCGGGGCGCCTTCATTAGGGTGTTTTGGACTGTGAGCAAGGTGGAGAGACGACGGGGGCCCTTTTCATTTCCCTTCCGTTTCTTCGTGTTGACAGCAGCAAGCAGCAAACAGCAAACAGCAAGATCTCTCCCGCGGTTCCAGAGGCCAGACTATACAGAAAAAACCAGAATACCAGAAGAACAGAGACTACCACGGCCACCTAGCCTCAAGCTAAGAACTTCACTCTCAGGATAGGGTTCGACATCATGATGATGTGAAACCCTCCGTCTAAAGCCTATTGTAAAATATACCTGGACACTAGTGTACCACCAGTACGTACTCCGCCAATCCTCTTTACATAGTCCACACCATCGGGCAATATGGCACAGCACCGGACACCGCAAACGCTGCCGCTTGGCCTGGTGTGCCACACGTTTCCGTGCGATGGAGTGGCTCAATATGGCTAGTCCAGATGCAAGTGCCCAAGAGCCTGATATAAATGCCATCCTGGCTGGTCAGCCTTCCTTAAAACCCAAACTCTAAGTTAGTCTTTTCGTAAGAGTTGACCAGTCGACAGTTTGTTATGCGCAGTCTGACAACATCGAGATGGTTTCGCTAGCGATACAAAGTGAATGTAACGAGCAGCTTGATAGAAAGGGAGCAATGCTGTGCGCATTCAACTATTGATCTGGCCTGGTAGGGCACGGATGAATTAAACCGCAACGAGCGCAACATAACTTGCACCCCCAGCACTCCTACTGCATAACCCAATCATCGCCACGCGACTTCTTTACGTGGTAAACAATCAAATTACAGCCAGCTTACAGTAATCAATAAACCCTCCAACCTACATGCGGCGCCAAACATCACTCAAAGCGTAAACAAACAGCATTGTATTACTCCAAAAACACAACAGTTTAATCTCCCATCTGCCAGATGTGTCCAATCTGAACAGGCCAATCTGAACCAGCCAAAAAGAGACTCCGCCACCATATTCATACGCTGACGGGCATGTATCTTCCCGTTTCTAGAAAAACAACCATCGTGCAGGCATAGTGACCAGGCAAGGTCGAGAGTCACAACTTACAGATTTTCCAGGTCCAGGTCCAGACTGTACATCCCCGACTCACACGGGGTTCCGACCTCTCTGCTACATGAAATGATGATCACCGTTGTATGCAAGTGATGAGTTGCTCACTCTCATTTCCTTTCACGCTTCCATCTACTAAGCTGCTCACCAATCTCACTCGAGCATGGTCGTCGTAAATGGCACCCCAAACAGTCCATACCCTTGGAAGTAGAACCCGAAAATATCCCCTGCACACGCTCGAGCAACACAACGCTTTTGTTCTGTACCTGCCTATCCGATGCCACCATCCGAGCCATTTTCGATCTTCTTCTCGCACACGGAAGCCTCCTTCCCTCCTTCTCTACCACACCCTCTCTTTGTCTTCCCTTTACTCAAAGGCATGTAGCAGCCTCGCTTCACGTCTTGATCCCCTATTCTAGCCGCGCAAATCATTAAACTTCCAGCTGGAACTCGAACATAAAAAAAACCCCTCCAGTACAGTTCTTCACCATGATCCAAGCGGCCACGTCAATGCGTCCCGTAGAACCTTTACAGGAGTGGAGTTCTTCCAGGATTCTGCTTGATTTCGTTTAAAGATCGGCAGTTATTGTTTACGAACAAATCTTAAAACTTTTAAGCTTGAGGGATTTTGTGCATGTAGCGTTTGGAACGCATCGAGGTTTATTGCCAACATCCAAATATTAGATGTTGGCAATAGAATATGCCCTTCCGAAGACAGTAACTTCTCATTCGATGGTGTATTCCCGGTGCATAGGGGTTGAGATTGTGGCTTAATTTGTGAGATCCAAAACAGGCCCGATTAAAGGGGGAGCACGTGATGCGGGATAAATTGGACTTAGTTATCTACTGATTTGATTTTGTAATTGCCTTGACTTGGAAACTTGTTTTGTTGCATATCGCAGTTTAATGAAGTCATTTAATAGAGTCACTTGGAAAGCATCTGGAGTACGTTGATCTATGCTTACCACGTGGTCAGCATCCAACCTGCGTGATGCTTGCGTAACACACTGTAGCATCTGGAAGGTGCATGACAGAAACGACAGCACTGGCCAGCAGGTTTAAGCGAAAGTCGAAGTTTGACAGTTGGACCTCCTATATCCAAGCATGACCTAAGTAGACAGAGTGTCCCGCCTATATAATAGACTACACGTTATTACCAGACAATCATCCGTTGATAGGCGATAGGAGAGTATTCACTTATTGCTGGAACCGAAGTTGAACGTGCCAAGAGGTGTCGATACTCAACTTCAAACCGAGAGCTACTCGGTACTTGTATTCAACGATCTGGACTTGCTTTATGGAACAAATCTTCTCTTTCAATCAAAGTCTCTAAGATTTAAATGCTGTCTTTATTGTCTTCGATTTACACTTCGGCGACGCTGAGACTCAAAATTTGTATCAAACGTCTGTCCTGTACCTCCCATTCAACTTTTTATATAACCTCTATTCCCATATTATATAGTAAAAGTGTAATTAGGATTATTTTACTAGCTGAAAATATAGATCGCAAAAGCACTTCTTTGTAGGTGCGATTCTATGGCTAGCCCAACCGTGTACAGGATATCAAATATCATGCTATATCATTTACGTTCCTACGGACAGCTTTGCCCTAGTTGATCAGGTACTGGATCCCATCCAAGCATTCGGTTGTGTCTCAAATCTAATTCTTGCTGGTCATTACATATTCTCGTTCTTTTCCCCCTCACTGGATTCGAGAGGGAGACACATGTGTGTGTCGGTAGTAGCTGATCGCATCTCTAATAAAGAGTTTGGAGCCACATTAAAATGTACGGATAACACAAGGCAATTCGTGTATATGGAATATGACTCTAGAATTAGAGACTTCATTTTGACACCCGTGCTGAGACAGTGCGGAGCTCGAAAATGTGGTAGTAGTAGTAATATGTCAGGCACTTTCAATAGCGAAGGAATTATTTGCGGTTGTTCTCACAATTCGAGTTAGCTAAATACATAGAGAAATCCACAAGTTGAGTTACAATGTAAGCCAAAAAAAAACTGCAAGACACTGTCTGGATGTTGGAGATATGACACCAACGAAAGAGCTTTATGTATTTATGTGTTCCTCCGGGTGCTGAGTATTTGGGACGGTTCCCTCCATGACAATGAGCGTCGACAATTACCCAAGTCTGAAAGGAAAAGATGGTGTCACGATATTTGATTTCAGATGCTCCGTGTCCCTGTTGGTTTTGCTTCATGTGATGCAGAAATGTAACGAGTTTCAACCAACCTGAGAATACGGTGGATAAATTTTTCTTACACACTTACTCACTGGCGGGACATCCTAACAAAATTGTCGTTTGATATTTTGGTTTTAACTATGGAGATGGCCTTGGGGCGTCGGTTTTTTCTGAGTGACAGGTAGCTCATTGATATTCTGTTTAGCATCAGGGCTATCAACAGTCAGTCTACTCAACCAATTCTTCCCCCCGAATGAACTGCAATTTGCTGTTTCTTCTTTTCATGAGAAATACAGTTACATAGGAACACACCTATTCAGCTTCGAAATTGCAAAGGGTTACTTAATCGGTATTTTAGTTGGATGTTTCATGACGTATGGCAACTCACTTCAGGCACAGGGGGCATTTGTCTATGTCGTATATGCTAATAATCATACAAAGTCGACATTTGGCTGTCAAATCCAAATTCGATGGATAGCTTGCTAATGGTCTAGCGTTACTTGATTCGTATTCAAGTCCAGAGTATCCCCCATAAGTCTAAACGTGAAAAACGTCAAGGGTGTATATCATAGTGTTAACAATATTTCGTGGCTATGCCTAGTCACTTATTTTAGTAGTGGCAGCTAAACTCAAGACTTCTAGATATATGCCCAAATAGTTCCCTAAACGTAAAAATGTTGATTCCATTTCGTATCTCTCTAGATACGCAGCATTTTATCTTTGGAGAATGCTTAAGTACCTTATGCTTGGTACCACATTTCCCACCAAATAGTAGCCCCTTTTTAACCAGAATATTGTCGACCTCTATCCCCTCTGACGGCTCCTTCATTTTGAGTCCTATCTTCTGGAGTCCTTCTTTCATCTACGATGTAAGAATGGCTACTTGCAAAAGCTAGGAAACCCGTCGCCTGAACTTACTACGAGGAACAGACTGGCACTGAATAATCAGAAAGCTCGGGTTTTCAATTGGGACTTAGACGCAACAACAAGGCAGAAGATATATATTTCAGAGGCTAAGAAACATGGGAACGTGATTCGAAGATAATTCGAGCGCTAACAACGATGCTCGGTATAGCAGAACGAATAGTGCTTTGAGCTTTAATCTGGTTAAAGTGAGCTGAATACTTAATGACAAGCAGCTTAAGATTTCGAGAAGCAGCTATTTCTTAAGAGTTCAGAGAGCCATCAACGGCATCATAACTATATTTTACTAAGCTAGAAGCCAACAAAAATTGACAAGCTCTATGTTCTGTGCAAACGAAGAAATTTAAAGTTTTTGCTAACAATGCTATATGTTTATGCTTCCCGCCTAAGAAGCCCCTTCAGAGCATGATTCGATACCAGGACTCCCTGCCAATTTATGCTATCTATTCATTCACTTGTCTTCTTGTTATTGGTTTTCTTTAAAGGGTACCCATACGTTATGTAACAGATTAATGAGTTTCTAACTCGATAGGCTTCTGTGTCTCTTACGCCTTGTAATAGTACAGCATTAAAAAATAACATACCAAGTCACACCCTACCTCTCTTACTGAGCACTTGTGAGACAACGAATACTGAGAGATTGACAAGAGGTTAATTGAAAGGAATACACAAGAAAGACAATCAGAATTCTTTATACTGCGGTTGTCTACTATCATCTTAGGAAGTTCTGAAATACAGAGTTTTCATTAAGATGGTTGATCTACTTTTGTTTGCTTAAGCGGCTCATATATCTCTGTCCATAGCTCACTGGCCTCCCCAAGCGTATAGTTCAAGGCGACCTTATCCATTCCGGCTTCTTCATCACCTGCCATCAATTCCAGCTGAGAAATGATACTTTCCAGTCCTATGGCTTTACCCGTGGCTTGTGTTGCCCCAGCCTCAAGCTGCACGTGTACAATGTGAATGTGGAAATGGTAGTAGGTAGGCTGATAATGAACATACAGCTTCAGCTGGTCTGCCTCCAATTCAGGATACGTCTTGACTGTTGCTTCAATCAACTTGGTTCGCATATGTTGTAACCAGGGAATGTGCTTCCGCTTTAAATCCCGCAAGCTCCATATGTCCATCCGCTCAACCAAGCCGAGAAGATGTAGAGCCTCAAGCGTCTTACGATCCCAATTTAGATCAGGAAGAAGGAGAAAACCTTCATCTCCATCACGGCCTTGTGGCGTGCGAAAAATTACATCCTCGACCTCAGTCTTGCCGTCGATTATATTCCAAACCCAGTTCAACCTGCCCTGTTCTCTCTGCAACTGCATATATGGTCTAATCTTGTTCGCATATATCTCAGGCGTCTCCGTCACCATGCGTACACCTTGCTTGCTGTATTTCTTAATATGTTTTTCGGTACATGGATATATAAGATTGATTTTCAAATCGGAAACATCTTTGTCATTTCCTGGGGCAGAATTGGCGAGGTACCAGAAGTAGATGTCGTTTGCACCAAGATTCTGGAGATGGCTAAGGGTTGCAGGGACTTCTGCTAGGTAAGCTCGGGCTGTTGGAAACGGAGCACGCTCAAGGATAAGGACTGCTGGGGAGTCGCTAATCTTTCCATAGAGGGAAACTCGTCGTCCGGCTTGATCTGTGAGAGGTTAACAGCTGCAGAGGGGTAGCGCAGGATGACTGAGACCTTGATTAAGGACACGGTCCAACTTGAAATCCTGAATGAGAGCCTCTGCCTCTTCTTTAGATCTGATGTTTTCCATGATGATCATGTACTTGGGAGAGTCACTGGAGAGTAACTGTATCGAGGAGGACTTAGAATGTTATTCTGCCTTGTGCAGAAATCACCAAGTTGACGGTTGTACAGGGAAGCACAATCGGCGGTCTAATCAAGAGAATAAATGAAACAAAAATTTAGTCAAGTCTGAGACCACCTACCGTGGAAAACAAACCAAGAGTAGCCAGCTGGATACGTTGCTATAGCTTGCTTCTTCTAATCTATTAGCACCAACTATTAGACAGACGTTGATAATGTTTTTAAATGCACACCCGTCTTTACTAAGAACACATTTGGTGAGTTGTTAGTTGACCCGCGACATCGGCATACTCCATAAGTCCATACATATCCTAGTGTTTATTGGGAATGTCGGCTCCAACCATCGGACCTGTACGCGAAGATACGGTAGAGCTTCTTCAGCACGTAGAAGATGAGGAGAATGAAGAGGATGAGGCTGGCCTTCTTCTCCCTTTTGACAACCGGCCAAAAATAGATGACCACGAGGAAGAAACTAATCAACCTTCTTTCGATAAACTTGTTCTTTATTTCATGATAATTCACTTTTTACTTGGCTTTTGTCAAATCATACTTGTGGCTCCTCTGATCAGGTTATTTGAAAACTCAATATGTCTGTCCCATTATGGCTTTCCAGCTGCAGGAGTTGAGGAAAGTATATGCAAGATCCCAGAAATTCAAGGTCCACTTGCAACTATAAGAGGATGGAAGTCAACCCTTGACACTATTCCAGTATTGGTGGTTGCCATTCCATTGGGGAGAATGGGCGATATATGGGGACGTCGAAAAATCCTCATGCTGTCGTTAGTAGGTGTAATTTTGTCATTGATAGAAATCCTTACTATCTGTAAGTTTAACGTCTGTGTGATCTACGCGAATTAGAACTCATAAATATAGGCGCATTTCCTCAAACCTTTCCGTTGAAGCTTGTTTGGTTATCCTCAATATTGTTGCTGTGTGGAGGTGGTCTAAATTCTGCATCAGCGTATATGTGGGCCTCGGCGTCCGACAGTATACCTACGGAGAGAAGGTAGGTGCTTCTGAAATTCAGAACTTGCTTTCCTAACACACCAAAAATAGAAGTTATGCATTTTACTACATATTTTCCGCTTGGTATGTGGCTGAACTTATCGCCTCAGCTCTTGCTTCCATCACCATGAGAATATCCCCTTGGGTGCCATCATGCCTATCTTTGGTTTCTCTAGTACTCAGCTTAGTACTGCTTTGGTGGATGCCACAGCCAGCGAAATCAAAGGAGTATTCAATCAGAGTCAATAACTCAGAAGAGTTGCCAACTCAGACAAGGATAGTTGAGGCTGCGGCCCATACAACACTACCTCCAAAGAAGTCACTGGCTGAAGATATTATTGCTGCTGTATCTGTCCCTAATGTCTTGTTGGTTGTGCCTATATTTCTCGTAGGCATTTTCCGATACACTACCTTGGATGTGTTGATACAATACGCTTCTAATCGTTTTGATTTAAAAATATCGACCGGCGCTATCTTCTATACGGAGACCGCAGCTATCAACATTGCATTGTTCCTTTTTGTTGTCCCACAGGTAACTGACTACCTCCGAAAGCATTATAAAGTCCGCCCATTGTTCATGGACCTGGTTCTGGTCAGGACCAGTGCGATTCTCATGTGTATAGGGTCTCTCAGTATTGGATTAGCTCCCTCGGGCAAGCTCCTTCCCCTGGGTATGAAGCTTCTTTGTAGATGAATAATTTACAGGATCTATGCTGATCAGCTTTTTAGGCGTTGCTATATTTGCTGCTGGTTTTGGCAGTAGAGTGTCTGCACTATCTCTTGTTTCATATTGGAGTGAGTAAAGCTCATCTGGCATCTAGTGGCTCAACCAACCCTGAGCAGCTGCATTCCTTGGATTTTCGCACTGACTCCTGCTTGCAGTTCCCGATGATGCTAAAGCCACTTTGTACGCTACTATTACCGTTTTAGAAAGCATTGGCCACGCCGTCGGAGATCCGACGATGCAACAGATTTTTGCCTCATCTCTAAAATTGCCAGTTTTCTGGCACGCTATGCCGTTCTTCTTCGCTTCTGTGAGTATATTTCGTGGCCATTCGAACTCGCTAACTAGCCAAAGATACTTTATTTTAGCACGGTGTTATCAACATCCTTAATTCGCCTTGACAATGGAGCCGTGGAAGAATTAGACGAAGATCCGACTGTATAAAAATGAGATCTGCACATATAGACATGCTTTTGCAAATGGATGGGTCTTTCTGCTTCATATGCTACTAGAAGATGCACCCTAATTGCAATAGAAGCAGTTGAATTTATATTATGTATTTCACCCTCTTTTAAAACAGCATAGACTGCCGAGTGGTGAGGACATTAATTAAACTTGACTTTTGTTGAGCGTTGTACAATCATACTCAATTATATCTATAACAACATTTTATATTCATTACCCTTCTTGTTTATTAACACTTCAAGTAACATGCAACATGAAATATGAATTTACAATTAAACATGAAATCTCCAACCAGGGATTAAAATTGTCAATAAACCTTTACCAGCGATCAGTTCGGGATGTTTTCAGGAAATAACAGCAAAGGATATATACTAAGCAAAAGAAGCATAGGTACATCGATGGGGATGTTCCACCGTTGAACTCGCCTCTAGTAAATACCCACATGAGGGAGAGGCAAAATGCAAATTTGAAGGTTGTACATTTTCAACGCCCGATTATTTATGTTGGACGAAGGTGTCCAACATCGTATCGCAATCAAACTCCACCGCATCGATTGAATCGCATCCGAAGTCCTGAGCGAATCATTCTCCGTACACGGTTCTAGCGGTATATGTACAGGCCGGTGGAACCCTAATATATAAATTGGCCTGATAGTTCAGTGGTAGAATTCTTGCTTTGGGTACATGTCTATGACATATCACAACTGTAAGAGGTCTCCGGTTCGATCCCGGATTAGGCCCATTCATTATCTTTTTGCCATTTAATCCTATTTCTGGGAGAAAGGCAAGAGGGGTTTTGATTTCGTCTTGTTTGTATTCCCAATCTTCCTTCCATACGGTGGGAATTTTTTTTTTGGCTGATGTGTGTGGATACATTAAATGCCAAGCGAGGTTAGCGAGACCGTTATGATCCACGACCGTGGGTGGCTGATATTCATTGAGATGGGTCTGTAATTACTACTCCTATATCCATGATCTTTCAAGATTAATATAAATAATGTCCTTTGGGGATCATTCTGACTGTTTCCTCCTCTGTCTGAAGTAGACAGACCACCCCGGTGCATCTCTTATACCTTTCGGAGAGAGAACATTGCGGGCTGACCTTCCTGAAGCGTAGGTTTTGCTCACGCGCAATTTCACTCTGCTTGTCAATTCCGGTGGTAGATTCTTATTGACCATCATCTTGTGACCACAAGTATTATATAATCGGCAGTTATATATAGTCAATCCTGGTTGTATATTAATTTGTGTGAACTATCTACAATCACTGTTATGTGCCCGACATTCGATACGAGTAATGATGATGATTATAACGATTATAAGGATGATCTATGTAGCTGACTTCTCGCCAATGGCAGTTTCGGCTCGAGAATCACGATAGTGTGACGATCAATAAATGCATCAGGAAGTTACAATATGCAGAATCGAAAGCTTCAAACTCAATAGGAATCAATCCAATGCTACAAACACACTATGATACATTCCATCATTCTTCTAATCCCGCCATGACTCCTAAGCAAAACCATCCCTTTCCAAAAAATGCCGCGCTGAAATACTGATCACCAGGAAAGAAAAGTACAAATTTCTATTCTCTCCTACTGGAGATGGTAGAGTTCCGACTTCGGCTTGGGAATTGATAACCATTGCGATCATTGGTTGGGCTTCCCGGACCTTCAGTTCGCGGAATAGGCGCCACCCCTAGCTTCACCTCTCCAACTCTCCGGAGTAAATTCTGTAGTGCCAATCGCACCTCGTTCCCAGGCTCACGGTTCAGTAATTCCACGCCGAGCGGATAGAACACCTCGATGTATTTTTCGAAGCCTTCAACAGGGAAATTCGTATAACCATCAATGACATCTACCACAACAGGCCTCCACGCAAGGATGTTTCTCTGCTGACTCTCTTCCTCCAGTTGAGTAAAGCCGCGAATGATATCAGCGCATAGCGGAACTAATGCTGCCTCGGTATCGGTGCGATTGCGTTTTCGTTCGTCGTTCTCATCGTGGTACATACGAAGAAGGATGCTTACATATGTGGCCGCAGACCCGGACTCTTGTTTTAAGAGATTGGGAGGTTGCTTCATAAAACCTTCTCGCCATAATTGCATGCGTAATTCTTTGTTTTCATTGAATTTCTTAGCAAAGAGAAAAGACTTTTTGAGGAGGGCCATGAGACGAAGAAGCTCTGGTGAGGGGATCCTAGCGTATACTGCTTCGTTCGAAAAGAGCTCGTTAACTGTTTCTATCATTAGAAGCTGCAACACACAACGTGAGATAATTTTGTTGAAGAAACGACGGCGAGCAGCAGTGACAACCACTGGTTGCTTCTGTAATCCAGACTGTGGTTTGTAATCTTCCAAATCTGTGGTAGGAGCTGGGGGTGTACGGCTTTCTTCGACCACAGCATCACCGTTGGCCGTGATAGTACCATTTGCACCATTAATTTTCAAAGTGGTTTCGTCTCCAAGAGACTCTTTCAAAGCATTTGGTACTTCACCATCCACGTCTCCAAGAGTCGATGATGTTGCGGCAGAGAAGAGTTGGTATGCTGTAGTCTTTTCAAACAGATCAACAAATGAGCCGACTATTTTAGTCCAGTGATCTGAATTAAACTTTGCAACGTTTTCGAGAATGAGTTGTTGTAGACAATTACTGCCAATGCGAGCAATAGTATCGTTCTCTTGACATATACACAGTGCCAAAAGCTCGAGAAAGCGATCCAGCATATATTCTAGCGACTCGAAGTAATGCGAGAACAGAGAAATCATGTTCCGAAGTGCCTGGATCATAGTAGTCGACAGCCACACAGATAACTCTTCGTGATTGGCAGCGCTTGACATCTCCGATTTGGACTTTAGAACCATGAAGATAGGGTAAAGAAGCTGTCTCCAGAGGATGTCCCAGAAAGTGGGTGGAAAGTTTTTTCCATAAGTCCTTAAAGAGTCAAATAGATAGTTGAGAGCCTTTCCTCTGACCTCAAGATCTTCTCCAGTCATCAAAACGTCGTGGAAAGCAAAAAGTACCGGAAACCAGAAGGTCTCCTCTTTTGACGTTCGGCTGGGTTGTTTGTCTTGCGGCTCAGATGACTTAGCAGATCCATCTGAATTGACGTTTGTTTGATTCGATAATGGGCATTCTGGGGTTTTGAGCATCTTCGGAATGACAGACTTCAACGTTTCCATTGACTGCAAGCCCTTTTTCTGAAATTTCATGTTCTTTGAAAATTCGGTCAGACAAACGATAAGATCTGCGAATGCCCCTTGAGAAATAACCATGCCAAAGCGAGTCTTGTAGACCTGATTGACGTTCTCAAATGCCAAGTTAACTATACTCTCATATGGCTCTCGCGCCGCAACTGTAAACACACCGAACATAGTGCGCCAACCAGATCTAATATTTTCACCTGATTTCTGGATCATTTGGATCAAACAACGAAGAATCATATCCTTCACTGTTACAGCAGTGCTATTTGACATAACGTGCTCAAATGGTTTGAGAAAGTCCTTCTGAAACTTGAAACCTGGCAATTCAGGCTTCTCCATAAACCGCATCGATAGTTGTCGCAAGGAATCTAAAGCAAAGAACACGACTTGAGTATTGCTGTGACATCCTACTCGATTAAAGTGTTCACCGAGTATAACCCATATGTTTGTCCACTCGAATCTGACACGATCCATATTATAGTAACTGATTTCGACCAACTTTTGCAAACTGTAGGTTCGTGGTGACTCGTTGGATCCCGAAATTTTAATTTCCTCCCAACTGACGTCCGTTAGAGCTTGCACAAAATAAACGATGGCATCGCCTGTCAAGTTCTGTGACCCGCTAAAAATACGGTCCACTGCCTTGATAAGATCATCAGAGCGGCTACGAGTTGCAGCTTCTACGGAGTAACTTGACATAGAGGTAGTTGACCGTGGCCGGGATTTAGCAGGCCTTTGAGCTTGTTGACTTGGTTTCCGAGAACTACTAGTCCCCGATCCTGTATCTTGCCGGGATGATGGAATAATCCGTGACTTTGAGACATCCGGAATGGATCCCTCGTCTACGCCTTCTGCCATAAGCTGCAGCCGGTCAAGCTGGCTGATACACATAAGCACATCCCGCCAGGATTCCTTCAATACATTTCCTTCCGTTTGAGCAATGTCAAGCAAAACTACAAGAGCTTCAAAATTCTTCGCCATCATGTCAGCAGGACTATTGAGGTTGGTAGCATTCTTCAGTGCAGAAACAAAGGCTTCCCGTGGTGTTTCTAGATCGAATAGACAGGCTATACGAATGGCAAGCTTCATACCCTCCATGCATAACTTGACAATTTCGATATTCTGGGAATTTTGAATCCCACCTGAAAGTCCAGAAAAGAATGACATCCAAGTCACATCAAACATAGGTCCAACATGTTTGAAAGACATGGCAGGGATGAACTTGGTACCACCAGTTTTGGCTGCACTCTTTTTCTGACTGCGAAAAAGGTTCTTGAACAGCTGCTCCGAACGATGTGAGATCTCTTCAGATTGCTGCAAATAAGCTTCTCGCTGCAAGTCCCTCCCCACCGTAGCAAGCGCTTGCCCAAGACCAGCCGCAATGCCACCACTTTTGGCTGGCGTCAAACCCATCGCTGCAGCTGCCTCTCTTTCACTCTTTAACACGATTTCATCGTTCTCGATCTCCTCATAAATCTTGATGAGATAGTCATCCGGTAGATTAGCGTTGTCGTTGATACCCCGGTTGTTCTTGATGAATCCCTCTTTAGTCATTCTATTGAACACCTTCACACTGTGCAAGTCAGTGTTTAACATGATCACAGAGTAAGACAGTACGTAGGCCGTATCAGCATTAGCGAAGGCATTTGGGTTTCCGAGGACGTAACGGTTTGCGAATTTCAACATGAAACGATCGATTTTCTGCGACTCTCCTGGCAATCGAAAGGACTGTAGGAACTCCCGCAAGGCATCTACGAAGCGGCGCTTTGTAAAATCCATAGAATCGACAAACGCATGCATTATCTCGATATTTCGTGGGTCTCCCTCACCTAGGAACTCGCCAATCTGGGCTTTATCCAAACGTTCTTCTGTAATCAAGAAGTGCGCAATGTCCGCTGGGTTATCACTTTTTATAAACCCTCCTTGTAAAAGATCTTTGATGCCCCGCTTTGGCTTGAAATTGAAGGCTTTGATTGCATTGGCGAGCGCAGTTTTTCTCTGTTTCTCCTTTTCCAGTTGCTCTGGGTCATCTTCTGTGATGGGTGTCGACGGAGCAGTTGGGGTATCACCATTGGTAAATCTTGACGAACTATCATTCACAGATGGATCCATAGACTCCCGATAGTCATCCTGCACTCTAGTATCCGTAGAACCTCTTACGTCAGTCTCCAAACCTCTCGTTACATCGGCGATCCCTTGTTGCGACCAATTGACTAGTGATCTTAATGTATCTACTAGACAGTCCAGAGACTTTCTCTTGATGATGTATTCCTTTGGGATCTCATCAACGGTATTTTGATGATTATCGACCATATTCGCAGTTGTTAAGGGGGGAGGCAGAATCCCTTTAACTTGCCATTCAGTATTGGATTCTCGAGCAGCAATTTCCTCGTACTGCTGTTGGTGAATGGGAAATACCGATACTGGCTGACCTGCGGCTTTCTGGAGGTCTTCAATGAGAGTTTGAAACATGTTGATATCAACATTCCTATCACAATCGTAATTGAGGTAGGTTTCTACTAAAGCTCTTGGATCTGCGCACAACCTCTGGAGAATTCCTGTAAAGTAGAGTTTGTGGGAAGCGGGAGAATTTTTACGTTTCAGGAATGGAAGATAAATCTCATTCAGAAACACCTCAATCTCTCGCTATATGCTTGTCAGCCTTGGAACTCTGTACATAATGAAAGATCTCTACGAACCTTGAAGGATGCCCTCATAAATTTTAACATCAACCAAAAGATCTCACAGCAAACTTCAAATACTTTGTCCACTGGGCTTGCACCATTTCTGGTTATACCAAGACACAAATAGAACTTGATAGCTTGCAAAAAGCCAGTATCTTCTTTTGTTTTGTTGTTTGTGATCGTACAAAATGGCGATGTGAAAACCAGCATATTATTGTTAAGGAGAGTATGTATCAGATGGAGTGATATTAATTTTGACCGCATAGCTTGGCCTTTCAAGTCATATAATTGGTCTGGAGGAAGGACCTTGGTGCTAAGGTTGCAGAATGAACGGAAAACAAGATAGGCATCCCGGATGTATACTTCGTCTTCGGTATCTTCGGAGTCCATTCCATCCTCCATACTGGGCTCGAGAGGTGTTTGGCCAGAAGGAGACAAAGGTGTCTGCGTTTTGACTTGAGTTACCATAGTTGGGCCCTCTCCCATCTGTGAATCATCAAAACTCTTTCGATGTTCAAGGTCTTTAAGGGTGAGTTTTGGGCCATCTGTTGTTAGTGCCTCGGAAGGAGCACTTTCCGCAATAGATTCTGATTCTGCTTCATTGCTTCCAGAAGCATCATTTGACGAATCCGTTGCATCGACCGTAAGCGAACTTGTATTTCCAGCGACTGTTCCTAATCTGGATAGATTCATTCTAGCCTCCTTCATGTGTATCCGTGTCTTGACTCGTTCAAATACAGTGCCGACCATCTGTGTCAAGGTTCCCTGAGCCACCTGTTGATTCGCACTGCTTTTCGAGAGGAGAAAGACATTATAGACCTGTCGAACTGCCTTTAGGAGGCCAGCCCCATGCACTACGATTTTGTCATTAAGGACAGCTGCCAACAATGACTTAACAATCTGTAGCTGGATCTCAACTGGTGTCCCTTCCCCTTGAAAGCAATCGCAAATAGTGTCGATAGCTCTCTCGATCAAGGGCGCTCGGTCAGCCTCTATGTCGGCATTTGGGGAGGATGGGACTGAAAAGTAAGAGTAACTGATAAGTTTCCCAATGCAGTCTAATGCACCGGTGGTAAGGGGAATGCTTCCCGATTGCGTCGCAAGCTTCAGGGGCGCAAATATGATTTCGGGGTCTGGTAGTTGGGGAGATTGCTCCTTGATATCCTTCAAGGCTTTCTGTACCGAGTCTCCAAGGCCCTGCTTTTTCTGGGCTTCTTTGGAAGCTGCAATAGCTTCCAGAGCGGAAACGACGAAGACGATAGAGCTCATGGTCGTTATATCTATCGACTCAGATACGCAATTTGCATTATGACCAGTGCCAATTGCGATCTAATTGCGTATTCCGTTGGTAGGGACAGTGGGGGTGTGCAGGTGTTCTGTCGTGATCCTATGCTTCACAATATGTGGTGGACTACTTGCTTGAGTTCCACGTCTCCCGAAATATAATAATTGTACAAGTAACCTTACCTACCTAGGCTGACAGTGAGGCTGAAGTGGGTGAATTTAGCATAGGTTTGATCATCGCACCCTGCTACCTGGTAATTCGCCGGCGCCTTTCCTTAAGTAGAATAGCTTTAGATGTGGATAGCTTGCCAGAGTTATTTTGATGGGAATACTCAGTTCTCGGATTCAACGATCTTCCTCAGTACTACACTTCTGCACGCCTCTTAAACCGGTACCTTCTTTATCTCGGACACTAATTGTCTGGATAAGAACTTGCCGAATCTTCCGTTCACCTCCTAATTGAACCCTCCAGAACACCGCCAGCATGTTCGCAGCTGTTCTTCGGAGGCGCGCCCTCCAATCCTCCCTACCGTTCCAATTCGCACGATGCTATGCTTCCAAGTCATTCCCACCTCATACGGTGGTCACAATGCCTGCTTTGTCGCCTACAATGACAGCGGGTAACATTGGAACATGGCAGAAGAAACCAGGAGATGCCATCGCTCCTGGAGATGTATTAGTTGAGATCGAGACTGATAAGGCGCAAATGGACTTCGAGTTTCAAGAAGAC
>Ga0247810_10000231_pt1 | contig 82057 bp, 69 predicted proteins | sample UWRJL119311C1_FD_179918 | JGI IMG/M metagenome (GOLD analysis project Ga0247810, IMG submission 179918) | Plant litter microbial communities from Arlington Agricultural Research Station in Wisconsin, United States - UWRJ-L119-311C-1 | ecosystem: Environmental > Terrestrial > Plant litter >...
GAAACCCCATCACCGAGAAAAGATGTATGTGCCGCCACCAGGTGCTACAAGAGCAGCTTTTGATACTGCCCAAGACTTGTTCAGTCGAGTATTTTCTCTCTCACTGAAGCCTTACGGGCCTAGACTACATAAAGTCACAGAGGATCTTACTGAAGATACTGTAGCATTGACGCTCAATCAAATATATCAGTTCACGCCGCCGAGTGAACAAGGAAATGTGGCCTATGGCATCTGCCTGGGTATGATATGCTTAGCAACTTTACATCCTACCTATGTCGATAGGTTCCTCAAACTCTACTTCAAAGCTGTTGATATTTCGCCTGATCATCGCTTGAACCCCCCTATCAGTACTTTAGGTTCGCAGATCTTGATGCAAATGCAGATCCCCTCATATAGAACTCACTCATTCTGGCCACAACTTCGTACACACCCTGGCACGCCAGATCCAATAGATTGCTCCATGTTGAACTATACTCAAGAAGAAGTCGAAAACAGCCTCGAAATAATTCTCGCAGATCGCAGCATTCAGGCGAGTGAAGCCAATAAAGTTATTGTACACGCTGCTATGTTTTCACGTTTTGCTGTCCTGCTAAACGAGCATGGTCCGCCATGGATGGAGAGCTGGAAGATAGTCACGGATGGGCTAGATCATTATCTACGAGGAACTATGAATTGGAATGGCGAGTGGAACAGGGTCGACTTCATTGCGTCCCTGGTGCGGCTTCGAGGATATGCAAAATCCGTCTCAGAAAAATTTGCCGCAAAGAAAGATAGCTGCGGGAGGATGGAGGAATGGCAGGGGCTTCTCAAGCGTTGGCTTTACGATCCAGAACTCAACAAGAAGAACGATCCAGTGGTAAAGCATCATGTTTTAGTAAGTCAATATTCAACACATTTTAGCGTGAACTAATTGGTTCTGAACTAGCTCGCATTAAAGAATTTGAAGGAGGGGCCATTCAACGAGACAAGCGAAGAAATCTTCGTAGCTGAAGACTGGGTGTCCTGTTAGTCTATGCGTCAATGAATAGGCTTCTCTGATATATTTTCTACATGTCATCCGAGTTTGTGGCTTTATAAATACTCCTCTCGATTAGCTGGCGCGTGAGCCTTTTCCCTCTGTCAACGCCTGCACTTTTGGCTTGGATAAAATTATCGATCTCTAAATAGAAATCTTCGCATACGTGGACTAAAGCTTTTACAACATGTTCCTCGGATAAGAATAAGGCGAATCTAGTGAAGTGATTGAGAAAATGCACTAGTAATACTGTGTAGATTATGTGCGGGCCAGATTGTGATGATAAATACAGACCTAGTACTTTACATATTTCTTCCACCTCTCAACATCATAGAAAATCAAGCCTTCGCCTTCTGGATCCGCCCATTTATCCTCCACTATTCCCTCATTCAGCTCCGACGAGCCCATTTCCGTCGCGGTCAACACCTCGACCGGAATGAAAAAGTCGCTTCTTGCCTCGCCTTTATCGACCGAGCAGCTCACCAAGAGGCAGGTTTCATCTTTCAGGCTTCTAGCATCCAGCACAATAAAGGCGTTGTGCGTAAATCGGGTTCCGCTCGGGGCCACGCCGGCACCGAAAAGGCGGAGGAATTCTTTGCGGATCGCTGGGATGCTCAGTCCGAGAAAGGCGCTGGACGCGCCAGAGAGGGCGCTGGGGTCAACGGGCGCGGTCACGGGCTGCGCGGAAGCGAGCGGCGCGCTATCGCGACTGGTGACAACGTAGAGCTGGTCGATGTCAAGGTCGGTCTCTTTGGCACGGGCAGCGCAACGGTTTAGGATTAGATCGATGGTCTGGAGGGCCAAAAGAAAGATGATTTCGTTAGTGATGAAGGTGGATAGGTTGCATTTGCATACAAGAGGTATGATACATGTTGGGCAAATGTACCTTGGAGGGAATCTCAGCAGTACAAAACACCGGAGTCATCAGAAATGGTTCGGACATGATTGTGATAGTTGCATACGAAGACTCGAGATGTAAGATGGGGAAAATGAAAAGCTTGGACAAAGCTACCGATTACAGTGCTAATTGATGTCAAGAAACAAGCGAAAAATAGCATAGCAGATACTTATAAGTAAGCATCTTTCGCGGTTTCGACAATAATGTTGAGAGCTGAGCCTCTCGCTAAGTCTAGGCAGACTGTATACTGACACCTACACTAAGGGGTGGACTCTACAGCTAATAATAAGCCTATATCAAAAGGAAAATACAGGCCTCAGGCACCAACGCATTTAGGTGTGTAGAATATGCGATCTGGAATCCAGTGAAATACCGCCAGGAAGCAGCTAAAATTTAACCTTGAATGCGGGCTTGGATGACAGTGCATAAAAAAGGAATGGTATGATCAGCTTCATATATCACTACTCTATCATATAACATGCTAAAGTGGTACGGCCCAGTATTGTGCAAGCAAAAACTTGTGCCTATAAACGATAGACCGACACAGCAATGGTTCTTCTATCTGCAATGGATTGATGGGCCTGACTTCTGGTTCTGTGAAGAGCAAGCAGACAGGGCGCATGGAGTGCGTGCGAAGGACAGGAGGTAAAGCAGCGGTAGCACGAGGAAGTTTTGCCTTTCAAGCAATTCAATACCAAGACTGAAGTCAAGGCCCCCGTATAAGTTTCAACGCCTAGCACATCCTTCAATCTTAGGTACCTAGTGTCTAATTCCTACCACCAACCTGTCCGCACACATCGTTCAAGCATCCCAATGCAAACCCCGATGCCCTAAGCTAGCGAAACATCGAAGTGCGTACATTTGTGGTTACAGATCGATGGATTATGATTCAAAAAACTTGAAGGTAGGATGGGGTGGAGGGCTAGCAGAAAGTATAGTATAGTACAGGCGATAGTTGATAGCAATAAGGAGAATCTTTACCGCTACAGTGGTTCTGCGGGGTTAGCTCCGCACTATACGTTCGTATTGTTCTTACTCTTTAGAAAATAATTTTAACAACAGCACAACTGAGGAAGGTAGTGTAATCCCTATTTGGTTTTTGAGGGAATGTATGATGTATAAGCACTATCAAAATTAAAAAAAACCCCCATGAACATACAACAAATAAATTATAGAGATTAGATTAATAAGATATAGCTAGAGTTCTGGCTAGCCCACCCTCATCAAGTAGACCGTATGGATGCAACTTGACCCTATCAACTCGTCGCCCATGGAAAAACAGTTTTATGTTCTTCGTAGGGGCCGCTTGCTGGTCGCCACATCTGCCACATGGTCATTGGGACGAGCTCCTCCTCAAGCTTTTTCCACTCATCATCTGGCTTATCGTTCTTGGGATCTAGCGAGGCTTCATTTACCACGACGAAGCCATGCTTCTTGTAAAGTGGGATTCCATAGATGGTAGCATCAAGCCACATCTCAACACCCATCTCCTTCGCTTTCTGGATTCCCCAGTCCAGGATGAGATCTCCGGCTCCCTGGCGTCTGTAGTCGGGAGCGGTGAAGATGATGTTGAGATCTAGAACAGAGAACATATCTGATTAGCTGTGGCATCTGTGGAAGCAGGCGATAGGAAACCTACAGACTTGGGGCCTTTGTCCCATCGTGGCTCTCTGAGTGTCAAAGCGTTCTAAAGCTTGATTGACAAACTCCCTTTGCCCGCCCTCAGGAACCCAGTATGCTTCCTCATGGTCAGGATGCTCAAAAGGGTTGGTATGGCATATTTTCCAAAGCGCACCGCCGACGATTTTGCCAGTCGCCGAATCGGTCACCTTTTGCCAGTAGCTTGTAGGATCGGAACGATGCCATTCGAGTTGGCGCTCAGTGCATTCCGCCAAAGACTCCTCGCGAGCTTGAGGACCGGTACCACGGATAGGGCAGAATAAACGAAAGAAAGTCTGTAATGGATTTTCGTACGATTCCCACTCACAAGCAATGAGTTCTTTGAAGTCGACGTCAGGATTAACTTCCTCCAGCTTGAAAGGCATCTTCGATATTTTCGAAAGTGAAAATGTGGGGTACAGGAGAAGGTACAGGAGAATTCAGGCCTAAACTAATAAGCTAAGTATGAATCGGTAAGGGAAACGTGGATTTGCAAAAATGGGGTGGCACGGGCAGTCTTTCTAAAATACATCGTTTGGAGACACTGTATATTGAAGCCAACCCGAGAGCAATGAATGTGTAACGGCTGGCTTTATACCATTAGTCTTATTTGTGTTCGTAAAGGTGCTCTGTTGGTATTGTTCGTGCATCTAGGCCACACAGCCACCCTACATGCTATGGGACTTCTACCCCCTGCCGGAAAATCGGGTAGCGGTAAATGTGCAACTGTAGAAACAAAACCGATAATGATGTACGCATTAATGTACCCGAGACATACTGCTAACAAACAAGCGGCAATATTGGCTTGATTATAGTTGAACATGTCGACCTTTATTCTACTGTGCTACAAGAGACATCCATTTATCCTGAACCTCCTCCTTAAGGATATTGAGCGTTATACATATTCGCTATTGTAAAGGTTCAGTAGTAGAGTGTTACATACAAGTTGCTGTATGTGTATTAGCTGTTTTATATAAAATCATAATATTAATGTAAATAAATGTATATAAATGACTTTAATCCTATAACTAGTATACCTTGTTTGTAGTTAATGTAACATTGATTGCTACTGAATATAAGTAGCACTTACATGATATATATACTGGTGGTCCATATTCAAAGTGAATCGACAATTACTAAAATAAAGAAATTTACTAGATCAAAAAATCTCGCTCCTTCTGATAATTCTCATTTATTTTATGTGAACCTCATTCCAATTCAAAAACATTAATGCATTAAGTGATAGAGTTCTGTAATGTAGTAGATCATCCCATTTTCAACATACCATGCTATTTTCACCACGAGTACGAATCGGCTGTTAAATTGGTCAACGCCTTCTCACATTCTGATTCCTCTAAATATCGCTGTGCACCAGCCTTCATCAGAAACTCATACCACCAAAAGTCTTTTGGAACAAATCGTAATGCTGTCGTGTATTCCCAAAACTCTGGATACCAACCAGCAGATTCCCAATCCAGCAGACCCGTAATGTGACCTTCCTCATCCACAAGTATATTGTGATGCTTAATATCTCCATGAGTAAATTTGACGCCAGGTCGTTGTAGCGATTGAAGCTTTTTGGCGCTGCGTAGTTTTTCTTCATTCACAGCATCTGATGCAAACGAGTGACGGGCAGGCGCGAGTAAATACTCGTGGAATTCTTGAGGCGTTTCGCAAGGGCCGACGGTATGATTTGGGACGCGAATGCTTCGGATTGCACCGCCTGTGATCGAGCAAACTCGTTCATCACCCCATGGACTTGTCCACCCCCGAATTGTTGATAGGTAAAGTTTGAACTCCGTAAGAGCTGTAGTTTTGGCTTTTGGGCTGAGCGATTCGTAAACTTGGCCAAGTTCGCGGCCTGGTAGTCGTGTCATCAGGATTGATACTGGTGCATGTGGGGTATTTGGGTGTTCTCCATATGAAATGATTTTTGGTGTTGGCAATCCTGCAGCGCGGCATACTTCTGTTACGAGAACTTCTTCGAGTAGTGTTCCATCGGACCATTTCAAGAGCAGGCCAAACGGCAGCGGAATAATTTGATTGTCGAAAGGAAACCTGACCCAACAACAATAGTAAACCGAGAATCGTCTCAGGAACGAATGTACGTATCCCCAAAATCGGCGAACGAGAGGATGGCTAGGTTCTGGTGTTGGCGGGATTTCGCTGGATAGACTAGTATGGGGGGGATGTCGGGGTGTCCACGTAAAGTTCGGTTGGAGAATCGCGGGGATCCAGGAGTGAAACATTATAAGACACGGGCTTCTCGAGTAGACAGTATGAACAGTTCTACGCAACGGGGAAGAACATCGATGTTCAAAAGAATTCCGATTAGTTTGTAGACCGTGTCTGTTGTGAGAAGCGGTCTACAAATCACGTGACATATATCCAAGCTTAAGGCACCCAAAAAAGTGTCGGGAAGCGCCTAGGTAAGGTTACGCGCCAGGCGCAAACCACAACACACATATCTGATACAGGGGTATAAGTGGACGGTTGAAATATTTGGGTCACTAGCTAGTACACCTTTACTTCTATTTGTGCTCGTCATTACCGACCACAACTTAAGAAATGCTGAAACCCTCCTCTCGGTAAGCGCTTAGCATTGACAATAGCCACTCAGGACCCCGACGTGACTGGTAACAACCAACTAACTTATCCCAAGGCAGACGTGTTTATCTTCAGCAATCATATCAGGTAGCTGCTAAACACCTCAAATTTAGGGATTGAAATCTTGATGGTTTTGAAGATTAAAAATACCGCTGCCGCTTGACTTCGTCAAGTACCGCCTGAGGCTCTGGGTATTCTTGATGGCCAAAAAGGGAACTTCCAACACATATCAGACTCGACGATCAGCTCCTCCGAACTTTTTGCAATGAACTAGGCCGCCCTTAAATGTTGGTGTTTGAGACCCATGCATTCTATAGGTTGAAGGCATTCAACTGACTAGGTACCTTGCGAGGTAGACCAGCACCATCCACTTTAAGTAGGATCATGGTTTGACTCCGCCTGTTCTATCCAAGACAATTAGGCGCTCTGAGGGAGTTGGACATGTGAGTAAATTTGCAATTGTTAGTTGTTAGATGTTATTTTCGTTTCAAGAAGTATTAATAATGACGAAGGAGCTTAAGGGCAATTTTCTTATATAAATGTCATCTCCCTCACCTGCAGCTTCTATCTATCATAGCCAGCATACTACACATCTTCAGAAACTCTCATCTCTTCGTTTTCTTGCCCAACAAAGCAGTACCATACAATTTCAATCATATATCTCTTGTATCTCCACAAGGCATCATTTATATTATCTACTGTTTTCCACAACATATCTCTATGTCTTTAGCCGATCTCAAAGATGGTGGTCTCTACGTTATTCTCTTTATAAGAGGTGACCCTCCAGAGATTGACAATTTCCATTGGGGCCTTTACCTCCACAAAAACGTCGTTAGCGGCGGTACTAAGTATCACATCAAAACCCAAGGCTCGGGATGGATCACCGATCATGGACCGACCAGTGGTGTTTTCAAATCCTTCCTCCTAGTTGGGCTCTTTCGAATCGCCGACATTCCAGCCGGCTGGGAAGGCTATGTCGACCAGACAATTCGGAGCTATGACAATCAGGTCAACACACCTGGCACTACTTGTAAAGTATGGGTCTTTTGGGTGCTAGAGCTCTTGAAACGACAATCAAATGGATATACGATTCTCAAATGCAATGATCTTACTACATTAGAGAGGGAAATCAAGGATTGGGGTAATACAAAAGCTCCTGGTGCGGCTAGGAACGATCAGCCGCGACCCGTTGGAGCTTCTCGCATCTGTGGCCTTTGAAATTGATACACGTATGGTAAGTTCCTATTGACCACCCTCGATCTAGACCGAAGATGCTAAAATATGAAGAAAATAGGCTACATACCACCATCCGAAATACCACCATCCGCTGAGGTCAGCACAAGTTTTATGTTTGCTTAGCTTAAGGTTGTTACTATAGGTGAGGATATTGCTTATCTGAGCAGTCTGCAATGTAAATGTAAATTGGTGTCAGAAATTGAACTAGTCTTGAGCGATAATCCGTTTCACAACTTTCATTCAATCAAGAGTAAATGAAGGCTTAATTTGTCTGCATCTAACTTGAAACAATATGGAAACTTTGACCGATCCACGTGGAGGCCAAAAAGGATCCGCTGAGTCTCAGCCAACCAACTCATTAGCATGCTTGAGGCTCAGCTCAGGCATCTCAGGTGACTAAAAATCAGGGTAGTGACTGCTCAGGGCTTAACTTAGTGAGCTCAAGTAAGAGCAGCTACTCATATCTAAGACGAGATTAAAAATGAAAAAAGCATATATCGACATTATATTGTCAAAGTACTTGTATAGAGGCTTAACAAAAATTTGTAAGGCGTTACTATTTTCATTGTTAATGGGTTTATCTTGAATTTGCCTGCTTTTTATGTTCTCGATGAGAAGCTCAAGGGTGTTTGGGAGGATTCTTGTAGCACAAAACTTAAACGCATCAGAAATCAGAGGTTAACATGTCAAGTTTCAGAAGTATTTTTCAGGATCAATCGAGTTATGAACATATCTGATTTGCCTAAAACCATTGTTCTTCATTCTGTTCGTTCTCTATCGATTGTAGGTGCTGAAGAAAAGCGTGTGACTTCATCATAGTGTACACTCCCACTCTCCATCCTCAGATAAGGGTCTCCTTTACGTCACTCCAGGTGTACGAAGCGCTCGGTATTCTGGCTTCTCGGAGGTCCGTACTTCTGCAAGAAGTGCGGGCAAGATCCCTCTATCCATTGGCTTGCGGCTCCCGAGGAACAAATCTGAAGAGGCGATTACTTTATACGCACTTTATGTTAAAATGTCCGTCATTTTATGCCTTTGGCTTCTCATTTTTTCCTTTTGAAGTGCAAACGAATCTTCTGTAACTAATAGTACAGATGTTTGTCAGTTAAAGTATGTGTGCCAGGTTCCGGTGGCTAGTAATATTTGTTCTTGGTTGTTGGTTTTCGATTGTGGCTATGTACAAGAGCTAGCGTACCAAAAGTGTTAAGATTTCGCAGGCATTCAAGCATACGCCAATAACATCTGTTGTAAGCGAGGTTGTATGGCAACCATCAATCATCGTCTCAATCACTTTTGCTTTTTTCTTTTATAAGAAAGCCTGATACTCTGCCTGGATCCCTCTGTGTTAAGCATGACCACGACACCACTACCTTTACCAGTGGTACTGGAAATAATCTACCACTGCGACGTGTCGACACTGAAGTCGTTACGTCTGGCTAGCCGCTCTACATTGGAGTTAATCGATAATTATCAAGTTTCAATCTGCTCTCATGCATTTACTCATTTCTACAATGCGAATGACGTGGGCCGCTTCCAGATACTCGACGACACCAAGACCCCGCTGCTGAGATTACTTGCCTTCGACTATCGGCTCAGAACAGCAAAGTGGCTTGCAGCAGTTGGGATGGAAAATATGGTGGAAGAGGATCCTGGTTTTCATGTTGGCATATATGGTAATGTGGGTGCAAATGAGTCCCAAGGAGATCCCATGAGAGATTATATCACTGCTGGTTGGGGTGTTCTATGGCGTCTGGCCGACATTGCCCGGTCAGCCGTGCTCAAGGCAATTCATATTGACGACACCAGCAATAAACATCATATCAGTTCTTTGACACGAGGATTTCAATCCAACAAGAAACTTGAGGCTTCTATTAAACTCAAACAACTAGAATATATGAACAGTTTGCCGCCTAGGGGCTACGAATGCTACGGATATACCCAAATGCGTACAACCATCGCAAGTGCATTTAGAGACCGAGTTTTCGACGATCCACGAGGCAAGAACTCAGATTGGCGTACTGGCAACGAGTATATAAATTGCAATTCCTGGTTGAACTGGCTAGTTCTTCGAGAGGGTCCACACTTTTGGGTCGAGGCCTGGTCGAGTAAGGCAGGAAATGATGCATGTGTGAAACTTATCACGCGGGAATGGTCAAAACGTGCAGGCGAACAGATTCTATTAGAGAAGTCGAATGCAAAAGAGATTGAAGAGGTAGTATGTGTCACTACCACATCACAGGAAAGATCTCGGTATCGAGAGCTCATGAATTGGGCAGAGGGGACAGATAGACAGATTGATAGAGTTTACCCTGGAATTCATTACCACTTGGGTCGCCGACTGTCAAAGTGGGTGATCCAACGTATGGAGTGGGAATATAGTGATTATAGCTCCTAAGTAGCGTAATCACTTACTCCTTATTTAGAATCAATTCATGTTCAAAAATCATGTGACGCCAAATCTCATCTGCACAAGTTCAACCCAGAAAAACATAGAGAGAATTGTAGGTCAAATATGGTAACTCAAGAGATTGCTTGGAACAACCAAGATTCTAACCTGAATTCCAGAATAAGTTCACGACACTTTTTAGTATAATAATCTTCTACTATATTTTAATCTTACTTAGATTATTTAGCAATTGTTGATAAAAATAATAGACTGTTCACTTTCTAGTATACTACTCTACGTATTTTCAACTGTATAAAATTGCTATATAAAAGTTGATATAATTATATTATTCTTTAAAATAGTATAAGTTTATATCGATTATAAGCTATATCTATATGACCCTTTGTATCTTTCCCATCTTCTATACTTTGCCTTCCACTTGAAATACATTAGTCATGAGTGACCATCTTAGATCGATATCCTACATTTGACGCACCGAAGGGAATGGACAACCTAAATTTATAATCAAGTTTCTTAGCATATTTGTTATACTGCTTTAGGGATGGAAATATCTCAAAAATTATGCAATAGGTAACAAATTATCCCAGTACCATAGACTCCTTGAACAAAATGAAGATTTATTAATACGAGTAGAAATAATATGAGCAGGAAAAGGTCTAAAGATATATTTGCAATTCATCAAACGAGTCAATATCCCCACCATACGGTTTTAAGCATTGTGTTACAGCTCTTCTGATTAGATAGTTGTGGTTGCACTTATAAACTAATCAATGCCTCTTCCTATATCTCAATTTGCCATTATCAAAGCTTTCATGAACCAGTTCACCACTAACCGCCTTTTTAAATGAGGCGTAGCCAGGAATGAATGGGGACAACCCGAATTGGCTATCATGGATGTTCAGTGGTGCTAGCTTCTGAGGCAATGCGGACTTTAATAAGGTTGAACAAGCAAAATTGTTATCACAGAAGACGACGTAGTTTGATAATTTTATTGAAAAAAAAGCTAATTATGACATGTCCCTTTCAAAAATGACCAACGATAACTGTATAGGAAATACATATCTCTCATAATCGATTAGGAAATGCTACAAACTCTAGGAAATGTTGATTGAATCCTCTCCTGAATATCAAGGTGTGAGCGCACGGTGTATCTTCTTTAAGTGCTTCAGAAGGTTGTCCTTCCTCCCAAACGTCTTGTCGCAGTCATGTACATTGCATTCGAATCGGTCCTTAGCAGCGGCTGATTTAGACTGATGCACTGGCATATGACGATTTAGATCGCGTTTCTCTGCAAAGTGTGAGGGGCATTTGGTGCAATGAAAAGGTCGTGTATGTATTTGAGTGTGACGTCGGAGAAGACCTTTTTGCTTAAATTCTTTATTGCAGATGTTGCAGACGTGGATATGTTCAGAGGAGTGAGACGACCTTGCTACTGAGGATGCCATTGAAGTTGCAGGGGAGCTGGAAGTGGCTTGATCTTGATCGTAGGCATACGGTAGATCTTGACAAGACGATTCCAGTGACAGTGGCCCAAGTGATGTAAAAGACTCTGGGGGAAAATCGAATAATTCAGTAAACGGCTGCTCAAGTTGTAAGTGTTGCCCTGCTATAGAGAGTTCTGGATTATTGTTTATCATCTCTGCGCTACATTCGGGGGTTAAGTTCAAGTTTGTTTGGTCCCCAAAGTCCCAAGACAACAAACTCTCATTACCACTTGGGGTCATGCTTAAAGTCCAATAAGAATCAAAGTAACGGCAATCATCGTCTGGTAATCCTGATAGATTTTCAGGCAAGAATTGGTTGAAATAAGGTTCGAAGTTGATATGTTGATCTGAGGTAGGCGAAATGTATGTTCTACCGTCCATGATGAGTTGTTGTTCTGTTGCAATCCTTGTGAACTGTTGTATTTTTTGTTGGTGCTTGTGTATTGTCGAAGCGATGTTGTAACTTGGTAGCACTGGGATATTGGTGATAATAAGTGCTCTAAGCTGAACCTTTTAATGACGTTGCTCGGGTCTGGGGTCGAAAAAATAGACATTTTCTCGCAACAGAATGTCCAATCTCTGGACCAGAGGAAACAAGAGACAACTGTGCATTTCGCCGAAGAAATCCCAAAATCATAGCGCAACAAAACGTCCAATTTTTCAACCAGAGGAAACAAGAAACAAATATGCATTTTTTTTTTTTTTTGCCAAATAAATGCCCAAATTATATCAAAAAGAAAAAACGAGGAAGGGCCGTGAAGGATTAAATCATGCCCCTGGTTGCTTCAGGGAAGAACTATTTATGAAGACAGGAAATAGCTGCATGACCATTATTTGAGGAGTCATATTGAAGAGGCATATCAGTGTATTAGCTCTTATCTCCGATAAGATCAATATTCTGTGCTTCTTAGATGCTACATTTATTAGTACAATATTTTAGAAAGGGGAAGGGAAATTCACTATTGCTGACTAGCAGATATGACTTCAGACGTGACGACAAAGGGAGGACTAGGCGATAAATTTGAGAACCACGACCCGGAAAAGCAGAAAATGAATGACGAACACAAGGTTAGATGTAGGAGTTTAAAGTTGATGAAAAAGAACAGTATGAAAACGTTGGGCATCAGGGAAATTTTAAACCCAAGCATGGCGAGAGGCCTTCAAACATCTCGGGTCCACAACAAATCAGAGAAGGAAACCAGATTCCGCCTTCTCGCTATCTGCGTACACCACCCAATTGTTTTTGGATTGAACGAGGCCTCCAAGGCTGTGTACCTTGGCATTTCTTTGTTCCTTCCACGAACTTTACAATCGCCTTTTCTCTGGATAAATGAACATTTTCCCCCTATCAATTCCTTAGCATATTTATCCCTCAAATCTTCTAAGCTTAACATATTTCACATATTATAACAGATCTGAAGTTATATCAGCATAGTAGAGGGTAGAATAAAAAAATTTCTACATTGTAAATAAATCTTCGCCAGTTTAAGCATCCAAGTTCTACTCAAGTCAAGGCTGTGGTGCGGGGAAAACTATGCAGCAATGCAGTTAAATTAACGATAAGATAAGACAAAGCATGCTATAGTACTGTAAGCTTAGCGATAGCAATCAGGCTAATGAACTTTTATCTTCGATTATTATTTGTGAACTCTCGCCTTACAATTTACCTAAAGAAATAGGGAGTATAGACGATCTCTCCTTACCAGATAACGCCGGATTTAGAGGACTGCTCTCAATCCAAAGTGCCAAACTGTTTTTGCTTCTTTAAGAAGATTACAAGCTATCTCAATCAAAACAATAATCTTTTCCAATGAGTGGTGCCAAATCTCATTTTCATAAGTTGCACCCAGTACATCATAAAGAGAGAATTGTAGGTCAAATAAGGTAAGTCGAAAGAATGCTCGGGCCAGCCGAGGACTCCCCTTAAAGTTGAGGATAAATTATTCCCAACAACTGAGTATGGCTTGCTAATTCAAACTCGCCTAATCCTTTTTCATCGAAGTATTACTGTCGCATTTCCATTTCTCCTTTCATTAAGGAGCAAGTATCTGTTAAGCAATGAAGGTGAGTTGTTGATCCCTCGTACCTTTTTGCAATCTCTACTTATTTTAACTTATATATTCTAGCAGCGCGAAAATGGGGGAAAAGAGTGTTCGCAAGCTATAAAAGTATGAACGACTTTTTACTATTAAACAATAGAAGCTTTTAGTGTTGGTATAGTCTCAATAGGCGTTTTCGCGATTGGTCATGTACATGATCACATGATCTCTTTGGGTCCCATTATAGGAATATCAACACCATCTATGTAGTCAATACAACATCACCGATTAATCTACGAGTAAAGTTGACGCTCTGAGTAAGACGAGCATAATGGTGCCACGTCTTCAGAGTGAATCGGTATTTAATAGCTATAATCATGACACTGGATGGTGTCTTCAATCTTTATTGCCTATTATCATTAAGCTACTAATTTCTATAGCTGAACAGCAACTATTTGATTTGATCTTTTCGAAAAGCTTTCCTCAGTGTGAGAAAGAAATAATCAACTAATCAATTACTAATCAAATTAGTATGATTTGATTTGATTTGATTTTGATTAGCTATATCCTTGATTTGATTTGATTTGATTAGCGAATTATACTAATCAATTACTAATTTGATTAGTTTATATATATAAGATATCAGATTATATTTACGATTTTGCTCAATATTTCCAGTCACATGACTTCCATCGCCTTTCTAAAGTAAGAAAAGTATATGATTTTCGCTGACTAAGCTACTAATCAATTAGTAATTGATTAACTTGATTAGATTTGATTTGATTTTGATTACTAGCTTTTGAAGGTTGATTTGATTTGATTACCAGGTCAGTAATCAAATCAAATCAAATCATTTATCACACTGGCTTTCATTCAGTCTAAGAGCTCGAGATGACTTCCAATTGCTGTAAGTAGCTCTTCCGTAGATTTCGAAAATATACTAAGGTAAAAAAAAGACAAGTTGACAATCTTTGATTTGATTAGCCAATGCCAAAAGAAACTTGAAATATCGGCTACCTTTCAGATAATTGCAACGTTGGGAACTGGAATAACACGTCGCAATGAAAATAACAAGAAAGGCTATTTCATACAAATACAATCTATTGTGACTCAATTCACGGTGTCCCAAGAGCAGCCGGAGGTGAAGGTATAAGTTGAGATATCAAACCTCCCCACCTCCCCTATACAAATATGATATTCGTGATCTCATTTGTTCTCCTTAAACCAGGGATGTTCTAGTGCCTCCCGCGCAGTGATTCTCATCGTAGGATCCAAGTTCGTCATCTTCCCAATCAGATCACGGAATTGAGGGTCTACGTAGTGCCACAATCCAAACGGCTGTCGGTTTTTCCCCTCCTTCTCAAAGCTGCCAGCAAGGTCAATGATACGTTCGAAGAATGGATTTCCCTGGCCAATCCATTGCAATATGCCATTCAACCCATCTTCGTCAGCGAAAAAAGAGATATGACGTTTAAGAATGTAGCGCCACAAGTCGTCTGCAGCTGCTTCTTGATCCGTAGCACGGAAAACCATTTCTTTCAAGACGACGTAGATTGAAACAATTCCAAAGGAGAAAATGTCCGATGGGGTGCCTTGTCTTGATCGGGCCCATGATTCAGGACTCCTCCAAAGCTGGTTGCCGCAAAGACCGTTAACGATGTATTTTCCAGGGTCAAGAATCACCGCGTCCTCTAAGTCCGATATCTGGACCTTTGTAACAGAGAATGTGCCATTTGCATCCTCATAGTCCAAGAGGATGTTATTTGGTTTTATATCTATTTTGCTTGATTAGCGAGTGATAAATGTATAATTCAAATATTTCCAACAACCAAGAAAGGTATGTGATAAAACTTTACCTGTGTGAATAATGTTCCGATCATGCATAGCAGCCAGACCAACAAGAGCACTCCTGAGCATACTCTTTCTGGTCGCGTCGGTCAAGTTCTTCTGGGTAAACTGAAGAAAATCGGTTTGTAAAAATCGATAGATGAATAATTCCGGGCCTGGTAAGCCGTCAATGACGGTTCGCAAGTTGGGGCATGAAGATAATTGCTTCTGCAAATTTTGTTGATACTCGTATTCGCCTGGAATCAAGTTTTTGATAACAAAGGTTTCGTTTTCGGAGCTTCTTGTTGTTAGCACCGAGCTCTATATGTGTTATATCAACCTTACCTCGCGCGATAAACACATAACAGTGGCTTCCGCCTTTCAGCAAGTATCTCCTGGATCGTGTATGTCCGCCCAGACTCGCCAAGAAGTGTTGCCCCTGGGACAAAAGGTTCGCTGGCTATTTTCAACGGCTGAGAGGATATACTTCGACCTGAATTTTGGAAGACATATAGTAGAGAATTATTGCGCAATATCCGAGTAGCTAATGGTGATATTCGTGGAATCTGCAGATTTCTACAGAGTGTAGGAATAGAGACATTGTGCAACATTATGTTTCCCCTTCAGAGCGCTAGCATGCAGCTGTCAAAACATGGTTCTAGTACACCCTCGATGGAATGACAACTATAAATGGCGCGTAGATATGTAGATGATTAAACTGAAGCCTATTGCCTTTAGCGTTGTTAGTTCTATATTGTTGGTTTTGCGTAGGGCGTCACTTTCAGGGGATTGGGAGTCACGAGAAACCCATGGGTATGCTTAGTACTGTAGTTGCTGTTTCGATGATATATAGGAACCCGGCAGTTTGGCCTTCATCAATCTGTTCACCAATTTCCATACCAATATTACCCGGGCACTATCGTTAACGGTTATAATTTCTAGGAGACCCAGGCCAAACACTACTAACAAATTATCAGAAATGTAGCCGACTTTGAAGGTAAATGAGGATCGAATCTCTGAAACGATTATAGAGAATTAAGCCTGCTTGCAATCCCATTGGTCAGGAATTAATAGCTTGGGTTATTACGCGATGAGCATTTAATATATATATTTACGATATCCCTAGTCTAGTAGCTTGCCCAACAAGGCTCTATCACCTGACCACAAGGCTGTGATAGGAAAAAAAAGCGTCGAAATCAGTTTACTCAAGACAACAACTTTCTCCACTTCCTCGTATGAACAGTTTTCGGTCTACAATTTACTCCAAACTGCGAAGCTATGCCATCTTAACACCAACAAGAACTTCTGCATACCCCCGCATGTTCACAACATCTGCAACCATGGCAGCCCTTCCAGATATCACAATTGCGCCTGCGCCTGGACAACATATCCAACACAATGGGAAGGAATACACAACTGTGAAAGAAGGACTGGCACATATCCTGATACCCGCAGATGCATCTGCCACACCCCAAACTACCCCACAGGGTGATAACCAAGCTCAATCCGTCTTCTACAACCCAATTCAGCAGTTCAATCGCGACCTGAGCGTGCTGGCCATAAAGGCATATGGGGAAGAGGCTATAGAAAGGAAGAAAGCTGCGGGCAAGAAGGCTAAAGGTGCGCAAAACAACAAAAAGCGTGAGAAGAAGCGTAAACGGGCAGATGATGATTCGATTGAAGATGTATCGAGGAAAGCTGGAAAGTTACAGGGCGAAACTGCTCCCGAGATAGCCTCCAATGGCTTCAAGGAACAGAACAGTCACGAAATGCGTGATATTGATACCAACCCAGAAGGGACTTCTCAAGGCTTAGATCCCGAAACCATTCCGCAGGCAACCACAGCATCGTTGCCATATGCTGCTAAGATAGAAGAATCTGAGACTGAGCTGAATGGAAAGCCACAGGATCCAGGTGTTGAAATCATACAGCAGACAGGAGAGGTTGATAGTAAATTAGACTCAAAACCAGACGCAGCTATCAAGCAGCCGTCCTTTACAATCCTTGATGCTCTCTCTGCAACTGGGCTTCGCGCTCTGCGATATGTTCAAGAAATTCCATTCACCACCTCAGTCACTGCAAACGATCTCTTACCCGCTGCGACACAGACCATTAATCTGAATGTCAAGCATAATAAACTAGAGAACAAAATCAAATCGATTACGGGGAATGCTATGACGCATATGTACAACATAGCAGGAGGTACTATCATAAATGAGAGAGGTAGAACTACCCCTGGCGAGAAGTACGATGTCATTGACCTCGATCCGTACGGCACAGCTGCTCCATTTTTAGACGGTGCGGTACAGGCAGTTCGAGATGACGGAGGATTACTCTGTGTGACATGTACAGATGCAGGCGTATGGGCGTCCAATGGCTACCCCGAAAAGGCGTATTCGCTATATGGAGGCATACCTATCAAGGGACTACATTCACATGAAGGTGGTCTTCGGCTTATACTTCACGCAATCGCTACCTCCGCTGCAAGATATGGTCTTGCTATGGAGCCTTTACTGTCACTCTCCATCGATTTCTATGCTCGAGTGTTTGTCAGAATCCACAAATCTGCTGCAGATGTCAAGTTCTTGGCTGGGAAAACCATGGTGGTCTATAACTGTGATGTTGGATGTGGTGCTTGGACTACGCAGATGGTTGGGAAGAATAAGCTGTCTCCTAACAAGAATGGAACAGGGCATTTCTGGAAACATGTTTTTGAACAAGCACCTGCGGGTGCTAGTAAGTGCAGTCATTGTGGCATGAAGACACACATGGCTGGTCCAATGTATGCTGGACCTTTACACTCGCCTGAGTTTATCAAGAGAATTTTAGCGGACTTGCCAGCAGTCTCCAAAGACACGTACCATACGACTGGACGTATCGAAGGCATGCTTAACCTCGCCCTCGATGAAACTCTTTTGCCAAAAGAGGAAAACCTCGATTCTCCTACAGCATCCAGTAAGACCAAAAGATACGATCCAGCGGTTATAGACATGTATCCGTTCTTCTTTATACCATCAGTTCTCGCTAAAGTGCTACACGTTATTACGCCTCACGAGAATGCTCTCCGTGGTGCTCTACGCACCTTAGGGTACAGGGTCACAAGAAGTCACACAAAGCCAGGATCCATCAAGACTGACGCTCCTTGGGATGTAATTTGGGAAATGATGAGACAATGGTCGAAGCAAAAGGCACCAGCCAGGGACGGTGCTATTAAACCTGGCACAGCTGGCTGGAACATTATGGGCATGGAAATCTCATCAGAGGAGCAGTCCGTGAAGAAATCAGAGGGCCTAGGCGATGCTTTGAAAGATGTCAAGAAACCCGAAATAGTTTTCGATGAGAAGTTGGGAAGAGATCTTGATAGCAAGAAGTTGGTCCGATATCAGATCAACCCACGAGAGAACTGGGGCCCGATGAATCGTGCCAATGGGCGTGGATAGAGTAGCTAACGTCGAATGAGATCTATTAAATCCTTGCCGGCAAGCTTAGTCATTTAATCTCTGTATCAGGAATTTCACTCCTTTCATTCGGTGAATTGTCAGAAAGTCTGGCTCTTGGTCTACTCTGGATCTACCTTGTCTATACTTTGCTAGCCAATGTTGGCTACTATTTGTGTTCCTGGTAGGATCCCATCGCAAAACCCAACCCACCAATGATAATCCCAATATTCTAGCCACAAAAGTAGCTGAGCATCACCGCCAGTGAGACACAATGTCGTTTCATAAGACTCAGTGTGGCGTTTGCCATAGTCACACCCCCTTGACAGACACACTACTAACAGCGGCTACAGTCGAACCATTACAGCATTACATTAAGTGTAATTCGGCCATAAACTAAGCAATTACTAAATTGAAGTCGCTGGAACTGGTATTATATCACACTGGGCAACCTACCTTTTACAAAAATTCTAAACCAAAAGGAATACTTCTTCAGTCAACGTGCAGCTTGTCGATACAAGCGCCTCACCATACATAATGCCTTCTACGTAGCACTCCCCAATAAGATGAAATTCGAAGGGAGTCTTGGTCGGTCTCAGCAGGTATGGAACCTTCCCGCCATTAAGTATTACCACGATATCACCAACTTGGGTACCCGAAGGACATAATCCACATGCCCCATCCGCCGTTTCAAGCTCGCAATTTCCATGGCATGGTAAGTAAGTTTCGTCTCCAGACTTACCAGCTCGATGTGCTGCAATATGATCCATAGCCGCTCTCTCGTGGTCGGGCTCTTCGGAAACCCGAGCTAGTGTCTCGAAATCCGCGTTCTGCAGATCGATGTCAGTGACTGTCCACAGTCCCTTCACGAGCGTCGGGGCGAAGATGGCATTATAGGCTTCGCGGATGCCGTGAGACGAGATGGGCTGCTGATAGTAATTGTAAGGAGAAACTGCTGCGATGCTGGTTATTCGAGTTCCGTTCAAGGCTAAAGCCACTGGATTCGTGCTCCTTGACGAAGCCAGGAGATCTAAGTCTACAAGCCGGTCACCGCTGGCCCGGTATGGACATGAGCCACGCAGTGCAAGTGTGGCATACTGCCACTCGCTGCGGCCATCCGACCAGAGCGTCCACGATGGACGTTGGCTCAAATCCAGCTTCTGTGAAGAATTTGGGCCAGACATGTTGAGCCAAGTTCTACCATGAAGCGTATGGATTGCGGATAGGACCTTGAGCGAATTGTGGTACTGGATCCACCAGCGCGTGAAGTCGGCATAGACATGGGCAGTGTTCTTGAGATAGTCCGGCCTGACTAAATCAGGTAGTGTAGAGATACGATGCGTCTCATCACCAAATGTGAGCAAGGCGAATATCTTGTCTCTTGGGTCAGTCGCCTTCAGCTCCAGCGCACTGATAATTATAGACAAGATATCCCGCCGTGGTGCGGGTTTGCACCCGAGGGGCAACGAGTCCCGAGAGAGCTGAAACAAGGTAGGCCAGATATTGGGCATGGTGTGGTTTTTGTGGACGTGATGCTTGGTGCGCAAACATTGATCAGCATGCAGGACAACTTCCCAGGGAAGATCATCGTCCCCGCAAAGCACTTTGATTCGACCCCTTGTCTCACAGCCAGGTGCGGTATTCCAAGCTTCTTGTAGAACCCACACCCGCTGGAACCACTGACGTTGGAACAAGCGGTCATGGTAGAACTGATAATACCGGGTTTCATCCTCTGAGTCGGCGATGATGGCGTGCGACTTGCGAGGGGGTGGCAGAGATGATGGACATGATATTGCAATTTCTCCAGAGCTATCTGGACTCTTCACAGGGCACAACGGCGCATCTAGTGGCGGGTCCTCTGGTTGTGTCTTTGTGGGGACATATGCGTTTGCAATACTGTGCAAGACTTTGAAGTCCTCCCTCACGTGGTCGCTGATCTCTCCCAGCCAGATTGGTACAGCCGTAGCTGCGGCGAATATATCTCCCATTAAGGCAACTTGTTGGCTGCGCTCGACAACATTGGTTTGATTAATGCTCAATAGGTCTATCCACATCACGCGACTCACCTTTCTCTGTCTCAGATGCCTCAGTGCACCGAACAGGTTGCTATTGATAGACATGGGATAGGCGGATGTAGATTTGTCTCCATCTCTCACATAAATAGTTTGCCGGCTGAAGTGATCTCCCCAGGTATAGGAGAGAGCCTCATAGGAGATGTGGTGGAGGTCAGACAAAGCCGTGTATTGTAATGATAGCTCGATAAGCTCATCCGCATCATCATCAGACGCTCTTGGTTTGATTTCTACAAGGCGTATCTCCCTCTTCTCTACGTCTAGTTGCCGATAAGCTGAGTAGTCGTTGCCAGGGTGTGTTGAGGCGGCTTGTTGCGCTGTAACTAGAGCCTCCGCCCAGACTTCGATTCGCGCCTCAGAAACGAAGTTCTTCCATTCTGGATACTCAGCTTTTGGAATAATCTGGATTGTATCACCGCTTTGAATGCCATCCAACCACTCCTTCAAACTCAGCCCCGCCTTATGCCACCCTGCGATGCCAGCATCGTCGTCTTTCCCGCCATCGCTCGTGATTCGCGCATCACGGTAGTCCCAGCAGATGACGTGCGTCTTAAACTCGCTTTGGGCACGGACATTGTATTGAAGGCGTCGGCGGGGAACTGTTTCATGCCCAGAAAGTCCAACGATGTGGACATCGAAGTAAGTATGGGAATGATCGTACAGCCTCTGGCCGACGGTGTCGCTGTAGCCTTGGTCGTGGGACACGGTTGTGAAAACAATTCTCCTTATATGCAACACCGTACCTGGCTCATCAAAATGGCTTGGGTGCGGGAGTGTGAGGGAGAGATAAGGTGCGTCTGGACAATTCTGGCATGTAGTGGTCAGGTTACGAGCGGAAGTTGAGAAATATCTCCAGCTCTGGTCGACATCAAGTGTAACTGGTGCCTCCATGTTTGACCGCGGGACAACTTATGGTACTGACTCAGCCGAGGCTATGAACAGTATCCAAGATCTTAGAAGGATAGGAGTTGTCGGTTTATTGCAGAAAGATATTTATCGCCTCTCAGCCTTGAATAGTACATTATGGTACAATTGGAAATACTCTTCTCGCTGTCTCATATATATAGTTCGCATGTGGGAGCCTTATGACCTAGATCGACGGGAGGAAGAGGCATGCATTCTCCTGGCGTGGCATGCCACAATTGGCTGTGCTTTTGTGAATGATCCAGCTCACCGTCAGCCAGCCAGCAGTACTTCCACCCAGCTACAACTTATGTGACTGCCAATTAGAACCTATTTGCCATTACGATTTAGTGCTTTAGTGTTTATAATATATATGGCTCATAGACTCTAAATATTTCAAACTTTGTAGAGCTTCGTCATAGTCACAAATCAGGCTGAGTAGGTCTCCAGGAGAATTAAAAAAGTTATTCTGCTTCAGTAGTTAAAAAAGATGGTGCCTTGAGTCTAGCAATATCTGTTGCAACTCGATACAATGTCCTGTTAGCATCAAATGCCCGTAAATTCTAATAACCTACTCGCTCTCCCAAACACTCCATGTGTTATTTAGATCATTGACTATATTGCAATCATTACAATTCCTCTACACCTCACTAAGTAGCCATCTCATCTAACCGACATATATCGATAATTTTCGCGCTACACAAATTGGTACACCATTCACAAGCAACTTCTTCATGGCCCTTGAAAGAATTGCAACTAATAGTCCGTGTGCAGCAGTTGGCAAGTCTGTTAAACTTGGTGCAGATATTATATAGATAGGACATCGCGTACATAGGATAACTGCTGGGTGGTAGAAGTGCGTAAGCGAGTCAGAAGAGCCGATAAATTTCAAAGCAAATAAATAGCCGATGATAATCCAGAACTGGCCTGATGGCTGTTCTGATAAGTGGATAGAGTAGAAAGAAGGATGATGGGAGAATTAGATTCTGTTATTTTGTAGATCTTGGATAATCGTGTCGTTGCTAAGTGAGTAAACTAATCTACATTTGCGCGCGTATCTGCTATTAAAATATGCTAGTTGTTTACGGAAGTTCTTTACATACTAAGAATTAAGGCCGCTTTGAATCATCGTCTTTTGAGTAACTCTAACTACAAAACTGGTCTCAACTTTGTTACTTCTAATTCTCCATCATTGCTATAATTGTTCCCCTTCATTTTCCACGGGCCTTACGAATAGCAATGGAACTTACTAGTTTGAGGCCGTTGTTGATTGCTAGGTATATGAGCTGATTTAAAAGTCTTTCAATGAAATTCAATAGCTGCATGACAGAGATGGTGAAGATTACTCAGACTGTTGAAGCACCGCCATTTCCCATGCCGTCGATAAGCTCCCATCCCAATATGACTTTCAACGTGACATTTGTTAGGCTAGTACATATTCATTTTAGCAACCGGTTAAATTTGACCACTACGAGGCACTGAACAGTGCAGGTAAGGTACAGAGTTTAAGGGCTCAAAGTTGTACATCGATGTGAGGCTTCACGGGTTACTCCTATGTAAGCCACATGTATATTAGCATCTTCGCAAGTCCGTAATCTTTCTTATCCAGACCCCTTAATCATCACATGAGAGCCACTTACGTGAATCAACAAAACTGACCACCGTACGTTGGTAAGCGGGGGTAATCTAATTAGTTGGTTCATGTTTGACATCATTGGATGCCTACAATATAAGACGAACTCGGTCGACAGTTCCACCCAAAATAAGATTCAGTAATAGCTGCCCTTTCCCAAAGCTGCATAGATCAAAAGTTGCACTTACACATCCATTCACCATGACGACCGTAACTCTCTCTTCTAAACCGGACGCTCCTATCGCGTATCAGCTTTTCGAAGGAAGTTCGGAGAGTAGTCTCCTTATTGTCTTTCTAAATGGCTTTGTGCTGCCACAGACTGGCTGGAATCCAACTATTGAGTTGTTTCAGCGATCGAATCTCTCGCCAAAACCATGGATGTTAACTTATGACCGTTATGGACAAGGCGATTCTCCAAGAGACCCGCGCGAAAGTTTGCCGAATAAGGAGCCTGGTTACGCACATACATTGGACGATGTCACAGATGATCTTCACGAACTCATTCACACCGTATCTCCCGATCGTTGCTCGCGAATCGTATTTGTCAATAACAGCATTGGCGCACATGTCGCTCGAAGATATGCTGACAGGTATTAAAAGTTACTTCACCATTCAACTGTGACCAATAACTAAAATATGAGCTAGATTCCCCACCATTGTCGAAGGGATCCTGTTCCTAGATTCTAATCCTGGAAACGCTGATTACGCGGATATTTGGCCAAATCCGAAACATCCAGCTTTTGATCTAGAGAAGATGATTCCTGCTTTCACCCCGCTTGATGTTTACGAAGCTGCTTACGCGAAGATGACCACGATATTTGCATCAAGTGCAAAGAACAAAGAAGGATTTGACCGACGGGATATCAAGAACATATTACCCGACCCTGCGAAACCAAAGCTCAAAGGATCGAAGGTTTCGGATAAGGGTCCTTGGATAACCGTTGTAGGCCATGAGCTCGAAGCCTTTTCGAAAGAGGAGTGGGAAATGATGAAGGTTCCTTTGGGCATGGCTGCGATGTATACTCAACCGTGAGTTTGCTACTGTTTCTCGATAAAGTATTTTAACTAAGTTTAAATAGCATGTGGGAGAAGTATAACGAGGGTCTTTGTAAGCTCACTGATGGAGATAGGGCAAAAGGTCCCCTTATTGCTCCGAACTGTGGACATTTCGTTCAGAGGGACAATCCATCGTTTGTAGCGGAACAGTTAGAAGAACTTATCAAAAATGTTGACCGTTCACAAGAATGATTTAGTTAAACGTTCTCATAAAGTTTTCACTCCAACAACTATTAGCATAGAAGCAATATAGATGCAGCACAGTTCTCCTTTAGTGTGTATGGCTAAGCGGTCTCGAATCATCTTACCTTTTCGATTTTAAGTGGGCATCTATTTTCGACGTCGACCCTTTTGGTTTGCCAATTCTCTACGTACGTATTACCAACCGAAAGAACCATTAGTTATAAATGATACAGTATGGAACAATGTACTGCGCTCAGGCTAATAGATTTTATGCGGCATTTGAGATGTTCCGATTCTTGACTCGTATCGGCGCTGATGCCTCGCATCCAGATGAAGTAGGGAGGTTTGTGCCTTTTGACTCATAGCAAAAAATTGAATCTAATATGTATTAAGCACACCCCTAGAGATATTGACAGAATTTGCCATGATGGATTCATTGCAAAACCACGATATGTCAGCGCTTGCTTTATTGAGCATAGAATGTCAGAAGAGCGGCGCAGAATTAGTCGAAGACCACGGAACAATTCTTGGACTGACTCCACTTCATCGAGTTCTTTTTGGCCTACAGCTCTACCATCTTTCTCTCGAAGAGTACCTTAGTTGTTTACCTCCTCAAATACTCGCCGACGTGATAGATCTGCCTGACGCACATGGTAGAAGTACCCTGGCTTGCGCCGTGGAATACAGGTGTTACAATGCAGTTGAAACCTTAACAAAATATAAGGCGAATGTTAATCAGCAGCGACTCGGGGACAGAGGTTGCTTATCCCTCCTACACATAGTTTTCGCTGGTCCTTCACAGCAGATAAATGCGGACATTGCTCGAGTATTGATTAAGGCAGGTGCTATTGTTGATGTAAGGGACTCTGATGGTTGGACTCCATTGCTTATTGCCGCATCATGGATGGACTATACCGGCATAAAAGTGTTGTTGGATGCAAATGCGGAACTAACTGCGGAGACACATGATGGAGATGATGTTGTCAAATTGTCAGGCGACCCAGAAATTATGGAAAAGCTTAAGACACTTGTATTTAAGAATACGCACGCACTAATTTGAATATGGCCATATTCGAGATATCTCCCAAAACTCCACTCTCTAGTGTCTTCCTTATTAGATTTTGATCAAGAAGGCTATTTCCTCTTGAAACCCCACGAATGTAAGGTCCCCGCCGCTCGCTGTCCAATTCAACCAGGTTTGTCAAATCATTGTTTGGCAATGCTACCAGGGCTGTAAAGTGATGCTCGACTACATCTTGATCTAGCTCGTAATCCTCGTCGTCCCCAATAGCCTCCAAGTACATACGTTTCAGATCAGCCGTGACGGTGAAGCCGTTTTTGTCAATTTCTGAAAGAATAGATCCGGATACTAAATTGCTAATGAGAACCGCACACTAAGCATGAATACGACAGAGGCAAATACAGCTTACCTATATCTTTATGGGCACTGCTGTTAAGTATTCCGTTGATAATAGCGAACATTCCGCAAGCGTTATCAACAGACTGCTCAACAAAACGGCGCATACCATGTATATCACGGTAGTCCCGCGTCTCCTCCTCCGTCGCCTTCTTACGCTCCTCATCTTCGGACTCACCAAAGAGGACTATTAGAGCAAGAATGTTTCCAAACAAGTCGGTTTCAAAATCGCAAACATCCTGAAGTTGGATATTTTGCCCCATACCCATATTGTGAATAAGCGTATCGAGTTGTACGGAATCAGAGGTTAGTGCCGGCCATTTGTCAAGGTATTTAGACATGATAGATTTAGATAAATGACTGACAATACCGGCCAACCTCTCAAAGGAGACTGGGTCATCGCAGGTATTAGCATGAACGGAGTGTGAATATGTGACCTCTGAGGAGTCTTTGACAGCGGAAGCTAACAGCGGGGTTGGTCGCGATATGACATTTTACGCCACACACATGAATACGGTAATGTTACTATAAGCTACATGTGCACTAAATCCTAAAGCTAAAATATATGGTGTTTATATCTCTCTCCCCAGCAGGCGTAACTCCGTCCTCTTTCTCTGTGGGTATCTTCAAAATTTAGAACAATACATATTCTTTCTTTATAGAACTTTTTCTTAAATGCTCCGAATTTGAGAGGAACTGTAATAGTCGCGACTAAACAGCAGGGAATGGTATTATTATAGATTATAAACTAGGCTTATAACTTAAAAAACTGAGAAGGCTAAATTGGGCGTATATAATAGAGGATAAATCACTATATTAGTTGATAATGACTAGTAAAATTACTCTATGAAGATGTGGCTTTAAATACTCCTGAAAACGTTATGTGGTTATGAATACGATCGATATTCTGGATGCATTGAGCTGTGGTTGCCCTGCCAAGCATACATCACATCACGTCTTTACGCGCCATCCTCATCTTTGTTTCCATCGTCATGAACAAGTCAAACCATCCAACCACCGAAGATTCATGTACTACCTCTGCCACTCCCTCAACCGCTCAAAACCCTTGGAAAAAGTACAATGACACTCTAATCAACCGCCAAAAAACGCTCCTTCAAATCTCGATCTCTAAACATCTAGCTTCTCGACGACACCCTAATTCCTCCATCATATTTCTCTCCCCCACGACCCTCGTTAAATATGGTCGTACAGTCCACCTCTCCGAAGCCTCGGCTCTCCTCTTCCTAGCTTCATGTTCCCCAAGTATTCCAGTCCCGAGACTGCATTGCGCGTTCCGGGACAGCAAGAAGGGCATAACCTATATCGTTATGGGAAGGATAGATGGGCAGCCTCTAAGTGATTCCTGGAGCGAAAAATCGGTTACAGAGAAGGATGCCTTGTTGCTACAGCTGAAAGAAATCTTCAGAGCATTAAGGGCACTCAAGAAGCCTCAAGGAATCATGATTGCGGACGGTGCTATATGTGCCGCGGATGCTGGAAAGTTGCATGATCATCGGATATGGAATGCTGCGGGGGAGAAAGGGCTAGGACCTTTTACGAACGAGGCAGAATTCAATGTCTTCCTCCGCAACGGCATGACGAACACCGACTCTATTAAAGATTCGGGAAAGCAGGCAGAGATTCAAAAATTGATAGAGATGCACAGAGAATCGGAGGGACGAAAAAAGAAGACCGTATTTACGCACGCGGATGTTAACCCGAGCAATATTTTGGTAAAGGAAGGGAGGGTAGTGGGGGTTGTGGACTGGGAAATGGCGGGTTGGTATCCAGAGTATTGGGAGTACACGACTGCGATCAATACACCTTACATCAAGGGGTGGAAGGAATCGATTGGTAAATTTTTGGATGAGTGGCCGCTGGAGAATGAAATGGATGCATTGTGGAGAAGACATTATTGCGATGGTGCTTGATGTGTATGTGTATGCAAGTGGAAACGCTGAAGAGCTGCTACATGGATTCTCAATACTAAATTAACTACGACTCAGATATACAAGGAAACGGTACAGTATAAATGCCTCCTACAACAACTCTAATGCACGCGCCTACGTTTACTACTGACCCCTGTTATACGGTCTAAATCCTCAAAATATCCTACAACTCGTTCCTCCAGGCCCTTGTCGCTACTTACAAAAGATCCTGGATTGGTCTCGGAGTTGGAAGAGCCTGCCCCTGGAGTCGCATTTGGCGGTATGGACCTGAGAACGAGGTGCAGCGCTGATGAAGTGCGGCCCAATCGGCAGGAATTGCATTTGTACCAACACACCTTCTGTCCGCAAGAATAGTAGCTAAAGCATGCGCAATCCAAGTTTGGCAATTGAAGGTTGTCCAAGCAGCATTCGCATCCACAGGCACAGACCTGATGACCTGCTCCAGGCGGGCCAAGTTGGTAATTTTGGCAACGGTTGTGAATGTCAGCATTCCGGGGGTGGGGCCTGACGAGAGGTCTCGCGGTGGTTGTTCAAGCTGCCATTGCACACCATTTGCAGTGGGGATGTTGCGAGTATGATAAAGAACCATACCATTCATTCCACCGTTCGCTGGTCCGCTGGCAAGACCCCAATGATATGGGTCGGGATTTCCCTCTGGACGAGGAGCGCGGAAGATGCAGACAACATACAATCTAGGCTTATTACTGACCATATTGATGACTGCTAGATGAACAAATTTATTATATAGGAAGGGAGAATAAGGTAATATTTTGCTGAATTTTGTCAAGTTCCATGCTTTCTGGTTCCATCCGCGCTCTTTGTACTTCCTTCCATGTGAAATACCCGCCCAATTTGCAATAGTTTTGGTCTGTTGGTGTTTTAAAGGTGGCTGGCTTGACTGGACCGTTTACGCGCCATTTGGGCCGGGTTTTGTTTGTAGGTCATCTCCAAAACGAAATGTTCGAATTGGGTAATTCTTCAAAAGGAGCTTGGCTTAATTCATCAAGATCTGTAATCTCCATGGTATCCTTCGTTGTTACTGATAGAAGGTGTAAAGGAACGTTATTTTTAAGTATTACACTTGATGCGTTGCACCATGGATTAAGCCATCTAGGGTTGAGGAATAGAAGCAATTGCCAAGCCTGGGGCTGAGATGCATGTAGACGCACAGGTATACGCGCGGTTACCGGTGTGTTTTAGGACTCTATCACCAACAAGTATGCTTTTAATGAGTCATTGGACTATTTGGCCGGGTGCTTGTAAGCCTATTTACTTACATGATGGGCAAGAGGTCGGGACTTCTTTTGTCCACTTTTTATGACAAAAGGTAAAAGAACTTACCATTAGGAATGGGGTAGAACTTGTGTAATGCTCAATTCTTCTGATATAATAGCAGTAGAATTAATTTCATATCAAACCACACTATTAGTTAAGTACACCACATATAGTGATATCAATACTTGTTTCGTACTAAAGTCTTGATTCACGATTTGATATGAGTAACAAGTATATTGAGTCTTAAACTTCCATCCTTGCTTCTTATCAACATCCAGCCTTCTATCCTCCTACAGTACCCTCTCTTTCACCAAGTACAGTTCTGCGTTTCTAAAGTTTCTAATTCGAATCAGATAGGAAGAATCTCATCCAGGTTATGATCCATTCCTAGGCTTTACCATGCGATCACCGGGAAGAGTAGTCAGCCCTACAAGATAGTCAGCCAATTAAAGCCCATGATGATTCCCAAGCCAGTTAAAAGACGCAACTTACATCCGTCAACGTCCTCTTTGACGACCCTCTGTTTGATGCATTTGATTGCCTCCTCTACAGACTGTGATTTGAGTACCGAACAAGCGTCACCGTTACAGCGGGCGTTCATGGCACGTTGAAGCGAATCGTCTTTCCAGCCGAAGACGTAGTCTCCGTGCTGCGAGTATCCAACACTTTAGTTGTTTTAGCTTTGCGGCCCAACTTCAAATTTTGTCTCTACGAGGGAGTTAAACTTACCTATCGCCAGTGCTCCAGATGAATGGCTGCGAGCCATCCTCTGGCCATAAATCCTTATTGTTGAATTCTCGTGTCTATATCAGAGGCTTATTTAGCAATTGTGTTGCAAAATAATATGAAGTATGATAATACTTACGTCCCATTGGACTTCATACATCACTTGGGGTATTGTAACGGGATGGCTTGCTGGGCAACGACCGGTTGGGCCTGCATCAGTAGCTCCTGAGCCATCTGCATAGGCAATGTGGCTTCGATGATCCGGACTGTCTAGGTTCTTGCCGTCCCAGCAAGTAGGGAAGGTAATGACTGAACGAATACCGCCAACACAGAACTCATTGGGAAGAGTTTGAGCATCGGGCGGTGAGCAATTGATGTTTCTGTTGTCTCCTGATGTAGGCATGCAACGATGGCATACCTTACGTGTCGGACCGGGTACTTCTAGCGAGGGGTCTCCCACCAGCATGCGGAAGCCAGGCTGGAAAGCGGTAATCGATAGGCTTGCATTTGTCGATGGGATGTAATACACCGTGATACCACCATTGCCAGTGAGACCTTCGCTTTGGATTTGGGGAACACGCTTGAACGTCCCGTTTCGAGCTCGGAAGTACAACACTGACGTCCAGTAGTTGGAGAAGTCTTCCGAGAACGTACAGCTGGTACATGTAGAAGCTGCTGGGAGATCGTGCGTTGCCGGGTCCATAGAAGCATTGAAGGAATTGCCTCCGACAATTTGGTGGAGATGTGGTGATGGTATAACTCCGGGATTGACCAGAGGATCAATACGGTCGATAACAAGCTGCGAACATCCAAAACGCATCATCGGCAATGTCCCTTGGGCGGAGCTATACCCCACAAGTAGCTCTATTACGAAAACTTTCCACTGCATCTTGAAATAAATGGCTACTGTGACTAGTGAAAAAAGTGAAGTTGGTGACAAAGAAAGGCAAACGACTTTTGTCCTAACCTGATGATAAACCCTAATTATATGTACCGGCTACCATTTCTCCAAGTGAAGTTTCTCCCCTAGGCCGTAAGGAGGTCTTCTCGACAAAGTAATTTAAACATATATACATATGCATTATCAGTGATTTAGGCATGAAGCTCGGCAGTTGACAGCCGTGAGAAGTCCCAAAATCATGTGTAACTTAAGACCCCAGTCTGGATTGAATATGAACAGTGCAGGAACATCTCTCAAGATAAAAATGAAAAATAAAATCAAACTAAGCTTTGAAAATGCCGTTACTTCTCTTAGAATTTAAAGCAAATCTTCTCCAGGAATTTCTTCAATTGTTCTCTTCCTGTAGTGTGTACGTAGGTAGTGACGCCGAATGTCAGACTGTGGTTTTATGGTCACCTGACTTATGAATTCGGAAACGGATAGATTAAGTTGGATATTAATTCTAACGGCTAGCTGCAGTAGTTACTCAGCGTAAACATTTGCCAATGGCAAGCGAGTTCAAATTCGGGAGTTAATATAGACTACGCTTAAGCTGGAGTGTGCCGTAGTCCCAGCAAAGTTGAGCGCTCCAGTGCATGTAACCCAACCATCCAGCTTCGAAATATCCCTCAAGTAAGCTATGATGAGATTGAGGTTCGCAATAGGATCCTTCGTGAACTGTGCTTACCCCTAATTAATTCGCATCAAATTCGGGGGTGGATTGGCTAATTTATTTTATCAATTGACATAATAGATAGAATGTATGTAAAGAAAAACTTTCAACGGCGTCTAACTTGTAGTGCGACTAACAGTAATCGCTGTTGGTTTTCCAATCGGCTTCATGCTTGGATATGATTCTTACTCGAGAAGTCTTTTTCTGTTTTGGTAAAGCTGGCTTTACGTCGACGAGGAAAGACTTGTTTCATTCATGGGCATTGGTTTATTAACGATCTGCTTGATATATACCTAGATGCTCCGTTCTAAGTATATTAGGTTGCCACTTATATCTCAGGTTATTGATATTTGTATCCTCTGATTTACAAAACAGATCACTATTTCAGGGGCAGCTCGCTTAAATATAGCGCCATGTCCACCATAGAAACACAGCACGTGACCTTGGTAATTCATTTCAACGGTCTTTCCGTTAGGGATCTGTTAGCCCGACATTAAACCCTGTAGTGATCCACACACCTTATTTTGACCAAAGCATCATTGCATCTGTTACTCCGTTTATTCATTATATTTAAAAGCTAACTTGCTAATGAAATGACTTTTACAAATGCCATTATGCAGTAGTTCCAGTAGACGTTCTTTTCCACGTATATATATTAATACAAGATATTTTGATTACGAGCTGGGTCGACGACGTAGCAGTAGTTTTGGCTGCCATTAGCCTCCGAGTAACAATCCCTACGTAAAAACTCCACCCGTCAAGCCTGGTCCACTGATGCTACCGAGCACGTCATCCATTCCTTGTACAGTATTTTGCATCCCAAGACAACGTTTGAAGCTTCTTTTCCATCTCCAAGCTTTATCGGCTATATATATCTTCATCTTCTTACAGTATCGCTCTATCACCAGCCTCAGATAATGAAGTGAGCGGAGCGCATTTGCTTTATATTCAATAGGTTTATCACCAGAGGAGTGCCGAAGCTGCCAATCCAATCCAAGATGGCGGATAACTCGTCGGAGAACTCGGGTCACGAAGCGCGCAATCGGTTCGAAAAGGATGCAGAGAAGAATGCTTACGATCCAGCATTTCACCATGAGCATCCCATAGTCGCCGACAAACTCGCCAGAAAGTTGTCTGCGCGACAAGTCCAGGTACGTTGGCTTCTCTACACCCTCACCCGTGCTTTCATAGAAAACACTACCATAGTGCAAGCAATCACGATTACCAACCAACTTTTTTATATTATTATTTATAAAAAAAAATAAAAACCTTCTGTAAACTAACAAACAGCCAGATGATAGCAATCGGTGGAACCATCGGAACCGGACTCTTCCTTGGAACCGGCAAATCACTGGCCACCGGTGGACCGGCTTCAATGCTGATAGCCTACATGATTGTCGGCGGTATTGTTTTCCTCACTATGCTCGCGCTGGGAGAGATGGCTGCCTTCGTGCCCATCGCTGGTAGTTTCTGTACCTTTGCGGGACGCTACGTAGATGATAGCTTAGGGTTTGCGTTAACGTGGAACTACTGGTTTAATGATGCTGTCAGCACGGCGTCGGACCTGGTTGCTTTACAGCTTGTGTTTGCCTATTGGGATACCGGATTTCCAGGTTGGGCACTGGCGTTGATCTTCTGGGCCTTTTTAATTGCCGCAAACATCATCACAGTGAGAGCATATGGTGAAGTAAGTGATGCGACAGGCGGTTTCGGAATTAAGCTAATCGGCTATAGTTGGAATATTGGCTCAGTTTGCTGAAAGTTGTTACAATCATTGTAAGTATTACTTTTATTTTGTTTTGAGGTATTTTCGTGCAGTGATGGATCAGGAATTTTTTTTAAACATGAAGCCCCTACCTCAAAGCGGAGGACGGAACCGAGATGCTCCAGCCCAACATCTTCCAAAAGTCATATGCAATGTTCGTTGACTAATTCTTGCTAGATATTCATAATCCTTGGCATAGCGGTGAACTGTGGAGGCAATAACTCCCATACCTACCTTGGAGCCTCAGCTTGGTATGTGGGAGATGCTCCATTCGTAGGAGGAATTGGTGGGTTCGCTTCTGTATTTGTCACAGCCTCCTTTGCCTGTACGTATTCCTCCTCTTCCCCCTTTCCAACCTCCCATAAACATCTACTAAACCCCTCCTACAGATGGTGGTACCGAGTCCATCGCCATCACAGCCGGCGAAACTGAAAACCCCACCAAAAACATCCCTCGAGTTGTTAAAAACGTATTCTGGCGCATCCTGCTCTTCTATATTATCTCCATCCTCCTAATCGGTCTCAATATCCCATATGACACCCCTGGCCTCTTGAGTCGTGATTCTGCCACCTCGCCTTTCACATTGGTCTTCAAAATGGCCGGCTCCAAAGCCGCACCCGCATTCATCAATGCTGTAATTATGACGTCGGTCATCTCAGCCGGAAACCATGCTCTATTCGCCGGTACCCGATTGCTGTATGCACTAGCAGTAGATCGACATGCGCCTCAGTTTTTCGGTAAGCTGAATAGGAACAAGGTCCCGTGGATAGCGGTGTTGGCTACGAGCGCGATCTCGGGACTGTGTTTCGGAGCCTCGTTCATCGGAGCTGGTCAGCTCTGGACGTGGTTACAAAACCTCGTTGGTGTCTCGAATCAACTGGCGTGGATCTCCATTGGACTTACCTCCCTTCGTTTCCGCGGTGCCATTGAGGCCCGGGGCCTCACTTCCAGCCTCCCATTCAAAAACTGGACATACCCATGGGGACCGTGGATCTGCGTCGTCTTGAATTGCGTACTTGTTCTCGTGCAGGGCTGGAGTTCCTTTTCGCCAAAGTTCGCAGCGGTGGACTTTGTCAGCTTCTATATTGAATTGCCAGTCATGCTGATCATGTACGTTGGGTGGAAGCTGCTGAAGAAGACGAAGATAGTGGGTTACGCAGAGATGGATTTGGAAACTGATGTTTATGTACCAACGGAGGAGGATTTGAAGGCGCTCGAACTGGAAAAAACACCGAGAGGGAGAGTGATGACGGTTCTGAGATGGATATTTTAGTCGTTTGTAATACATTTAGGAAATATTATTTGTTCAATGGTATCTAAGCAGAGAAATCAACGCCGATCCTAGAAAATTGACCATCACCATACGATCAAGTGATCCGAATGTCCAGAAAACGTCATGATACAGACTTAGCAATCGACCATATCAGGACTATTAAAATTCCTTCAGAGCAAATAATCCGCCCTCTATTCGTGCTTTCCCTATTTGAACTCCTTGATACGTCCGACGTCCCGGCAAAACCAATCCTGTCAAAAGCATTTAGTCTCCAAATCATCGTCATGTTCAATCCTCGACAAGGTGAAATCAAAAGGCAACATACCTGAACGAACTTTGGCATCATCTCCATAACAGGAACAGCCCAAGCCATCGAGCCTCTATAGGTATTACCAGTCTTTCCACCTAGGACATCCTTAGCCACGGCCTGCCCGAAAGCCTCAGCAGTCATGGTCGAAGGTTTAAAATCAGCCTTCCCACTCGCCTTTTCGGTCAGCGCTGCTTTCAAGCTGCTATAATATGAAGCTGGCGGCATGTTATAAGCCTCATTGATTGGCGTAAAGAAGTTCGTCTTGATGCTACCCGCGACCACCGTAAGCACCTTGATCCCAAGCGGCTCGACTTCTAGTCTGAGCGACTCGGAAAGAAACTGAATCGCAGCTTTGGACGAACCGTAGACTCCTGTGAGGCTATCAGCACCATCGTTCCCCACGGCGGAGAGGACATGGAAAATAACTCACCGACCCATGGAAACGTGATATTTCCCGCCCCGCTACCGATGTTCGCAATTGTGCCCTTGCTCTCCTTGATCAATGGCACAAACGCTTGAATCATGGCCAGCGGACCCCAGTAGTTGACGTCGAACATCTGGCGGGCCTGGTCGAGGTTGGTATCGAGAATTGGCGCGACGATACCGGCCCCAGCATTGTTTACGAGGTATTTTAGCTTGCCATTACCGGTCTTTCGAACGACCTCGACCGCCGCAGCGACTACGAACATAAACTCACATTAGTTTTTATGTTCCCATGTTTGCATGGATTCAGCCTTCTCTTGCTCGCTTATTGAATTTGTCGATGCTATATTAAGAGTAGTAGTGGGTGTAACTCACTGGATTCAGTGGATGTGACATCGAGTGCGATGGTGGTAACATTTGGCAGCTTAGACAGGTTCTCAAGACTAGACAGCTTACGAGCGGTTGCAAAAACGTGGAGGCCGCGAGATTGGAAAGCGAGAGCCAGGCCTTCCCCAGCACCACCAGCCGTACATCCTGTGACCAAAACTGACTCGGGCATTTTTGGGGGAGGGTTACTTTGTGATTGATTGTGGAAGTGGAAAAATAATGTAGGTGAGAGGGTAGTAGAACTTGAATGATGGCTTTGAGAACATATCTACTGTCAGTATATATAGACAGATACAATCAACTTTAATTACACATCCTCGGGATGGAGTTGTTCGAGTTTGAAAGTCTATTCGCGGGAACAACCCCTGTTGAAGCAGTCGATGCGGTCGAACTGCATCGCACTATCCGAGAGGTTACACCGACGATCAGATAACCCCGGATCCGAAGGGGGTCCGGAGATAACGTTTGTTTATAAGAAGCCGCCGCCCTCAACTTTATCTTACCAAGTTAAGACCTCGGGGCGCTATTCATTTCTTCATTCAAATAGACACTCCTAATTATATCTAATTACTCAAAAGAGATGATTTCAAGAAAGAAATTTCGTGATCGCGGATTTATAGAAGCATAAACAAGCTAGGGTCCTCCTGCCTGATATCTGACCGGAGTTCCATACGACGCTGACAAAAGTAAAACTTTGGGATCTGATACTGAATGGGCGGATTGGTTCATTTTCGATACTAGCTAGAGTTAAGCTTTGGCTGGCAGGATTCTACGTCCCAATTTGTCTGGCAAGGTGAAATTGGGTGTACCCCAGGAACCCGTATCTCCGAGCGTGTAGTATAGCCCGATTGTGTCAAGGGCGTTAGAGCAGTGATCGAAGGAACAGGGTGGTATCTGAGATGATTACAAACCGCGGTAATATACAACTCGCTTGAGAGATCTGACTTTTCTATGGTCACTTGCGATTACAAATTCAAGGTCTGGCAGTAGGTATAGAGGATGGAGAACTCGTTTCACTTTGTGCATGAAGCTGTTTTTATACCTGATTGGGAATCTCACTGCGTAAGATAGCTGACCTTGAATTGATTTGTTGTTGTTTTGGGACTGCTGTTGCGAAAGCTCGTCCAATTAATCCTCAGGCTTGAGAATATCTCTGGCTGGTTTTGAGAAGATTCCTGCTTTAATTTTCAATCATGTTTGCACAGATAGATGATCTGCGAATTACAAGAGTGAAGAATCTGCTCTAAGAATGTTCGGTGTAATATAATGAACAGCGGCGTGAATTGTAGGTGGGAGATGATAATACCTAGTTTGTTTGTTACTGTGAGGGACAGAAGCGTGGAAAAACTATGATGATCAACTATGATGATAAATTCAATTTTTTTTTTCAATCAAGACAGAAAAAGTCTATGTACAATCTGAAATCAAACTCTTTAGGTACGCAGAAATGACAAATTGCAATTGATCAGAACAGCAAACATCCCGGATTCCCAAATTGCCCTTAACTACCAAAATCCCTACTGGTTCCAGTCTCCGAAACTTTTGAGCTACATCTCTGTTCACCTTTTGATGGTGGCATCAGTAGTCTGAGATAGAGGGAGGAAAGTTAGGCGGGTGGGGAGATTGGCCAAAATGCAGCCATGGCTTCTTCGAACTGCACGGCCTCAGTGGGAAAAGCAACTGGTCCATGGCCGGTGATTGGTCGGTATTCGATGGTCTCAGTCTCCTCCGCGAGAGCCACAGTTGTTTCGGGGTGCGAGCTGGATTCAACTCTTGTTGGAGAGTCAAAGTGTCCATCGTCAGTGTCGTTAGAGCCGAGCCCAGTGCCACCAACCCTGAATACCTCAGGGGGAGGAAGGTCGGATCTCTTGTGATCACTCTTCTTGAGAGCCTCGACTGCAAGCTCGTGCTCACATACATTCTTCACGACATTCTTGGCCTCTGTGATTGAAGTTGTGTTAGATTTATTTTTCCTATATGGTCCGTATGAATATATAGTAAAATATTTCGGCCAAATCACAAAAGAAGACAATAACATACTGATCATAGGAACAAGATTGCCGTGGCACGACTTTGCGACACACTTCGCCGCCTCATCAGAGAATTCTTTGGCATGGCACTGGCAACTGTAGTCGGCACTGTTGATGTCGTACTCATGACCGCAGATCTTTGGGGTCATGGAGACGACACACTTCAAAGCGCACTTTGGAATGTTGGAAGCAATCTTCTTCATCGCTGCGTGGTGCTCTTCGATGGTCTTTGGGATGGCAGCTGATCCCATGGGAAACGACTGCCGCTCCTCCAACATGGTATCCATAGCTTCCATATTTGCCATCTCGATCTCACGAACTGGAGCAGCTACCGCATCTGTATAGAACCCATGGATTAGTGACGCTGTCTGATTGTAGTAGTTTAACAAAGCCGATACTTCTTGGAGTTGTGTAATAAATACTTACAGGTAGCCATGGCGAGAGTGACGGTAATGAAAGAGTACTTCATGTTTACGGTTCTTTGGGTGTGAGTACAAGTAGTGTTGTGTTTGAAGAGAAAGCTTAGGGGACAGCACTGTCTTATATTCTTTTAGCAGAGTCAAGTGAAAAATTTCCTGTGGAAAAACTAAACATGCTCGCCGACATTTTAACCAGATTTATACACCGAGAGAGAACTGGTGTCGTACTGGCGTAGATAGGACAATAAAACGTCAAAGATAAGAGCGTTATAACACTCTATCTGGGTCGGCCCTCTGAGGCGTGGTGCCGAATATCTATTAGCACGGATGATCGGAGCTACCGGATATTTGCTCTGTTAGCACCGCTTTGGTTGGAGGGGAAGTAATTGCTACTAGTAAAGAAACCTGCTCATAGATGTCCAGTTCCAGATTTTAGATCGATCAAAAACTCGCGATTGCTGGTTAGCACGACACTAGAACAAGCCAATGTCACAAGAAAAAGGATTGGTGATCGCGAAGATAAATGATAGCAAAGAAACAAAAATTTAAACGACAAGATGAAAACAAATAAGCAGTACATTTAATGAATAGTGCGAAGAATAGAACTTGTGAAATCGTGAAACCCCTTTATAACCCCTTCGTTTAAACTCGCTTAACGGAACAGTCTTTCCATACTCATAGTAGCTAGACCTAAGATTCAGAGAGCTTTACTGTAATCCTAAGGCAGGTAACTCTTAGAGCACTTTCAGGGCTCAAACTCGCTCAAGGGTCTTCATCACACCACTTTTTGGTGAACTAATTCAGCGATGAAAAGACGGAGGAAACCTGAACCAAAACTAGGCATCACAGATGTATGATTGATGAGAATTTTTGAAATGCAATAAAATGAGCCAATCTAAAGACTTCAATACACTTTTAGATTTGGCACTGGGTCGCTGAGCTCTTGACAATGGTTCAAAAACACAGTGCAGAAAAGATAATAAAGGCACAGTTCTATCAGTGTCCAATCTAGAAGTATGTTCAGATAATATCATGGGCACTACGATATTTGGCAGTATATACTATCTTCCTTACATACGATTTCTTCTAAAGATCAAGTACCTTTCAGTCTTCCCCAACTAGCTTCTTGTGTAACAGCACCATCGTCACCAACGACTTTGCCCCTATCCCACTCCCTACTCTCTCCTTGCTTTGACCACTTCACATCCTCTTCGCGTTTTTCACCACCCTTTTCCCATTTTGTAATCTCGTCCTCTGTAAAACCTGCAGATCTCAGGCGGTCGGCCCCTGACTTCTGCCATTTTTGTCTGTCGCGTAAAGCCTCAAGAGCTTGATCCCAGTCGTTCTCCTCATCAGGGTCAAGCTGAACATCCACAGTAGGGTCATACGATGCAGAAAACCTTGAATCAATGCCAGAGCCCTGTGACATAACGCCCCGGCCACGAGATCTAATCTGCTCGACTGGGGGAGGGCGTGGTCCTATTATATCATCCAAAGGATCGGAATCGTAGTCAACCTGGAGTTTTTCGGCCTTTTGTGCCTTAAACTCCATTTCAGACACTTTAGGCTCGGTTGGAGAACGTCGTGAATGAAAAGACTTCCGTCCCTTCTCTAAATTAGGGGATATTGAGCGTCTACGCGTGGATGATCTGTCCCGATGGCGTGAATCTTTTTTGCGGTGCTCCCGAGGCGATCGAGAACGTGAGCGTGTCCTTCTACGTTTGCGGTTGCTACGCTCGTCATTACCTAACGTCTCTTTACCCCGATGGCTACGCTCATACTTCTCTCGCCTCTCTGAAGTACTATGATGTCTTCTTCTATCTGATCTGTGACTATTTCGCTCCCCCTCTTCTGACTCATCCCGAGCTATATGGCTCCTTGATCTCCTCGTATCTTCTACTTCATTTCTACCAGACTTTGACTTGGCACCTTTTAGAGTATTATTTTCCTCATCGCTAGAAACTTCCATACGATCCCCCTCCCTCTCTTTTCTTTCAGATCCGCCTTCAACCCGCTGTCTCTTATTAGGCCGACCGCCCAGAATAGCAGCAATATCACCGAGTTGTCTTTTCCGAATGTCACTAACAGCCCGCTTTCTTGGCCCTGGTAACTCTTCGTCGCTTGGAGAGAACACACGCTTCTTATCCCTCAAATCAGAAGTCGTCGTGTCTATTCTCTTCCGTCTGGTCGGCTGGGCCCCGCCTCCGAGTATAGAAGCGATGTTTCCAAGTTGCCGGCGACGGATATCACCTCCCCCCAGCCGGTTGGCCTTTTCCTCACGATGCAGGTTTGTGGAAAGCCCCTCAAGACGTGTCTTTGCATCTGCAGCTTCTTTTGCCAAAAGGGCAGCATTGTGACTATCGGTATCCTTTATAATATTGCGTAGGAAACGAGTATTTGGCTTGGGTTTATTGGCAGGAGGTCTAGAGCATATTAGAAATCAAAGTCAATAAATGTCATAGTAAACTTACTTCGATTGTATCAAGCCCTCTAATCCCATGGCTGAATATCTAATTGAGCTCTCTTTCGCATCTTTCGCTAAAAGAGTAGCGACATAATCGTCCGTCAGGAGTTCGTGGGGAGGCATTGCGCCGTAAATTACTAAATTATATACAAGGAAATAGTGATACGCAATGAGAAGTCATTACTAAGACACAGGACATGCCATGGTAGTAGATCGGGTGATTAGTGGATAAGTTGGTCAGATAGAGCGTTTGTATGTTGATAATCAGGTTGATATTCAGCGGCCGCTTCCAAATTAGGCGTCTACGAATATTCTGCCGCCAAGCCATCTTATCTAAATGTAAACAAATATTCGAGGATGAGCATTACGCGATTATAATTCAGAACAAATTCTATAATTTTGTTTGGATCTCGCATCACTTAAACTGGTAGCAAAGGCGCGTTCTAATCAAGGAGATATTACATTATAGCCAACGCGAGCAAAATGGCTCCGCGCGAGAAAGTAATGGAAGCCCTGCTCAAGTCTCAAAATTCGTACGAATTCTCCATACTGAAATTGAGCGAACCTATTTCTGGATCCTTCAAGCAAAGCGGCGATAGAACTTCAGACGTCTCCGCTGATGCCTTTGAAAATCCCACTCCAGCAAGCCTAGAGGCAGATCTAGCACACTACAAGGTTTGACAGTGTTTCGCTATTTACCAACAAATACTAACATGTCGTGTTAGGAGTTGTTTTCTAAGCTTCGTTTCTCATATCTCGAACAAGTCACAAAAGAAAAATTCATACGCGCGATTGTTGGTGATCCTCCTCTAGTTGTGGAACATCAGGAGAATGTCGAACTCGAAGAGACTCTGGCAGATTCAAAGGCTGCTTTAAAGGCCCAAAAAATTGAAGTTGCCGAGTTGGTTGCAGACCTGGAGCAGAAAGGAAGAGAACTGTGTACTAGATATCAAACGATTCAGCTTCAGACTACTCAGCTTAGAGAGTTACCAGAGAAGATTGAGGGTCTGCAGATTAGAATTGACGAATTGAAAGCATCACAACAGCCGGGCTCTAGTCCAACACTAAACATGCCATTGGAGAAGACTTTGACATTGGTAGAAGAGCGAGAGAGGGAAAGAGCGGAGCTTGATAGGCAATTAGAGCAACTACAAGTGATGGTACCTAGGAAGACTAGGGAATTGGAACGTTTGAATGCAGAACTTCAGCCCCTCGAAGCCAAAAGACTCGGAAGCACCTCATCTGCCAAAGAAGCTAAGCGGAGAAAGGAAGAGGCACTCGGGGGTGTAGGAGATGATTTAGAAGAAAGAGGAAGATGGTGGAGAGGTGTAGAGACAGGCCTCAAAGGCATGCTAGGTGTTGAGAGTTAATATGCTGGGGAATTTTGTCTTATGTGCTTCGCTGGGATATACCCAAGGGTTGGATTTGGTGTTAAGGCTGTATATTAATATTGGTTTTTCGTAACATGACTGTATGATCGGAATGACAATGAACCTTATCCTGAATTTCAGGGAGTTTCGTACTTGTGTACAACGGGGAGTTTGCTGGAGGTGTGTTTGAAGTGCTTGAAACTTATAACTACCACGACAGTCTTATATAATGTCAATGCAAATATATACAGCCGTATTAGTAAATCAAATGAACGCGTTTTTTTCTTCAATTCGTCAACCTTTTTAGAAAATTACTGAATTATACATTGTTTATTTCGGAGGGGTAATCACGTGAGCAGCTGTGGTGTTCTGTGCCAAGCCGCTAAACCTGGCTCAGCTAAGCGCACCGCACTTTGTTCATTCTCCCAAAATTCTTGACGACGTGACCAAGAACGATCAACGAACAACTCGACAACCAACGCCCAAATAGGTATGCTATTTCTCGACGCAATTGATACCACATACTGATTAACACTTCCTCTAGTCATCAGCCAAAATGAGTACGTCTTACTGAATCGCAACAGCAACGCCTTCAACGTCTAGACAGCAATGCTAATAACTTTACAGCAAAGGGTACCGCCAGTTTCGGAAAGCGCCACAACAAGTCGCACACTCTGTGCAGACGATGCGGTTAGTAAACATGTTCTGGCAAAGCGCGGTTGAAAGAAGGGCATGAGTTGGAAATAGTGAAGATGGAAGCTGATAATCCGAATTTTCAGGTCGCCGATCCCTCCACATCCAAAAGCACACTTGCTCATCATGCGGATATCCTGCTGCTAAGATCCGTCAATGTACGTTACCCTCGACTCCGGATACCATGGAATGGTGAAGGTTTACCAGGACATTTGACTAATTCAAGGACAGACAACTGGGGCGAGAAGGCAAAGCGGAGAAAGACCACTGGTACCGGACGTATGCGTCACATGAAGGGTGTACCAAGAAAGTTCAAGAATGGCTTCCAGACTGGCGCACCAAAGGATGCACGCGGACCAAGCGTCAAGGCCGAGTAATGGGTTTGCATCGGGGTGTTGATGATTTGGGAGGTGTTGCAGGTCTATTTTGATGTGCGGGAAAAGGTCGTACTAGCAAATGCGATCAATTGCAACAATTGCTTTCGGGTGCAAGTTGTGAATACTTCTGAAGATTTACCGAGAAGGATTTATGCCACAACGAAAACGTTATGAAATGCAGACTTCTCATGGACAATATTCTAGCGATCACCTTTATTTTTGTGATGGCTTTTACGTGACGGGCGATGCGATAATATAGGGCAGTTTCAGCACAGCACAGTATAGCACAGGGAATTCGTCCATTAAACTTAGGATTCTTGATTCGCCATCCTTATTAATGAAGGCTCATCTCGGAGATACAGCCTTTGTTTTTGTTTTTCTTGGAAAACAAAACAAATCCTAGGAAAGCGCGTCGAGAAGAAATTTTAGCCTCGCGTCTGATACTGCGTCTTAGCATCATTGCCCTCTTTCGAATACCCTCACCCCACCATCTCCTCCCACAAAGTACAGCAAATCTCTCTCTTCTAACTTCTTCTCTAGAACTGCTCCAGCCCCTGATTCCTGATCTCCCACTGTGATTCTCACAACACCACTAACATCTCTAGCCGTACCTGAATCTAATAACCTCAAGCTCATAATGAGGTCGGCTTGGTGGGCCAAGCTCAGTAGCATTGTGGAATGATCAGTCTCCAAGGGTGTCTGTCGACCTTCCACTAAAGGTTGATCTGCGGAAAAAGTCATAACTGTTGCATGAACGAGCTGTATTTGCCTGTTAGTTATGATAGAACGTGTCGTAATAGCTGAATCTATACCTCTCGTAGCCTTAACAACATATCTCCCAGCCCACTTGCGCTGATCTGATCACCTCCTGCCGCAAGTAACAAATCCAATTGGTCTACAACCAGAATTACTTTACCGCTCCCCTCACTCAAGATTCGAATTGACTTTTCGATCTCTGTAGACACATGGTTTACATTTGAATCGGTTAAAAGTGTTTCACCAGCCTTCGTAGCAACCCTTTGCTTTGGAAGGAACATCCCACTCAAGCCATCTACAAAGGCGAATCTCTTCTTGGTAGCCATCTTGTCAAGATCAAGACCCTGCCATCACTGTTAGATTCACAGTCAAGGGCTATCAGCTCTGCAATCACTCACCAGCCTCCTACCACTCTCTTTCCAAAACGTGAGATCCCTCATGAAGCTCACCAGCAGTACCTTAGTTTCATTGTCACCTCCTTCATCCTGACCCAATAATTCGTCTGACAGCCATTAGCATATGATATATTTTTCTAGAACTTCTCCTGGGGTGGCCGATCCCGTGACTCACTGTGTAAGAACCGAAGTACGAGCCAGTTAGAACTTGCACCTAAGACGCTGGTTATAAGTATAAGGGAGGCGGATGGGAGGGCGAGGTATGGCTCTATGAGATGGGGTATACGCGTTGACATTGTTGGTTGGGAGCGTGGTATACCGATTTTCACCAGTGGCCAAGAGTTGCAGTTGCGGTAGTTAAAAAAAAACTAAGACGGGTGTTTGATTTAGTGCGACTCCTCTTGATGAAACAAACCTCAGAGATTAAGTATCACCATGAGTCAATTGAAACAAAAATACACTCAGACTTATGAATCTGAAATTTTGAATTCTGAATTTGTCCCCATAGGTAAGCTAAATGTTCAATGTTAGTGAGTTATGTGCCAAGACACCGCTGACATCTACCAACAAAGGGATCAAATCATTGCACTCAGACATCATAACTTCTTTTCCTTTCATGTTATCTGCCTCAATCTTCTTTCTTCTTGGCTAGTATTAAATACTCTCTTAGATATACCTAAGATCTATATGAGAAGTATTGGCGCAGTAGAAACATTCCATTGCCGGTGTAGCCGAACATCACTGTTATCCCATCCTCCACGACCGAATTCTTCTCTCGAGCCCATAGCCAATACATCGCCTGAAGATGGAGGCACACAAATCAGCAGTTCTAGAGATATCGTCTCGGATTAAAGACTATCACTCGAGAAAGGAACCTTTCCGGATCTACCATGGCTCCACAAACAGTACGAGAAAGGCGGCTTATGAAAGAAAGAGAATGGTAGACACGTCCGGACTTGCTCATGTTTTGCAAGTTGACAGAGAAAAGAGAACCGTACTTGTAGAACCTAATGTGCCGATGGACGCTCTGATTAAGGAGACTTTGAAGTACGGATTGATTCCACCTGTCGTTATGGAGTTTCCAGGCATTACAGTTGGAGGTGGATTTGCTGGGAGTGAGTGTCCATGATATGCGTAATTTTTGTTTCTTTTTGATTTTTGATGGATTGTGGTACTTCGTATAATTCAGGATTTCATACCGGAGCTCACAATTTACGCTCTATCTACGATATCATGGTTTGCGAAGTCCGCAATATATCGCAAGTCTGTGACGCCATCATTACCGCAGACCTTCCCTTTGATAATTCCCTCATGCGAACAATTTTTGAAAAAGGGGGTTTTTTAACAGAACAAAACGCTTACTTTGAATTCTTAAAGCGGCCGGAGAAAGTTCCTCATTTCGGTATGGTTTCTTCGATCGAACAGTGAACTGGATAGAAATAGTTTTAGCAACGGGGAAGATTATGACAGCATCCAGTACAGAAAACTCCGATCTCTTCTATGGTGCCGCTTCGTCATTCGGAACTATAGGGGTAACTACCCTCCTGGAGATTCAGCTGATAGAATCAAAGACCTACGTAGAGTTGACGCATTATCCTGTCTCCAGCATACTAGACGCCCAAGATCGTATTAATGATGCTATAAAGGACGAATCTGTTGATTATCTTGATGGCATGATGTTTGCAAGAGACAAAGGTGTCATATGCTCTGGACGCCTTACGAACACACCGAATTCTGGAGTTCCAATCCAACGCTTCACCCGCCCCACAGATCCGTGGTTCTATCTACACATATCTCGTTACATTGCCAAACATAACACAGCCTTTACCGAGGCAGTTCCCATAGTTGACTACCTTTTCCGCTATGACCGTGGTGGCTTTTGGGTTGCACGATATGCATACAGATACTTCCTTACCCCATTTAACCGCATCACACGATTCTTGCTAGATTACTTTATGCATACGAGAGTCATGTATCATGCTTTACATCAAAGTGGGCTTTCGAACATGTATATCATTCAAGATGTTGCTATTCCGTACCCAAAAGCTGAAGAATTCATGGGGTACCTTGATACAAATTTCAAGCAATATCCGATTTGGCTATGTCCACTGAAACAAAGTGGGAAAAAGACTTCGACACATGCTCTACAAATTTATAAAACTACGCAAGCGCTTCCAGAAACAATGTTAAATTTCGGTGTTTGGGGACCAGGCCCTACCTCTCGTCAGGATTTTGTAGATTGGAACCGCACTTTTGAACACAAGGTCCAAGAGTTAGGGGGACAAAAATGGCTGTATGCCCAAACATACTACTCGGAAGAGGAATTTTATCAAATCTACAAGCGGCAATCTTACGATGAACTTCGAAAGAAATATGGGGCAGAGTATTTACCGAGCGTGTACGATAAAGTGAAGGTAGACTTTGAGAAAGAGCAGAGAGCGATTAGGGACTCGTGGAAACTGTGGGTTTGGACGCTGTTTTGGAATAAATGGCCGTTTGCTGGGTTGTATGGTGTTTGGAAATCGTTGTTGGGTGGTGATTATCTTTTGCCAAAAGGGGAGAGGGTAGTTAAGGAGAAGGTGACTTGAGTTTAAAAAGAATTACTTGTAGAACCCCATATTTGAAAATTTATAGGGCAGATTTAGATATAGACCAATTCTGCTGGAATTAAAGTTTGTCAGACTTATGTATCCAGCACACAATTTGGATGCCCTCTCCCAGAAGAGTCTTAACCTCATTATAAGATTAAATTACCAGGGAAAATTAGCAAAGACATATAAAAGTCGGTAATTATTATTTCTACGTTGAAGTTGCTCCAAACGCTAAGTTTTACATCTGAGAATTTAAAAAATTTAGCATCCCCTGGTAAGAAACTCCAGATTAGAGACTTCGAAGAAACTGGAATGCAACTCAATCTGGGGATGCCAAGTTATTTGGGCACGAGACAAGCTGCGATGATAGTGAAAGAGGAAAAAAATAACGAGGTCGCAGGCTCATAAATAACCATAGAGTCAATTGACTGAATACATCAGTATGAACTTTTTTAGTTCAAGTCTTCCCATTCATAATATGTACGTAAAGTAAATCCCAAAAAACCATTTAACAAGGTTGCGCAAAAGAGTACTGCAATCACAATTTGGTATCAACCCTATATCCAATACCCAACGCCTTTTATTCCTTTATCTGATTTTCAAATTCCGTTCACCATGGAGAACTTATCATGGGCCGAGTTTGCCCCTAATAATACAAGCAAGTCCATTTTCTGGACAGATTTTAGTCCTATTTAGTCCTTTGGTCCATGGTCCCGTGGGTCCATTGTCATATTTTTTGAATCCGAAAAATGTCCTTTGTCTCGGATCATCATCTGGATATCTTTGATCTCCCCACTTGCCTCTGTAATTCATTGCACCAATTGGGCTTTCCTCGTCTATAGCAGAAAAAGAAGCTTGATCGCCATCATAATTGTAGAAATAAGCGCTAAGTGCTGGATCCCAGAGGATTCCCCGCGAGGTGTAGTCCCGAACAAATCCACCTGGAAGATTCAAATTTGGTATCGAGTGGTCATGCGTCCCAGTGATACCATAATTGGCATGGCTTCCTCTCGCTGAATAACTGAAGGGTCGCACTCCCTCCTTCTCAACAGCTGCATATGTGAATGCCTGGCCGTTCCCATGTTGGCTAAACCAAATTTGAGTTGGTTCGCCATTCACGAATCGAATCATATTATGTTCCCAATCCCCAATATGGTCCCCCAGCTCTTGTCCAAGGACCGTATTACCAAGATTGTATGCATAGAAATACATATAGAACGCATCTACCTGCCCTTGTCCCCGACGATTGATTATTATAGCACAACTGCGCGCACCGACAGACTTCCCGGATGAGTTTGGTACGATGCCTTCAAGCCAGAATGGAGAGGTTTCGACATCAACGGATGAGGTTAGGAAGACATTGAGTCCGTGCCGACCATATTCGTTGAGAGCACTGAGATTGTCGAGGGTTAAAGGATGTGGTAGATTTGGTATCTGGGTATAATTTATGGAGGGATCGGTGTTCTTGACTTGGGCATAGATGTCGGAGGGAAAATAACGTTCAGCTTCATCGAGCCAGACGAGAGGTGCTGCATATATGTTAGATGCTTGGATTTGTATTCGGTTCACAGGTTGTCTCACCATATTTAAGTACGAACGACGGAACACCTTCAACTGATAAGACTGGTCTTGATAGTAGTGAGAATATGGGTACTGTACAGAGCCCAATGAAGAGACCAGCGACAACGAGGAAGGTCATTAACTATGATGCCATCAGTCACTTGTGCAAGTAGCAATACATAACTATAACGAATACCTTCCAATATATGGTGGGAAGCGAGTTCTTCTGGTCTTTCCAAGATGACGGTGTGTGTTCTCGATTTCTATCATTGCCCAGAAGCGCCACCTTCTCCCCCTCGTCTCCTGCGGTAAGATACATCGCAAATGCTCCTATTCCGAAATTGTAGGAAGCTGGACACAATCTTTATCTGCAAAAGATATGTCTGGCATGGGAGAATTCTGAATATGCTAGGCGTTCCAGTCAATTCGCAGAGCGTATAACTGCGTTGTAAGCCGGATCAAGCGGCAAATTGGCAAATGTATGTAGGTTTTCCAAAGTCGTACATACAGAACCAGCTGTATATGTTGTAACCATTGGTCTACGTGTTGTCGACATAAAAATGACTTCTAGATGTGCCAAAAGCCATTATAAATTTGTTCGCAGATGAAATACGTAGTGTTTTCAGTGAAGTCAGGCGCCGATAATGATGATGCATAATTAAGCTTTCGGCCCGCTTAGTGTACAATATGTGAGCAGCCGTCCGATTGGGTAATCCATTTGGCGACCTGGGGCCCCTTATTCTCTCGGTTATTGTTAGATATTCTCAATGTGCCATACCAACTGAAGAGTCATTGAGTGAAGAGTTTGAAGTGGCAGGGTTAAAACGGGGAGATATTGAGGTACATTCTGATGACCAATTTTACATTTGGAGGAATAAAAATGATTTTATTTAATCTTGCATACAGTTCTTCCAGCAGGTTCCTGATTTAGATCTAGAGCAAAGAGGAAAATGGAAGACTGCCAGATAATATAAAAACGTTCTAGCCGTGGATGAACTTGAAATAGTAGCTTTTCGATGGTAGTTTGAGTTATAGAAGCTAAAATTTCGTGATATATACAGCCGACTAGGAATAAAACTCGGTATGACGCGTAACGCTGTGAAGCCTCTGTTATGAACTTATAAGTGATGTTGAAATTTTGTTCTTGTAAATGAAACACAATTGGTAAAAATATATAATAAAAATATTTCTTTGAGGGACATTGCAGCCTACTCCCTTAAGAATTTCTCTCTCGTTAAAAAATTACGAATAAAAAGTACCTTATAAATGAAATAAGCGCATAAAGACCCGCAGACTATTTATCTTCTTTCCAATCACTCACTTGCATCCCAATCCCTCAAAATAGACTTCTCCATTACACCACCTCTGACCCCTCCTGATTTTGTACCTCTATTACATTGCCATCCGGATCAGCAACAAGCATTAATGGCTTATTGAGCGGTGTCAAAGTCTTCAGTATGGTGTCCTTCTCCTCTTTGGTAATCGAATCTCCAGCAATCCCAAAGCCCGTGCCATCACCCAAAACTCCCTCAAGCGTAAATGGTGCTCCAGTAGCTTTCAAAATATTGGCACCCATGTCTTCGAGTCTGCGCTGCGCGTCCGTAATGTTCGGTACCACTATCCCAATATGTGAGAAGGTGTTTGGTACCCTAGTGCCAGCAGGTAAGTCCCAACCAGGATATTCCAAACTTATCATTTCGAGCAAGCCTTCGATGTTATTTTTTTGAAGTGTGATTTCTGCACTGGTTTGGTAGCCGGTGCCATTGCGTCCACCGTGGGAATGGCCCATATAAGTTAAGGAGAAATGCTCAGAGACTTGTAGTCCAAATATGCGGCGAAGACCAAAGGCTTTATTGTACCAGTCAACAGACGCAGTGGCATTGCGAACATTAATACAAAGATGATTGATGAAGTATCCAGTTGTTGCTGGATCAGATGGCTTGTCATCTCCAGCGATTGAAATTGGATATTCGGAAACTGCTCCTGTGTTATTGCTGGTTCGGACAGTTAATTGTCCACATGCCAATGTTTTGGATATGTAATACGCAGCTGTAACAAAAGTCAAGTAATATTTGAGAAACATGTTTGTGCTAGCTTTTAAGTTTAAGGTTACTGTCAAGCGAGTAACAAATGAAGAAGCGCGTGAGTGATGAAGGACTATCAAGAAAATACTGTGCTTTTATAGGAGAATTCCATACTCTTGTACTACCATAATATGCTACTCAGTACTTATGTTCCTCTAATTACCACATTATCGACAGACTAGGATACGTCACGGAATATTATGGCTCTAAGATACCTAACCATAGTTGTTACACCGCTCACACTACTTACGCCCGTAACTCACCTTGGCTATTACGAACAATATCAAAGACCTGAAAACACTGGCCAGAATACTAGAGGTCACTCAAAACTCTGTGGTAATGACAGTTTTATTGTAAATTCTGGTTGCCTTATCTTACTTCCAAGGCTCTGTGGCTTTTAATGGAGAGGTGAAATTCTTCTCTAACATTGGTCGTTGGTGCCTTCAGTGCCGCTTAATATTATTTGTTCTGGAGTAGTAGGTATTGATCTGAGGTAAGCTCTCATTCAGGCGGCGGACCTAACTTCTGAAACTGATTTCTCTCGCGCCAGAAGCCTGCATAAGATTTTCTAGTCATGAAGCTCGGAAACTAACACTATTGGTCACAGCTTGTTACATCATTCATCCTGAAGTTGCTGTAATTTGAGCACTTTACATTGCAAAGGAGAAGCTTAGTTTGTACTTAATGTGATTGATATCTTTTGCAGAAATTCTTCTCTCTTACTACTAGATCTAATTAAGAGGATATTATTGTAAGAATCGAAGATTATATAAACAAAGCTTTTTGCCATCTTAAAATCAAGATTAGGTCGTATTTGGATATTTAGATTGAAATTCATATGGCCACTTTGAGGCTTCTACTTGGATATAATGATCTCTCATTTATAGTCCTTATAACTGTTGGTATAATCGAATAGGTTTTCATACTGGTCAAGTGACCTAGTCACACGTTATCTTTGACCTCGCCGCGTGGGCTTGCCACATTTTGTACATCTATCAGTACAAAAAGACAGAGTACTGTCCATGCTAGCTTGATGAGTGTAACCATTCAGCAGGCCGAATATTCGGATTGCATTGGCATCACTGCTTCACCGACAATGAAAAAAGTGATACTGAGGCTCATACGCGATCCGTGTATCATGGATCATTGATGGCTTTTCAGTGGTCAGATCGCTCCGATATCTTCGAGCACCGACAACGTAGAGTACGATGGTAATATATTCCGAGAAGAACAATATTGATAAGATATTCCGCACCGTAACTTCTACGAGAAATAGTTTGTATTTCTTGAATGACTGAATAGACTCCATACGATTCACTTATCCTCCTTCTCTTTATGCTTGTATCTAACATCCTTGATCCCTGTACTGTGTGTTACCCTTCTTCGTCAAATCTCACTTACATCCTCTCGCGATAGACACAGACCAATATCTCGTCTTACTCGGCGCCCCGCTTATGGTCTATCAGCAATGGTAAGCCTTGGCCTGCTGCATATATCGTCTACGCCGTAAGCAACTTAAAATAGAACCGACTCACATAAAGCTCAAGCTACATCTGCTACGCACTTATCAAACTTTTACTGCGTCCTGGAAAGATAAAACCTTCTTAATTTAATGTGTTTCACGGAAGCAATGCTGCTTAATCTCCCAAACGAGACCTTGCTCCAGATTGCTGATCATCTCGAGCACGAACGTAACATTAGTGCCCTCAGCCGAACGAATCGACGACTCTATTCTTGCCTTCAACGATTCCTCTTGCAATATAATATTCAAAATTCTGGAAGTTCGGTTTTGTTATGGGCATCAGAGCATGGAGATGAAACCCTTATCAAAACTGTGCTCGATGAAGGCGGTAGCGGTCACGTTTTAGATCGTTACTCTCAGAATTCGGCACTCACTCTAGCAGTCAAACACGATCAGAGGAACATTGTGGACCTGCTATTGGCATTCAAAGATATCGACGCAGATTGGAGTGATAATCAAAACAAAAGTACGGCACTTGCCACTGCAGCAGGGCGTGGGAACTTCACAATAGTTGATATGCTACTAAGCAGTGGTCGTGTCGATCCAAACAAGAACTCTGGAGAGCCTCTTTCACTAGCAGCAGAGAAAGGTCACAACTCGATTGTGAAGCTTCTTCTCGAACACCCTAGTATCAATTTTGATTTAGGTTTTCGCGGAAAGTCACCACTGGCGCGTGCCGCGACTGAAGGACATTTGGAAATTGTGAAGATGCTCTTGGAACGAGGCATGCAACCTAACAATGGAGGCCAGTGGATGGGTCATCGCACGCCATTCTTATGGGCGGCATGGTTTGGTCATGCCTCTATTGTTGAATTGCTCCTTACTTATGACAGCGTGGTTGCAGATGAAAGATATGATGCAGCTCGAACAGCACTTTCTTTCGCTGCAGGAAATGGGCATCTGGAGGTCGTTGAACAACTATTTCTGACTGGAGAAGTTGACGCCAATTCAAGAGACGCGGCTAACCGAACGCCGCTGTTTTGGGCCGTAAATTGTGATTATGACGATTTATCAGAAGGCTCCTTGGTCTTCAACAGCTCATGCAGAGAGAAAAAGCATTTTAAAAGATGGCAAATTGGAAGCAAAGACGCTGGGATTGGATGGGAAGAAAAACTCATTCGTGTTGTCGAGCTCTTGTTAGAAAATGGTGCTGACCCTGATTGTAAAGCTGACGATGGCCGAACTCCTTTAACAATAGCTATCGAGAGAGGCCGTGCAGGCTTGGTTAAGACTTTGCTGGCAACTGGTAGAATTGACCTTACCCATAAAGATGAGGCGGGCCGAACACCATTTGCATGGGCCAAAATCGTAAAGGATCAGGAAATATTGAGTCTGCTTTCCTTGGAAAACCTATGAATATCATATTCCCGATTTTCTCTGCGAGCTTTATTGAATACTTGAACCATGTGTACATAATACTTAATTTCTCGCCCACAATTGCGGATAGTTGAAATTATCCTTCGATGAATTGTGAAAAAGAGCCTTCGTCCTTTGACTTCATACTTCCAAGTGATATCTTTCAAGATTTAGGAAGAGTTTCTATATAGCGACTAATTGGTCTATTCAGGAAAACAAGTAGCTCGCAGCATATTCAGTCATCAACTGTTCACAGCTTGGAGGAGAAGCTGCAATATACATGTTACATATATACGCTCTAGCTGCCTGTATGTCTCGTTGTTTCTTTAGTCAATAGGACTTGAAGTTTACGAGAAGTGTATTTCAACAACATCATTTCTCGGCTGTGCTTGATTAGGGCGGTGTTCTTTGGGGAAAGGAATGGAGAGATGTAAGCTGTAAAATGATCACTTGACAGCTCGCTCAATCTTATAAATTACAAAGTAATAGAGCTAGCTCATTTTGACTACATAAGGTAAGGTTGGTATAATATGAAATCTGTGATTCGATTCATAACTAATTTTGGCTGGTTTGATTCCAGACCTACTTAGCTATGACCCTATCCCTAAGTCCGCTCTCTGTTGATATCCAACCACATCAACCGGGTATTCTACTGATTCTCTAATCAAGCAAGATATTTGCTAAGCTTATAATAATCAGTTTTATGGCTTCTGATATAAGAAGCAGAGCGAACGTGAGTAAGCTCGTTTCCTTGAGAACGTTTTTACCTAGAGCGTTCTTACTACCTGCCAATGCCCAGCCATTCCCAAAATAAGCGTTCAAATCATCAAGAATTTCATAGAAAGGGATTATATATGCGAATCCATCCTCAGGTGAACCGGCTATGATGTGTCCATATACCTCGTTAGAAGCTGCATCAACCACCCAAGATCCGCAGATACCCTTTTCTAGGTTTCCCTCTACAATAACCGACCACAGTTGTTGTGGCAGTATACCTGCCTCTAGTTGCTTATAAGATGGTGTGGCTACCAGCCGGCCGGCGATGATGCCAGAAGTGGTGTGCACAACCACCTGAGTAGATTTTGGGTGCCGTGCAATGGAGGTTGGATTACCTGCGAGGTAATACTTTTCAAATCTCAAACCGAATCCATCCGTCTCGAATGTCGGCAACTCAAACAATGCATAATCAAGACCTGTTGTACCTCCTCTGGCTGATGAAATTGCCGGGGAATTTATTGTAAAGTCAAGCACCTTAACTCCGTTGTTTTGCAGAGGCTTTTTAGCTTCCAAACCTTGTCGTACATATGATCTTTTATGAGGATATTTAGTCAATGTAGGAAGATCGCCAACTATATCGGTTGTATCTAACCTTTTGTTCTTCAAGATATTCGAGCCCGGTATCTTTTTTTCATGGATAACATCATCTGACCAAAAGCTGCTAGCAACGCTCAGTGACGAGTTACTCTCACCACACGAATCAGAGCTCGATGTAATGCTCCCATCGCTAGTTGAAGCCATCATGGATTCTTCTTCCCCGATGCCAATTGGGTCATCTATGTCAAAGTTGTAACTTCCTGGTGCAACTACGTCTAAGAAATTGTCTTCCCAGAGCTCTTCAAATGGATGTGCAACCGAGACCATGAATAACTTGTTATTGAATTGGAAACAGCCGCCTCCTGTTGCTACCAGCCTTAGCCCTTGTTCTTTTAAAGTTATTCTAGAGCCCATAAACTGTGTGGAAGACATTGAAACTGTGATCTCTCCGACGGAGGTTGCTGAATGATTTGCCATGCCAAGAGATGCACCCAGAGTTTTCACTACACCAGACAGACATCCCACAGGTCGGTCAATAGTCATGGTCAGAAATCCTGGGTATTTGTCAAGTAGGTTGCTTTCTTTGATGACCGTCCTCAACCTTTCCCTAGGACCAGGCTCGCATGAGATGAAAGCAATAATTGGAGAGGCAGATTCCCGTGTGCTTCCAACCATGTACAACGACCAAACAACGCCCTTCTGCACCGCGTCACAAGTTTGGTTGATATATTGGGCAATATCAACTTGCAACACGTTGAAGGCACTTCTTGCCGGTCCAGTCGCTTCCCAACACGACTTTTTACGACCCAAAGTTGCTAAAAAGACCCCCGTTGAGTCCTGAGGATTTGGCCAGCGCTTTTGTTTGCCCAATAGAAGCCCAAAAGTTCGGTCGGATGGCATGGCTGATGTCAAGTCACGAGTGTTTAGAATCGTTCAAACACACTCGGAAAATGATCAGTGGAGCAAGAAGTTTTGAGTAGATCAAGATCAGTTTTAGACCGAATACCATGGCATCGTACTGAACAGCCAGCAGGCCAACTAGAAGCCCTCCGTCATACGTTTCTCAACCCCTGTTATTTCATACTTCGCAGTGCTAATGCTAAATGAGGGGATCACATAAATCTGAGTCGGGCCAATAGTGCCAGTCTGGGTGCTTCAGCTGCTTACTTTCACTTCGTGCAGCTATAGAGCCTTACGCCATGCCGCAAGAAGGGCCAATTGTCAATTGCAATAATATGCACAGCGAGTATTTCGATAGCACTGCCTCCACCATCCTCAATATTCCGTACTTGAATATTGACCATATGAACATTCTACAAGCTCAAAGCGATGGTGAAAATTGCTAGCATTTGATGATGTTCCGAACACAGCTTCCTTTTTCTCACCTGTACTCTTGCTTGGCCTCTCAAAGGGTATCACCATTGAAACTTGGATTCGAATTAAACGACTGTATTCAATGGATTCCTGGAGCATCGAGCATCCGACAGACAATCGCATTGAAATTGTGGAATTTCGATATCACGGACGTTCCATTACTTTACACCTCGCTTAGCCTCGATGCCTACTTTCGATACTATACCCAACAAGCGGATCTCTTTGTACACGACACAGGCCACCATGTCATTGTCAGAACACATCAGCATGTAATAGAGATATCTGAAATCCTCAAAGAGGATCTCGACAGAAGAGAAGGACGAGAGAGAGTTCGGCTCCGAAATTGTCAAACGAAAGTTGACGACGAAGCTAAAGCCATCGATGCGTCCTTGGATCTGGTTATTCGACTAGTTCTGATGGTCGAAATCGGAAATATTCCCAATGGGTTTTCAGGAAATACACCAATGGTCTGGGAGCACGGAAAGCTGAGCGAGTTTCTCGCAGCACATTTCAGCCTACCCAAGACGATGGCTATAGAACGAGTCAGATTGGGCAAAGTCTTCACAGCACGTAATCTTCAGAGAATCGCTGGTATCCGAATTACGTGGACTGACAATCTCGTCGACCATCTTAAATTATTCGACTCTGAAGAGGATGAATTGGGAGTGATGATATTTCCGCATGCATCATATCTTGTCATGATATTGAACAAGTATTTACCACTTTCCTCAACTTGCGGTAGTCAGATCTGAGAGAGAACTTTTTTAAACACTGATCAAGGCTTCTAAAACTTCAGACTTTGCGATAGGTTAATAAATACTTCTTATGCGTAGGAGACCAACGAGTCCTCCATGCTTGATGTTTCTTGTTTTATAAATATCCCAACGGTTGATGTTATAGGAAACTAGATCAGGCCTCGAAATCTCTCCACAGTCTCATACGCACCGCGTTGCAACAAAGCCAGAAACTCTCTACTAACTCCTCATAGTTGCCAGCAACCAAATACTATCGGCAACCTGTTTCCACCTCGGTTGATCGAAGAAACTCTGCGCACCCTCGCTCTGCTCTTCCCACGATCAGACAAAGCGGCAGCCGCTTGGTACCGGAAAATCGCCATCGCAAAGCACCTCGACACCAACGCCTGCCTGTGTCCTCATCTACGGACCGGCGGTCGACAAATCGACGAGTTCTACTACTGGCGCGAGAGGCTGGTGCTCTTGAAGCAAGCCTTCGACGATGCGGAGCCAAACAGCTGGGCGCAGTGGTGGCATGACAAGCGAAGGGGAGTCCATAGGTATCCTCTGCTTCTTGCTGCCGCCGCGTTGTTCCTCACACTTATTCTCAGCTTGGTCCAGGTGATTGAGGGCGGGTTGCAGGTTTACAAGGCATTCAACCCGCCCCGGTGACTTCGTGCTCGGGTGTGGATGTATAGTTATAGCTCTTATGTTGTATATGATACCAAATCCGAATCATCAAAACACCCAGACAGCTTTCCTTTCCTCTACGTTCACTGTCTAGATTGACAGATTCATGTACGTTTCCAACCCCCCCAAGAAAATTGCTACGTGTATCATGGTTCCTTTCTTATTAGTTTATGTCGTAGTTTAGTGGCTTAGTCAAGCTACCTACGTCTATTTTTGGTGTCATTAGAATCACTTCCATGCGAGTTAGAAAAAAAGGTACAGGAGGTCAAGAAAACAAGGTATTGGTTGGCAAAGATGAGCTCGTTGGCTCACGCATTAAAAGGTATATTTTGCTGCACGCTTTCTATAATATTGTTACAAAGTTCCCAGACCCTCTAGAAACCCTATCCGGCTATGAGAACCCAAAGTCTACCATTCTGTTAGCAGCGTCTTGAGGAGATTTGTAGAGAATGACTTACAAAAAGAATATCATGAGTACGCCAAACATTTTTGCAATCAACCAGCGATTACCGGATACCCTCGACCAGTATTTCAACAGTTCCCTTTGCGCACCTTGGACATTATCCACTACATCTTCGGTATTCGCATCGATTCGTTGAATCATCTCACTTTGTTCCGAGACCATTGATGCGAGTTGCCCGAAAATCCCACCTAATTCAGCAATTGTCCGCTCGATTGCCTCGATCGCTTCACCTCTTTGATTGATATACGCATTTTGAGGTTGGGCCTCCTCCATCATCAACAATTGTTGATCTCCTACTGGATTTAAGCTAAGTAGATCCTGTGCCGGTCCGGGACTACCCCTCGTGGGCGTGCTATATAGCGGGCTTGCGGATTGTGAAAGGGCGGGTGCGGCGTGTGCTGATACAGATGACACAAAATTCTCAGTTCGTGATCTGGATGCTTGGATGTTTTTGGTTCTGACTTCAAGGACGTCTTTGAAGTTCATGGAAACATCGGTAAGTTTGCCTTGTAACAAGAAAACTACGTTTTTGTTGTGCTCTCCCTCTTGGTCGGCTTTGGGGTTTTGCGCTCTTGTCAAGGTTTGGAGCGATGATATCTGTTGGTTCAGAGACGAAAGATCTTGTTTGATAATGAAGGTCAGCTCGTTTATTTCCACGGGTCGGTCGTCGAATAACGTTTTCCGTTTGGCCACTATATCTCATTAGCATACAGCCTATCAGAGGATGGTTTGGCGTGTACATTGTGCCAGTTTTTCTAATTTCCCCATGGTTCCGCCTATACCTCTACCAATTTCCGCCGCCCTCCTCGCAAATTCAGATCTCCTAGGTTTGGAGTCGCCATCTGCGCTTCCGCCTGCGGCCTTTTGTGAGTCTGTCAGGAGCGACTTCCTCTGGGCTCCTATCTTCGAGGAGGCTTGTCGCTTTTGTGCTTGTGCCAGAACGGACTTAAACTCAATCGTCCGGTCCTGGATACTCGAAACCATGTTTTTTGATCGCCGAGACTGCGAGGTGCTCGGAAAATATCAAATGTATAGTACAGGTGGCGCCTTGTGCGCAAGAGCTTGAGAAAGTCTAGACGTTGGTAATGTAATTAGAACCTCAGGGGTCTGTCGTGTTGTCTTGTGGCTCTATATTGGATTTGTGACACAAGAGAATGGTGAAGGAGTGTAGAACGTTATTACAGATTGTATGCGACACGTTGAGTATTGGAGAATAGAAGCTAAGAGAGGTAGAAGAAAAGGTGTGCGTGTTCAAACACAGAAACAACTGGGCTGTTCACGGTTAAGGTCACTCCAGAGTCCGTATCCGTTTCCACCTACTTGGCCGCACGGCCTTAATATCCAGGCCAACACAAATTGCGCAGCACCAGCTCTATGACAGTCACGTGGCATCTTATATTTGGAGTCAGCGGCGAGTGATTCGTGGTTTCAGTGTGGCGCAGGCTTGAAACAAACTCTATTTGCCAAGTTCAAGTGGGGAAACATAGAAGGCGGAAGCTTGGGAATTCTGGGAGTGGATCATTTGGGCGAAGGTTGGTCAAGGCGAACAGAACGAGCAGAGCACCGGCGGATTCGCAAGTCAATGCTTCCCCAGTAATAGTCAGTCTTCGAACCACCATTACTACGATATCACGCTGCTACTGGAATCCGACAGGTTGTTTCAATAACTGTGTCTTAAGGCTATAAGTACCTCAGGTCTACATTGCTTCAGTGCAGATCCCCGGCCCGTTAATAACATATTACGAGTGGGACTAGTGAACTCATCAACCAAACCAACGTGCCGTCAACTCTCCTTTGCGCGCGCCCGCATCCTCCATCCTTGACCATCATCACCTTCACCACGGGCCTCTTATATCACAGTCGAAGCGTCTTCATGTGCTTATGGTCAACTACCTAGTTTAGATGTCTGGAGAGCAAACTGGCTCAGACTCTTAGCCAAACATGGCGCGACCTTACAAAAACGACTTCCAGCAGGAGATCAAATCCCCAATGTGAGCTGTCAACCTGTGTGTCGAAGGATTCTGGCTAACATTTCGTAGGACTCCCATCTCTGCTGGAGCATCTAATACGCCCATATCCTACAAAACCAATGTCAATCGTCAAAAGACTACGAAATGGGCCAATGCAAAGCCAGTAACATATGACGATTGGGATGATGATGAGGACGAAGATTACAACGATGAACCACCTCCTCCGATATCCAAGCCCACTGGCTTGAGGCAGCAAGGACAGGCTGCTCCGCCTATTGCGAATAAAAAGAACTATGGTGATCTGCCAGCAGTGCCTGGGGGCGCTGATGCTGCTCGACCAAGGGCAAATTCATTTGATGCAGATGACGAAACGAGAAACTTTTCGAGCGGAACGGCATCTACACAGCAAGAAGCCCTACCTGGCGCTGGTGCTCCAGGCCCGGCAACCCGGTTTTCACAGATGGATCACGTTGTCCCACCACGTAATGCCAGCGGTCCTCCAGCTCTCTCGATAAGTACTCAGCTGCCTCTTTCACAGTCTGTTACCGGCCTGCGGAAGGCCAGTGCACCAGTGCCATCTACATCTGGAATCGGATCTGAATCCACTGATCGAAACTCAACTCCACCAACGAGGGTGGACAGCAGTGGTGGCGCTGGTACCTCCAGTAATCCACCTACATCAGTATCCGATACCAAAGCTCCGTCCTCTGACTATCAAGCTCGTAGAGACTATTCTCCATCAGCAATGCCACCTCCATTGAGGGCAGCTGGTGGGCCGGTCCCCTCACCCCAATCTACAGAGCCACCGGCTGCAAGATTCCCAGCGCGAAAGAGTAGTCTGGGTCAATCAACCGCACCTGACATGTCGGAAATCATTCGAACCTCCCAGGATCCTGCATCTAAGCCCTGGACTGGTGGTCCTTCAGCTCCATCTGGCTCCGTTCCTACATCTCCCGCAACTCAAGCGAAGGCCCTCCCCTTCATTCGTCCTGCTGATATATACAAGCGGCGTATGGAGGAAGAGAAAGAACGACAATCACTGGACTCTAGTAGACCAAGCATGGATTCAGTGAGGAGTTCGAGAACCAATGAAAATTCAGAATCGGAAGGACTAGGATCTACTAGACGAAGGGAAGAATCTACTGATGGACCTCGTTCACGGTCAACGCTGGAGCCTGTCAAAGAGAGAAAAAGTGAATACGGCCTTGAAGGATATGATTTCAATGATCAAAACACCACGAAGCCGTTACAGGCTTCCGTACAACCGTTGTCTGAGAAGGATAGATTGGAGGCTATTAGTAATAGGAGTCAGTCAACAAGTCCACAACTTCCAAATCTGAATCGAATGTCTGGATTTGGGATGGATCTTTTCTCGAAACCAAAAGAGGCAGCCTCGGAGCCTCCGGTGGCCCAGGAAGTTAAGCGCATCTCCACGTCATCTGTTACTACAGAGGGCACGCCGCCTAAGGATAACATACCTAGCGAACCTCCTTCTAACAATTTCAAAACTGTCGTTAGCCAAGCTTTTGAGCGGAAAAACGATGCGTCACTTCCGGCCACTCCTACCTCTCAATTAAATAGTGCTGCTAGAACTGGCAGTGAGAGTGCGGAATCTATTGATGCTAGTCCTATTATGAGTCGCGCTCCGAATATCTCTGCTCCTAATATGCCATTATCCAATCCCGACGGTCATCCGGAGCCTCTTGCTTTCAGCGTGCCTACTGGTGCTATCAAAACAGATAAAAGTGTTGAGCCAGAAACTCCATATCAAGCCTATCAGCCTCCACCAGTTACTATCGATCCATCTAGCAAAGAAGTCGATCATGAGCCATTACAACCTCCTCGGCCAATAATTGGACGTGACGAAAGCTTCCGACCTCACCTGCCTGGAGGCTGGAACTCATATGCTACCACTCCTGGTAGCGAAGTACCTGAGATCAGTGCGTCGGAAGCTCAAGCGCCGATTAGCTCGTTACAGCAAGTGGATCCAGCAGATAGTTCACCAGATATCAAGGATGATGACTTGACACCGACTGCTACCGGACGCCCGCTGGCAGAGTCAGTATTGCCCCCAGCGGATGTCGGTGTAACAAGATCAGGGTCAAGTCGAGATGGCAGCCCTTCGAGTGTATCCCGCGTGACCACGAGTACTCTAGATGAGTCTGACACCAATGCTGGCCAGCCAACTCCAGATCTCTCAATGGCCCCAAGCGGAAGTCTTTATTCAAATACTGCTTTGGACCAGAGGCTACTATCTGAAACTGAAAGCGAGTCCTCCCAAGCACATTTGCGACCGGATATTGCTAAAAGAATTTCCAATACCGATTCGGATCAAGGCCCAACCCCTCTACCTAAAGATACACCGGTAATTGTGAATGAAACCCCTGGGTACTTTCCCAAACTTAATACAACCCCGAAACAGAACACTACGGAGAATACGGAAACAGGAATAAAGCGATCACAATCCCCTGATGAAGAAAATGATAGGCTTCACAACGAAATCGTCAAAAATCTTAACCCTACTCCAAAACCAATTGATCCAGTTCAGCGAAGCAATTCCCTAACTGTGGAATCTCCGGACGAACGATCTACAAATCCAGCACGAATTAGCTCATACTTACCTAGTGAGTATGATAATTATTGGGCTTCTACCACGGATGAAGAGACCCCAACAACCGTCGTGACAGCACCTGCACCTGACGTTATCCAGATCCCATCACAAGCACATGATTCGACACCACTTGTTGTGACTGAAAGTCCATTGCCTGACCACCGAGAGCTTACTCCTGAGCCTCTGAGCCCCCGCAAGCATGAGCCTTCAGCAAGCATATCCTCAGCAACACACCGTTACTCATGGGAGAAAAGTGAAGAAAACGTATCCACACCAGCAACTCAGAAAGAAGGGAGCTTGCCAACCGAACAACCACCCAAAGACGCATATGGTAGCCAAGCTCCAATTATAAGCCAGTCTGTGTCAATCCACTCCCCATCTCCAAGGCTAGCAGGAAATGAGGCATTGAGAAGTCATCCTACCACACCGACACCTGAAACTAAACCTGCGGATTTTGGAAGAGATGCCGCATTGGTTGGAGGTGGGCTTGCGATGTCAGGCGCAGCTGCGGCGGTCTATGCACACTCCTCTCCAGCCCAGCCAACTTCTGAACGCAGTCTTTCATTAGCAGATGAAAAGGATCCTCTTGCTCCTCCAGAGGATCAGCATCCTTCCAAAGCACAACTGCCATATTCTCAACCAGCGTACAATGAGCCATCCATTCCTTCCACCGACCCAGCTCCATCTAAAGCATTCGCTCCTTCTGCTACACCCACTTTACTTCCCTCTTCGGCACAGCCTCCAAAATCTCAGCCGGTATCAATTCTTCCATTCAAAGAAATCGTGTCAATGCCATTGCCGTACCAACGTATTCAAAAATTTGATGAAACGAGGCAGACATTTGCGACTATGGAATCTGGTCTAACTAGTTGGATTTCGAATCTCCAGACACAGCATCCAGAGCACGCTGGCGCAACCGCGACTTTTGGGCGACCAACAATGGACTCGACAAAGTTTGCGAGGTCAGGAGGTGGTCCATCACCGCCTCTTCAACAGCCATACTATCAACAATACCTCAATGCTAGCTCTCCTACATCACCTGGAACACCTCTTCCAAGGCCTGGTCCATCTACCCCTAGTGGAACACAGCATGGCTTCTCCCCCGCAGCAGGTATAACTACGCAGCAGGTACAAGCCAAGGGAAAGGAGTTACTTCACACTGCAGGCGTCTTCGGTGGTAAAGCAGGCAAAGTTGGAAAGGGTCTTTTGGCGAAGGGCAAGAGCAAGCTTCGCGGAGGCGGTAATGGAGACAAGGTAGATTAATCATCTCCTTCAAGCCGGACCGCAATTGGGCGACGTGGCGTTTTTTACCTCTGATTTTGAAAGTTCTTTCTCTCAAGGCTAATGATGAACATGCCTTGATGTTTTATTTCCTTTTAATACTTCGTCAACACTGCCGTTGTCATCCTGCTTAGCAGGTTGTGTAAGACTAGGGAGAATTACACATGTTGTTCCTCACGGTATCTCTTTGATCATGATTTCCCTGTGCCCTTGCTAAGCCGTTTCCTTCTACAGAACCCTTCCAGTCCACCAACCAAACCAAAAACTGATCGGCGCACCTCTTGGGGAATCCCACTTACTTTATCACGATCTTCTGGCAAAACTGATTCCCACTCCCGCAACTCTAGCAAGTCTAGGTTAACGACACCGGTGCCAGTAAGCCGACAAAGAGCTGCTACCCTAACTGTAGATACTACCAGTGGCCATGGTAAGTCACCACAAACTGCAGCCACTGATGATTCGTATGCAGTCATGACTGCTCCAGGTATTCTAGACAATTTGAGCAATATGAGTGGGGCTCTCCCGGCTGCTGATACTCCCATACATCCAAGGAACGAGTCTACCTTCCAAAAGGATAGCGTATCGCACCCGGGACAGACGGAACAACTTGATGGCGCGTCTATGGAGCGTGATGGTCTCAATGTTCCCGCCCCTATTGGCAAACATCAACCATCTTGGGACTCCTTCAACGCAACTCCTATTATAGAAGAGGAAGGCTTCCATTTCGAGGAGCATTCTGCAGCTGCTCAAAATTCACATGATATAGAAAAGACCCTGTCGCACAATCTTTCGATAGGCAGTGAAGCCAAAATTGTTAGAGCGTCTGAGGATTTGTCAGATACTGATGCATGGGTATTGGTACCCGATGAGCGGGATTCATCGCCCATATCATCTGATCAACCGCCTATGATACCGGAAATTTCAATGCCACAATCAGGTTTTGGTATCGAGGATGAGCCAGATGAAGCAGTGGAAGCTACTCCCGGGCCAGTTATGACTGAAGCCTCACGATCTCTCAATAACCCGGAAATCAATCAAGAATCCGATGGTGTAGGCTTGACTGTTTCAGATACATCTCATGCTGCTAGCATACTTGATCGACCGCGCTATAGTTATGATGTTCCCAGGGCAGATGGTACATCATCTTCTCCGCCTACAGGAGCTTCAATACAAACGCAATCTCCAGCAGCTGGCGGTACATTTGAAGCGAGGCCAGCACCTGCCCCTAGGAAGTCATCTTGGACACAGGCCCAGCATGAGCCACTAGATCGGCCACGCTATAGTTACGATGTACCAAGGGCTGATCAGTCCCCTGGACGACCTCCTTCTCAACCTAAGAGTGCCCAATCCATTTATCAACCACCTCCAATTAATACTGATATCCCAACTACTGCTCAGCAGTATGAGCAGGAACCACAAACTGCTAGGTCTTTCCAAGGTTTACCACCCATACGACGCACCTCAACATTTGGTCTTGGGTTTAACTCTCGTCAAGCAAGGAACAAAGCTGCGGCAGAAAACGAAGAACCAGTTCCCGCTCTGCCCGAACAGCCTAGAGATCCTGCACGGCGCTCGTTTGACATTGCTGTAGCAGCTGGTGTTGTGACCCCTGAGGGAGTTGCTAACCGTGAAGCGCACAGACAGTCGCAACAACACCAACGACAACAAGATCCAGACCATCCATCACAAGCTGATGTAGGCTCAATGGTAGCATCGCCTCCTGGTGTACAACAAATATACAAAGCCCCACGGGCGGCGGATGCTGATGCTGTTCGAAGATCTCAGGATTCCTGGCGACCAAATGCCGCCTCTCCTCGCGAGTCTCGCGGAAACTGGAGCGAGCAGATTGTCTCTGATCCCCGATCATCATTCGAACAGCAAGCTCGGAAAAGCTATTCTCAACGACCTCCATCACAGCAAACGAAAGGCTGGGAACAACCACCATCTTCTGCTCAAAGATATCCTGCTCTGTTCCGTGCAGAACCAAGTGACAAGGATGAGAATGATGATGAGCTGCCTGCACACTATTATCAGGCTCCTATTCCCCGTGAAGAGGCTTTCCTGCCCAGACAGCAAACCAATGAATACCAGATCCCGGGTGTTGGTCCTCCCGTTGACGAGCCGCGTCCAGCATCGAGACGTAATTCGCTTCTTAGGGACATTGGAAACAAGATCCGATCCGCTTCCAGAGAACGACGCAATTCTTTATCACAGGAAGGAGCCCTATTTAGAAGGCAAGATACTCAGGGAACTGAGTATGCCGAATCGAGCATTGCATCTGAAGATGGCCGAGACTCAAGACGGAAACGGAATAGCTTTTTTGGCAGCATGCATCGCTCATCTATCGGTGAACCCCCACAGAGCCGCGAAAGTACTATGGCTCATTTTGCAGGATCACGGTCCATTCTCAACCTCACACCTGGACAGACTCCAACAGAGTCGCCTGTCGTGGCAAATGAAAAGGCGCGTGCATTTTTTGGAGGAGACAGGTTTCCTGGTCTGAAGCCTGACGGTCATCAGGTTTCCAGAGCTTCTACTGACAGTGGAATGATGGAAGATCACGGCAAGAAAAAGCCTACAAAGCGGTTCTCCAATTTGAGTAGTATGTTCAGCAGGACAAAGGATGGTTCGAGAGGGACTGCAGCCGATCAGCGTCTACAGGGCTTGGGAGAAACATCGCAACAAGGAAGTCAGTTCAACTCGCCTCAGTCGATTCAACAGCAGTTTACACCACACCAATCCTCGCCACGCCCTGGAGCTACCAATAAGAAAAATAGCTTCCTCGCAAAGTTGTCTACTAGTGGAGATGTCTCACAGCCTCGGCCAGAACATAAGACCAAGAAGAGCGTCACCAACATTGGATTGCTGAGTGGCATCACAGGGGAGCCCAACAAGCCTCGGGAAGAACCCAAGGTGAAGAAGTCGTCCTCCACCGCTGGGTTGCTCAGTGGGATTATGGGAGATTCATCTCATTCTCGACAAGAGTATAAGGCGAAGAAGGCTCCTAATACCGGCTTGTTAAGCGGCATTATGGGACGTAGGTCACAACAACTAGAGAAAGTTGATGATTCCTCTTCTCAGGGAACTCGATCACAAGGAAGTCAGCCTAAGGACTTCCGTCCAAATCAAGTGCCACCTCCTCGGACCTATACCGACCTCGTTGAGCAAAACACCCCGGTCGCGAAGCACCCAGCAGCAGGCCCGTCACAAGAAAGAATAGATATTCCTTCTGAAAAGCGCGAGCGTGGACGTAGACCAAGTAGAGAAAATCGGATTCAACCTGAACCGCGATATGATACTGTCCCCATACCTGGAGGTTATGATCTTGTCCATGGAGATGGTTCGATGGCAGCACCAACAGGATACGATCCAAGGGGCTTAGGCCATTTCCATCAGCAACAACCTGACCCACGCTACACTCAACAACAGCATGACACTCGTTATACCCAACAATTAGATCATCGCTCTTCGCAACAGCTACTGAGCCATCATCAAGATGTCTCACCGGCGGCAGCTCAGTCCAATATGGATCAAAATCAACCACCCAATCTGACTTCGCAACTGGCTGACCGGCGCGCGTCTCAGACCAACCGGCCCAGTCTTACCTTGGTAGATACTTCAGTTAGCACTAGCCGGGGATCTCGGCGTATCAGCCGCGAAGATATAGTTGCTCGCTCGCCTGCACGTGTACTAAGTGGCCAACAGCGACCATACCAGTTATCACTGCCAGAAGACGAGGAAGAGAACACACGGTTGGGGAATGAGATACCCGTCATATCACCCCCAAGTAGTGTGCAGTCTCCGGCTTCTATTCCATCTGTCAATAACAAACCCCAGCATGATGCCATCAAACGACTTGGTCAGCCCACCCTTCGTCACCCTGAAAGTCCAGCCGGCTACCCATTGCCAGACGACACGGTATTCTCCCCGATCAACCCATCTGCGAACAGCCTACCACCGCCGCCACCTCCCAAATGGCCTGCTCATCTAGACAACCAAGATCATCATCATCTACATCTGGGTATTGATCGTTCGAACACACACCGCACGGCCGTCAGTGGCGTATCGCAAATATCTATTGCAAACGACCAACAAGGGATGCTCGCACCGTCAAAAGATGAGCGCGGGGTGCAGTCACCCACGCCATCAAGCCCCAGCATCACACCTCCGCCGTCCCACCGCCGCATCCCCAGCCCCCAACCCTCACCGAAGATGAAAAGCACCACGCTGAACCGCGGGCCGTCGCCAGATCTGTACAACGCCTCGCCGCGGCTCCCCAAACCCGACACAGATGCCGAGCGAGAACAGGCGATGCAGGCGCGGGAAGCCGAGAAGAAAAAGGCAATGACGATGGCGCAGGAGGAAAAGATCTACTATAACAAGGACGGGGAGCTGGAGGATGACGGAGAGGTGCCGGAACCGGTCATGAGCGCAACGAGCTTTCCAGGCCAGGAGTGGAATCCATATCAGGGCGTTTATGATGAGTATGATTAGATTTCTGGGGTTAGAAAGAGGTCGGGTGAGAGGATGGGTTAGAGATCTCTGGATCGAGCGAGTGGGAAGAGGAAGATAATAATACAAAGAGTGTTTAAAGTATACGAGTCAGAATCATAGAGGGAGAAATTGCTGCAGGGGAAATGAAAGGAAAGGAAGGGTGAAGAGGGGTTTATGAGAGGGATAATATATATATATACATACACATTTGAGATGACGAGGTGGAGGAGGTGGAGGAGGTAATTTGTGAATATGCCGTGTGAAAACCATGTAATTAGGTACATAAGCGCATTTGTCCTTTAATAATACCCACACTGTTTCTGCTTTGCAAGCATCAATCACACCGCACACAGAACCGCTGAGATTCTCCCAGACTGATGATATAAAGCCATCGTGACCAATGTGAAGTGAGCCGCAAAGTAAGTTAAGGTAAGGATTCCACAAAGGAGGTCAAAAAGACATCAATCACCCCAGTGTCACATCACTACACAAGACACACACACGCACATATATATAAAGGCTCTAGACAAACACATAATCCATTCAAAAATTACTATATTTATATGTTCCCTCTTCTAGGGATATGGGGTATGTATGTTGTTCGCCAAAATGACACATACACATTGGGAAGATCCAATCAATCATTTGGATCCCCAACCATCCATGCCGATGACCAAATGTCATGATTAAAAAAAACACAAAAGTCTAACCTAAACACCATGCCCAGTAGTTGATATCGAAAAATGAAAATCCGTAAGTTTTCCCCTGATAAGAGCTTCCAACAAAGACTCAAAATAAAAAAAAGACTCAAGCCCCCCTAATATACAACTGGCTACCCGAGAATATGCAAATGATTTTTCTTCCTCCATAACGTCCAGATTTATACAAGAATGAGCGATTCCGAGAAAATATGGAACAAAGTAATCCACAGGGGGAATAAAAGGCTAAACAAAGAAGAGAGTATTTAAATGCCACATCATAAGCTCATAACGCATCTGCTGTGCTCACGGTGACCATTCCAGAACTAAGATGCTGTCGTCACCGGAGGCTTTCTCGCCTTTGGGATACCATCTCATATCTGATCTGTGCTTCAGGTACACCTGCCTGACGACCCCGGCGCCCTCGCGTCGAGCATCAAGGAGTTCCCAACTCCGCTTCTTTCCCGTAAAGGCTAGATTTGGTCTCTGGGCACCCATTGAGTATGCGAGATCAACATCGTGTATGGGAGCCATGTTCTCGAATGTATCTTCTGACTGTAGCACATCAAAGTCGATACCTTGGGGGTATTCGGCGACCGAGTAACCGTTGGAAATGATGAAGTTATCTTTGAACTGGAATCTTTGCAACACACAATCTTCTCCACATGCGTCAGCAACGACATGCATCTTCGCAACATTGAAGTGATGCCACGACTTGAAGTGGTGCAGGCTGAGCGGTTGGTCCCCATTCTCATAGAAACCGCTGAGGTCTCCAAATTGATCGACCTGATGAAGTCGAGGCAGATATGTCAATCGGATATCCGTGTATTTTGCGATGCAGTTATAGAGTAACCTGTCTCCTTGATCCGCATCCAAATCATACTTCCAAACATCTCCTTCTTTCTTTCCTTCCAGACATGGTGCCTCAACCACTCTTTTGGCCATTGGAGCCGTTAAGAATATGCCACCCCCGCCAAATCCAAAAGCGGCATGGTCTCGCATGAACCACTCTGCTCGTTCTGTGAACGTTCCGATATAATATGGCTTTGCAGGATTGTACTTTTTCAGAACACGCTGCAGCTCGGCAAGCGCAGGGAAAAAGGTGTCATCGTCCACAAGGACAAAGTATTTGCGGGTGTCCCTGGTCGGGTGGTTGTATAAGCGCTCAACTAGCGCAACATATCTGCCAGCCATATCTAGTTTGTTGTTGGCCTTGACCACCGTCGCATTGATTCCGGTCTGCACCAATAGTTCCGATGTACTTTCTATTTCTTCATCGGACGCGTCAAACAACTGGAGGACCAGTCCGGCACCGTTCGAGTGTCCCTGCCCATCCGTCAACCACCTCTTCCATTCTTCCACGGGATTCGTCTCCCCGTTCGTGAATCGCTGGTAGGTTGTCGACGCGGCAAAGATAAGGGCCGACGCATCCACATCATCTGGGCGCATCGACTTCTTGATGTGTACCTCCACCGCCCCAGCAGCTGCTGGCAGCGATGTCAGCCTCTTCATATTCACATCTTGGAACTTCTGCGGGATCAGCTCATGATCCACCTCGGTGATTTCTCTCCTCTCCGGCTGATCCGGTATGTATTTGATAATCCGCGAGGCGTACGAGACCTCGGGGCCGATGGAATGGTTGTGCAGGACGTCCCTTACCCAGCTCAAATCGTCCCAACTACTGCCACGGTTGGGGGGAGCCAGCGAGTCGGTTATTATTGTCGTTCCGCTGATGTTTGGGTGGAAGTAAAAGATGAGCGTAATGACAGCGGCCACTCCCAGCCAGCGGTATATGGGGGTTCGTGGTAGCATGTTCAGACTTCCGGGAACGTTGATGGATTTGGTAGGGAGCGACATTAAAACAAGGGCGCGGGAACCGAAGAAATCATGAGCGACAGCTGCTTGGAGTGTAAGTTCTTGGGTGTCGGTAGACTGTAGAGGTGAAGACGACGAGGAAGTCGAGATGAGGAGGAGGAGGAGGAGGGTTGGAGGGTTTAGAGGGTTGGATGGATTTATTAGCTTGGCCAGGCCGGGATCGATAGGGGGCTTTTTGGTGTGCTTTACCTGACTTGCTTGGCTTCCCTCCCTTTAACCACTTTCGATGCAGGGTGGGGGAGTAACTTAACCGAGACACCCGAAGGAGTCTGCTACGACCGACCAACAACCAAACCTTGGTGCTGCAACATCCTCCTCCTGTTCACCAATACATCCCATCCTGACCACTGCTGCAGGACTACGACTTGCAGCATCTACACTACCAACCACTATAAATACGGCGGTACCTTCAGCAGAGAGCCCCTTGACGCCAACGCTGACATTTATTGGCACCAGAGCATGAGGTGCGTTCAGGGCTTGGGGTTGAGGATGGTCATCACAGTTTTGCCCTGGACGGAATGAAGTTTTCCCTTCCTGAGTACCACGACGGCGACTATTGCTGCTGCTGCTGAAGCTGACACGCCTGTATAGCTCAAAGGGAGTATAACAAACATGAAAACACATTGAGATAATTACACTGTTGCAAAGTACCTATTTCCACCGACCAGGCCATTATTGCAGCCACCATGCGGATCAAAACTACTTCGGCGCCTCTTCTCTTACAGCAAACACTCACACCACTTCTACTTCTACCGCGATAAGTCCATTCAATTGTCCACCGACCAATCTTTCTAGAAGCAATAGCTGGCGGGGTTATCCGTAGTCCGCCTGCTTCGGGCCTGAACTAGCGGTAAACCAGTGGCCACGACGCTACGAGAAAAAAAACATGGTAAATCACCCCAATTTAGTAAATTTAGGGGTCCTGGGACAATCTTGGAGGCTCTTGGAAGCTCTTGAGAACTCTTGGAGAGTTCTTGGCCCTGGACATTTGTTTGTATGCTGGCATCGCGGGCACTCGCAACCTCCTTACAATTAGGATTTATTCATGCCAGATCAATAAAACACCTCGAGAGGCCTTTCCGTGATAATTCATATCCCCCCACCGAGAGGGCCAGTTCCAGCCAGAAGCTATCAATAGAGGTGGAAATTAACCCCCCTCCCCCCCTCTCCGTCTTTCTCCACGCTAAATCGACCACTGTTGAACAAATATTGCCCCAACCGCGTGGCCTAAATAGGCCGATCCAGATGAGATATTTCCGAGATGAACAGTGCACTCGACATGACGAATACCAAGCGAGCAAAGTTGGCTTCACTCCACTTGACGGTGCAAGTCTTTGCTTTGCTTGTCTGGCTGGTTTTGCTTGTCTTTGCCCAACGACCACCCTTTGAATGAGATCTTCAAGATCCACCGTGTAGGGGCAGTTTCACACCTGCTCGCCAAACATAAACGGAAATGACCCTAATCTTGCTCGCCCTTGTTCCAGCAGGTGCCAGGCTATTCTGAACGGCATGAGTCGTGAGGCAACTGCAATTCAGGGTCTCGGGAAGAACAGGTACAGGCTTAAGATCACAAAGGCTTTGCCTGATGGTGTTCTAATTTCCCCCCGTTCCCCACTGCGTCTTAAGCGAACCCCCTGAGTGTGTCCCCCAGGGCTGAAAATAGGTGATGGTCAAGCCCTCACAGCACATATCAGCTGACATGTAAATTATCACTAATATTGAGTATTGCAGATCTCTTGTAACAACTACATGTCGCACAAACTGCAATGATCTGGCGAGACTAGAAGATAATTGGTTGAGCCAATTCCTATCCGTTTGAGGTATATTGTGCTTTACATCATTTTGATAGCCACTATTTGACATGTCTGAGCTGCCTGCATCTAATCATAGGCTGGAGGACGCGAGGCCATGAGTGATTACGAATTGGCGAATGAAAGTTCTACATAGGCTGCATCTGACATTTCACCTAACCTTCGCGCTCACTGAGTGTCCGCGTATTATTATACGAGGAAGTTTCAGCAGACCATAAAAGAAAAATTCCTGTCTGAGGTTCCTCTTGAATGAGAACTCGAGTTTACGTATGTCGTAGTATGTCGTATGTCTACATTATTGCAGATGATACCATCCACAACTCGCGAGTCTTCCGCAATTTGATATCAACAGCACATCATCGCCAAAAGCTAAGCGAGCCCCTTACAATGCACCCATTGCCATCCCCCGTGTCACCCAAGGGTTCAAGCGAGCCCAAGCCAATTCAGAAAACACCAATGGACTTGCCATCATAATAAACATTTCGTTGGTATGCTGGAGATAGTGTGGGGTTTCGCTATGTTCTGGTGTGATATTAGAGGCAATTGTTGCCTCTCAACTCGTAGATTGGTTGCGCGCGCAGAAATGGGGCCACCATGGGTCTGGTGAGTGTCGAGACTTCCATGAGGACGCGGATGCAACGGCAACAGATTGAAGACTGATGCGATAGATATGGGAATGTCGTTATTGTTAAGTGCGGGGTATGGGACTGGCTTTGGAGAAGTTGTGGCCTATTGTTCTGTGCAGAAATGGGGAAGATATCGGTATTGTGAATGCTTGGAGTGGGACGCATGTTGGAGATAAACAGATAAAGAGACGGCGAGCGACGGAGGAATATCAGCGCAAATCTCGATCCTCGTATCAAGTGAAATTCGCGGCGAGATTAACTCAAAGGGAAAATATTTAGACGGCATTCAAGATGGCTCCATCTATTCAACAACTAGCAGAGGATATATCTCGGGTCACGGTTGATCCTCTTAAACTTGCTGAAGCACGCAAAGAAACTCCACAGGAAGGTGAAAAAGAAAACCCCAAAGAAGAACCAGTCGCGAAAGTCAGAGAAGAAGGCAAAGATGCACAGGATGCACAGGAAGCAAAGCCATATGTCAAACGGCAAATCGATATAGAAGGAGGCACTACTACTGCATCAGTACATCCACCTGTTCGCTTTCTCTTCATCGCAAACTAACACGCTTAGTACCCCCAATATCTCCCAACCTGGAACCACGGCCAAAAGTACCCTCCTCTAGAAGAATTCAACTACATCGAACACGGCAAAGACGCCGACCCAACCTTCCCCGACCTGCTTCCACCCGGATCCAAGATCCAGCATCTAACGCCCTCCATCGGAGCCGAAGTCCACGGCGTGCAGCTCTCCTCTCTCACCGATGTCGGCAAAGCCCAACTCGCGCTCCTCGTTGCCCAGCGCAAGGTCGTCGCCTTCCGCGACCAAGACTTCGCCGACCTCCCGCTGCCCACCGCGCTCGAATTCGGCTCTTTCTTCGGCCGGCACCATATCCACCCAACATCTGGCTCGCCTGAGAACCACCCCGAGCTACACATCGTCCATCGGCTCTCCACACCAGGCGCTACGGACTTCGAGGCCTTCCTCGCGGGCCGCAACAGCAGCGTATCCTGGCACTCCGATGTCAGCTATGAGAAACAGCCGCCTGGAGTTACATTCTTGTATATATTTGACTCGCCGGAAGTCGGCGGTGACACGCTATTTGCAAGCCAGGTCGAGGCGTATAATCGGCTGAGCGAGAGTTTGAAGGAGCGCCTGCATGGGCTGACGGCCGTGCATAGCGGGTTTGAGCAGGCGGCTTTCTCGCGCGAGAGGGGAGGCGTGGTCAGGCGGGAGCCGGTCAAGAATGAACATCCGCTGATCAGGACGCATCCGGCGACCGGAGAGAAGGCGCTGTATGTTAATACTGGATGTAAGTTCTCTGGCAACTCCTTGCTCGCTTCCTGGGCTAACACTGGAGACAGTTACGCGGAGCATTGTCGGCTTGAAGAAAGAAGAGTCGGAAGCCCTGTTGGCGTTTTTGTTTAATCATATCGGGCGAGGCATTGACTTCCAAGCCAGGGTGAGATGGCAGCCGAAAACTGTCGTTGTGTGGGATGTAAGTATCTCGTTTTAAGTTGCGTGAAGTGATTAATGTTAATGATCTTTTAGAATCGTGTGACGGTGCACTCGGCAACGCAGGATTGGACAACTGGAGAGCGTCGACACCTGGCTCGTATCACACCCCAAGCTGAAGTCCCTGTTGAAACACCTTACAAGAAGCCGGAGGTGCCTGCTGTGGCTTAAGTGAAAGTGATAATATGGTTTATCGGGCTGGGAAATTTACTAGCGGTGTAGAAACAGTTGTGTGGCATATATTAAGAAGAAGCATATGCAGCATGAAGGGGTAATTTTCGTGCGGTTCAGAATTTCAAGATCTAGCATGGTCTTATAGCATACATCCTCAATATACCAGTACCAGCAACTCTTGATTGTGAATCATACAGTGAATCAGGATAAGTTCAATTTGTGATGATCTCTGATTTAACAGTAGTCTTGCCAATCCCTACCCGAAACACCTTTTCTCGTCTCAAAACATATATCACTCCCTCACAAGTTAGTTCCAAGGGTCACGCGTGGACGGCCTGCATCTTTATTAGATATTTTCCTTATCTATACCATTGTTCGAGATGTTTTATATATACATCTCTATTAAAAACTTTTAAATAAGAGATCTAAAACAAAATGGATACATATTCTCTTCAAACAGAGCCAAGTCTGCACAAGATCAATACCATACGTCTTGACACGTGACCTTAATCGTGGCTTTGTGGGCAGAATAATAGCTGGTAAAATGATCTCGGAACGGAAGTATTTTTATCCTAGCGCGGCTAGACTTCTTAGATATAAACAGCTTGAGTACAAGGCAATTATCTTCTTGCTGGTGGCATGTATTTTGCTATTGACAAGGCTGGCGGGCTCGAGGAACTGGGGCATGCCACTCCCGAAGCGCCATGCGTGATCGCACTCTTAAACATCAAGGACTGCAATTGTCGTCCTCTATCATGATCACAATATGTCGGATATAAGCAATGTCCGTCTAGCTTTAACCGCGCAGCCCAAATCTCCTACGCGACAATCCAGACCTAAAGTCATTGCAGTTGGCACTACATGCTATGTGACAACCACAGACAACAGAACGGTCCTGAAGGGGTACCAGGTCTGGTCCAACGGGGATCTAGTCTATGATTACGGTGCTACGTGCGAGGAGCGTCTGGCTCGGGAAGCCAAAATCTACGAGCATCTCGGCAAACATCCTCAAATATTGACATGCTTTGGTCTTGAAGAGGTGCACACTGGTGTCCATTCGCTCCGTCTGGAGATGGCTCCACTGGGATCTATCCGCGCGTACATACAGAAGAATGTCACTAGCCTACCTTCTATCCAACATCGACTGCAGATGGCCCTCGATGTGGCTGTTGGCTTAAGCTACGTGCACTTACGAGGTGCAATGTCATGCGATCTGTCTTGTGCAAACCTCTTCCTCTTCGACGGACTCCAAGTGAAGCTCGGCGACTTTGGCGGCGCTCTCCTTGACGGATGTGGCTTTAAATGGGACCAGACCCACGAGTCTCGTTATCAATTACCCTCACGTGGGCGGGAATATTACGAAGTACCGCACATGAAGAGGGAGCTCTTCAGCCTGGGATCGGCCATATATGAAATTACTGCTTGGAAAAGACCCTTTCCAGAACTGAATGACGACGAAGTTGATGAAAAGTATGCTAAGGGGGAGTTTCCACTACTTGACGGCAATATTGCTAGGCACATCATTTGGAATTGTTGGGATGAAGCTTATGCAACTGCAGAGGAAGTTGCCAATGATTTGAAGAGCTGCGATTGGTCTTGTATCTAAGGAGTGAGTAAAAGGGACAGCGTGCCTATAACCAGGCGAGGACAGGCATCATAAACCCTAAATCCTAATTCCCATAGAACACAGCTCTTCTTGTTAATACCTTATTAAGCATCGACAAAGAACCTCCTTTCCTTTAGCCGAGTGTCACGGGACCCCTTACTAAGACCTTGGTACTCATGTATACCGCTCTAGATGATGCTAATCATATAACAATTTTCATGATCATTGCCTTGACACTCACTTGCATCAGGCTTGTAAGATCCTACAATTCTCCAAAAAGTGTCAAATTCTCTTTCTGAAATAGAGAAGCTACCACATCGCTGGTAGGTACCTCGACCATTGGCGGTACGCTGAAGGAGCAGACCGCCAATTTTTGCTTTGAAAGTCGATTTCCCCATAGGCTGTCTTTGAGTTTTAAGTAATGGGATGCAGTAGACTTCCTGTTCATCGTTGCCATGTAACATGACGATATCAGTGTAACCATCTAGAAGACTTTCACCACTTAGGTCGTCAAGTGTCTCGGAGCTATTCGAATGAACCGAGAACAGTTCTACAATCCCAGCCGAAATGTGATCTCCACGCATTCGTCTCATCTTCGCTCTGGCTAGCGGCGTCGATAGTCTTAACAGCGCAGTATCTACCTCGCCAAACTGGTTTTGGTGACGAAGTTCGCTACTTACTTCTATGACTTTGCAGAGAGGTGTCGCAACGTCATATAAGCCAATATCGACAAGATGTACCTCTGTATCGACGGCTGCCCACGACCATGATGGCGCGCGGTACGTGGCTGGCCTCGTGTTTGCAAGACCTGGAGCAACTTGCCAATGAAGCTGGTGGTGAATGTAATTCTTCCACAAGCCAGCGACGTAGGTATCTTGGTTTTCGAGAAGCCTGTGCATCTTTCCGGCGACCGCTGATATGGCGATGAGTTTGTCTCTTGGAAAGGTCAACTTCGAGAGCGAGTATTGATGTACAATCTTGATCCAAACATCATAGATGTTTCTAGGCCTTCCCACTGGTAGCTGTGCAAGGTTCGTGATATCGCTAGGGCCGTCGCTCGGTGCAGTCCCGAGATGGGGTATGAATGACAATGCTTGCTTTTTCCAGGCCGATCCGATTCTACCGGCATGTCCGCTTGCAACTTCTTGTGATTCAGAGCTTTCGCCCATGAGACATTCCCAGAATATCTGGTCTTTGCAAAAGTGGATAACTCGTCTCGACATCACTCGCTCTTGCTGGACCCATGCTCTACGAAGTAGAGGAGAATCCAACACTCTCTGATTATACGTGCTCGGCACATCAACCACGTATGTTGTTTCCGTGCTACCAGCTGTATTGGTCACGAACCAAACTGCGGTTTGTAATAGTGGATTTCGATCGTAGAATAGACCTCCATTTCCGTTTACGGAAGCCGTTGCAGCAAGGGTACAAAAGGCTTGTTCATAGATATAAGCCATTTTTGTTGATTCAACTCTCCAGTCTTCATCGTCATCTTGAACAATACATAAACTGTCGATCCAAAGATACCGTATATGGTAACTTTTGCGTAATAGTCTAGTGGCTTCAATCGCGTGTTTGAAGGTCCGGGGTAATTCCTCAAATGGCAATCTATTTGCAAAGGCTTCTTGGTTATTTTTGAGCAGCCTCAAAATGGGGATATTACCCCAGCAGTGACTTAAAGCCACATGCTCGAATGGCTCTACTAAATCTGAAGACTTGACAATTTTAACATCGCTGTAGTTGTCTTCCAGCCCAATATCGATCAGCCGAGCGGGAAAGTGTTGCCGACTCGGACTCGTGTCTTCCGAGTGCTCATGAACTTTTTTGCAATCTTTGTGGGATGTCAAACATTTATCAATCCACGACTCTACCAAGCCCCAATTTCCAGTCGAATTTGTCTTCCTCAATGGTGGAGGGTATGGCATGTTTGGCGAATCTGAAATATTGTTACTACATGAACCTTGAAAGTTAGTGACCACATATATGACTGACTCGCTGTGATTGCATGGCATGTTGTTTGCATGTATATATCTTTCCCGCCTTTTGAAAATCTGTAACTCATACTTAGGTAGTTGTAATTAGGTCTGGTTTTGTGGCTTTGTAGGGAGATACTCCCAAAGTTTGAATCCTCCTCGCGATCTACACGATCATTGGCGATGTCTTGAGACATGATCGAACATAAATGACAATTTCCTTCTTGAACACATTTTTCAAAGTTCCGGAAGCTTTGGTGATGTAGTGCGTCCCATTCAGCGTAGCCATGCTCGGGTTTCATAACCAATATGGCTTTTTGTATTTGCTTGCAAGGCTCACATAACTGGTTCCGAACGAGGTTGTTCCCAAGCTGGGATTGCATTTTCCCCACAGTTGGCATGATGGGGAACATACAGCGCAAATGTAATTAGGACCGCGAGAAATTTAGCTTGAGAACAACAAAGCTTTCCCTGCGTTACCCTGCTGAATGTAAAACTCCCAAAAATAATTCTCAACCGGCAGAACGAAGTTTTGGTCTAGATTCTAATGTATATTTTCAATAGAGACTCGGTTGACCATATGTGAGGCCTCACGTGACGATAGCTTAGTCCGATTTACCGTAATTGGAAGGCAAGTCCGCAGCAGAACTTCAGACACTTTTTGTCCATTATGAGACACACGTATTCGTAATTCCCCATACCATAGGTGAGATAAACTTGAGATTAAACTGTTCGTTTGACAAGATCTGCATAGTGAATATATAGTAAATAATCTGCATTAGAAGCCACCTATTTTTTCCAATCTGCAAAACAATAATTAAATAATACAATAGTGGTATTCCCGCTTGGTTTGCGAACGCAGACTTGAACTCTCCCATCTAGAGCAAGCGAGTATCGACCTCTGAAATCGTCAACTTCCTGAATCAGTGTTTTTTGTCTCTAACAACTGATAGTAAAGAGGCAGTACTGATGCTACCGCACACAGTCATCCCCCTGGTATGATATAACGGCCATCCAGGCGATGCTGCCCCTTTTCCTCCTCGCTTAATCTGACGAACGATTTTTCGGTTCAAAGTTTAGACATAGCTATTAGAAATACATGCAGGCTTTTTCTTCAAATTAAGTTTATACAACTGGCTGTTGTAGTCATCTATGATGATAAGTCTTAACTATTGGAGATTACGATGCATGATGGTGAACGAACTAAAAGCGACTAAATAAGATTCTTCGCCGTTCTGATTCCCCAGAAACCATGTTCTTCTTTCTCTAATACACACGTGCACTCTGATCATTTAGTGTCAGTCTGTCAACTGCCTGGACATCTATGAAAATTCCAAAAAGATAAATGGAAAGGCAAAAGCATACGACAGTAGGAATTCACTGGTGGTCACCGCATTTCGGGTGTCAGAAAGTTACAATTGGATCGCTCAGTTGCTATTAGCCCCCTTTTCATCTGAGGGAAGAAGAAAGCTTGGCATTGGTACGTCTTAACGCCAGCCAGCCTCTAGCTCTTTCCTATTCTTCTTCTCTTTATATTACATCCCTAGAGGCACCATCCTTCGTGAGATCTAGGACCGTGACAGTAGTGAATAGGATAAGTAGAACAGCTAAGATTAAGAAAGAAGCCACAGGTCAGTTTAATTATCAAATAAGTTTACCTCTGTTTTGCTTGGCGATAATAGCGTAATAGAACTTATCTAGTTGTCTTAGCAAGAATTTGTTGTCAAATCACATAATTGAATATCTAACAGCCTTATAACAAATATATCTAGGACTGATACGGTTTATTACAACTCTAAGAAAGTTTTATTAGGTTTATTAAGGTTGCTAGCCTTTAATCCTTGAAAATCCAACTAGCTCTTTTCGTTTTTGCTTTTGCGACTCGAGGAGATACCTAGTATACCCAAAGGTAAGTTGTAAGTTTTTGAAATGAGAAGAGAGACTACTAACGGTAAATAAGCGATGTAATCGAAGCTTTAGAATTCCAACTTCCTAAATCCTGAAACACGGCAACGCGCATAAGTTGCATACTAAAATCTAAAGAACTGGGCGAATTGGTTAGTTTAATTTTTCCTAAGCATTTGATTATGTTAAAACCGGAAGTACGTACTGCTGCTTTTCGTGCGTTTTGCGACAAATTTAAGAACATCCTGGCACGATAAAGTTCAGGTTGAAGAAAAAGGCCCTTCCTTAGTCACCTCTTTTGCGAAGTTCAGTCTCCATCTGCTGATACTTCAGAATTTGGTCCTTCTTAAGTTGATACGCTCGCTCCTGAAGCTGTTTCTTTTCCTCCGCTACTCGTTTTCTTTCAATATAGGAGAGGTGGCATGTTAACGTCAGCGATCCGATCATCATTCCGTTATTGACAGTCCGGAAGCGAGAGTATGGAGTTCCGGATTGGAATCTTCGCCAAAACATACGTATATATGCAGACATAGTAATTTTGGCTAATTTGTGTCTAGGTCTGTTGCAAATTGAAGTTCTCCTTATGATCGATTTTCTTGCTAGAAACATAATAAACTTTTTAAGTTCCTTCGCTCCAGTCCATATATATGCTCATATAGCACTAAGAATATGATCCGGCAATAAATCACGTGTTTGAGACAGTTTTCTAGCGGCAAACAGGCACTTATAAATCCTTTCCTTATATAATACTAAAGTCACTAATAAGATATAAGCATTTCTCTACTATGTTAAAGCTGCAGTGTTGTGTCAGATATACTCCTGGGGGTAAATTGCACAGTGTGAAATAAGAGGAAGAACTAGTTTGGAACTGTGGAGTATGAAGCTGAATTATGGGGGATGCACATGAGGACCGGGTGATAGTTCACTGCTATGAGGAATAGGACTGGTGGTCTAATGTACATACAAAGATGTAACATATCGCAACGACACACTCTATCTCATACTATAGTGTGCATTTACACTACCTTTGTAATAGCCATCGCTATATATTAGTAGAAACTCGCCTTCAAAAGGTTGCCTTTATTGCTTTGTCAAATACATATACTGTATGTAGTACAAAGCCAGTCGCTGATTCTTTGAGCTATACCCTCATCGCCTTATAGTTATACGCCACTTCCCGAACCCCGAGCCCTTCCCACTCAAACGAACATACCCCAAAGAATATATCTCGCATAATCAGGTGTTTTCAGGGTTACCGCGTAGGCCAGTTTTTGTGAAAGGATTTTCTGATTAAGTAATTGGCTGAATTCAGATAAATCTGTTCTATCTTGCTGTTCTCATGAAGTTAGCAACTATCGCTGTAAATACCACAGGCGAGATAGGTCATGACATGCATGAATGAAGTGGGACTAAGTCATAATCAGACAATGGATACTTCGTACCGTGTTTGCACTAAACCCAAGAATACTTCTGAGTGAGACCCGTTCTGGTCGTGCACGAGATGTTCCTGCAAGTCAACACTTAGTAGTCTCAAGCTTCAAGAGAAGCTTCCACTTCACGACTTTACTTTCCATTCAATATCTATCAACCTAATGGCTATTGAAAAACCCGAGGTTATTTTGAGCAGCGAGGGTCAAACCCCTATCACCCAGACTTTGATATCCGTACATAATGATCTGATTTATATTGGGCTGATGATTTTGCTAGAGGAGGACTACGCACGCTGCTCACATCT